>Ga0326727_10000132_pt1 | contig 322571 bp, 308 predicted proteins | sample MB2enrmetagenome_FD_207643 | JGI IMG/M metagenome (GOLD analysis project Ga0326727, IMG submission 207643) | Lab enriched peat soil microbial communities from McLean, Ithaca, NY, United States - MB29MY | ecosystem: Environmental > Terrestrial > Soil > Wetlands > Peat | place: USA: New York... | reverse complement strand
CCAAAGGTGCGCCTGAAGCACTTTTTCTTATTGCTGTTCCGTTTATGGCTCTTGGGATTCTTATATTCACCACATCTGTTATTCTGCTTTACGTCTATGACAAAAACAACGGAGTTTTGGAGTATCTACTTTCACTCGGCTGGAATCAAAGCGACATCTTTAAAAGCTATTTAAAAACCGCGTTATTCCTTGCACTAACTCTTTTCATTGCCGAATTTGCCGCCAATGTCGTCTCAAGCGTTGTTGCAGGGACAACACTTTTTACACTAGTGCTGTTAGCTCTCACCGCCGTGCTTGGTTTCTCTGCCGTTTCTTTAGCTACAGTTTCTATGATGGCTTTCAGTTCATTACAAAAACAGAGAGTGGGCGCCAATAGTCCTCTTGCTTTGACGATCGGCGCCGCGGTTATCATTCCAACGTTTTATATTTCGTTCTTACCATTTTTTATCGCCTTCCTAGTTGACTTGTCTATTGCTGTGGTTGCAGGTGGCCTGTCAATTGTGTTGTTGATTTTGTCAAGCAGACTAATCAGAAGGGAAAAAATGCTACCATAAACTATCCGGCGAACACAATTGCTTACTCATTTTTCTAACTTTTTCGCATGAAATTTAAACGTGAATTTAAACCTGACATCCCGTGCATTTCTTTTTTTGCCAACTAGAGCTTAATTATCTCGAGCAAAAACTATTAAGAAACAGAGTTATATGTTCGTTTATGCCAAGTGAAATTGACCAAAGTAAAGGATCAAAAACTGAAAGTGGAAAGAGCAAGATTTTACAGCGGTTACGCAGTGCTATTGGCTCCGAAAATGTTTCTATTCAAGAAGTAGATAAGGTTGCTTATTCAAGGGATTACTGGCCAATAACGTTTAGGTGGCTGCTTGAAGGGAAAATTTTTACTCTTCCAGATTTCGTGTGCTGGCCTTCGAGCACAAAAGAAGTTTCAGACATAGTTAAAATAGCCAATGAAGAAAAAGTTCCAATAACACCTTTCGGAGAAGGATCTGGAGTTCTCGGCGGGGCAATCCCAATTGATGGCGGAATTATCGTTGACCTAAAAAGAATGAATAAGATTTCTGAAATTAACGATCAAAATTTAACTGTCACCGCGCAAGCTGGAATCAACTTGACGAATTTGGAGACAGAGTTAAATAGAAAAGAGTACACTATGGGGCATTTTCCCCAATCATTTTACTGTTCCTCGCTTGGAGGCAACCTTTCAACGCGTGCAGCTGGAGAATTTTCCACAAAATATGGTAAAATAGATGATATGGTCATATCTCTCGAAGCCGTCCTTCCTCAAGGAGAAATAATCAAATCGAAAAATACCCCTAAATCTTCAACGGGTCCCGCTGTCGAACGTCTATTGTTAGGCGGTGAAGGAACGCTCGGTATTATCACCGAAGCGACACTCAAAATCTGGCCTAAACCAGAAAAAACCGTTCTAAAATCTTATTCTTTTGAGAACATGCAGGATGGGTTAGACGTAATCAGAAACATCCTGAGGAAAGGTGTCTTTCCAGCAGTCATAAGATTATACGATGCACTGGAAACAGAAAGACAGTTTTATCAATTCTCTCAGGCAAAAAACAGATGCATGCTAATTTTGCTAATGCAAGGCAGTGAAGAACTTGTGGAATTAGAGCAAAACGTAACCGAAAACTTATGCAAAGAGCACGCTAACGATTGTGGAGAAGAACCAGCTCGTCATTGGCTTGAAATAAGATTTAACGTGAAGGAAGCTGCAGATTTTGCACCGAAGGATGTGATTTTTGACACTATTGAAGTGTCAGCGACATGGGATAAATCAATGAACCTGTACAACTCGATGATTTCAGCGGTAAAAAAGATCAACGGCGTTTTCTATGCCTCTGCTCACGCGTCACATTTCTATCCTCAAGGCGTTTGTTTCTACTTCACTTTTGCAGGGGTGCCTGTCAAGACAAAGCCTGAAGATTTCTACAGAAAAGTGTGGGGTGTCGCTATGAAGGCTACTCTCGACGCTGGAGGATCAATAAGTCACCATCACGGCATAGGAATCATGCGTGCAAACTGGCTTAGCGCTGAACTCGGAGAAAGCTTAGAGGTCCTTAAAAAAATAAAACACGCCTTAGATCCTGAAGACATAATGAACCCTAAAAAAATGGGGTTGCAAATTGGAAAAAATTAGAAAGAACACGTGGTTAGTCAAACTCATCGTCAAAGCAACCCTTTCAACGAAAAACCAGCTAGTAAAAAGTTTACTTTACTCCGAAAAAAAATATTTGCCAAAAAACAAACTTGAAGCAAACGCTAAAAACGTGTTAAAATGTGCTCTTTGCCCGAACATGTGCAGGTTTGCCTGCCCCGTACTAAAAGCGGAGAAATCTGAGGCTTTATCACCTTCTGGAAAAACGAGGGTTGCCCATCTTTTAGAAATGGATAAGCTGGACTATAGCAGAGATGCCGTAAATGTTTTCTACGACGACGTCGATTGCGACGCTTGCAAACAGTGGTGTCCTTTCGGTTTCTCAGTCGGCGAACTCTCTGTAGGAGTAAAAAGAGACATCGCAAAAAGAGGGCTAGCTCCTAAAGCATTATTGGCGGTCAAAGAAAAAATACTTGAATATCACACGGTTTATCCAGAAAGGATAACTTCATTAGATATAAGCCAGAAAAAAAAGAAATCTGACCTCTTATATTTTGCTGGATGCACTACCCTAAACAAAAGAAAAGAAATCGCGGCTGCGACAACCAAAATATTGGAAACTGCTGGAGTCGACTTTACCGTTTTGCCAGAAGAATGGTGCTGCGGTTATCCCTTACATGCCTTAGGTTTTCAAAAAGAATTTCAAACATTCGCTGATCACAACTTGAAAAGCATCAAGGAAACTGAGTGCAAAACAATAGTTTGCAGTTGCCCAAGCTGCGCCTACATGCTCAAAAAAATATACCCTCCAGGAAAGTACGAGGTGAAACACGCGGCGCAGTTCTTCTGGGAATTAATAAAAAACAACAAACTCAGCCTAAAAGAAGTCGACGGTGAATTTGTTTTCCATGACCCATGCGCGCTTTCCAGAAAACTTGAGGTTTACGAGGAACCAAGACAAATCCTAAGAAGCATACCGAAAATCACCATCAAAGAGGCTTATTTCAACAAGAAAAATACCCAATGCTGCGGAAGAGGCGGCGGATTAGGAATAGCGAACCCTGCGCTTTCTCTACGATTAGCCAAAGACAGGGTCTCACAGCTAAAAGAAATCTCAACCTCTGTAGTTACCGCGTGCCCCTCATGTGAGCTTGCCCTCAAAGAAGCAGACGAAACAATTGAAGTATTGGACTTATCTGAAATCATTTTAGCGGCCTTAAACAATGAAGGACAAAAAGCTCGGTAAAAAAGTCAAGCAGTTTCTGGAAGACAAAAAGTACTTTCAGATTAACAGTTCCGTAAATGATGGAATCGTTTACTTAGATGGTCATCTGGATAATTGGGAGAACATTGTTGAGTTAGGCCACAAAATCGGACAACTAAAAGGCGTGGAAGAAGTCGTAAACGACGTTCTTTCAAACGATTCTGTTAAAGCAACGACAGAACCAAAAATCAGATTATCCAAAAAATTTTACGATCCAATCCTGCCAAAAAAGGCTGATGTGGTCATAGTTGGCGGCGGCGTAGTTGGATGTTTTATCGCACGAGAACTATCACGGTATAAACTTGATGTTGTCCTTTTGGAAAAGGAAAGCGATGTTTGCGGCGGCGCAACTAAAGCTAACAGTGCGCAGATTCATACGGGGGTAGGCGAAAGCTTTGGGACCCTGAAGAGAAAATTGTGCGTAAAATCTTGGCCCCTGTTTGATAAAATCTCTGATGAATTAGATGTACCCTATGATAAAACTGGTCTCTTAATCGTGATAACGAATGACAGTCTGTCCAAAAATATTCCCGGCCCCTTTAGGCATTTCTTGTGTAAGTACTTGGTTCCTCTGCCCATTTGGATAACGGCAAAAATGGCTAAAGATAAACCGAAAATTGTCAGGAAAGGAAAACTGCTGAAAATGGAGCCATATCTGAGTGAAAAAGCCCTCGTTGGGGTTCTTATGCCAAATTATGGGATAATTGATCCTTTTAGACTAACTTTTTCCTTAGCTGAAAACGCGATTCAAAACGGCGTAAAAATATTCATCGATACAGAAGTAACGAACATAAAAGTTGAAAATAAAAAAATCAGCGGGGTTGTCACTACCCGAGGGACGATTGATACAGATTTTATAGTAAATGCAGCTGGCGTTTATGCAGACAGAATCGCTGAAATGGCTGGAACACGAGAATTTACAATTCACCCGAGAAAAGGTGGAACCGTACTTTTCGACAAAAAGACGGATAAATACGCCACTCATCAATTGAACGAGTTTAAGCTTCCCCGAAACGAACACACTAAGGGCGGTGGAGTACTGAAAACGGCAGATGGAAACATAAACTTTGGGCCAAGCGCCTTTGAAGTTCCAGACAAGGAGGACACTTCAATATCAAAAGAGGACCTCGATAACATCCTTGAAAAATACGCTACGGTTTTTTCCTATTTCCCAAAAAAATCAGTAATCACATATTTTTCCGGGCTCAGAGCATGCACCTACAAAGAAGATTTTATAATAAAACCTTCAAAAAACGTTAAAGGACTAATCCATGCAGCAGGAATTCAATCCCCAGGATTAACATGCTCCCCAACTATCGCAACCATGATTTTAGAGATTCTTGAAAAAGAAGGATTGCCTATGGAAGAAAAAGAAGCTTTTAACCCTATTTCTAAAAGAGCGGTTGTCTTCCGAGAGCTAACTTTAGAAGGTAAAAAGAACGTTGTTGCAGAAGACAAGCTTTATGGAAACGTGGTCTGCAGATGCGAGCATGTAACGGAAGGCGAAATAGTTAAAGCGATCCATTCATCAATCCCAGCTCTCACAGTTGACGCTGTCAAGAGGCGAACAAGAGCAGGCATGGGAAGATGCCAAAGCGGTTTCTGCGGTCATCTAGTAGCCAAAATACTCGCTAGAGAATTGGGCGTTCCCATGGAAGAGATAACAAAGAATGGTGGCGATTCTCGCCTTTTCATTGGCAAAACTAAGGAGTTTCTGGCAGAGGATTAGCAAAATGAACGTTGACACACTAGTTATCGGCGGTGGACCAGCAGGTTTAGCAGCCGCTCTGAGTGCAAACAAGAATGGAGTTAAAAATGTCTTGCTTATTGAACGGGGTTCTGAGCTCGGCGGGATACTTCCTCAATGCATACATGATGGATTCGGCACTGTTATTTTCAAGGAAAGATTGACAGGTCCAGAATACGCCGAACGTTACATCCAAGAAATTAAAAAAACAGGAATCAATGTAAAGCTGGAAACAATGGTTTTAGAGATAGACCGTAATAAGAGAGTAATCGCCGTTAACCCTACTGATGGCTTGCTTGACATACAAGCGAAAACCTTAATCTTGGCAATGGGCTGTAGAGAGCGGACTCGCCAGCAAATTCTTATCCCCGGAGATAGACCAGCGGGAATATTCACAGCAGGAGTCGCTCAAAGATACATAAACATAGAGGGAATAATGCTTGGCAAGAAAATTGTAATTCTCGGCTCGGGAGATGTCGGTCTCATAATGGCGAGAAGATTCATCCTTGAAGGGGCAGAAGTCGAGGGCGTATACGAGATTATGCCTGTCCCAGGGGGATTAACTAGAAACCTCGTTCAATGTCTACAAGATTATGAGATACCTTTGCACCTGTCGCACACAATTGTAAATATAAAAGGTAAAAACCGGGTTGAAGGCGTAGCAGTTGCACAGGTCGATTCTGACATGAGACCCATTGGGGGTACTGAGAGGTTTGTGCCCTGCGATACCGTGATTGTGTCTGTAGGTTTAATTCCTGAAAACGAGCTCTCCGAAATGGTGCCCTTAAAGTTAGATTCGATGACTGGAGGTCCGATAGTGGATGAAACTATGGAAACTTCGACAGCTGGAATCTATGCCGCTGGAAATGTAGTTCATGTACACGACTTAGTTGATGATGTTTCAACCGAGGGAGAAATTGCCGGAAAAGCAGCAGCAAGATTTGGCGAATTGAAAGAGAGGGAAAACCCAATAAAAGTAGAAGCTGGGGAAAACGTCAGGTACGTAGTGCCACAAATAATTCGCAAAAAAAGTTTTGAACAAAACGTAAAACTATCCTTCCGCGTCAAAGAAGTTCAACGGAATACTTCCGTCAAAGTTTTTGCAGGCGGTGAGAACATTTACTCGATGAAAGAACGCGTCGTGAGGCCGCCAGAGATGCTATCGGTTAGTTTGCCATCTTCAGTTTTGGAAAAAACACAGGTCGTTAAAGTAGTGGTGGAGAAAGACAATGAGAAAAGTTCATAAATTCACCTGCATAGGCTGCCCGTCCAGCTGCGAAATCAAATTATTCGAGAATGACGGCCAAAAGATAGAGGTAGTTGGCGCCGGCTGCAAAATAGGTAAAGAGTACGCGATTAAGGAGTTTACGGCTCCTGAAAGAATTCTGACATCAACTGTTAGAGTTGAGAATGGCGTTTTACCCGTTCTGCCCGTTAAAAGTGAAAAGCCGATTCCCAAAAAGTTAATCCGAGAATCTGTTCAGGCACTTGCAAAAGTTAAAGTTAGAGCGCCGATAAAACAGGGGAGCATCGTTTATGAAAATATGCTAAATACAGGTGTTAACGTAATAGCATCTAGGAACCTGGAAGCGAGAGATCTTGAGCGATAAAAAATATGTTTTGGTAAATGATGTAGGAACTACAATTTTAAAAGCAGTTGTGCTTGATGAGCAAACTAACATTGTTTCCGAAGCCTCAGAGGAAATATCGCAAATATATCCAAAGCCTGGATGGTGCGAGCAAGACCCAAACGAGATTTGGAATAAAAGCTTAGCTACATCAAAAAAAGCTTTACAAAAAGCTGGCGCCGAAAACATTGCAGCTATGGGTTTAGTAACTCAAAGAGCCACAATTATTCTCTGGGATCAAACAACTGGAAAACCAATTTACAATGCTGTTACATGGCAAGATGTCAGGGCTGCAGGTTTTTGCCAGAAAATAAATAGCAGAGCAGCTATCAAACTTTTTCACGGTTTAGGCAAGACTGCAGAGAAAACATCATTGCTGATTAAACCTTTGAGAAAAAGGGCTGGCGTGAAGAGGCTAATACAACTTTCGCACTTTAATTTTTTACCCATTCAAGCTGGAGCACGCATTAACTGGATCATCAATAATGTACCGGAAGCAAAAGAAATTCTGCAACAAGGCAATTTACTTTTTGGAACGATTGACACCTGGCTATTATGGAAGTACACGCAAGGACAAGTTTACGCAACGGACTACTCTAATGCATCATCCACTGGAATCTTCGATCCATTTGCCCTCGGCTGGAGTAAGTTCATAATGAACTCGTTTGATATGCCAAAAGAGCTTAAGCTTCCTGAGATAAAACAGACCAGCGACAACTTTGGCAAAACCACCGCCTTTGGTGCACCAATCAATATCACAAGTGTTGTTGCGGATCAACAAGCGGCATTATTTGGGGAAGCATGTTTCTCCTCCGGAGACGTTAAATGCACCAATGGAACAGGCACATTTATCGACATAAACACTGGTAACACGCCGATTGCGTCAAGTCACGGTCTTACTCCATTGATAGCCTGGAAACTAAATGATAAGGTCACCTACATGCTGGAAGGTTTTGTCCAAACTACGGGTTCATTGGTACAGTGGCTAAAAGACTTAGAGCTCATTGAGAGCCCTGAGGAAAGTGAAGATCTAGCCAAGAGTGTGGAAGACACCGCCGGAGTTTATTGCGTGCCCGCTCTCACCGGACTTGGCGCCCCCTATTGGGACCCTAATGCCCGAGGAACTATTATAGGGCTCACTAGAAAGGCTAAAAAAGAACACATCGTCAGAGCTGCCTTGGAATCCATCGGATACAGCTGCAATGACATAATTGAAGTTATGAAGAAAGACACTGATTTTGCAATATCTTCTATTAAGGCAGATGGAGGAGCATCAAAGAACGATTTTATCTTACAATTTCTCGCTGACATAACAAATACAAAGATTGAAAGACCAAAAGTTTTAGAGATGACTGCTTTAGGTGCAGGATGCTTAGCTGGACTTGCAGTTGGTTATTGGAAATCGACTGAGGATTTGCTAAAAAATCGTAAGGTCGACCACATATTCATGCCTGAAATGGAAGAAAATACGAGAAAAGCTCTTTGTTCTCAGTGGAAGAGAGCTATCGAAAGAAGTTATAACTGGGCAACAGAGCGCTCGCCACGTACATCTTAAGCCTTGTAAAGTACGCAGTAATCACTGTGGTGCAGGCTGTGAACTTTTGGGCTTAGTTTTTAGTCTATTTCGAAACGTTAAGAAAACCACTGTGTCAACAATAACGACCGCAGCCACCAACACAATTATAATGAAAATAGTATTAGGCGGAACAGGCGAACCCAAAGCATAAACTTTGTCGTCAAATGAGCCTACGTAAACGATTCCGCTGACAACGGCAGGAGACGAAGCAACATGGCCACCAGTGGTAAAATTCCAGATTTTGACGCCGTTAGCAGCGTTCAAAGCATAAACTTTGTCGTCATAGGAGCCCACGTAGACTACGCCATTGACAACGGCAGGAGACGACCCAACATAGAGACTGGCAGTGTAATTCCAGATTTTGGCACCGTTGGCTGCGTTCAAAGCGTAAACGTTATTGTCATCTGAGCCTATGTAGACGACTCCGCCGACAACAGTAGGAGACGACCCAACATCGCCGCCAGTAGGGTAATACCAGAGTTGGATGCCGTTCGTAGCGTTTAGAGCGTAAACGTTGTCGTTATCTGAGCCTACGTATACTATGCCGTTGGCAACCGCAGGAGACGACCAAACATAGGCACCCGTAGGGCGATTCCAAAGTTGGCGGCCGTTCGTAGCATTCAAAGCATAAACATTCCCATCATCCGAGCCAATGTAGACTACACCGTTCGCAACAGCAGGAGACGAATCAACATCGCCCCCCGTGGTGTAATTCCAAAGTTTGACGCCGTTTGCAGCGTTTAATGCATAAACGTTGTGGTCCTCGGAGCCTATGTAGACTACGCCGCTGACAACAGCAGGAGACGAAACAACAGGTCCGCGTGTGGTGTAGTTCCAGATTTCGGAGCCGTTCGTAGCGTTCAAAGCGTAAACGTTGTCGTCAAAAGAGCCTATGTAGACTACGCCGATGGCAACATTAGGAGACGACCAGACTGGAGCGCCGGTGGTGTAATTCCAAAGTTTGACGCCGTTAGTAGCGTTTAGAGCGTAAACGTTGTTGTCACCTGAGCCTATGTAGACTACGCCGTTGACAACAGCGGGAGACGACGCAATCATGTTGCCGGTGGTGTAACTCCAAAGCAGCGTGGGAGTAAGCACAGCATTGCCTGTTTCTGTACCATTGTGAGATGGATCCGCATGGAATATTGGCCAGTCATTTGTGGAAGATTGTTGAGTTGTCACTTTTGGCGCGAATGCTGAGAACATTGATAAACACAAAATGACAATAAATGCAATACCTAATGTTCTCAAGTTTCCTTCGCCCTAAGAAGCAAACAGTTACTTATAGAAATTTACTTTTAACATTTTGGCTATGAGATGGAAAAGTGTTTGGCGAAGTAAGTGAAGGAGACGACGTAGTGATCACTCAAAGGTGACAATATGCATGCCACGATTTGTTCCGACGATAACCAAAAATATGGCGCAATCTCTAGCACACATGGGTTTGTGACGTGAAATCCGAGTTTGGCTGGGTGGAAGTGAACGGGGTCAAATATGAAAATGACATCATCCTCCACGTTGATGGGACAGTAACGAAGAGAAAGAAGAAAAAATCCAAGGATTTGAAGTCCCTCTATGGTCACACTCCTCTTTCAGAACATGAACTCGATTTTCTTTCAGAAGAAAAACCCGATGTTGTCTACATCGGAACGGGTCATAATGCAGCGCTTCCCATTACACCGGAAGCTATTTCGATCCTGAAAAAATATGAAACCGTTATTCTGCCAACACAAGAGATAACCAAAAAAATAAGCCAAGAGCATAGAAAAATGGTCGCATTAATCCACGTGACATGTTAATTACTCCAAGAATATCCATATACGACTACGCGCCATGATAGTTGCCTCAGACCAGTTGATTTTTAATCTCTCGCTGCATCTATAGACATTATAGGAGGAAAGAGCTATTGGAAAAAGCCTTGGCGAAGGCACAGGTTGTTTCGTTATTGGTCTTACTTTTGATTGGAGCAGTCGGCGTCTACTATGTTGCTCAGAAAGAGCTGCCAAAGGATAGTAACCCTTTGATTCCTACTCCGGCTCCAAGCATATCTCCAGCTCCTACTCCGGCTCCAAGCATATCTCCAGCTCCTACTCTGACTGCAACGCCCGTTCCTGTAAATGCAGGCGCTTTAACCGTAGTTTCAGTTAACATTCTTCAACCCTATAACCCGGGCGGACCGACAATAGAAGTCATCCTGCAAAACAACTCAACCAACCCAGTGGTTAGCCTTCAAGCGGTATTGCCCTTATCTGGACACAACTACACCTACGTTTTCAGCGACGTTTCTTCAAGCGACCCGCTTTTGCCTAATCAAGACGCATCTCAAACAGAAACTCTGATTGACGCCGGATTTGAAACAAACCAAGCGTACCCGATGGAGATCACAGGTGCTCTGCAAAACGGATCCTCGTTCAATTTCGTTACTCCTGTAACAATCCAATCCTCCAATCAAGCCGTGGCGTCCGGAGGAAACGGCAATCTTGAACTCACCATGACCCTCGACAAAACTTCTTACAGTTTAGGTGAACCCGTTAACCTAACTTTGACCATCACCAACATCAGCAATCAGACAATAAACTTTAAGCACACAGGATTGGATTTTGATTTTCAAGTTTACAACGGCACAAACAATGTGGTGTACCAGTGGTCAAATTTCAGAGCCATACCGCAGTTCATAGCAATCGAGCCACTTTCCCCCGGAGAGAACATTTCCGCCAACTTCACTTGGGTGCAGACATGCAATTTCAACGCCCAAGTTCAAGGAGACCCAGTCTCGCCAGGAACCTACTACATAGTTGGCCAAACTGGCCCAACCTACGGAATACAGACCACGCCGATGCAAATCACAATCGCCAAACCTTAGTTCACTCAAAGAAAAGACATCTTGTTAAGGGGGATGATGCTGTTGGCGATAACGAAATATGGTTTCAGATAACAGGATTTATTTTTCCAGAAATTCTCTGACTTGAGATCACATGGAAGCGACGTCGCAATCTCGGCTCTCCAAGCATAATGCAGTTGCGGAGTTTAGCTTTTCTGTTGGTTTTTAACTAGCCGTCGCCTGTGCACGCTTGCTACCCAGACTAAAGCCAACGGAACTATCCAAATCAAGTATCGGATTGACGTTCCCTTAATCTGGATTGACCAGAGTACCGGAATGGCTGAGACGAAAAAAAAGGCTGAACTCAAGAACAACCAGTTTCTTTCTCTTCTGAACGTGCCGATTAAGTTTCGGGCAACAAGCTTTCTGTCTTCTGTGGCTATCTCGTTGCAGAAAAGTCCCAGCACCAAAAACATCCCGGCGATATCCAAGCCGAAGAGAGTGGATGCCGTAGCAAGAAAAGAGGAGGTTTCAGCTCCCACTATTGGCTTCTGAAGCAAGTTGAAAAGGAACGGCTCAATAGCCACGCAGAACAGAAGGATACTATTTGCAAAAATGGTTCTTCGTCTTTCCAGCGGCAGCACCGACATGATTCGAGTGTAACGGAGCCAAATCGAAATGATAATGTAGAAGCTAACTGCAAAAGTCCCAACGTCCGCGTATATTGCAAGGCTCGTCTTCGGCGGGCTCTCTACAAGAGTGATTGCACCGATGGATAACGCAAGTCCAAACACCAGATCCGAAAGACTCTCAATTCTCGGTCTAGGTCTGGGCGATTCAGGCTTCTCAGACAGACGGACACCAAATAATCTTGCGGTTCGCCCTTATATCAAAATTGTGCCCCGACTTTAGTTCAGAGCATTTTATCGTTCAATTGAGATTTTGCTGACTCCAGCCTCTTTTTCCAAAGTAACCACATGGTCAGCTTTACCTGCAAACGCTTCACTATGCGTAACCGCAATGATTTGTTCAATTGCTTTAAATCGACTTATGGCTTCAGCTAAGCGTTCTATGCTGCCGTCTTCGCTTCCCAAGTTCTCGGTGGGTTCATCAAGCACAAGTACGCTTAAGCCGTGGCCTGTCCGTGACTGCATAATCAGTTGTCCTAAACCTAAACGGTATGCAAAAGCCAAAAGCGTACGTTCTCCCCCTGAAAGGTTAGAGACTTCACGGTCTACGCCCATTTCGCTTTTCACGTAAGGGGTGTAAGTTTCATCTATAACAACGTTAAGCATGGGTCCTTCTCCGCCGACTAAGCCATCGAGCACTTGCTGAATATAATTACGCAAAACCTTTACAAACTCGCTTCGAAGCTTCGGCTGAATACTGCGGTAAGCGTCACGAATGGCACCTAAAACTTCAACGGTTCTACGGATTTTCTCGATGCGCTCGAGCTTTTCCTGGGCCAGATTCATCCGCTCTTTAATTTCATCTAAGCGGTTAAAAAGATCTTTTTTGCGGTTTTCTTTAGTGCACAAATCGGAGTCTAACATGCAATATTGTCGAAAAGCCTGTTCACGCTGCGTTCGGGCAGCATCAAGCTCTGATGAATCAAACCTGCTGATTTCAAACTGAACCTGCTCAAGCTGCAAATGCAAATCAGCTTCAAGCTTCTGCTTCTCCTCAAATTCGCTTGATAGATTATTAAGGTTATTTTCTTCTTCACTTAAACGGTTTTTAAGCTCTTCAGCTCTTGTCATACAAGTTTGCAAGTTCGAGTAAGCTTCAGAGGCTATAGCTCTTGTTTTCTGGAGGTTATCAATTTCAATTTTTAATTGATTAATGGTTTTTTCCCGTTCAAAATTTTCCTGTTGAATCCTTGAAAGCAGATTGCTTTTGTATTCGCCCTCTAATGGCTGCACGCAAAGCGGGCATTTACTTTCTTGTGATAAAGAAACAACTCTCTTCTTATCTGTTTGCAGGTTCCTCGATGTCGCTTCTTGATCAGCTTTTAAACTGCTGATTTTATCATCAAATGCTGCCAAAGAAGAATGCAGTGCTTCAGCAGACCGATTCGTTGACAAACCTGCTTGCTCAAGTTTATCTAAGCACATTTTACCTTGAACATCAATTGAGCTTTGGCGCTGACTTAAATTATCCAAGATTGTTTTTTTGCCCTCAATACGCTGAGTTAGCGAAGCCAAAGTGTTAGCCATGTTAACAATATCGGCATGGAGTCTTGCTTCTTTTTGCTTAAGGTCTTCAATAGCTTGCTTTTTCTCTTCCAGCTTTTTCAGTTTTGAATCTGCTCCATCCAACGCTTTCTTGGCGACCGTTAACTTTTGCGTTGAGTTCTCAAGATCCATTTCTAAAAGTGTATATTCTTCACTTGCTCTATTGTATTCGTTACTTAGCTTTTCTAACCCAGTGACGTCCGAGTCCTTCTCGTAAACCCGCTTTTCAGTCTCATAGTCCCGCTGATACTGAGCAATATTACTCCACGCAACCTCATAGTCGGACAAACCGAACAATTCATCCAAACGCCTTTGCCTGTCACGCGGCGCAGCATCAAGCAGCTCTTTGAGGTGTTCCTGCCTAAACCAAACTATTTCTCGGTAAAGATCCTTGTCTAAACCTGTGATAGCTTTAAACTGTTCAGTGATGGCGTCGGTTTTCATGCTGGCAACAAGCTTATCATCCTCATAGAGTTTGAGTTCCTCAAAATTTTGAGTAATGCTTTTGCCTTTTCTTTTTAATCCGCGTACAAGCTTGTAAGTGCTTCCGTTTTGTTTAAACTGTACAGTGACCCTCCCTGAATCCGCGCCCTCACGTAGCAGATATTCAAAACTTCTGCCTATTGAGTCCCCGAACAAGGCGAAGTCAACCGCGTATAAGACGCTGGATTTCCCGCAGCCTAAACCACCAACAAGACAGTTAAAGCCCCGTGTAAATGGCACAGTGGATTTAATGTGGCTGCGGATATTTTCCAGCTGCACTATTTCAATTTTCATTTTGCCAGCTCCTCAATAGTTTGCTTGATTTTCTCGTCTTGTTTTCTTGTTAAGGGTTCTATGAGGCTGAGTGCTGAACGCGCAATTTTGTCTGCTTCCTCGCGGCTATAACGTTCGGAGAAAATCTGCAGAAAATACTCAAAAGCTTTGGTCTTCAAATCTTTAAATTCACTCTCAAAAATGGACCGTACAATTTCGTCGGAAACGGCGGTTTCTTTCAGCAGCACAATTGGGTGAACAAGCAAAGCTTTCTCGCCAGCACTTCGAATTTTGCCTATGTCGATTTCTGCTCGGTTTGCTTCAGCTGGTAACGTGCCTTTCAAGACTGGAATTATAATTGCTCCTTCCGAATCAGCGTCTTTCACAAGTTGAGTGGCTAATTCAGTTATTTTCCCAGATGCCATACCCGTGAAATCCTGCTCAAAAACAACGAATTCACGACTTGACGTAATTTCATTGAACTCAGGGTTTACTTCACCTTTCTCGTTTACTTTAACATGAAAGAAGCCTTTCTGGTACTTTGCTTCTCTGTAATCGGCTGTTTCAGTGCAGCCGCTATATGCTAGAACGCCTGTTTTGAACTTGTCCAAGTACCGTTCATGCACGTGACCAGCAGCATAATAGTCAAAGCCGCTTGGCAATTGCTCGGGCGAAATTTCAGCTTCAATGTATGGTGGCTTAACGCTTGGCAAATCCACTGCGGCGTGGAAAACAAAGATGTTGCAAACCTTGCCATCTGGCGCTGGAGAGTTTTCCGCCATAAACTTTGGTAGTGCCTCTTCAGTCTTATGCTTGTTATGAAAATTTGGTATGCCATAGACGTAGCAGCAGTCCGGTTTGCGCCAGCATGCGCCGCTGTGCCTTGGCAAATGGTGGATTAATCCTGCGCTGTCCAACGGATAGAGGATTGTGCCCGTTACGGTGTTTGGAGCGGAATCGTGCGAGCCGTCAACCGTTAAAACTGGGATGTTGGCGTCTTTGAGCCGCTTAAAACTTCGAATAGTATTCTCCAAGGTAACGTTTGATGGTCTTGCCTGATGGAACAAGTCACCCGCGATAATCATGAAGTCAGGTTTTAACTCGATTGTTTTATCCACTACTTCTTTGAACGCGTTGTCGAAGTCTTGCCTTCTAGCTTCAAGACCGTACTGTGCGTAGCCTAAATGCAAATCGGCAGCATGAACAAAGCTGAACGGCTTCAAGTAGCTATGGCTCCCTTTGTCTTCCCCTTCAGCTTTTGATTAGTAGTTTACCTATTTTAAGTGTTCTTGCATAGACTGCTAAGTTCTTTAGCTACTTGTTGTGCTTTGCTTTTTTTGCTGTGGTATCTTTTCATGCTTTCATATCCCTCGCTGATAACACCTTTATTGAAGATTACTGATTTTAAGATAGTTTATCGATTTAGAAAGGGAAAAATTTAAAACACTATTTGTATTTTAATGTGAAAGGCGCCTTAATTAGATGAAATGTCAAGTTTGCAATCAAGAGACTCTTCTTCCGTTTCGCTGCCCGTTCTGTGGTGGACAGTTTTGTAGTGCTCACCGTTTGCCAGAGAACCATGCATGCCCAAGAATTGATTTTGCTCGTGCACAAACGCAAGAACAAGTGATTACACCCCAAGCGTACAATTCCTATCAGTACAGTTACGCTTTCGGTCAGCAACCTAAACGTGAGGGACGCATTTCCTTCAGCTCTAAAGAGATAAGGAACGTAACTGTTGCAGCGCTGCTCGTTATCGGTATTGGTTTCTCTATTGGATTGTATGGAAACTATTTCGGAGGTTTCAATTTTACGTGGACTTGGAGTCTGATGGCTGTTTTCGCGTTCCTCATGACAGCATCTTTCTTATTGCATGAGTTTATGCATAAAGTTACGGCGCAAAGAAACGGTTTATGGGCAGAATTCCGTTTAACAACTTGGGGCGTAGTCTTGACTTTTATTTCCATATTTTTGCCGTTTAGGATTATTTCGCCAGGTGCAATGATGATTTCTGGTAGCCCTAATAGTGATGAAATAGTCGAAATTTCTATTGCTGGTCCCCTTACTAACCTCATTTTAGCATTTGTGTTTCTCGGATTAGCGTTTGCTTTGTACCCAAGTGCGTGGGGTCTGATGCTGTTTTTCGTCGCTTACATCAACGCTTGGATGGCAGCCTTTAATCTAATTCCTATTGGAATCTTGGATGGCGCCAAAGTTTTCGCTTTTAACAAGAAAATTTGGGCTTTAGTTTTCATTCCCAGCGTTATCCTTGCAGTGATTACTTTCATATATGTTTAAAAAAAGAATCTTTTTTTTGTTTTTCTTTCTCAAAAGGTAAGTACTGGTTTAATTTGTAGTTGAATACTCCTAACATTCCAGCAGTATTTTACGAAATTTATTAAAAATTTTAGAACTCGTAAAACGAAAGTAGTCAAAAACTTCGATTAAATGAGTTCGATTGTTACGTGGACTTCTTCGGGTACACGGATGCGCATGATTCTACGCATAACTCGTTCTTCCGAGTCAATGTCGATTAATCGTTTGTGAATGCGCATTTCCCACCTGTCCCACGTGGCGGTTCCTTCACCTGACGGCGCTTTTAGAACTGGCACTCGCAGCCGTTTTGTGGGCAATGGTACTGGACCGTTGATTTTTACGCCTGTTTTTTGAGCTATACTTTTCAGTTCTCCGCATACCTCTTCAAGTTTGCCGTAATCTGTGCTTGTGAGGCGTATTCGTGCTTTTCTTACCATTTTGGTCCATCAATCCAATGTTTTGCCGTTTAATATATGTTGGTGACCCTTAGAGATTTAAGCGGAACATAAAAACCTATCTCTCCAGTTTTTTTATTGTCTAGTATTTTGTCAACGATAGGCAAATGGACCTGCACTCCAAGTTAGAGTGCTCGACAAAAAAAAGAAAAAAATATTGTTACGTATGTTGCTTTACATCATTGGCATTATTTCAAGGACTTCAATGCTCGCTTTTGGCATCATGTAATGTGGGTGGTTGGCGATTATTGCTTTCACACCTTCCATGTCATCTGCTTGAACGATAGAGTAGCCTGCCACTTCACTTTTCCCCTTAGAACTGCTCGTCTTGGTAAAATTCATCCCGTTTCCCACCATGTTCCCATTGTCCACGATTGATTTCCCGTATTTCTTAAACCAAGCCATCCATGGCTCCATTCCTTTCTTCATTTCCTCCGGACTCATCGCTTTCATTTGAGCTTCAACAACGGATGCTGGCGCCATATACAAAATCAAGAATTTCTTCAAAACAAATCACCACTTAATCTGTAATTGACACCTGTTTTTATCTTTATCGCATCTGCTCAATTTTGCTAGAGAAATTCAGTGGCTAAATTGATACCCTATCCCGCCTTTGCCAAAATAGCATAAACCTTTCCCTATCCCTGCCTGTCGTTGTCTTGCAGTTGCTTGTCAAGAAGAGCTAAGCTTAAAAATAGTACCTTCTGTAGAAGCTTTGACAAGAAAAAATAAGCATTAGGTGTCGATTCTTTTTTTAATTGCTTCGTACTGTTCGGGTGTGAACACTTCTTCTTCACATGCGGGGCATCTGAGTGCCTTTACATTATGCAGTATAACACCGTCAACTTCAAGGTCAAGTTCGACTTCGACGTATTCAACGCAGCATGTCGGACAAAGTAAAGCATTTGCCTTAATGCTTCTTGGTTTATTGGGTGAATTTTTTTCCAAGTTCCTCTGCCCAAGCTTCTACCTTAGCTAGGTCTGTATTATCTATAACGGTTTTTCCCATGATTTTTATTCGTCCGCCAAAGGCTTCTGTAGATACAGGATTAATGTTTGGATATTTATCGAGAGTATTTTCGACGAATTTGGCTTTTGCATCTTCATAGCTTCCCGGCGTACCTGCCCAAGAAGAGGAAACAAAAAAAGCCACTCGTTTGCCACTGAGGTCATTTTCAAGAAACTTCAAAGCTTTCTTGTAAACTTTGCCACCTCTGACGCCTCCGCCGATAACCAAATTTCTGTACTGCGTTAGGTCGGGGACTTTTTGCTCTTTGAGGTCAACGAGGTCAACTTCTAATTGATATTTGGAACGCAAGACGTCGGCAATTTTTCTTGCTGCCTCTTCAGTAGCTCCACTCTTAGTTTCATATGCTATAAGAGTCTTGTTTGCATCCATTTTTTAAGCACTACCATGCGGCTCTTCAATCGGCGCAATTCTAGCACCACAGCTATTGCAGAAAACTGAGCCAGAAGGATTCTTTGCGCTGCACTTCGGGCAAACAACAGTTTCTACCTGCAATGGTTTTTGCTGTAGATTCTCTTTTACTTTCTGGATGGCTGATTGCATTTCTCGCTCGGCAATATTGAATGCTTTTTCAAGCTCTAATCCCACACTGTAAAAAGCTTCCCGCAACTCGTCTGAAGGATAAACAGCGTTTGCAGCTCTACCTTTCGCGGTTTTAGTGCCGCATTTTGGGCAAAAATTAGCGTCATCAGCTATTTTTTCGCCACAGTTAGAACAGTTAACCAAACTCATTCACCATAAATATCCATGTTGTATTGCGAATTTAAGCCTTTATTGATTTAAAAGATTCAAGTAAAAAGGATAACACAAAAAAGTTAAGGGGGAAACTTAATGGAGTTTTTGTTTTGCTTCTTCAATAAGTTTTATCGTTTGTAATCGCCAAGGCTCAAAATTCTGCGGTGTCGCAGGGTAAGTGTTGTAGTGTGCACCGAGCCCCCTCATCAATACAACTGTTAAACGTAGCTTTTTGAGGAAGCTCACTCGTCGAATGCCTCTGAAAACCCGTTTCGCAGTTTCAGTGATGTTTAGGTGGAAGTCATCGCCCATACCTGCTTTCAGTACGTCGTCTTCTGTCATGAGTTTCTCGTTCATGCCATAGTTGAGGTCTTCGTCACTGCAGGACAAGAGAAACATTTTGAAGATGTCAAGAGTTCCCTGTTTCTTGCCGTAGGTTTCAATGTATTTCTTGTTGTAGCCCCAGAGCGCCTCTTTTGTCGGTTCGCCTTTGCCAAGGGCTTCAACGATTTGTTTTCCAGATAGGTAGCCGCTTAGCATTGAGGGCCCAATACCACCGCCGTGAATTGGGTTAACCAATGAGGCAGCATCTCCGACCAATACGACACCGTTAGAAACCATGTTATCTAAAGGTCTGCGGACGGGATCAAACCATGAACCACCAGTTAAAACCGTAGACCCCTCAAAAATTGGCTTCTTAAAGGCTGTTTCATAGAGCTGCTGTTTGGGATTAGGGTAGTTTTCGCGCATGCAAGTGCCAATGCCAACGTTTACTCGTGCGCCGCCCTTGGGGAAAATCCATATGTAACCGCCAGGGGAAGCTTTTTGGTTGAGGTAAATTTCGCAAAAAGTCGTGTTCGCTATTTCCTGTTTAAGTTGGCGTATTTCACGGTAGCATGCTTCGACGTCTTCGTTTGCTAAGTCGCGGTCTATGCCCATCTCGGCTGGCAGTTGCTTGCGCACCATGCCAAAGTAGCCCGTAGCATCAACTACAACTTTGCTGCGAAGCTTCAATGTTTCATTTGTCTTCATGTTTTTAGCGGTTACACCTACCACTGCACCCTCCTCAATTATGGGGGCGCGGAAGTTCATGTTGTCTTCAAGGATGGCTCCTTTGTCTGTTGCTTTTTTGAGTAGCCATTGCCCGAATAGTCGTCTGTTAAGTAAGTAACCGACGAAGTCTTTGTCAGCAATAGTGAAGACCGTATTTTCGTCGGGTGAGTAAATTTTGATTCCGTCGATTTTTGCCTCCAGTTCGCCTCCGGTTGGCTTCTCCAGCCCCAGAAACTTTAGGTGATGTTCTCCGAGAGCGTCGCCGCAGATTTTTTCTCCAATCTGCTCGCGCTTTTTCTTTTCAATTATGCAAACTTTTAAGCCTGATTCACCCATGGTTTTTGCGGCTAAGCAGCCTGCTGTTCCTGCGCCAACGACTACGGCATCATATTTTTCCAAGATTCTCTCCTCCAAATCTGATGTAATTTGTATACCATGTTGTATTAGTAAACCTTAATAAATTATGAAGTGAGCTAAACCACACCAAGTGTACCTCCTATGAGTGCTCCATTAACTTTAAGCGCTGAATTCCGAAAAATCGTGGAAGCACGCATGAACCAAGTCTTAAAGGGCGTAGAAGAAACGTTCAAGCAAATAATAGAAACCCAAAAGATAACGCCCACCGAACTCAAGTATGAACTTGATAGTCTGCAGGAAAGCTTCAACCTCTTATTCCAGAAATGGAGCCTTGAAATACTATACACACTACTGCTCAAAAATGCCATCGGATTTGGAGGAATAAAAAAAATCTTAACCGTCAATTCCCGCACGCTCTCAGATAAGTTGAAGATGCTTCAGAATCATGGCTATATAACAAGAAATGTTACTACTGACCCGCCACTGCGAGTGCAGTATTCTTTAACTGCTAAGGGAAAAAACACTGTACTGCTTGCATTGCCGCTTCTGTACTATTCAAGCTCATCGGAAGTTAAGGCTTGACTGGTTCTTCTCATTTCGCTTTAACGGTCGGGGCAGGCTTGTTGTTTCTTTCACAGTTTCAAAAACCATGCATGTAAGCGTTTTCTCTAAACCCTTGATCAATCGCAGCTTGTCAACTACAAATTTTCCGACTGCATCCACGTTTTCAGCACGAAGTTTCACCAGCAGATCCCAATCTCCAGTAATAATGTGTACTTCCTGCACTTCAGGAAACCGACCTATCTCCTCGGCAACAACTCTTTGAGAAACGGGGGCATCGTTGGTTTTTGCCCTGTATGAGACGGAGGCTAAGATGAAGGCAACTGTGCCTAAATTCAGCTTTTCAGGGGACAGAACTGCCCTGTACTGTTTTATTATTCCTAGTTCTTCTAAGCGTTTTGTTTTTGCGAAAACAGTGGTTATTGGCGAATTGATTTTTTTGGCGATTTGCTTGGCTGTAAGTTTGCTGTTCTCTTGGATTAAAACTAAGATGGCTACGTCTTTTTCGTCGAGTTTTATGCTCATATGTAATTATTACACGTTATAGGTATAAAAGCTTATGTTTTTTGTAATTTATCTATGTTTTATTATAAAAAATTTATTATCTGCTTTGAACAGTGTAGTTTCCAATAAGCCGAATAACTGAAGTGACTAACTTGAAAGATAAACAAGAAACTATCCAAATGGAAATTCCAAAACCATTAGACCAGCTTTCATCAAGCGAATTAGAAAGAAAAACGTGTATCGGCAAAATAATGACTTACACGCTAAAAAGCCTCACAGACACATTCGTAGATCAAGGCTTCCAGTGGCTGCTTCCAGTAGCCCTGAGCCAAAGCACCGACCCACTCTGGCCAGACCCTGGCGCGTCCATTGAGAAAAGGATAGAAGTTGACATCTACGGCAAACCCGTACGAACAACAGCCAGCATGATCATCCATAAACTCGTCGCCGCATCAACCGCATACCCCAAACTGTTCGTGCTTTCACCCAACATACGCATTGAGAAACCAGAACGAGCTAAAACAGGCAAACATACCTACGAGTTCACACAACTTGACTTTGAAGCTAGAGACGCCACCTCAAAGGAAATGATGAAATTAACAGAAGATGCTCTTTGCACGCTAGTAAAAGATTTAAAACGTGAAATGAAAAGCGAATTAACTACGCTCTGCCGCTGTGATGATCTGAAGGCACTTAAGGCGCCGTTCAAAGTCTACGACCGCGTCGAACTTGAAGCTAAATATGGCGCAGACGGATGGGAAGCAGGCATAACCAAAGACATAACAGAACCAGTTTGGGCGATGAACATTCCCAGAGAATTCTACGATTACGAAGACTTCAAAACAGGCAAATGGGACAACTACGATTTATTTCTGCCACAGTTCGGCGAAGTTCTGTCGGGCGCCAAACGTGAATGGGAATATTCAAAAATCTCAAAGAAGATCGAGCGCGACAAAATTAAAAAAGAAAACTATGCGCTGATACTATCAATGGCTAAAGAGGGCCGACTGAAACCCACTGCTGGCGGAGGCATAGGCATGGAACGTTTAGTAGGCTGGATTGCAGGCGTCAAACATATTGGTGAATGCCAACCGTTTCCAAGAGTGCCTGGAACTGTAAACGAACTCTAAAATTGTGTAAAGAAAAAAGTCTGCAATCGATACAATACTCCACTTTTCTTTTTATTGCAAAAGGTTTATCATTTACCTATGCAATCACTGAAAGGAACGCGATTAAACCCCAAAAATATTGAAGTGAAAAGAAATGGCTATCATGAATCCATACCTTGAGGCTTTACAGCCAAAACTTAGCGCGCATGATTTCAAGAAACTAAGCGCCATAGATAACCCTAACGTCCATGAATTTATAGCTAAAGAAAACGATCTCTGTCAACCTAAAGAAATATTCATCTGCAGTGACTCTGCTGAGGATATTGCTCATGTTCGGAAACAAGCAATCGCTTCAGGAGAAGAACAAGCAATCTTAAGCCTGCCTGGACATACTGTGCATTTTGACGGTGAATATGACCAAGGACGGGACCGTCAAGCTACCAAGTACCTTGTACCTAAAGGCATTTTCCTAAGCAAAGCCCTCAACCAAATTGACCGTCAAGAAGGCTTAGCTGAGGTTAGAGGTTTACTTCGGGATTCCATGCAAGGAAAAACAATGATTGTCCGATTCGTCTCGCTGGGTCCACAAGATTCAATCTTCACTATTCTGGGGTTGCAATGCACAGATTCATGGTACGTTGCGCACTCTGAAGACCTGCTTTACCGCTCTGGATATGAGCAATTTATAAAGGCAGGTCCAAAAAGTGACTTCCTACGTGTTGTGCACTCAGCTGGAAAGCTAAATGGCGACATGGTCAGCGTAGAACATGATAGAAAACGCATCTACATTGACCATATGGATAATACCATTTACAGTGTTAACACGCAATATGCTGGAAATTCTGTCGGCTTCAAAAAACTCGCCTTCCGTTTGGCTATCCGTAAAGCAAGCAGCGAAGGATGGCTAGCGGAACACATGCTGCTCATGGCCGTGTTTGGTCCTGATGGACGTAAAACCTATTTTGCTGGAGCTTTCCCAAGTGCTTGCGGGAAAACCTCGACAGCTATGCTTCCGGGAGAAACAATTCTTGGCGATGACATAGCTTACATCCGAGACATTGACTCTGCTGCCCGCGCAGTTAACGTTGAATCAGGCATATTTGGCATAATACAAGATGTTAACCCTAAGGATGACGCGTTAATTTACAAGCTTCTAACTAGTCCAGGCGAAATCATCTTCTCTAATGTGCTCGTTAAGGATGGCAAACCATACTGGCTTGGCATGGGAAAAGAGCTTCCTAAAGAAGGCTTAAACTATGCTGGAGCATGGTATGAAGGCAAAAAAGACGAGAACGGCAACGAAATTCCGCCTGCCAACAAGAATGCTCGTTACACATTAGCGCTCAACGCATTGAAAAACTGTGACCCTCAACTTGACAATCCCATGGGCGTTGAATTAGGCGGCATAATGTACGGCGGACGCGATGCTAAGGCTTACGTGCCTGTTCAGCAAAGCTTCAACTGGGAACACGGCATCGTCGCTTACGGTGCATCACTTGAATCTGAAACTACCTTTGCTACCGTCGGGCAAGAAGGCGTTCCAGAAATTAACATGATGAGCATCCAAGACTTCATCTCAATCCCACTCGGCAAAAACGTTCACAACAACTTGGGCTTCGGACGGAAACTCAAAAAGCAACCCGTCATCTTCGGAGTTAACTATTTCTTAAAGGAAGTAGGCAACGGCAAGTACCTAAACAGCACACAGGATAAACATGTTTGGTTAAAATGGATGGAACTGAGAGTCCATAATGAAGTTGACGCTTTGAAATCTCCAACAGGGTACATTCCAAAATATGAGGATTTACGCAGGCTATTCAAACAAGTATTGGGCAAAAGCTATGCTAAAGACGATTACATTAAACAATTCACGATTCGGGTTCCAGAAAACTTGGCGAAGATTGAACGGGTGCAACGGTTCTACCAGGAGAACGTTACTGATACGCCGCTAGAATTATTCGGTGTATTGTATCTGCAACGCCAACGGCTGCTTGAAGCTAAAGAAAAATACGGTGACTACATCTCACCCGAAAATTTCGAAAAAGAAAAATCAGACTGAGGTATCCAAAATTGAAAAGGCTGGCAGTATTTAACCACTTTCTTTGCGTCAAACTTTTAAACGAATCCTACATATTGACTACTAATTCATAACCGTTAATTAATAATGGCAGTAATTTGGAATTTAAAGAAAAACAAGGTGTAGACGAATATGATGAAAAAGCCACAAAAGAAAGAAGAGACAGCCTACAAAATAAATTTAATCAGTATTGATGGCGACGGCTCTTTTCCATGCCCCAAATGCGGAATGACAATCTCACCAGAAGACGAGACAGACGAAAACTACAAAATCTTAGAAACTAAAGTTATCAATGAAGAACTTGCTGAATTAGTCATCGCATGCGGCAAATGCAGAAGCATGATAATACTTACAGGCTTTCAAGGGCTTTGAGCTTAACTTGGCAAGGTTTTAAATTATTTTTAATTTTGCCAAAGAACTTGAACGTAAATAGCAAAGCCCCGATAAAAAATTAATTAAAATTGCAGTCAATGGCCTTCTTATTTAATAAAATGTTTGATGGGCACCGAGTTTGCCTTAACGAGTTTGGTTTTTTAGCCAAATAGTTTATTTTTGTCTTTTTAGCATTAATTAAAATTGATTTCTATGCTTATTGAGACGTTCACAGTTGGCACGTTATCGACAAACTGCTATGTCGCTACCTCGCAGCAAACGAAAGAGGCAATCATAATCGATCCAGGAATGGACTTTTCCTCTGAAGTCCAACAAATTCTCGATTACATAACGCAAGGCGCATTAAAAGTTAAGTTCATCGTGAACACTCATGGGCACTCTGACCACATAAGCTGCGATGCCATTTTCCAAGAAAAGTACAATGTTCCTATTTGCATTCACAAGCTTGATGCTCCTTCTATTGATGGGCTAAACAAAGGCAAGTTTCCAGCAAATGTCTTTTTGGAGGACGGCAGCTTAATCGAGTTCGGCTGTGAATCTCTGAAGGTTATGCATACTCCCGGGCATACGCCTGGCAGCATCTGTCTTCTAGGAGAGCGGCTAGTTTTCACTGGCGACACATTGTTTGCTGGAGGGATTGGCAGAACAGATTTTCCCGAAGGCTCGCTCAGTGACATGAGGCTTTCTTTGCAAAAGCTTGTGCGTTTGCCTGATTATCTTTTAATTTACCCTGGGCATGGAGCCGCATCTACAATTGGTGAAGAAAAAAGGGTTAATCCCTTTCTGAAAAGTAGATATAGTTTTTAATTGAGCTTGTTTTGCTGGTTTATCTTATTTCTTGCAGTGCACGCAGACGCTTGATAATGTTTGGGTGAGTTGAGAAGATTTCAGCGAAGTTATCCTTGTGTGTCGGCTTCTTTGCGAGTGTTTGGTTCAGCAGTTCTCTTTTGTCTGCTATTCGGTTTGCGTGTAGCTCTGCTGAGTCAGCGTTTGCTCTGTCAGGATCAGCGATAAATAACGCTTTAAATGCACTGGTATTTTTTTGTTGTTGTCTGTTTGGTTTGTAACTGCGGCGGCTTTCTTCAACTATTGTTACTAAGCCTGTTGAAAGCTTTTCTGCGCCGTTCTCAACCACTGAAACGCTATGTCTGTCTGCATAGTACTCACGGAGTCTGCTTAGTTGAAGTGTAAATAAGGTTAGTACCCATGAGAAAGCCATAAAGCCTAAGCCCAATAGTGCGTTGTTGCCTCCTTTCTTGGCTCCTCCGCCGAAAGCACCTGACAGCATAAAGGAGTAACCAATAAAGTAGAATAATGATGGCAGGAAAGAAACTACCATCATGGCCTGCACGTCATGGTGCTTTAAATGGCCAAGTTCATGTCCAAGGACCGCTTCAACTTCACCGCTATCGAGAGACTTCAAAAGCCCCGAAGTTACGGCGACGCGGCTACCTGATAGAGGTGAGCCGTAAGCGAACGCATTTGGAAGTGGAATCTGTGCTAACATAAGTTTGGGTGTTGATATCCCGCTTTTCTTGCTGAGGCTTTCAACTGTCTGGTATAGTTCTGGGTTTTCAGCTTGTTTAAGTTCTCTGATTTTGTATATTGCACCTATAAGGTATGGCCCCAGCAACCATTGACCTATGTTTAGGGCTACGACAAGTATTCCTATGGTTACTAGAGACAAGCCTATCCCAGCTAAGGTTAGGACCACTGCGAATACGAGTGTGGATAAACCAATGATTATGGCTAAAGTTCCAGCCATAGAAAGCCTTAGTTTCCAAATGTTCATTCATCGGTCACTTTCAATTCAATACCCACTGAGTTTCTATGGACGCTTATAAATTTAATGCGCTAATTGAAAGAACTAATCCTTGAATATGACTCATTTTGCACTGGCAACCAAGATGAGCCTGCTTGAATTACGACTAAAATTTTGCCCATTATAATCACCATAAACCCGCTTAACCATAAAACCAGTTTTCTCCAACAACGCTTGCAGACTCTTCAATTCATACAAGCGGGAAATGTGCCTAAAAACTCTAATTTGCCCCCCTGCCTTATCACAAACCACCCACAAATCACACAGTTTGTCGCCACCTGCGCTTACCGTTCGCTTTTGAAGCAGAAAAAAGCTCGGGTATTCCCGCCACTTGAAAAACCGAAAAAGCACTCGCTTAGCCAAACGATTGTTAAACTTCAATAAAATCGGTAAGAAGACCCATTTAAACTCTGTAGGCCGATTTGCATTGTACTTTAGCATTAAACGTTCACGGTTGAAGACATCTACGATTAAGCTTCCGCTTTGACCGAGTGCCCCACGCAGCTCTCTCAGGCTTTGCATGTCGTCTTGTTCTGAGGGCAGGTACCCTAAACTGTTATCCATGCTGACTGAAACCGAAAAGGCTCCAGCCTTAAAGGGCAAAAATCGCATATCACCCCTGACCAGTTGGATGTAGCTCCAGCGGTTCTTGGCTATCCTGAGAAGATTTAGCGATATGTCTAAACCGACCATATCGTATCCTTCCTTGCTTAGGGGAATTGAGTGCCTTCCGGTTCCGCAGGCAAGATCCAGAATCAACCCATTTCCTTTTACGGTGTCTTTTATGAATTGTATTTGAGTTTGTGTTGAGCTTTGGTCTGCAATCTCTGCCCAATAAACGCTCATTTCATCAAAAACATTCATAATATTACTTTTCTCTTACAACCCTTTAAACGAGCATTGCGCTGCTCATTGCGTCAGAAGCTTCGCTGACATTGCTGTGCTCATATCGCTAAAAGTTCGGGCTTTCGTCTTGAAAAACGTCTGATGCATCATCCGTCGCAACAATGTCTATTTCTGCAAGAGCTCCACTCAATAATTTTAGCCTTCTGAAACAATTTTTTTAAACCATACTGTGATTGGATTAAAAATTCCAGTTGGAAATTGGTTAAGCTTGCCGTGTATTCTAGGGTGTAGTGGTAGAGGTTGATGACGGCTGCGATGCGCTGGGCTTCGCTGCTCCAGTAAATCCAGTCATTGACCGCCTCACCTGACGCGGTAAAAAACCCTCATTCAACAACGCCTTTTCCAGGGCACGCACCAGGTCCCAAGGCGCATCCCGCAGATCCTTCTCTGTCAAATCAGGATAAGACGGCTGCATCATTTTAAACAAGGCCTGCAACTCAAACTCGCGCTGATCATCCTTGTATTTTTTGCCAAGTTCGCTGAGTTCCTCATGACTAAGCAAGACGAATTTCACCCAGCCAGCTCCAGGCACATTAGCCTCCTGCGGAACCTTACTACTTTTGAGCAGGCCTACGCTAAAGTTTTTGAAACGCTCCTTCTGCTCAGACTCATACTCATTGAATGCAGCTTTAAGTTTCTCGAAACCTTCACTATCAAATTTTTCTTCACTCATCAAATCACCTCATTAGTCTTAGAATTTTGCCTTGCGCGAAAGTTGATGAAACACTTATAAGCTTTCGGAAGCGAACTGATTTATATGGAGAATTTGAAGACAATCTTCGCTGTCTTAATTCTATTCACTATAATCCTTGTCTTGTCAGCAGCCAATGCGGTTCATGCTATCGAAGTAACTGCCACAGTACCGGTGGGGTCGGCTCCAACGGGTGTCGTGTATGATTCAAACAAGGGGGAAGTTTTCGTTGCCAATTCTGGTTCCAACAGCGTCTCAGTCATTTCCGATGCTAATAATTCTGTAGTTGCAACCATACCTCTGCAATCTGGATCTTTGAACCCAGTTGATTTAACCTATGACTCTGGCAAAGGAGAAATATTTGTATTAAATAGCCCCCCTGACGAGATTTCGTTTAGCAGCAGCACCATCACAGTAATAGCTGATAGCAATAATTCCATAGTCGCAACCATAACCTTGGGATTCAACAGTGTCGTTGGAATTTCTTATGATTCAGCCAAGGGAGAAATATTCGTAGCAGGCCAAAACCCAGGAGGCCCTGTTACCATCATATCAGATACGAATAACAGCGTTGTTTCAACTGTCCTTGTCGGAGGTCATCCGCAAGGGATAGTTTATGATTCTGGCATGGGTGAAACATTCGTGTCTGTTGAAGGAGACACAAGCAATTGGGTATCTGTAATTTCAGATAATTCCAATACTGTAGTTGCGAAAGTAACTGTGGAAAATGTTCCCATTGGTTTGGCTTATGACCCGGGCAAAGGAGAAATATTCGTATCGGGTATTCTGACCCCCGAATTGAGTCAAGTGGTCAATCCCCACATCGCTGTCTCAGTGATTTCGGACCAAACTGATACCGTAGTAGCTTCCATCCCGATGCCGACCAATACCGTATACTTAACTTATGATTCTAAACAAGGCGAGATATTCGTAAACTATGCAGGTGACAACAATACTCTCTCAGTAATATCGGATAGCAACGACATGGTAATTGCAAATGTAACCATAGCAAATTCTTCAATTAGCAGCTTAGCTTATGATTCTTCCAAGAGCGAAATATTCGCAAGTAATCCTTTCAATGATACAGTTTCAGTTATGTCAGATTATTCTGCCCCGCCTGCCACGCCAACACCGACGCAATTGCCTTCAAGCCCAACCGTGCCAGAGTTCAGCAGTGATAGTCGCATTTTGATGGCAGTAGCAGTGGTGGTTGTGACCTCGTGTGCGGTTGCATCAGCGTTGAGAAAATCGACCAGAACTATGTCTGATTCACGCAATAACTGTTAAAAATGGGGAAAGAAAGAAAAGCATTAGAATGTGCTCGTAGCCACACTTTGCGCTTCGCCGCTAATATCATTCGCAATTGTGCCTTTCTGCCCGTTTTTTACGCTGTAAGCTGTTAAGACAACATTGCTTAACGTGATTTTTGGCGTTCCTGACCTGTTGTTGTGGTGCCCTTCTGGATTTGGGCCTTATAAAACCTGCAGAGCGGCCTACTATAGGGATACCCTAATATTTGTGTCAAAATTCAGCCACAAAAATGAAGAGCATAAGCAACAGAGCCTCCCCTCCCTACTATTAACAACCCACAACAACAAGTAAATAGCAAAGAACAACTCAACCATATACCAAACGCTCAATTCCTACACAAATAAACAGCTGAAAGTTTCGAGCCCCTTAAATATTCAGGCATTTATTGTCTATTTTACTGGGGAATCAAGCTTTGACTGAAAAGCAGGAATGGCAGCATCTTTACATGCTCCTTAAGCTCGCAGAAATGGGTGCTTACCGCCGAGTCGCCAAAATTTCAACCGAATTTTTAGCTGGAAAACTTGGGATTTCCCAGCAAACCGCGTCGCGCTATCTGATAGAGCTTGAGCGCAAAGGGTGGATAAAGAGGACCATTACTCCAGAAGGGAGTTTAATTAAAATTGAAGAGGCTGGAACTAAAGAGCTGCAGAAACTTTATTCTAACTTGAAATTTTTAGTTGAAAAATCGTATCCTCCTTCGGTAACTTTGGAAGGAACAGTTTTCACGGGTTTAGGTGAAGGCGCATATTACATCGCAAAAGAGCCTTATCGGAAACAGTTTGCTGAAAAGTTAGGGTTTGAACCTTATCTTGGCACGCTTAACCTTAAATTGTCAAGTGATTATGACATTAAAACTCGCATGGAAATAGAAGCGTATCCAGCAATCGAGATTACAGGTTTTAAGAACGAAGATCGAACCTTCGGTTTAGTGAAATGTTATCCTGCAGTCATCGATAACAAGGTTAAAGGCGCTTTGATAACGGCGTTGCGAAGTCACTATGATGTTTCGGTGTTGGAAATAATTGCGCCTGTATGCCTCAGGAAGCATTTAAACCTTAAAGACGGCAACACCGTGAAAGTTGAAATTTACATTATGCCATAGCTAAAACGGCGAAATGGGGTGCTTGTACTTAACTGAATACTGCTCATGAGGTTTACGCATTGTACCTAACCAGTAGCCGATTAGCAAACCGAAACCTAACCCGCCTATATGAGCCAAATCGTTCACGCCTGGTCCAGAACTGATAAGCAGCAGAAAGAACGCGTAAACTAATGCTCCAAGAACAGATTGCCTAACAGAACGCCTATTAAAAATCACAACTGCTCCGAACAATGAGAAAATTGCGCCTGAAGCTCCAACCGATAATAGGTTTGGTCCAAACGCTAAGGAAACAACATTGCCTGCTAAGCCTCCAAAAAGGTAGATTCCAAGGTACTCGGGCAGAGAAAACATTTCTTCTCCGCGTAAACCGAAGATGAATAGAAAAAGCATGTTGCCCCCAATGTGCGCTATTGAGGCATGTATAAACATGGATGTGAAAAGCTGGTAGTACCAGCCGTGGAACACAAGAAAATTATATTGACCATATTGAAGCATGAGATTGTAATTTGTATTCAGCCAATTTCCGCCAATTATAGACGTATAAATGTAGACAGCGACGTTTACGGCGATTAGAATATACGTGGGCTTATACTTCTCTGAATTCATTCTGGAAGACCAAATTTAACCGTCAAGTTTTTCAATTATTTTCTGTTTAATCTTTGATGAACTATCTAAAGTGTACTCTTCAAACTTGCCGATTCTAACAATCTTAATGTTCAATTTGTGCGTATCCACGTAATTCCGCACTTCTTTCTCCATTTCCTCTTGGTCGTATCCTAAAGCAATTACATCGGGCTTAACGTTCTCAATAACTTCACCGATGTCAAAGTTCTCGTATCCAAGCACTGCTTCATCAACAACTTTCAACGATTCAACCAGTGTGCGACGTTGATCCTCAGACATTATGGGTTTTCTGCCCTTGGTTTTCTCCACTGTGCTGTCTCTTGCAACGATAACTACTAGCTTAGCGTTTTTTCCACCTGCTTTTTTGGCTCCCTCCAAAAATTTAACGTGACCCAAATGAAGCAGGTCGAACACGCCCGATGCTAAGACAACTTTTTTCTTTCTTGGTTTGTTGGCCATTCGAATTTCACAGCGCCTAATAGTCTTAAAGCGTCAAGGAGCCCTTCACAGTAGGCTACCGAAGTTAGGCTGGTTTCAAGCTTGCCTTGAGCCTTATAATACTTTGCGTCCTTTAAGTAATCAGAAGCACAACACAAAATATTAGCCACAGCTTCCTCCGTAACGCTTATGGGCACTTTCGTTTGTTGCAGTTCTTGGAGGACTTTTTCTGCTGAAGAAATATACTTTGAAGTAAGCGCTTCTAAGCTCATTTGGCAAAACTCCTGAACTCTGATGGTGCACCAGCCAAAGCAATCAAGGATTCGATTTCCATAAAATGCAAGTCGCCTGGAAAAATCAAACTGTAAGGCGGTTCGCCGAAGTCATAATTTACTAAATTTTTGACGAAATCGGCTTTCAACGTTGGATCGTCGCTTCCTGCCCGGGCGATGCCGACTGCAGCTGTATCCGGGGTGATTACGCCTTTTTTGTTTTTTTGTTCAACCTCAAGCAGCATTGCGATGGCTTGGTTGATCTTTAAGAACTGCTTTTCGTTTGCTTTCAAATCTAAAAGACAAAGGGTATGCAAACCAAACTTCTTGTTTTGAGCGATAACATTGTAAGGGGTCTCAGAAAAATTCTCAGGAAAGGGAACGGTAACTGTTTTCCCAAACTTGTAATTATGCAAACCCGATAAGCTAATTATCGCTGAAATTATAGACGCCCCATGGATAATCCGTGTTTTTATTCCATGGTTTTCCGCATCAATCCGCAAAGTGACGTGTGTTGTGGCGATAAAGGGGTCACCTGGAACAAGAAAGACGGCTTTGCCTTTTCTGGCGGCTTCAAGAATGATGGCGCCGTTTTCTTCTTCAAGTTCACGCCTTGAAACTACTTGGATTTTTTTGCCGCATAAGGTCTCGAAACGTTGTAGGTTGAATTCGGGCATGAGGCTGGTGTAGAGTTCCATGAAAACATAATCGGCAATTTTTGTTTCTTCTAAACCTTTGATGCTTATGCCTTTTTCATCGTTTAATCCTAAGCCTATGAAGACAAGTTCATTCAATTGTGAGCCCTTGTTAGTAATTGAGAGGGTTGAGACTTAAACGTTATTTTTTCTTGATTTCGCCTCTTTTAATCAGTTCGTCGTAGCAAATGCGGCAATCATCCATGGAAGCTCCAGTGCGTTCGCAGAACACCGTAAGAATTTTTTCTACGGGTTCATCGGGTTTTTTTTCTTTAAGCTTTTCCTTTAACTCTTGAATCATATGTTCATCGACTTTACTGCTCATCTGCATATCCTTCCTATCAGATGTTATTTATGTTCAGACGTTATTTATGTTGTTCTTTCTCAAAACCCTTTCCCGTTTTTAGGATGGAACATCCAACCAAACATTTATATCATTTACGTCAAAGAGAAACCTACGCGTTTAAGCCTCGTAGATGAAGGATTGAGAATTCAATGAAGCCCGTTGACAGTTTAGTTAGCGATAATATAAAGAATTTTAGGCCATGCGTTCATGGCGGAGAAGTTTTGGATGCTGCAGACAAGAGCGGTTTTAGACGGGAGGAAATTTTAGATTTCAGTTCAAGCGTGAATCCTTTAGGTCCATCAAAAAAGGCGCTTGAAGCAGCAAAAAACAGCTTTAAAGAAATTCCTGCTTATCCAGATTCAAATTCTAACGAGTTACGGCAAGCTATTGCCAGTCACTTTAACGGATTAAACAAAAACAACGTCGTTGTCGGTAATGGCTCTACGGAACTTATGTACTTGTTTGCTGAGGCTTTTATGAGAAAAGGCGAGACCGCCATTATTCCTGCACCGACATTTGGGGAATACGAGAGTGCAGTTAGAAAGACTGGTGAAACACCGAAATTTGTAAAGCTTGACAGAAACTTCAACATTGAAGCGGATGCTTTTGAACAGGAAATGGCAGGGGCAAAAATTGTTTTCTTATGCAACCCCAATAATCCAACTAGCATTCTTATTCCAAACGAAACTTTAACCAGAATAATTGAGCGAGCATTGGAGCAGGATAGCCTTGTTTTTCTTGATGAAGATTTTTTGGAGTTTGTGGAAGACGAAAAAGCCCTATCCATGATAAACAAATTAAAGAGTTACCCGAACCTGTTTATTTTAAGGTCTTTTACGAAAATTTTTGGTTTGACTGGTTTGCGGGTTGGCTACGGAATCGCCTCTGAAGAAATCATCAATGTGCTATTGTGCGTAAAGATTCCTTGGAACGTTAACTGTTTAGCGCAGGCTGCCGCTGTTGCTGCGTTGAAAGACGAGGAGCATCTAAGGGTGACTCGTGAGCTTATCAAGAAAGAGAAAACACAACTCTTAGCCGAATTTGCGGAAATTAAATCGTTCAAGGTCTACGCGCCTGACGCCAACTTTTTCTTCATTGATATTCGCAAATCAGGCTTAACGGCGACTGAGCTGAAGAATAGGCTGCTGGGGCAGGGCATTTTGATTAGGGACTGCACATCTTTTAGGGGACTTGACCAATACTATATCCGTGTAGCCGTTAAAACCCGTGTGGAGAATGAGCGGTTGATTGAAGCTTTGAAGCGGACAGTGAAGAATTAGAAAAGACTAAGGTTTGAGTAGTGAACCATGTTTTCTTTTGATTTTTCTTTCTTTGTTGATTCCGTGCTCATTTTCATTTTAGCTTTCTTGATTGACACAATCATAGGCGAGTACCCTGATAAGATTCACCCAACCATCGGCATCGGCAAAATAATCTCTTACCTCAAACCAAAACTGAAAAATCCAAACCCCAAAATTGAGAAGGCAAACGGCGTCCTGTTAGCCGTAAGTGTTATGCTGCTTGTTTCGGTTCCTGTGTTTTTGCTGCTTTTTTGGATTAGGCAATCCTTCGGGTTCTTCGGTCAAATAGCCTACATTATTGTGGGCGCCGTTTTGTTTAAGGCTACTTTTGCCGTAAAAGGCATGGGACAATACACCAAGCCAATAGCCGCTGCGTTGAAGAAGAATGATTTAGCTGAAGCACGGAAATGGTTGCCCTTCATTGTCCGCCGAGACCCAAACACGCTAAATGAGAAGCAGATTACATCCGCTGCCGTGGAATCCATTGCGGAAAGCACCACAGACGGAATAACCGCACCATTCTTCTTCTTTGCCCTCTTCGGTGTTCCAGGCGCATTTGCGTACCGTGTGGTTAACACGTTGGATTCAATGGTTGGCTACAAGAACATTGAAAACAAGAATATCGGCTGGTTCTCAGCGAATTTGGATACAATAGCGAATTATATCCCTGCCAGATTAACAGCTTACCTAATGGTTGCTGCATCATTCCTTTTGAGAGAAAATTGGCGTGAATCATGGCGCATCCTGCAAAGAGACAAGAAAAAAACTGCCAGCATAAACGCAGGCTGGACGATTTCAGCCATGGCCGGCGCACTAAATACGCAGCTGGAAAAGCAGGGCTACTACACTTTAGGTGATGACCACGGAATTTCGCCTGAACACATTTCAAGGGCATTGCGTGTGATGACACTGACCGCCGTCTTGTTTGGTTTAGTGGTGGTCGTGCCACTTTTGGCTTTAAGGATTTATGTTGTCGGGCTCTAAGGTCATAGCGCTTTGCTGTTCCATTCTGGATTAGTCCTGCTTTTACAAAGAGCTTTATGTATTGAAGTTAGCTGTCATTTTGCAGGGGCATGATAAGATTTGGATAAAATATTTAATCATATATCCTTAAAACAATGCTCGGTATTCTTATCATCGATGGAGTCGCCTGCATGAAACTATTAAACGCCTGTTTAGTCGCCATCCTGATTAGCGGGATCGCGTTTGCGGGTGCATTGCAATTTGGCCCAGCTCAAAACGGTACAAACGTCACTGGCCCAATCTCTAAAGATACTACTTGGACACCAGCAAACAGCCCCTACACTCTTACTGGAACTGTTACCGTTAACACCAGCGTAACATTGACAATCGAAGCTGGGGCAGTTATATACTTCGGTAATGGCAACAACATTGAAGTAAACGGAACATTGGTGGCAATAGGCACAAATGTCAATAACATCCAATTCACCAATGGCACTATCACTTTTACTCCCGCGAGTACTGGCTGGAATGAACTTGCCAATTCAGGAAGCATAATTCAATACGCAGACTTCGAGGGCTGCCAAGTTAACGTTCTATCGCCAGCAAAAATAGACCATGACACATTCGTCGGTGGGAGGCCCAATTATGATGTTGACGCGATTTGTGGTGTAATTTCGAACAATACCATGACCGGCTTTTATGATTCCGGTATTTATTGCAGTGGAAATGCCTCAGTCTTAGATAACACTATCATCGGCGGAAACACGGGCGGCATCAGCATCTCCTTGGGAAGTCCACTAATTCAGGGAAATCTGGTAACAAACAATTTAGGCGAAGATTCGGGTCAGAACGGAGGCGGAATTTATATCGGATCTACAGCAGCAGCGCCGATTATTGAAAATAACGCCCTGACCGACAATGTCATCGGAATAGCCATAGGGTTCCAAGAAGGCGCTGGCAGAGTTGAGCCAAACATATTCAATAATAACATCTACAATAACCAGCAGTACAATTTCGAGTTGAATGGAATAGGCTACAATGTATCGGCAATCAACAATTGGTGGGGCACGACTGATACAAAAGCGATAAACCAGACAATCTATGATTTCAAGGACAATTCCAGCTTAGGTAACGTAAGCTTTGTTCCCTTCTTAGATTCTCCGAATACTCAAGCCCCAACATTTGTCAATGCCACTGCTGGTGCTGATGGTTCTATTTCTCCAAGTGGAATTATCAGCCTAAACTATGGTAGCAGTCAAACTTTCACCATAACACCGAATACTGGTTATTACGTCGTTAATGTTTTGGTGAATGGAACTTCTGTTGGCGCTGTTAGCTCTTATACTGTCAAAAACATTCAGGGAGCAACTAATATCTCAGCAACCTTTGCGATTAATACCTACAGCCTGACGGTTAATGTGGGTTCTGATGGTTCTTCAAACATTGCTTCCCAGACGGTTGACTTTGGTTCAGTAGAGAACTTTGAGTTTACTCCTGATACAGGTTACAGCGTCGCTGACGTCGTGGTTAACGGAACTATCGGTGAAGGCGCAGTTACTTCTTTGAGTACAACTATTACTGGACCTACAACTGTATCTGTGAACTTTTCAATTAATACCTACACGATTACTATTACTCAGTCGGCTAATGGTCAGATTGCTCCTGGAACTACTACGGTTAATTATGGTGCCAATCAGAACTTCACTTTAACGCCGAATAACGGATATTACATTGCAAGTATAACGGAGGATTCTGGTCCACTAATGGTTACTTCGCCTTCTGGTCAATCCGTTAACTTCACCCATGTTACTGCTGCTCACACTCTTACTGCGACATTTGTAGCTAACCCAACGCCAACACCAAGTTCAACACTTGCACCAACTACATCTCCAACAGCCACACCAGCCCCCATTTCAACCCCGACGCCTGCACCCACTGCAACACCAAACAAGCTCCCTTCTACCTCAACTCAGAACCCAATTTCAATCTACGAAATCCTAATTGCTACCCTTGTTATACTGATTATTGCATTTGTGGTTGTCATAGCTGCATTCAGACGTGAAAAAAGGCGATGAACAAATAAATGAAAGTGGAGCTCTCGGGGCTTCATAAAATCCTGAAGGACCCCACACGAAGGGAGATTCTAAAATGCCTTAATGATAAAGGACCTTTGCCCTATGGTGAACTTATGGATCTTGCAAAAGTTACTAACACGGGCAGGTTCAATTATCACCTAAAAGTGCTGGGCGATCTTATAGAAAAACTGGGCGACGGAAGATACGCTCTGACGGAAAGAGGCCGCTTGGCGGTTCAAATGCTCGACGAGTTTCCCGAAAGGGCTGTTCAAACACGCGACCCGAAAGACAACAGCAAAAAACTGCTTATAGCAGCCGCAATACTTCTTGCTGGCATCATTGCTATTTCTATACTGTTAATTTTGATGGCAACCAACGTAATCAAGCTTTAACGTAACACTGGAAACAACAGCCAGTGCTGAAGTGAGTGGTTGCAAATCTTTTACTTGGGTGCTAAAGGCTGCAATTTCTTTTGCAATTTGGCAATACTCTCGTTGTTCAAGCAATCAATCATTTTTTCTATTTCAAGCGTGAATTGTTTTGTTTTCTTAATAACATCTTCTAAGTCTACGTTTATTTCTTGCATGTAATATTGTGCTTCAACGCGGTTTTCTTTGGAATCTCTCAGCTCTTTGATGCTTTCCGTGGGCATACTATCGCTGAAGAGGTACTCAAACACGGCTATAGTGCAGTCGTGTATTTCGCATTTAACCCCAAGCTTTGAAAGCAACGAATAAACTGCAAAGTACTTAGCGTAGTAACTGGCAGATACTGCCCATTCAACAAGACCCGCATGCGCATTAACCTCCATGGATTTTAAGGCATTTCTGGATTTTTGGAGGTAAGCTTTCACCAAGTTTTCCGAAGGCTTGACTACCCGTATGCCTTTACTTTGTTTTAGGCACCACTCCAAGCGTCTTTTACTTTGCATAGTATCGCCACAGCATGTTACATAGGTTGTCTATTCCTTTAAGAATAATGTGATTAGCCACAACTTCCAGGATCAGTGGGTCGTTATTTGCCAAGCCATCTGCGAATTGTTTTTCTGATACGTATTTGATGCTTATTTCTCGGTTGAGTATGCTGCCCATTTCTTTAAAGATTGACAAATCGGGTTTGTTGTCATCGATGATTAAGATATCTATGTCGCTTTCTTGTGTCGTGTTTCCCTTGGCGAAGCTTCCGAATAGCAAAGCTGTTTCTCCAAGATTGCCCGCGGTTTCGCTTACAAGTTTCTTTACTTCAAAATTGTTGTCAAGATACTCTATTGTGACAAAACATTCGGCGAGAGATAAATAATATAGCGTGAGGTAATTGCTGAGGTTTAGTCGGTATTCCTTGTTTTTTCCTTTTTGGGTGCTTGTTAGGATATTTGTTTTTTCTAATCTGTTTAGTTGTATGCTTATGGCTTTTACGTCAACTTGGGTTTCTCTCGCTATTTCTCTTAAATAACGTGAGGTTTTGTAGTTAGTTGTAAAGAGCGCTAAAATCTTAGTTGATGTTTGGTTTATGAGAGTTTGTTTATTGTAGTATTTATACAACATATGTTGTAATAATACAACAAACAATATTTAAGGATAACGCAAAACTTATGTTGTTACAAATTCCACTTCCCATTATTATTTAAGAATCTATATTGCCGCTTTTAGTTGCATAGTTTTTATTCAGGTTTAGCATCAGTGTATTGGCATCAGAGAGGGAACTACGCGTTTGAATGGAAAACCGCTCGTCAGCATCGTCAGCGCTGGCATGTCCAAATTCGGCAAGCATGATGGTTTACTTGCAAGAGAAATATTTTCCGAAGCAGCTAAAGAAGCATTCAGCCGCTGCCCTAAACTTGACCCAAAAAACGATATTAAAGCCATTTTTATTGGACACATGGGTGAAGCGTATGAGCATCAAGGTCACATGGGACCAGCCGTTGCTGATTGGGCGGGGCTCACTGGTATTCCAGCCACTCGGACTGAGGCGGCGTGTGCTTCTTCAGGCGCTGCATTGCGAACGGGAATTTACGCTGTAATGTCTGGTCTTGCGGATGTGGTTTTGGTGGGCGGCGTTGAGAAAATGACGCATCGCACAACAGTTGAGGTTACTGAGTACTTGGCTATGGCGTCGGATTACCCGTTTGAACAGTGGCACGGCATCACTTTTCCCGGCTTATTCGCGATGATGGCAACAGCTCACATGCATGCGTATGGCACGACGCAGGAGCAGATGGCGTTAGTAGCCGTCAAGAACCATTATCATGGAAGCCTCAACCCTAAAGCGCACATGCAAAAAGAAATCACCCTCGAAACCGTCATGGCATCACGCCCCGTGGCTTGGCCGCTCAAGCTCTGCGATTGTTCACTGATAACTGACGGCGCAAGCTGCATAATACTAACCAAACCAGAATTCGCCAGCAAATACACCGATATGCCCGTACACATAATCGGCAGCGGACAAGCCAGCGACACCATCGGCTTATACGAACGCAAAAGCCTCACATCGCTAAACGCCACACGGTTAGCGGCAAAAACAGCCTATAAAATGGCAAACACAAAACCACATGACATGGACGTAGCTGAAGTTCATGACTGCTTCACATTTGCCGAATTAATGGCTTATGAAGACTTAGACTTCTGCCCCGTAGGCAAAAGTGGCAAACTGGTTGAAAGCGGCGAAACCCGCCTCGGCGGACGCCTCCCAGTTAACACAAGCGGCGGCTTAAAAGCCAAAGGTCACCCTGTCGGCGCTACAGGCACAGCGCAAGCCTACGAAATGTACCTGCAACTTACAGGGCAAGCTGGAAAACGCCAGGTAAAAGACGCGCAAGTCGGCTTAACACATAATGTCGGCGGGTCAGGCGCTACAGCAGCAGTTCACATTTACAGGAGCAACCGATAATGAGCACAAAAGAGCCATTCACAATCGAGCAGTTCTACAAGTTCCTTCAGCAGCAGAAGCTTATGGCTGGAAAATGCCTCAAATGCGGAAAAATCCATTTACCCCCCAGACCCTTATGCGACAACTGCTTCTCACAAGAGTTCGAGTGGGTCAGCGTTTCTGGAAAGGGCAAACTGCTCACTTACACAATAATCCATGTTGCACCACAGCAATTCCAAGCCCTCACACCCTATGCCGTGGGCATTGTGCAACTGGAAAACGGCTTGAAAATTCCCGGCATGATACCTGGCTTAACGCAGGAGCAGCTAAAGATAGGCATGGAGTTAACATTAGACTTCGGTTCATGCAGCTCAACGCTGCAGTGGCCACATTGGACAAGATACTGCTTTAAAATTTGACACTTAAGCGAAAATAAACAAGAGCTTATTCTGTTTGAAAGCTTAAAAAAGCAGGTGAGTTCCTACTCCACGATTGGAAAATAAAACCCGTTATTCAGGAAGAGAGGGGGAAATACGTTCCAACCATTTCATAGGCACCCTCACCTACCAAGTTAATGCTTACTTGTTTGATATAAATTTTCACCTAACCAAACTTTTTTGTTCAAACTACCGCCACGTTTTCTATTATGATGTGGAGAAAAGCTTATTGGCGTTGGATAACTAGCTTCATTTAGAAGCTGAGTAAACGGTGAACGAAAAAACTAAGCTTTGCCTTGTTTCATGCAGCGTCTTAAGAGAGGAACTCGAGCAACTGGTCAAGCAGGGGAGCCTTGATGCAGAATTAGTTTTTGTCAGCAAATACTTCCATGTAGATTACGAAGTATTGGAGAAAAACCTGCGTAAGGTATTAGAGGCAACTCTGAAGCGTTTTAATGGCAAAGTAGTGCTCGTTTACGGCGACCTCTGTCTTGGCCAAAACAACGAAATGAAAAAACTTGCAGAAGAATACGGAATCGTTAAAGTCGACGCTGTAAACTGCATCGATTGCCAGCTTGGCGGAAAAGGCGTATTTCTTGAAGCAGACCCGAATCATAACCTTATGTTTATGGGGCCAGGAATGATACTGTTTTTCAAGCATATGAAAGAAAAAATGCTAAAAGAAGGGGTTGATGAAGCAGCTTTTGCGAACATGTTCAGCGGCATCAAAGGCATCGTGCTACTGGATACTTGTGGAGACGCAGAAAAATACAAAGAAGAGCTGGAAAAGTCGGGCATTGAGCTTCCGATTCTGGAGACAAGAGAAATAGGTCTTGAAAACCTAAAACGAGTGATTTTTGAAGCAATTGAACGTGCAACCAGAGCCACCTGACTCTTTTAACGCCTGAAAAAAGTAATTGGTTGCTTGAACATCTTGGATTAACCGCAAATATTAAAGAAACATCCGCATAATAATGGAAACCAATACGTGTGGATGTGGGTTAATGACGCAAACGGTTACCTCCCAAGCTATGAAGAGAGTTGGAGATTGGAAGTCACGATTAATCGACCTCTCAAAAAGAAACAACCTCATATATTTCCATAAGGCAAAGCGTGGAAGCCTGCCTATTTCTCAACCTGACATGCAAACAATCTTCAATGCTCTCGTGTTAAAGAAGCGTCGTTTAGAATTCTGGTTGCCTCCGGAAGAAACAATAAAGCCTGAAAGCTCAGAGAAGGCAAAAGGCAAAGTTAAAACTAAAATAGCGAAAGCCAACGCAAAAGCCGATGTTAAAGAAACCGTTCCAGAAGAAGCAAAGCAGCGTCCCACCGCAAATCAACTGGTCAGCGGAAGCTTAACTCGTGCCGATCTTGAAAGAAACCTAAAAAGCTTGCAATGGCGCTCACTTCTGGATTACCGAGAACGCGGCGTTCGCATTCTGCATGCGGCTTTTGGCACCTTAAACTGGGTGGACTTGGAAACAAAAGAAAAAGTTCAGTCGCCCCTGATTCTTGTACCTTTAGAGTTAACGCGGGATTCAATACGAAAACCCTACGCGATTGCAGTGCCGCCAGTTGAGGAAGAGGCTGTTTTAAACCCTGCATTGCAGGTTAAACTGAAAAACGACTACAAAATTGAATTGCCGCCTTTGCCTGAGGAATGGGAAAAACAAAAACTAGTAGACTACTTCAGCTTGGTCAATCAAGCTGTTGCTGAAATGGGCTGGATAGCAGAGCCATCAGTTGACCTGGGGCTTTTTTCATTCCAGAAACTAGTCATCTACAAAGATTTAGAAGCAAACGCTGATTTAGTTACTCAAAACCCAATTATTCGAGCAATCGCTGGCATAAAAGAAGACAACCTCATCTTAGACGGGTTGCCAGACGAGAAAGACGTAGACAAAATTGAGGCTCCAGAGACTACCTATCAGGTGCTCGATGCCGACAGCAGCCAACGAGTCTCAATCGAATATGCATTGCGTGGACAAAGCTTCGTCATGAAAGGTCCACCTGGCACAGGGAAAAGCCAGACTATTGCAAACATAATCGCAGAATGCATCGCCAACGGAAAATCCGTGCTCTTCGTAAGCGACAAAATGGCCGCCCTCGAAGTGGTTTATAAGCGGTTAAGTGAGGTTGGTTTAGCGCATTTCTGCCTTGAACTTCACAGCAGCAAAGCGAACAAGCAGCAAGTCGTAGCGGAACTCAAACGCAGCCTCGACGAAAACCTTGTTCCCCGCAAGTTGCCGTCGGCTCATGAGTTTGAGAGGATGACTGAGTACCGTGAAGCATTAAACGGTTACGTTGCCGCTTTGCATGAGAAACGCCCGTACTTGCAGAGAAGCGCTTATGAAGTTTTAAGTTTGATTTCAAGCCTTGAGCGGGTTCCCTTTGTTCCTGTAGGCTTAACTGAAGTGGGGACGTTGACTCCTCAGAAAATGCATGAACTTGAAGAGCTTGTTTCTCAACTAAGCAAGGTTTGGCAAGTTATAGAAGAACCAGATTTCCCATGGCTGGGATACCGAGCTCACAAATATAATCTTGAAGTCCGCTATGAAGTTTTAACGATGCTTGAAAGCATTATCGAAACATTACATGAGCTGCAGGTAGAAGCTGAAGATTTTTCTGCTAAGCTGGGGTTGTTTCCGCCTGAAACGTTTGCGCGGATAAAGTGGCTCCTTGAAGTAAGCAATTTCCTCTATGAGAGCCCCAAGCCAGAAGCATACTGGCTAACCAACCCAGACATTGAAAAACTCATAAGTGAAGCTAAAACTTACGATGATACCTGCGTCTGGATTAAGAACACGCGTGCCAGCCTAAATGAGCGGTATAACCCATCCTTGTTCAACTTAGTCCTCAACAGGTCAACGGAAATAAAACAGGCACTTAAAGAGCTTGGCAAGATGTTGCCAGGGGTAGAGCTGGAAGAAGGCGAATTTTTACAGAAACGAGAAAAACTCCTAGCCTTCGTAAAGAACACTCAGTCAGCCTCGAGGAAGTGGCGTGAAAACTCTCAAGCGCTCGCCCCACTTCTGGGATTAGATAGCGATGGCTTGACGATTAAGAAACTAAAAGAATTATCCAGAATGGCACTGTTATGCTTCGCAGAGGACAAACCCGAGCCGCAATGGTTTGATTCAGCATATTTTGAGCAGGTTCAAGAAATAGTTTCAAAAGAAAAACGGCTATACCAAGACTATAACTTGCTAAAAAGCAGGTTAGACGCAACTTACACCGATGGCATTTACGAACTTGACCTTGATGGGCTCATAGCAAGATACAGTGGTTCATATCAGAGTTCTCTGAAAATATTCAATTCAACTTATCGCAGCGACCAAAAACAAATCGCCAGAGTGACCAACGACGGCAAAGTTCCAAAAACCGTACTAAACGACCTAATCGACGCGCGCAAAGTCAAAAAGCTGCATGCTCAGATTGAGGAGTCAGCTGAAACAGTTCGAAGCCTGCTGGGTCACTACTATCACAAGTCCAAAACGGATTTTCAGGGCGCAGAAAAAGCCATAGAATTAACAGCTGAAATCCGCAAGCTTTCTTGGGCAACACAGATCCCAGAAAACCTCCTCAAACTAATCACCAATACTTCCAGTCCTTCACCCATGATTAAGAATTTAGGCTTAGAACTTCAGGAGTCAGTTGATAAATGGGAGCAGCTTGAAAAAGACTTAGAACAACTCATACCAGCAAGCATGCCTAAATCCGATACCGCTATCACTCAGACGCCGTTGCCGCTGCTTGAGGAATGGGCGACCGAAACAGAAAAACCACTAACCCCCCTGTGCGCACTGACAAAAGATACGCTAGCAACATGCAAGCAAGAACCACAGAGCTATAAGCAACTCTTGGAAGACCTCAAAAACGCTGAAGACATACGAAAGAAAGAAGCCGCCATAATAGGCGAAAAAGTCCAGCTTCAAGCAAAATTCGGCTCCCGCTTCAATGAGTTAGAAACGGATTGGGAAGATATTCTGACTGTTCTCGGCTGGTCGAAAAAAGTTCAAGCCGCATTCCTTGACATCCCAGTTCCACAGGCTTTTGCACAGATTGCGTCTCAAGGATTAACTGCTGCACCATCAAGCACAGAACTAAACCAAAAATACGAAGCTTCTTTAAAAGTTCTGTCTGATTTTGAAACCCGCTTTGAAACGGAAATGAAGTATCAAAGCCAGAGGCTAAAGGAATTAGAAATTAAAGTTATTGTCGAAAGAATCAAAGCGCTTCGAGACCGCGTTGACGACCTGCAGGTTTGGATTGACTTCAAAGACATCAAAAACCGTTTTGCGTTAAGAGGCTTAGACGAGTTCTTCAACCGTTTGGCAGAGCAGCGTCTTCCAGCAGCTGATTTGGTTGATGTTTTCCGCAAAGGCGTCTATCAGGAATGGATAAACAACCTCTACAACGAAGATCCGAGGCTGGGCAGGTTCAGAAGGGAGAACCATGAGCAGTTAATCGATGACTTTAGAAAACTAGACCAAGACCTCATTAAGCTAACATCCAGCATGGTTATTGAACAGGCAAACAGCCGAAAACCACAAGACATACTGATTCAAGCAGCCGACTCCGAAGCTAACATTCTTCTCAAGGAAGCCGCAAAGAAAAGGCACCTAATGCCTATTCGCACGTTACTACAAAAGATTCCTAACCTGCTTGTTAAACTAAAACCTTGTTTACTGATGAGTCCCATAACGGTCAGTCAGTTCCTGCCTCCTGAAAGCAACAAGTTTGATTTAGTTTTGTTTGATGAGGCATCGCAGATTGTTCCTGAAGACGCCATCGGCGCAATTTACCGTGGAAAAACACTGGTTGTTGCAGGCGATGACAAGCAGTTGCCGCCCACATCTTTCTTCCAGAAAAACCTAATTGACGATGTTGACTGGGACGAGTTAAGCGACGAGGACGTGGAAGTCTTCGACAGCATCCTTGACGAGTGTTTAGGCATCGGGTTACCCGTTAAAACTTTGAAGTGGCATTACCGCAGCAGGCATGAAAGCTTAATTGCGTTCTCAAACCACCGCTTCTACGACGACAACCTGATAACTTTCCCAGCTGCAAAAGCCCAAACCGACAGCTTAGGCGTAAAGCTAGTTTACGTTCCTGACGGCATCTATGACCGCGGCGGCCAAAGAAATAACCTCAAAGAAGCAGAAAAAGTAGCAGACCTTGTTTTCGACCACTTCCGTTTGTACCCAAAGAAAACTTTAGGTGTTGTAACATTCAGCATAGCACAAATGGAAGCCGTTGAAGAAGCCATAGACCGCCGACTCAAAGAGCAACCGGACTTCGAACCGTTCTTTAAAGAAGACCGACTGGAAGGATTTTTTGTCAAGAACTTAGAGAACGTGCAAGGCGACGAACGGGACGTTATATTCTTCAGCGTCGGATATGGGTACGACCAGCAGAAGCAGATGACAATGAACTTTGGCCCGTTAAACAAACCAGGCGGCGAAAGACGCTTAAATGTTGCCGTCACTCGTGCCCGCGAAAAAGTAGTACTGATCACCTCGATTAAAGCTACTGATATTGACGCTGAAACTAAAGCAGTCGGCGTGCAAACTCTACGCTACTACCTTGACTATGCAGAGCATGGGCCTGAAATGTTGGAGTCAGTTAAGTCTAGAGAAGGCGAGTTCGAGTCAGCCTTGGACGAAGATGTGGCAGCGGAAATAAAAAAGATGGGTTATGACGTAGTTCCACAAGTCGGCTGTAGCGGTTACAGAATCGACATTGGTGTGGTCGACCCTGTTAACCCTGGAAGCTTCCTGCTAGGCATAGAATGCGACGGCGCCACATACAAATCCGGCAGTAGCGCACGAGACAGGGACCGCCTCCGCGACCAAGTGCTTAGACAGTTAGGCTGGCGGATTCACCGTGTTTGGTCTCCAGCGTGGGTTGCCAGACGTGACTCTGAAATCCGACGGTTAAAAGAAGCTCTTGAGCAAGCTCAACAGTTGCAGCTTGAAAAAGACGCTCAAAAACCAGTTATTGACATAAAAGAAAATATGGCTCCAAAGACTGACGTTCAAAAAATCCAGTTTGCAGGCATCGAAAAAATCGGTGTACCATACAAGATTTATCCGCTTAAAGCAACCTTTAATCCTTACATTAAAGTTGCCACTGCTAACTCCACGTATGATTCGCGGCAGAAAAACGAGTTTCACTTTCCAGAAAACAGAGAAATGCAGACAAAACTTCTCGCTGAACTAGTGGAAAATGAGGGTCCGGTTCACTTTGATTATGCTGTTGGGCGTTTAGCAGCCGCTTGGGGCGTCAAACAGGTAACACCGCAGATAACTCATGCTGTAAAAGAAGCACTCAGCAATTTACTAAGAGAACAAAAAGTAGCGATCAAAGGCAGTTTCCTCTGGCCGCCTGAACTCAAAGAAACACCAATCCGCGTTCCAGTGCAGGGTGTTCCTGAATCCAAAAGGAAACCTGAGTACATTGCGCCTGAAGAAGTTGAATCCGCTATGAAGCTGGTTGCTCAATACGCTTTAGGCATAAGTGAAGATTCGTTGATTGCTGAAACTGCAAAAGTGTTCGGGATTAACTATTTAGGCGAAGAAGCTAAAGCGGTGTTCTCTGAAATACTGAAGCGGCTGGTAAGAGACAGAAAGCTCATCTGCAAAGACGGCGTCGTTACCGCTGCTTAACCCGCAATTTTTTTTATTGTATTTCTGGTTTATCTTTGCTTCGTACTCAGTTTAGCTTGAGCGCTGTTTTACGTTGCTATTTACTTGGTTTGGTTGGTTGTAAATAGTAGGGAGGGGAGGTCATTGCTTTTTCAGTGCTTTTTGAGGCTGAATTTTGGCACAAATAGCAGGGTAGGTTTAGGTGCGCGGTTTTGTGTCAGGGCTTGTTTCAGGTTGATTTTTTAATTTAGGGCTTGAATTTGAATTATATTGAGAGTAAACTACGTTTTTCTGGATAAGATTTTCAATTACTCGTGAAACATTCCTTGAAAAAATGTCTATCTGAACTAGAACCCAGTTTTTGAGGGACACTGCGCGTTTAACAGCCGGCTTAAACCTCATTCATTTTCTTTATTAGAGTTGGCAGGTCACTTAATGAAGTTATAATGTAGTTTGCGCCGTTATTCATCAACTGCTCCATTTTGGACACGCCTGTTGGCAAACCTACCGCTATGGCTTTCAGTTCCTTGGCACTTTGCATGTCCCTGACGCTGTCTCCAACTATTACCGCGGTTTGCGTGCTTGCGCCTAACCCTTTAAGTGCAACTTCAAGCTGTTCCGTATGCGGTTTAACGTACTTCACCCTGTCTCTGGCAACTACAATTTGGAAGAAATCTTCTATCTTGAAGCGTTTAAGAATGTAATTTGCCGCTTTCTCATTGTTGATTGTGCATAAACCAATTTTCAGGTTCATGCGCTTTAACTCCTTGAGCGTTTCATTGGCTCCCGGCAGCAAACTTGTGGTAGAGGCGGCTTCCATCTCGTACTTCTCAGCAATAGCCATAGCTTGACTGCGAACTTCCTCAAATGAAATAGCAGGTTTACTACTGTTTTTAACAAAAATTTCCGTTTTTGCCAGCATTTCAAAGATGCTTTCGTTAACGTTTAGAACTGATGCGGGAACACCTATTCTCATCAGGTAACCTCTGACTTCAGCGCGCAGCGTTTTGAAGTCCAAGTTGAAATGGGCAATTGTTCCATCTAAATCAAAGATTACCGCTTCTATAGGCAAAGTTATTGACTCCGTACTGGCGAAACTGGGGTTAACACTAACTCTTATAGAAATATACTTTGCGGTGTACGGTTCTGTAAAGTCTCCGTCTGTTGACTTTCTATTGCTGCCTCCTGTCAAAACCGTCTGTTGTCATTTCTTTTCGTCTGCTAATGGATCATTGAATAAGCCGATAAAAATTTGTCATCTAACGCGTGTGTGTTCCTAAATTAATAAAGTGCACGCTGATTTTCATCAATATTCAAACAGCATTTCGATAGTACCTGATTCCTCTCTACAAAGTCCAACTTCATTCGTTCCAGGGTCATATTGGTGGGGTAGTTGTGCCTTTACTTCTTTCTCTGTTCTCCGTCGCGGTGACACTTAGGCATCGAAAAACCCAAGTCAAGAAACCTTGACTTAGCTTAGTCAAGAAACCTTTACGAATAGCCTTTTATCGCATGAGACGCCGTCATATGGATGAGGAAGAGAATGAACAGGAAAATCGCGTTAGCTCTAATTATCATCGTCATTGTTTCATCAGTAAGCATAATCGGCTATATGCCAAAAGCTTTGGGTCAAAGCGGCACGAGTGTCAGCAGCCAAATAATCACTTCAAACACTACATGGACACAAGCAGGCAGCCCCTACACGTTTACGGGACCAGTAGGTGTTGCTGCTGATGTAGCACTCACGATTGATGCTGGCGTAACGGTAAACCTCGAATCATTTGGCCTAAATGTCAATGGAACATTGTACGCGCAAGGCACGCCAAACGATAAAATAACTTTCAATTCTTTATATGCCATAAGTTTGGCTTCTTCCTATTTATATAATCCCAGTAGTATCAATGCTCCATCGAACATCAACATAGCAAATGCCAATGCAGCATGCACAATTGAGAATGCAGTATTAACCAACACGTCACTCAACAGTGCCATAAATACATCCGTAAAAATTAACAACTGCTATTTTGACGGCGGAGCAGGTTTAACCATTTGGAGTTCATCAACCACACTCTCAAACAGCTATGTCACAGGCCAGGTCTTCGTCAGAGGACCAGCAGTTGTGTCTAAAAACATCCTATTAGGCGGAGTCGATGCTGGTTTATCCACAATAGTAACTCCCGAAAGCTACAATGACTATTCCTGCGTCTTCTCCGATAACAACATCACTAACCCAGGAGGAACAGCGGTGGCTATTAACGGAGCTGCAACTATTTCTGACAACATCATTTCAGACGGATCCACGGGCATAAGTCTTAGCAGTGAGGGGGCTACGATTCAAGGAAACTTGATCGTCAATAACGGAATGGGTATATCTATAGATCCTTCGCACGGTGGAGGAGTAATCGATAACAACACTATTGCAAACAATTCTGGTGGAGGAATCGGGCCCGCTACTGAAAGCGACACTATAAACTTCAACAATTTAGAAAACAATGGACAGTTCAATCTTGAAAGTGCAACAAATGAACCAGTTGGCGGGGGCGGTTACGGTTCAGTTGAAACGTACCCTTTCCCGGTAAATGCTACTTATAATTGGTGGGGAACATCAGATTCACAGGCGATAAGTCAGACTATCAAAGATACCCAGAGCGACTATCAATTAGGAGCGGTAACATTTGAGCCCTTTTTAACCGCGCCAAACCCAGAAGCACCAAGTATAACCACAACTCTAACAACTCCTACGCTAAGCTCAACACCTTCACCCACGCCAAAATCAACTCTGACTTCACCCAATCCAACAGCTACCCAGCAGAATCCTACAACTGGCGCTCAAACCAAAACTGAAGCTGGCTTTAACTGGCCACAGATTGCATTGCTTATTGCTGTGGCAGTTATTGTTGCATCAGTTGTAGTTGTTGTTGCTCTGCTGCACGGGCATCGAAAAACCGCTAACCTGATTAAGTAGACCTTTCCAGCAATGTGGTTTACCCACCCTGTCTAAAGTACCAAAGCTTAAAAACAAATAATCGCCCGCGCGCTAGAGAAAGAGAGAGAATCCCGCAAAACAAAACAAATAAGCAATAAGCGATTAAGAGTATTATACTTGACCAAATTGAGAGAAATAAAAGAAATAGCAAAAGACTTGAACGCTATTCATGATGAAATGAAGAAATGGATTCTCAATCTAGGAAGAGAATCGACAAAAGCAGAGTGGGATAAATTGGTAAAGAAAGAGGTCGACTTAGAAAGAGAATTCGATAAATCTTTAGACAAAAAATATAAAATGAAATAACATAGATAAACTTCAACAGAACCAGATCTTCTGAATACAAAAGCGCCTTTAGGACGAACGACTTTTCGGAACGCCCCCTATCGCGCTCGCTAAAAAGCTAGTAATTATTGGTGTTTCTGTCAGAGCGTTAGGAAAATTTGTCTTTTACGTTTCGGCTCTAATGACACCATCGAGCTTATTCAGTTCGTCTAGCACGTCCTGCTCGATCTTTTGATGCACTAAGTAAACGGCGATTGCATAACCCTCTCCTATTTGTCTTGACGGATTCTCCCTTATGTTAACGCCGAAGTCAGCAAGCACCTTGTCGATTTTGGCAAACATTCCTGGCTTGTCCATGTGATAAATAAACAGAGGGTAAAACCGTCTTTCTTCTAACTCGATGTTTTCCCCAACATTAACAGCGTTAGAGAAATTCCCATACACCAGATAATCAATAACGACTCGCGCCATCTCTACCGAAGTTTTCTGCTGCGCTTCCACGGTTGATGCCCCCAAATGCGGAGTCATAACCACATTATCCAGTTCCCTTAATTTGCATCTGAACTCGGCTCCTTCCTCAGTCGGCTCTTCCTCGTAAACGTCAAGACCAGCCCCAGCCAAGCTTCCAGCTTTCAACGCTCCATACAACGCCTTCTCATCCACGTTGCGTCCACGAGCAGTATTAATCAAGTAAGCAGTCGGCTTCATCAAAAACAACTCCTTCCTTCCAATCACGGTCTCCTTTCCACTTGTATTCACGCTAACGTAATCAGCGCTGGAAAGGACCTCCTCCTTCGACACGTACCTTATCTTGGAACTTGAAACCACAACCGGATCATACCCTATCACATCCATGTTAAACCCTACCACAAGCTCGCTAAGCCTCTGCCCGATTCGTCCACACCCCAAAATTCCCAGTGTCTTCCCAGAGAGCTCATAGCCTTCAAAATTCTTCTTTCGCCACACGCCGCATCTTAGAGAATCATGCCCAGGCACTACCTTCCTTGAAACAGCCAAAATCAAAGTCAAAGCCAACTCCGCCGTCGCATTAGTATTCCCATACGGCGCAGACTTAACTACAATGCCATTCTCAGTCGCAGCAGCCACATCGATATTATCTGTGCCCACACCAGCCCTACCGATAATCTTCAGTCTACCCCGAACGCCTGACTCGATAACTTCACGTGTGACGGCAGTTGCACTCCGCACAATTAAAGCATCAAAATCCCCCACCTGTGCAACCAGGGCCTTCGCGTCCCTCCTCTTACAGTCCGCCTCGATTCCAGCAGCCTCAAACAGCTTCATGCCTTCCTTATCCAAACCATCATTCACCAATACTTTCAAACCAGATCACATCCTTTGTTCAATCACGATTGCAAACAAGAGCTTTACTTGTACCAAGTTAGCAACCATCGATTTTAGTTTTTGCCAACATCCCAGCAACTTTTGGCTCTCCGTAACGCTAAAAAGCTTTCACGCTGCCTCAAGAAGGGAGATTAGCTATCGAAAAATTCCCAAGCAACATTGAACCGCCATGGGTCACCCTTTTCTGTAAGTTGTATTTTTCCATCTTTAGTTTCAATTAAGCCCTTCGCTTGCAATCGGTGAATTGCGTCTGGGAATGCCTCTTCGGGCAGCTTGCCAAAACGAGACTGAAAAACGTCGCGATCTAAAGGAACACGAATGTAAATGAGCATCATGGCTTTTCTCATCTCATCTTCTACCGAAAGCTTGGTAACCCGTTCAATCGGAAAGGCACCGCTTTCCACCGTTTCGATGTACGTCTGGATATTCTCGATGTCAGAGTACAAAAAGTTTCCAATATGGCCCATAAAGAAGCCTGCTCCAGAACCTATCACTTCGGAAGAAGGTTTTTCAAAATCTTCCTTAACACGGGAAAATCTGTTGTGACAAGTAGGATAATACCCGTTTTCTCTGAAAATATTGGAAGCTTCAAGGTACATTTCCATTTCGACACTGGCGTCGCCAGCGGCAGGCAACTCGCCAGATTCAATTTTTTTCGCAAGAAAAGTATCAGGATACAAATCCAAAGGATAACAATCTACACTCTCAAGTTCAAGCTCCAATGCCTGTTCGATATCTGCCTTCCACTGCCTGGGCGTTTGGCCTGGTAAATTATAAATCAAATCAATGCTAACACCAAGTCCCTGCTTTCTAGCATCTTTCAATTTTGCCGCAACTTCACGTTTGCTGTCACGGAGCATCAGAATCTTGCGGAATGAGTCATCGAACGTTTGAACCCCAATGTCTAATTGATTCACTTTTTGCGAAGAAAGCAGGCGTATTTTGCTTTCGGATAGATTGGTGGTGCAAGCCGCAAATTTGGTCTGATGGTCTTTACTAAAGTTGAAGTTTTCTCGGCAGAAATTCAAGATGTCCACTATTTGTTCATTTGTAAGGATAGTAGGGCTTCCACCACCTACATAGAGTTCATTAAAAAGGCTGGTCTTGACGTAATTCTTCTGGGCGTAGAAACCTAATGCTTTCTTCAGAGCAGTCAGATAAGGGACAATGCTCTGCTTATCGCAACTGACAGGAAAATAGCAAAATGAGCACTTTCCTTCACAGAAAGGAATCCACGGCTGCAACTCTCTTGGTTGATTAATCGCGCTACCGGTTTTCAGAAATTCAGCAAAATCTGATAAGATACTGGAAGTAGGAAGAGCCCTATCTCTGTAAGTCATAGGAGGCCAATGCTGAATAGTCTTGTATGGCCAACCATTATTTGCATCCTGCAATAAACGCACCTTTTGAGTAAAAGTATCATTTTGTCTTTTAAAGCTAACCATACATCAGAAAGAATAAGCCTTTAAGGTTCTGGCACATTATCGGGTAACTAGTATTTCCTTATCCTTGTTACGCTTAGAGTTATGAAATCTATTACGAGCATCCGATACTTCAACAACTTCTATCTTTAATAATCCAAATATAAAGTTACAAACGCACATTTGCAAAGCTTCAAAAGCTACTTCGAGTCATGACAAAAGAATTCACCGTTGCCCCACGAGAAGTTCGGTATCGATCAGAGCCAGCAACTATCTACCGCCTACTCAAAATATAAAAACACAAACTTCAGCTCAAAGATTGTTGAAGGGGTAAATTCGGTTTTTCTCTAAGTAAGACAATGATTGCTTCGTTTGCTCTAAGGTGACTTGTTCCAGAACGATTTCCGGGCTAATTTGATGTTCTTCAATAACTTTTGTGAACTCTTGCCAGTCGATTTTGCCTTGGCCAACCTCTAAATGCTGGTCTTTTTCTCCGCAGTTATCGCTAATGTGCACGTAAGAAATCTTGTTTCCGAGTGCATCTGCCCATTCACGAAAAGTGGTCTTAGCGTAAACGTTTGAGTGACCGATGTCAAAGCAGACCTTCAGTTTTGACGATTTGACTTCATCAAGTAGTTCCTTGAACATTTCCGGGGTCGGTTCCCAAGTGTTTTCTATGAGGATTGTAAACTCGTGTTTCTCAAGTACTTCTGACCAGAAGGCCGTGTTTCTTTTAACCCAGTTTTTCCTGTAATAATCGTTCCTTACAAGTGGATTAAAGTTCCCGTGGAAAACGACCTGAGTCGCATTCAGCTTTCCAGCAACTTCCAAGCTGTCGAAAACCCGCTCTCTTGAGACTTCTGCTATTTTCTTGTCGCTACTATGGATAAGAACGTCTTGGAATGCTCCGTGGAAAGAGATTTTTCCTTTGAACGCAGAAATTCTCTTCTCATGCTCATCGAGAATCTTATGCCAGTCAGTATCGTATACGTTCGCATAAGCGAACGTCGCGATTTCCAAGTTGAACTTGTTCTCGTCTGCGAAATCAACGAAATCTGAAAAAGTCTCGTGGATTAAAGGTTGCACATAGATCTTAGACATAAGCGCCACTTTTCCTAACTCATCATCAGAGACTATATTTGTCTTTCAACCATTGAGAAGCCGGATATTCTTATGATTAAAGAATGATCAACCTCTCATGTTTTTAGGGAGATAATCTACGCTAAGGCTTATATAAATTCATGAGCAACGTCAATGTACGATTTAAAGTTTAATCGCTGGGTTAATGAATGAAGTTCAACGTTGAGATTGAGCCTATTGAAGCTGAAGTCAGGGACAGCAGTCTCATAATTTGGTCCAAGACTCCCCTGAGAATACTTAGTTCAGCCGTTTTGAACGGAGGCTTGAAAGAGGCAAATGGAATAATTAACGTGCAGGTTTCTGAGGGTTGCGGGAACGATAAGAACGATGAGCACTGGAACGCTGAAAGCTTCTTGATTAAGAAAATGCAAAGACTACAACTTCCAAACGACCAAGTGGTTGGATTGATGACTGCTGCCAAAATGCAGAACGTCGCAGTATCAAGTAAAAAATACGATGAAATAACCCTGACTGTTTTTGCCACAGCGGGAACATCCATCGCGGTCACGGCAGGTGAATCGGCAGCCTCAAAGGAGGATTCTTGTCGACTTGAAAAATGTGGCACGATTAACATTGTTTTGCTGGTGGATGGGAATTTGACTGAAAGCTGCATGGTGGATGCTCTTAAAACGGTTACCGAAGCAAAAACGGTCGCATTACGAGAATTAGACGTAAGAAGCCAGTTTTCAGGCGACGCCGCTAGCGGAACTTTGACGGATAGTGTCGCAGTGGCGTGCACCAAAAAAGGTGATGCTATAAAATTCGCTGGAACCTTCACGATGCTTGGAGAACTCATCGGTAAATGTGTGAGAGAGTCAGTGAAAACCGCTATTTATAAACAAGAAAAGCTTGTGCCCGACAGACCTCTGACGGAAAGATTGGCGGAAAGGAAAATATCACTTGAAAGCATCATGTCCCTTCTTTGTGAACCACATGTCATACATGAAAGCCCCAAGTATCAGCAGCTTAAGAAACAAGTCCAGCAGGCTCTATCTGATAGGAAAATAGCGGCGCTTGTTATGGCAAGCCTCAGGTTAGATGATGACTTGAGGAAGGGCTTAATCCCTGCAAGCCAATCCAATAACAGTACAGATAAGATTGTGTTTGAAGAAATTATTCAGACTGTATTGAGAAACTGCTTATCCGAGGATAAAGTCATTTCCGACTTTGACTCCAGAAAAAGGAAGCCTGTAAACGAAGACAGTTTAGGCCCATTCACTAAATGCGTTTTCCTAGCCATTCTGAACAATGCTTACAAAAGCATCACTGATTAGTGATCCGACCTTTAATAATTCAAGCAGCGACAGCGAGGTATTACGTTTATTGTATGTTGCTGTTTGTGTTTTGCGTTAGGTTAATAACTCTAATAGCGTATGCATGGTTTGAATGCTTATGAATTTAGATGAGTACACGAAGGAGAAGCTTTGGCAGTTGCTTGTTGAAGCAGTTCATGCTTCCGTTATGTACCCGACTCATAAGGCTTACACTCGCGATAGCATTTTGCCGCAAAAAGCCGATGTTACCGCAAATGAGCTTGCCGAAAGACTTGGAATGCCGCTTGGGGAAGCACTGGTGATTCTCAGTGAGTTGGTGGAAGAAGAGAAATGCCCTGCTTAGATGCATGTGCCTGTTAAGGTGCGTGTTTTTTGTTTAAGCGGTACGTTATTTAAAGAGCTTAATTACCGTTGTGTTCAAATATTTGTTTTCCTAAAAGCGCGCTACCCGAAATGCTTTTATATGCACTTCGCTGAAGAAAAAGAAAGAAAAGGGGAAACGAAAAAATGGCTTCGGAAACAAAAGTTAGCAAGCTTAACAGAAAAATGCTGGCGGTAATCGTAATTGTCGTGGTTGTTGTTGCTTGTGTATCTGTTGCTGCGGTATACATGCTTCCTTCTAAAAAGACCTCAACAGTCAGTCTTCCAGCTATGAGCTTAACCGTTGTGGGCGCCAATGGGCAACAGAAAGTTCTAACTGAAAAAGACATTGCTGGTCTTCAATCGATCACGGGTAAAGGAGGATCAATCGGTCAAGGCGGGATGGTTATGAATGTCGGCACTTATACTGGCGTAAAACTTTCTGATGTATGCGGTTTGGTTGGCGGAATTACCAGCGGCGACACCATTAGTGTCAACTGCTCTGACGGCTACAGCGTGTCGTTCACTTATGATCAGGTTGCAAACGGCAAAGGCTTCAGCATGTACGATTCTTCAGGAAACTCCGCTACTCCAACAAACCCGGTTTACCTAATACTTGCCTACCAGTACAACGGCACCAATCTATCATCGAGTTCAGGACCACTAAAAACCATGGTCATAGGCCAAGATGGTTTACTCACAGCCGGCAAAATCGCCGCGAGTATGGTTATCGAAGTAGATATCAGCAAATCCAGCTAAAAGTCAAATGTAAGAAATGAGACGAAGATGCACAGTGATTGCAGTCAGTGCTGCGTCCCTGTGACGTCTATCCATTTTTTTCTTGTAAAACAATTGGGTCATTCCAGCTAAGCTCAAGTTAAGGCATTCATTGTTTATGATACTACGATTTGTTTAATGAATTTCACCCAGTATTCACCCCACCTGTAATCAGGTGTCGGCGCAAAAACTCTGAAAGGTCCTCCAGCACTCAGCGGCAACGCAGTTCCATTCTCTTGGTAGCCAATCATCATTTTTCCAGCGCTCAATTGTTGCAAAGTAAAGACCTGCGTATAACCATCAATTGCAATGATGGTGACTTGTTGAGCGTTAGGTGATGCTTTGGCAACTTGCAGTGCATCCAATATCGGTATGCCCGTCCAGTTTGACGTGCGTATAGATTCAATAGGTACGTCTCCAGGCACGAATTCTCCGCGGATTGTTTGCGATTGAAAATCTGTCAGGTTTTCTCCGCTTATTGTTAGCGGGTTTGCAACGTTGCCTGTGATGCTCACGGTCCAAGGCGCACTTTGGATTTCTGTTACTTGCTCGATCTGATCGCTGCCTGGAAGCATGGGGGCAACCAGTGTAACTGGGCCTCCTGTGATGCTTGTCATCCACTGGCCGTTTTTGACGAAGGCTAGAACCATCACTTGATATTTGTATAAGTCAGGGGTATAGGATGAGTAAGGATAATAGCTGCTGTTCCATGCCTCAAAAATGTTCAGAGCAGCTGACTGCCCGTTCGCTCCGATCACTGTTAAGGGTCCAGCGTCCCAGCCGATGCCTGTTTCATTGCAAAACTGGAAGAGTGTGACGCCTATGTATGTTGCGTTGTTCGCTATGACCTCGGTCAGAGGCATTTTAGAAATGTCAGAAAGCGTTTGGTTCTTTTGTTGTTGGAAGTCACCTGAGACTTCAATTTGCCAATGCACTGGTTGTCCAGACGGCAACTCAAGCAGAGTTGTGGTTGATTTAGGAGTTTTAGCTTTGGTGGGAATCACTCCTGAAAGATAAAGCGACGAGACTACAGCGGAAATAATAATTAAAGCCATGATTACTGCGAGTATTTTGGTTCTTGTCTTCATTTTCTACTCCGCCATTTTTTGTTTTTCTAGTCTTGCAAACGATGTGTTTTAATAAATATAACGAAGCCACTTTAAAGTTTTCGTAACAAAAAAATTTTTTGGGCTTACGCTGTCTTTGGGCAAATTAGCTAGCGCTTGTATGATTTCTTGAGGGCAGATACCGAAATATTTTTATTTACATATCGCTGAGTAGCCAACCTGAAGGAAAGACTATGGCTTCTGAACCAAAAAAAACTAGATGGAACAAAAAGTTTCTCGCGTTAATCGTTGTAATACTCATTATTGCTGCATCTGGCTCTGGAGCGGCAGTGTATTTGCTCTCGAAATCTTCAAGTAGCGTAAGCTTGCCTGCAATGAGTTTGACTCTGATGGGTGCTAACGGGCAGCAGAAGGTTTTGAATGAGAAAGATATTGTGAACCTTCAGTCCTACACTGCTAAAGGCGGGTTGAAAAGCAGTGGAGGGGAAATACAGGATTACGGCACATATCAGGGTGTTCCTGTGACTGAGCTTCTTAACTTGGTCGGCGGGATAACGAGTGATGAAACTTTAACTGTGACTGGTTCAGATGGGTACTCGATGGTTTACACGTACAATCAGACGGTAAACGCTCAGGGCTTCACGACATACGACCCGCTCACTGGAAGCGAAGAAAGCCCTACCAAACCGTTGACGCTGGTTTTAGCTTATTATGAAAACGGATCAGCGTTAACCTCTGCTGATGGGCCGCTAAGGCTCGTCGTCTTGGGACCTGACGGGTTGCTAACTGAAGGGCATTTCTGGGTGAAATGGGTCACCACAATGGCGATCACCTCCAGCGTGGAAGACTGGAACGTGAGTGTCACTGGCACGACTACGCTTGTTATGGCTCGTCAGGCATTTACGGCTGAAGTAAACCATGTGGGGCTAAATTACACTGACTCAAGCGGAAACGTTTGGACTGGCACGACTCTGAGCGATTGGGTTTCATGGTGCAACATCAACGGAGGCATCAGCAACGCTTCCCTTGCCGCAGGCTATTCTGTCATAGTCTATGGAAATAGCGGCTCTTCTGCAACGTTCACGGGCAGCCAAGTGGCTAATAACTCTAACATCATTGTAGCTGTGGAACTGAACAATGCGTTGCTGTCACCGCCGTACTGGCCGCTGACCTTGGTTGGCTCGGATGTTTCATCAAAGAACCAAGTTGAAGGCATAACACAAATTCAGATAGTTTCGGCAAGCTGGAGCATAGTGATCAATGGGACTTCAGCGATTACTTATTCTCAGAGTGACTTTGCGAACGCTGTCATGATGAACCCAGGAAGCTACAATGATGGCACCACAACCTGGAGCGGAACGCCTCTTAGCCAGCTTGTAACATGCGCTGAAAACAAAGGTGCTATCGGCAGTAGCGCCTTAACTGACGGCTACGTTATTACAGTGATTGGGGCAGACGGCAAGACGGCAACCTTCAACAACACCCGCTTAGAATCAAACAACATTATCATTGCAGACAAAGCGAATGGCGGAGCGCTGCCTAGCAACCTTGCTCCGTTGGTTCTTGAAGGACAGGGTCTTGCGAGCAATGAAAAAATAGCTCAGATTCAGGAAATCCAAGTTTCGCCGATTAAGGGTTCGGTGTAATAGCGATAAGCTGAAAGGGTTCTCTAAGAGATAAGGCGTAAGAGATGAGACGAAGATATGTTGTGCTTTCGGTCATATTAATTGCAGTGCTCATGGTGTCCACTTATTTTTTTGTTGAAAACGACGTGTTAAACATCTCGTCCAAGCAGACGCTCACGATTTTTTGTGCGACAAGCCTTGAGTATCCATTGAACAAGGTGGATGCAGATTTTATGGCTGCCAACCCAGATGTGAACGTGGAGATGATGGGGCATGGAAGCATACAGGTTATTCGTCAAGTTACTGAGTTGGATCAGCGTGTTGACTTGTTGATGGTGGCGGACTACTCGTTGATTCCTATGATGATGTACAACACGGTTGACTCTCAAACAAAGCAGGCTTACGCTGATTATTACATTCGATTTGCAACCAACAAGCTTGTTTTAGCTTACACGAACAGCAGCGTTGATGCAAACGAGATTAACGCGAGCAATTGGTGCCAAATCTTGACTCAGCCAAATGTTAGGCTTGGGCTTGTTAACCCTGAGTTAGATTCTCTTGGCTACCGCTCGCTGATGGCGATTCAGCTGGCGCAGGATTATTATGGTGTGAAAGATTTGTTCCTTAATCTTGTAACTAACAATTTCAGCCCGCCGATAAGTTCCATTCCGAACGGGTCAAACTACACCATTTCTGTTCCAGATGTGCAGACACCTGTTGGAAACAAGATAATTTTACGCGCAAGCGAAGTCGATCTAATCGCCCTACTTCAGACAGGCTATTTGGATTATTGCTTCCTCTACGAAAGCAACGCGAAACAATATGGCTTCAACTACATTGAGCTCCCAGACCAAATTAACTTGGGAAACCCAGCCTACGCGAGCAACTATCAGCGAATAAACATCGTGTATGCGCATCAAAGGTTTGAGACCGTGACTCTTGACCGAACAGGAGAACCTATCTATTATGGGTTGACTATTCCTTCAAACGCGCCTAACCCGCAGTTGGCTGAAGAGTTTGTCCAGTTCATGCTTAACGGGCAGGGAAAAACCGATTTCGCGCAAGCGTATCAGCCTGTGTTCTGTCCCTCTTACACGGATAACATAAAAGCGCTTCCGCCTAGTTTGCAGTCACTGGTTACAGCCGAACCGTGATGCTCAACGGTTTAGCGTTAAACTCGTTCAATAGAAATAATCGATCGGAGGCTACAGTGAAAGATTGACTTGGCTGAAAGAAAAGTCGCCGTTTATCATAGTTTCCTTCATATTAGGCACTCTGATGGTTCTGTTCCTGCTGGTTAGCGTGCGCGCAATCCGGTTTCAACTACGTGGACTCCCCAATAAAATCAACCTTGGATCTTCCCAGTACCAAGATAACTATGAACGAGTATATTTCGCCTTTGACCACCAGAGGTTCGAAACGGTGAACTTGGATAGAAGCGCTCAAACAATTTACTATGGGTTAACGATTCCAAATAACGCACCTAATCCACAGTTGGCGGCTGAATTCGTCCAATTTATTCTAACTGGAGGAGGAGCGCCCGATTTTGCAAACTCTTATCAGTTAGTTTTGCCCCGTCTTACACTGACAACCTTCATGCTCTCCCTGAAAGTCTGCAACTTCAAGTTCAACAAGAGCCCTAACCTCCAAACACATTTATATCAATAACCCAAAAAAATGACCAGAGGACCGTGAAAAATATGAGTTGGATAAAGCGGCAATCACTATTCCATATTCTTTTATTCGTGTTAGGAATATGCCTGGTTCTTTTCCTCATGGTGCCTATACTCGGAACCTTGGCTGATTCCGCACCCGGCCTTTTAGGCGCGTTTACGAGTTACACAACGCTCAACGCCATATTCCTCAGCTTCTACTGCGCCTTTCTAGCCACAGTTTTCTTGTTTTTCTTGGGAATTCCTTTCGCGTATTTGTTTGTTCGGAAAGATTTTCCAGGCAAGAAGGTGCTTGACTCACTATTGGATATTCCGCTTTTGATTCCTCATAACGCCGCGGGTATCGCTCTTCTCACGATTCTCGGAACAAGCTACCCAATAGGTGCAGCTTTTTCTGTCATAGGCATTCGGTTCGTGGACACCGTTTGGGGCATAATAATTGCCATGGCCTTTGTCAGCGCACCGTTTATGGTTAGAGGTGCCCAAGAAGCGTTTATCTCTGTAAGCCCTGAAATGGAGAAAGCGGGCAGAAGCCTAGGTGCCACCAGATACAAAGTTTTCTCAAACGTGACTTTTCCTCTGGCCTCAAGAGGTATTCTGACAGGATGCCTTCTGGCTTGGGCGCGTTCTGTTAGCGAATTCGGTGCAGTGGTGTTGATCGCATACTATCCTAAGACTGCGCCCGTTCTTCTTTACGACGCCTTCGTTACCGGGGGCTTGAATGCGGCTCTTCCTATCGAGGGTGTTCTGATAATTCTCTCTATAGTGCTGCTAGTTATTTTTAGACTCTTTGTGTCGAAACCAATTAAATCAATGTATTGACAGGAAAAGGGGAAATACAGTGGGGCTTAAACTTGCGGAAATCTCGAAAACTTGGGGAAAATTCCAGCTAAAAGCAATCAACATGTCAGTGGAGAACGGCGAGTATTTTGTGATTCTTGGTCCCACAGGCGCGGGAAAGACCCTTCTTCTTGAAACAATCATGGGTTTTTACAAGCCCGATCAGGGCAAAATTATTCTTGACGGAGAGAATATAACAGACGTGCCACCAGAAAAAAGGAAAATAGGTTATGTCCCTCAAAAATGTGCGCTTTTTCCTCATATGACAGTGCGTCAAAACATTGAATTTGGATTAAAGATGCAGGGAAAAGAAAAAACCGAACGAGACAAGATAGCAACTGAAACCCTCGATTTAACAGGTTTGAAATCCTTAGAAAACCGTCACCCTGCTGACCTCAGCGGCGGAGAAAAACAGAAAGTGGCATTAGCAAGAGTCCTCGCTTTTCAACCTAAAACAATCCTGTTGGACGAACCCCTGACAGCGTTGGATCCTGAAACCAACAAAGCCCTGAAAAACGAGCTTAGACGAATTCATAAAGAAGGAAAAACGTTGATTCACGTCACCCACGACCAGCTCGAAGGCTTCAGCTTGGGAGACAATATGGCAATAATTAAATCAGGCGAGATAGTGCAGACTGGAAAAGCAAAAGAAATCTACGCGAACCCCCTAAACGAGTTCGTCGCAAGATTCCTAGGATACGAAAACATTTTCAATGCCCAGACAACCGCCACAGAAGGCGTCGTATCAGTGATGAATATTGCCGGCGTCACCTTGAGAATGTCGGGTCCAGTAAACAACCTCGAAAGCACAATTACTGTGCGCCCCGAAGACATAACAGTACTACCCTACCCCGCCAACAATGCCGACACAAACTTTCTGAAAGGAAAAATCACCGAGTGCATAGACCATGGTCCAATAGTGGCAATAACAGTCGACGCTGGAATATGCCTCAAAGCCGTAATGACCAAAAGCGTATTCCTCGAAAAAAACCTCGAAACCGGCCAAGACGCTTGGGTCACCTTCAAGTACACATCTGTCAGAGCAATAATTCACCCTGCCCCCACATAGAATGCCTACTCGGGTTTGCTTACAAATAAAAATAACCCTGCTTTCTCAAGCTACGATTTAGCAGCTTTTCCATCTTCCTTTGCCTTGGGTTATTGATCCTGACCGATCTTCTTTGTATGTTAGTTTCGATAATTACTGTCAAGAATCGACTATTAGTTATGTTCGATTTTGAGAATTGAGAAGATGAATGAAAAAAGAAAAGAGGATATAACAGGCTTCGCACTGGCGCTCAAAGGGGCTAACTAGTCATCGTTATGTTTATATGAACAGAACGGTTAAATATTACTCATGAGAAAATGATTTTGGGAATATTTATGACAGTTGAAAAACGTAAACTAAGCAATATGACTTACGCATTCCTTATAATTGGTCTATTAATTGGAGTCGCTTTAGGATTTACAATAGGTTACCTCACTGATCAATCACAAATCAGCTCGCTGAACACAAAAGTTGCGAACCTTCAGACCTCCGAGACAAACTCTTTAGTCAGTTTAGCTTCCAGTGGGAAGCCGTTTGCAGTCGGTGCAGCCGGAACTTTGACATACGCCTTCGGCAATGAGTTGACCAACTTTGAAGCACTGTATCCCAGCATTACAGTCGCTCCTCCTCTGTTTGAGGGAAGCGGCTTAGTTGCCCAAGAAGAAAACCTCACACAATCGTTAAGTTTGGAAGCCGCCGCTGATACGACCGCTATGCCCACCGTCCTCTTCCCACATCTCGCAAACTACGAAATTGCCTTTGGCCAAACACAAATGGTCATCATCGTCAACCTCAAATTATCAGGCGGGCTAGAACTCTATAATATGTGGAAAACCGCACAAGGGCTTGCAGTAAATTCCACCGCGTGGACTACGGCTTGGAAAAACATGTTTAATTTGATTGCAATCAATTCGACCACTGTAGTTGGTGTTTCGAATCCTTTCACTGACCCGAGCGGTTTTCAGGCTGCTGGTATGATTCGATTGGCAGGCTTAACGTTCTTTGGAAATGTAACGTACCTTTACGACGCAATATACAACAACCCGAGTAAATATTACATGACAAATAGTGAAAATGATTTAGTTCCGCTCATGCAGACCGATCACATAGATTTCATTACTTCAGCTTATGAGTCCAACGCTATACCGCAGACGACAAATCAGACGAGCCTCGCCTGGATCACTCTCCCCACCCAAGTTAACTTAGGAGTATTGGCAAACACCCCATACTATAACGAAGCCAACTTCAACTACTCGGAACTGGGAACAACCCAATCATTCGTCGTCAACCCCGTCCTATATTGTGTCACGATTCCAACAGTCTCCACAAATTCCGCAGCCGCCACCTTATTCATCCAAACCTTATACAGTAAAACAGGTCAAAGCATACTTGAGAAATACGGCATAACACCATTCTCGAAGGGCATTGTCTACCCTAGTACTAGCTACTCTAGTGTTCCAAGCGTAATCCAACCATACACTACACCTGTTAACGCAACATATGAATCCCAATTTGCTGGGGCTTGATTGAGTTTAATGGAAAATTCAAAGCCTTCCTGTTCTTCTGCAGCGCAATAACAATCCTTTTTTTTATCTATCCAATCCTGCTTATCATAGCACTCGGCACAAAAAACCTCATTTCTGCGCTCTCCACAGGTTCCTTCATTGCTTCAGTTGATGTTACTTTCGTAATTGCGACAGCTGCAGCAATAATCTCTGTGTTAGTGGGCACGCCTTTCGCTTATCTTCTAGCTAGATCCGAATTCAAATTTAAAGAGGTTATCGAAGCAATCATCGATATACCCATTATGGTTCCCCACGTTGTAGTTGGCATAATGATCGTGCTAGCTTTCTCCTCTCAATATGGATTAGGCCCATTTCTTCAAGGACTCGGCATTAACATGATCGACACGTTGATAGGCGCCATAGTTACAGTCACCTACCTATCAGCAACTTACTCTATAAGAGTGACTGAGACCTCGATAAAGACGATTAACCCAGATATCGAGTTGACGGCTCGAACACTTGGATCCTCACCAGCATTCACGTTTATCCATGTTATAGTGCCCAGAATCTGGAAGTCAATAGCCAACGGAGCATTACTCACCTGGGCAAGGGCAGTTGCGGAGGTGGGAGCGCTGCTGGTGGTGGCTTATTATGTGTACTTCAATGGGAATGATGTTTATCCAGCTTCAATCTACATTTATGAGGGGTTCCAAGCATTAGGGTTAGCTGGTGTAGTAAAATATTCGGCAGCTCTTCTCGTAATAGTTCTCGTTATATTCATCGTTTACAGATTTATTCTGAAACGCCTTTGAAAGAAGGGAAAATAGTTGCTTGAATTACTTAATATTAATCTCACGCTGGGAAATTTCAAGTTAAACTCTGTCACACTGAATGTTGATCAACAAGAATACCTGATCATAATCGGGCGAACTGCAAGCGGCAAGACCACGATTCTTAAGACAATCGCAGGAGCCTACAGACCATCCAGCGGTAAAATATTGATTGATGGCTCAGATATTACAACTCTGCCTCCTGAAAGGAGAAGTATCGCTTACGTATCACAGATTTTTTCTTCATTTGATCCAATGAATGTCCGAGGCAACATAGAGTTTGGGCTCAGAGCTAGAGGCGTTCCAAAGTCGAAGAGAAACCAGTTGATTAACGGAGTAGTCAAAGACCTAGGCATAGAACATCTGCTAGATAGGATGCCAGTTACGTTAAGCGGTGGAGAACAGCAGCGTGTTTCGTTGGCGAGAGCGTTGGTTACTAGCCCAAAAATATTACTTTTGGATGAACCGCTTTCGATGATAGACCCCGAGACTAAAGGGTCAATCATACGGCTGCTTAAAGCGATTCCTGAAAAGTACAATATTCCAGTAGTTCATGTTACTCATGAATGGGATGAGGCTTATTCATTAGCAAGTCGAATCGCTGTTATACATCAGGGCAGAATAATTGAGGTTGGTGACCCTGAACAAATATTTAATGAACCAAGGAACTATCTTACAGCGAAGCTGGTAGGGTTCTATGATATGCACAAAGGAGACGCTACTCTTACTGATTCTGGGTCTACCATAAAGTTGGAGAATGGTTTGGAACTGAAGTCACGTATGAAAATTAGCGGTTCAGTTTACGCCTGTGTGCAACCTGAGCGAGTTAAGCTGGGCGTTAGTGACGGGTTCAATACCTTTGAAGGGAGAGTGGTAGACGTGTTCAGGGAAAGGTTTTGGTTTCGCATGATCATCAGCATAAACAACATTGAGTTTATAGCTCTTGTTGGAAGCAAGCCTCCAAGGGGGAATGTCGTAACAATTACAATACCAGAAGACAGCGTGTATGTGATACCTGCTACAGAATCTAATGGCGCGACCCATTGATGGCTTAACAGACATCAGTGCGATTGGTCGAAGCAGCTCTAGCAAGAAAGTCTAATAAAACTGCTCAATACCCTTTGATTAGCTTTATATGGTCTTTGCGACATAGCCATTATCTAGAATGCTTACCAACAAAAAACATAAGCTCTCATGCAAAGTCTGGATAGAATACAAAGATAAACCACTAATAGGCAAAGGTGGGGCAGAAATTCTCGAAGCCATTGACAAGGAAAACTCGATTTCTAAAGCTGCAGAAACGTTAGGAATGTCATACCGTTATGTTTGGAATTATCTGCATGATATTCAACAGACGCTGGAGGAGCCAATAGTTGAAACTTTTAAAGGCGGGAAATCCGGAGGCGGAGGCGCAAGATTAACTGATTTAGGCAGAAGTTTGCTTGGGGAATATAAGCAAGCGGAGAGCTACCTCGATAAGGTTTTATCAAATTCAGGCAGTTTGGAGGTGAAAGGTTTGAAGTTAAGTGCAAGGAACCGTTTTAAAGGAAAAGTTTTGAGTGTCGAAAAAGGAATTATTACGGCCAAAGTTAAAGTTGAAGTAAAAGTACCCGTGACTATTACGGCGGTTATAACTAAAGAAGCAGTTGAAGATTTAGATATTAAAGTTGGCGACGAAGTAGAAGCAATCATGAAATCAACGGAAGTAATGATTGCCAAATAATTTTTTTCCTCTGAATCCATAAGCAGTATCAAAGCTTCTTTAGAACCGACTAATCAAAATAAATACCCTCTTTTCGATACTTGAATCACTAGCAAAAAGACTACCCCTTTTCCCAACTAACCCCCCAAATATTGGAGCAACCTTTTGGCCTCATTTTCAGGCTTATTTTTGCAGTTAAAAAATTGTCTACCTACTATTGTGGCTAAAAACACTTTATGTTGCAAGAATAAGGATACACAGTTTTTTACTCTACTACGTACCTGTAAGTAATGTGTGTGCCTGCCGTTGTGCTTTTCCTGGTGATTTTCAGTATATCGCCTGGTTTGGCGCCGATTGCTTTAACCGCTGGGTCGCCCGATTCTATCTGTGGAATCTGATAGGGCTTAACTCTGTATTGGGCGAGAAGCTGGTTCTTTTCTTTTTCGCTTAGGATTTCATGAAGGGGGACTAGTGCATGCTCGAAAATGTCGAAAACTGGAAAAGACTTGGGCAGTAATTCAACTTGTTTCTTCTTTGCGCCAAGTTTAACCGCGTGTGTGTAGCGTCCTTCAGTGACTACTATTGCGCGGTCGATTTCTTTTTCTTTCATCACCTTGTAGAGCGTGTTCATGGCTGCGATGCCGACGGTTGCTTCACCTAAAATGCACCAGACGATAGCTTTCTCTTTATCCTGTGGAATGTCGATGATGTAGGCTATTTCGCCGTCATGTTTTTCTTTTTCAAGCAGTTTGTATTTTCTAAGCTTGATAAGGACTTCTGCCTTGCGTTCTTCAATTGTTTCTGTTTTAGTGCTCAACATAAACCCTCAAGATGAGAATACCGCGAAACCATAATAAACTATTACCCTTAAACTTTTCCCCTTAAAAAAGCGCGACGCCAAAGAATTTCAAGGTCTCCGCTTAATAATACTTAGAAAACATTGATTTTTTTGCTTAAAACCAAGTTTTTTTATTCTGCCGATTTTTTTTCGCCCTTTGTTTTCAGTTTTTTCACAGATTTGCCTTTATTTTGCATTTTTTGTGATACCGTTTTTTGGCTTACGCCTGCTGCTTCAAGTGTTTTTTCATTGGATTAAAAATGACGTAAACTTAGGCTTTTACCAATCTATAACCTATTTTTGGTCCCATTCCATAGGTATAAGCTAAGTTAATTATCATTATTCCCATCGCTTCCAGATACCTCGATGCCTTTAATGATCCACAATCAAGCGGGTCAAAACCGATGTCCCGTGCTAGTTGGGCTACAGTTTGTTTCGCTTTCAAATCGTCTCCGGCAATGAAAGCTGTTAATTGTTCATTTCCAACTTTGCCTATGCTTTGGTTCTGTGCGAAAACGGTATTGAACGCTTTGACTACGCGAGCTTTAGGCAGCTTTTTCTGGGTTTCTTCCGCTGCCGATGTAGTGCAGCTTATTCCTAACTCCATATTCGGTCCAATAGCATTCATTACGTCGATCACTATTTTTCCGTCAACGTATGGCCTTATCTCTTCTCTGGCATCGTTTGCGTTGTTATGCGGTATAGCCAGTATTATTATTTCTCCCCATTTGGCTGCGTCAGCAACTGGTTCTGCAGGGTCTCTGTGACCAAACTTCACTTCATGCTTGCCGCTTAAACCATTGGACAACGCGCTGCCAACGTTGCCTTTTCCTATAATAGCAATTTTCATAATTTTAACCTCAATAAATGAGCATTGTTCGGCGCTATTAAAAATTGTGATTGCACTGTACCTACAACAAACGCTTCTATAAGAAACACAGGTGTCAACGCTGAAACTCTATTACTTCCAAGAAATGCGAAAAGGCACCTTTTTCAGTGTTTTATGCAATCAGGAATGGCTGGATTAAAGGATAATTGTCCTGTTTCAAGTAATTAATGAGGTTAGATGAAGTTGTGTAGACCCGATGGGGCATTGCGCCTTGGGCATTTTTAAGTTGTTCTTTGAAATTTTGTTACTTTAAAAAAAAGAGAAGGAAAGACTTCGACTTTTAGCCGAAGTAGGTTGAACAACATGTTAAAACCGCGACTGAATGTGTACCCTGAATTTTTTTGGCTGTGGTGGTGGCTTGAATGTTGAATGGGTGTTGGCGTGGTTGTTGGAACTGGTGTTGGAGTTGGTGTTGGCGTGGGTGTCTGAGTTGGTGCATGTGTAGGCGTTGGGTATGGATCTTTAGTTGGCGAGGGTGTTGAGGTTGGTGTTGGAGTAGGGGTCGGTGTTGGTGAGACTGTTGGGGTTGGTGTTGGTGAAGGGGTAGGCGTTGGTGTTGGTGAGGGTGTTGGGATTGGTGTTGCGGTTGGGGTTGGTGTCGGTGAAGGAGTTGGTGTGGGTGTTGCAGTTGGAGTCGGTGTCGGCGTGGATGTTGGTGTTGGAGTTGGTGTTGGCGCTGTGTAAGCGTTGATGAAGTCTTGTCCTTCTGTGGTAGGTGTGTATGTCGAGGCAGTTGAGAGTAAGCCTTCTTCATCTGGTGCAATGTTGCCGATTGTTGCCCAGTAATAAGCTGTTAAGCCTATGCCTAAGTTACTTGTTGCTTGGCATACTGAGTTGAACCAACTGTAGTCTTGGCTGTAGCTTGGTCCGCAAGCAGATGCTGATAGGCAGTCTCCAAACTCGTTTATTACTAGTGGCGCAGTAACGCCCATGCTTGTTACAGCACCGTGCAACGCAGATTGTATTTGAGTTGTCGTCATCGGGGTTCCTCCTGAACTGGCGTCGACGCCATTTTGGTCCCAGAATGGTGTGTTGTCTGAGGGGGAATAGTAGTAGAGGTGGGTTGTGTATGCAACGTTGGTTGGGTTTCCGCCTAAGGCGCTGTTAAGCTGTGAAGCCCAAGCTAAGCTGCTGTAGCTTGGTACCCAGCCTGGTTCCCACTGTAGGAAAAGTAGGTTTGTTGCTCCTGTGTCTCTGATTGCGTTGTAGACTGTTTGTACGTAGCTTGTGTAGCTTGAGGCTACGGTGCCTGCTCCGTTTCCGCCGTCGCTGGGTTCGTTCCAGGCTTCGAAGATGGCGTTGGGGTAGCTTTTTAGTCCGTTAGCCATTGTTGTCCAGAAGGTTGTCCATTGGCTGTTTGTCCAGGTTGTCCAGTCTCCGTTTCCGTAGCTGGTTATGCAGGCTGGGCAGATGTCTACGTAGATTCCATATTGGGCTGCGACTGTGCATAGGCCTTGGAGTGAAGTCAAGATGTTGTATTGTGTGTTGTCGCCGCTGTAGGTTGAATCTGCTTGGGCTGGTGTCATTGTTGGGAATAAGCCGGGAAAGATGAATACGCGTAACATGTTGACGTGCCAAGTTTGTTGCCAGCTTTGCATGGTTGAGGTTATGGCGTTTTGTTCCGTTGTGGGGTTTTCTGAGAAGTTCCATTGGTCGCTCCAGCTGTCGATGTTTGGGTTGCTGTTTGTGTTCCAGAAAATCCAGTCTGGTGCTCCTGCGGCGCCTGTGTAGAGTCCTATGCCGCGTAGGACTACGGGGTTGTTGTCTGCGTTGAGGATTTGGTTTCCTTGGGTGTGCAGTGCTGGTGTTGTTGCTGCGTGGACTGCGGTTGACGCGAAGACTGACAGCATGCTTATGACAAAGATTGCGATGAGGGATAGTACTGCCGGTTTTGCATGTTTTCTGAGGTTTATGGAGTGTAGTCTGTTCCCTGAGTTGATTGTTTTCATTTCTCTCTCTCTTCCTGAATTTCTGAACCCCTACTATCGGTTTATTCTATATTAGAGCTTTTTGCAAAGTCAATTCATATCATTAGTCAACTTTGGCGAAAGTCTTTGCGAAGTCAACCTAACAAAGCTTGCCAAGTTAACTTTGCATGCATTAAGCCATTCTCATTTTCCGCCTTTATCCCTGCGTTGCCAAGAACAACCGACAAAATATTCAACGTTAAAATGCAAATTTTACTCAAGAACTAAGACTTGGAAAGAGTAACAGCAGCGAGAACATTCCGCAAACCACGTTAAAAAATTACGTTCCTGACCTTCTGCCGCTGGAAGGACAAAAAGCTCATTAAAAAAGGAAATAACTACGTACGGTTCGTCCAAATAGACTAATTGTTTGGCGGAACAGTTCGGTTAATGATGGCTTATCCAGTAGTATACGGTTTGCTATCAACTGTGTTTGAAGTGTCAATGTTATTTGGAAAAGCAGATTGCACTATAATGTTGTATACGTTGCTGTTGATGTCGTTGCCTTTGAGCGTATTGCCAGATGAATTGTCCAGCACTATGCCTTCATAATTATTATTGATAGTGTTGTTGGTTACTGTAGAGTTTTTAACGTAAGCGAGAAGCAAACCTTCATAATTATCGGATAAATTAAGGTTTTGCACCGTGACGTCAGTGCAGTTTATCAGTGCGATGAATCCAGCGTTGGATGGAACCGTCATATCGCTTTTGTTTATCCAATAGTAAATTGGTTTTCCATTAACGCTGTTTGACGCATCAACGTTGTTTATGTAATTCGTGATGTTGCTTGCTGAGACGCCGAAATTGAATTTGTTGTTGGACATAGCGTTGTTTCTGAGTACGTTGTTGAATGAATCATTTAAGAAAATTCCGTTATAACTGTTAGTGACTCTGTTTCCTATTAGGCTACAGTTATATGCGTTATCAAGAAGGATTCCTTCGCCCGTTCCAGATGAGAAGTTGCCGCCGTTTTGCACTGTGAAGCCGGTCACGGTAACGTTGTCGCTGGCTATGGTTAGTGCCGTGCCGTTTTTTGCGCCATCTATTATTGTAGTATCTTTATTTTGGCTGATTAATGAGACAGGTTTTGTTATTACAATATTTTCTTGGTATGTTCCAGGCTTAACTAAAATGGTGTCTCCTGCGTAAGTTGCGAAGGAAGATATTGCCTCTTGGATACTGTTGTATCCTAATCCATCGTTAAGGTCTGTTACTGGATAGCTGAGGTTTGTTTCAAAGTCCTTCGGCCAATAGAGGATTTTGCTGTATTTACTTTGGATTGAACCCTGAAACTGCAGGTCGCTGTAGACTATATCTATGCTTGAATTGTACTGGTTAAGGAGGTTTGTAACGTCGCTGTACATTTTTTGGGTCCAGTAGTCCGTTTGGTGATACTGCCACACAGAATCATCAGGGCTACGGAATCCAAAGCCATAATCTTGCGGAAGAACCACTGCGGTGTCTGCTTTGAGACTGCCATGTTTGTCAGGGTTTTGCTGCACATAACTCCAAAAGTTCTTCAAAGCGTTGAATTGGTCTTGGGTTAATGTTGTGTTTTGATAATTTTTTGATGAGTCGTAAACGGCTATGTATTTTGCGCCCGAATCGTAAGCTAAAACCATATCATTGTACATTTGAGCTCCCGACTCCAAGTAGGGCGGTTGATTGTATGTCCAAGTTATTATAGCACCCCAATTTTTGTTTTGAGCTGTCGCCGCCCCTCTGATCAGAGCTATTTGCAACGGTCTGCTGTTATTCCACCCCAACTGGGCAAAAACTGTATCATACCCAAGTTCATAGTCAAACCAGTATAAGGCATAGTCTGAAGTAAACAATGAAGAACCAAAGCTATGGGTAAAGTTGGCGGCTGCCGGTACGCCGTCGTCGCCTTGTGTCCATATCCGAAAGTACCAATTAGCATAATCCAGGTAACTAGTCGGTGCCGATGTAGCATTGAAAATGTCATTAGACGTTAAATTGATGGTCTCGTCTAGTTGGCTTCCAGCTGGTTCATCATAAAAATAAATTCCAAGTAACCTGTCGCCATATCGCTCTTTCGCTGCTGTGAACCATGCGGCTGGAGTGTAACCGAGGCTTGTTCCATTATTTATTTGTTGATAGTAAGCGGGCATAAAATACATGCCTGCGTTATAGGCGTAGTCGCATGTCTCGTTAAGAAATGCTTCATTAGTTAGAATAAGCGGCGAAGCGATAATGAAAAGATTAGTGTAATTCTTAACTTTATCAATCAATGCTTTGCAGTCGGAGACGGTGCTATTCCATCCTGTTTCAATTCCTACGAAGAAAGGCTCAGATGAACCTGAGGTTTGCTTTGCTGGAGCATGCAGGTTATTCAAAGCTACAAAGAAAGATACAACTAATAGCGCGACTAGCACCGTAGCTATCAGGATCTTTCTGAGCTTCAACGTTCCTGATCCCCTGTCAACTTACCTATTAAGCCATTCTCCCAACTTATTAAATTCTATTTTTTAGAACGTGCCGTTCAAGGTTTTTGAACTATTTCCTGTTTTTCTTTGTTTAGGGCAAGCATATTTTAACAGCATCAGCGTGCTCTTTGAGTTAAATTGCAAGGCTGATTAGTTTGGTTGATGCATGGCGTGAACCCTACCATGTTGTGATTGAAATTGAGAATAAGCAGTGCAGAATGGTTGGGAAGCTTGCTTCCTTAGGGTTTAAGCATCTTAAAGTTGTTGATGTACGTAGTTCAAGAAGTGGCTCCGTTAGGCATTTAATGGATGTCGGCGAGGACCAAGCCCGAAAGGTTCCGTTGGAGCTTGCTGCTAAGGGGCACGTTGAAGGACAATCTTCTGTGTGGCTTGAGAGTGAGGGCTGTGAAGTCTGCAATACCATCTTGGCTCATGATGCTTTTTTAGTCTCAGGCAAAAGCATGGAGAATAATATCATAACTTACAGTTTTATGGTGCCCACATTTGAAGCCTACAAAGGCATAATAACTGACTTGGAAAAAGCTGGCTACAAAGTCAATGTCCGCAAAATCGGCAAGTTTGAACAGCAAATAGACGTTTTAACCGAGAATCAAGAGAGGATTTTTTGGCTTGCCCTGAAAAGCGGCTTTTTTGATTATCCAAGGCAAGTTAACATGGCTGAACTTGCAGCTAAATTGGGCATTAGTACGGCAACGCTTTCTGAGATTATGCGCAGAGGAACAAGAAGATTGCTTGAGCATTATTTTAAACGAGAACTGTAAGGCTCGGAAGATCTATAGCCCATCATATCTGGAAATCCCTTAGATCTTAGGGACAATAGCTATCTGCAAAAGAACACACTGCATAGTTAAGGTGTAAAATTTGAGTCAAAACCAAATGTTCTGTTACCAATGTGAACAAACAGCCAAAGGACAAGGCTGCACAGTAGCAGGTGTTTGCGGAAAAACAGCTGACGTTGCTTCGCTTCAAGACCTGCTTGTCTATATGCTTAGAAGACTTAGCCAACTATCAATTGAGGCAGGCAAAGCGGGAATAAAAGATGAGAAAATTGACTTGTTTACTTGCGAAGCATTGTTTTCTACATTAACAAACGTGAACTTTGACCCAGAAGCAATAGCCGTCTACATAAGAAAAACGGCGCAACTGCAAGAGCAATTACGCAGCAGCCTGCAGTCAGTGAAAAGCAATGCTAACGAATTGTTCCATTTGACGCTTGAAAAGACGACTGAAGGTTTAGTTGAACAGGGAAAACGTTACGGAATAAACTCTGAACCAACAATCGACGCAGACCTCCACTCGCTTCAGTGGCTGTTAACTTATGGTGTAAAAGGAGTAGCCGCTTACACGTACCATGCTTATCTGCTCGGGAAAAAAGACGGCAAGGTGTTCGATTTTATCCATGAAGGACTCGCAGCTCCACTTAACAAGTCGCTTGGCGCAAACGATTTTGTAGGTTTAGTCTTCAAATGCGGCGAAATCAACATACGTGCAATGGAACTTCTTGATGCTGGAAACACTGAAACCTACGGCCACCCCGTGCCAACAAAAGTTCCTCTTGGTCACAAAAAAGGCAAAGCTATACTGGTTTCGGGGCATGATCTCATGGATTTAAAAGAGATTCTAAGGCAAAGCCAAGGCAAAGGCATCTACGTTTACACTCATGGAGAAATGCTTCCCACACACGGCTATCCAGAACTCAAGAAGTACCCGCATTTCTACGGTCACTATGGAACCGCATGGCAGAACCAGCAGAAAGAATTCGCCCAATTCCCAGGTGCAATTCTGATGACAACCAACTGCATTCAAAGACCCGTGGAAAGCTACAAAGGCAACATTTTCACTTCAGGACCAGTCGGATACCCAGATGTACCACACATCGCAGACAAAGACTTCTCGGCAGTGATAAACAAAGCGTTGGAGTTACCGGGCTTTCCAGCAGACACAGAAGGCAAATACGTTACAGTTGGGTTTGGCCGAAACGCAGTCTTAAGCGTAGCAGACAAAGTAATAGAATCAGTGAAAAACGGACACATTAAACGCTTCATATTAGTCGGTGGATGCGACGGCGCAAAACCAGGAAGAAGCTACTATACAGAATTCGTTGAGAAAGCACCCAAAAACACAATCATATTGACCTTAGCATGCGGTAAATTCCGCTTCTTCGACAAGGAACTGGGCACAATCGATGAAATTCCAAGGTTACTCGACATAGGACAATGCAACGACGCTTACTCAGCCGTCAAAATCGCTCAGGCATTGGCAGACGCTTTCAACGTGCAAATTAATGATTTGCCGCTCTCGTTTGTGCTCTCATGGTATGAACAAAAAGCAGTTGCCATCTTGCTATCGCTACTGTACCTGGGCATAAAAGATATCCGCATAGGACCAAGCCTTCCAGCCTTCATCACGCCTAACATACTGAAGGTGCTGGTTGAAAAATTCAATATAATGCCCATAAAAACCGTTGACGAAGACCTTAAAGCTATCTTAGGCTGAACTTTGCGCCTGAGAAATATCCATTTTCTTTTTTCTTTTCATTTGCCTATCCTCTTTAGTCAAATAAAATAAAGAAAATGACAGAAAAACGAGCGACCCTATCAAAAGTCCTGCTGCAACTGGAACGTTCCCAAGGGCAAGGCTGCCAAGTCCGACTATGTTAAATGCCATTGCTAAGACGACAAAGGCAATACCTCGATCTTTGTCTATCATAGAGGCAGTTGCTTTTTCTTCAGACATTTTAATTACAAAACCCTTTAAAATGAAAATGTAGCGATTAGACTTTAAGCTTTTTTATAAGCCAAGCCATGTTTTTTCCTAAGTCATCCATTGTTTTCATGCCTTCTTCGTCTTTTTCAACTTCGCCCTTTTTGTTTCCAATGCCAATGTTCCAGTAAGAGGAGCCCGGGACGATCATTTGGTTAATCAAGAAGAAATGGTTTATAGCGTCAAAAGTTGTCATCACACCCGCTCGTCTGGCAACAGCTACCGCAGCTCCAACCTTGTACTTTAACGTGTTAGGTGTAGCCCTAGTTACAAAGCCTGCCCTGTCGATAAGCGCTTTCATTTCCGGCGACATCATTCCAAAGTAGGTTGGGGAACCTAAGATTATACCGTCAGCTTCAACCATCTTTTGAATATACTCATTCACTTTATCATCATTAATTACACAGCGCTGATTCTTTGTTTCAAAGCAAACTCTGCAAGCCGTGCAGCCCCTGATTTGCTCGCCAGCAAGCTGGATTAATTCTGTTTCTATGCCTTCTGCTTCAAGTGCTTTGAGCACGCGTTTTAGGAGTATAGCTGTGTTCCCATCTTTCCGTGCGCTTCCATTAAAAGCAACAACCTTCATTTTGAAAACCTCTAAATTATATCTCTAAAAGTTAAGATAAAAAAGTATTGTTAAGAACTGTTATGCTTTCTCATCGCTTGCAAATTACCGTTCGGCAGAGAGGCTTAGGATGTCACGTTTGAGGGACAAGCGTTAGTCAAGGTTGTATGCTTCTTCTCCATGCTGACTAAGGTCTAAGCCATCCTCTTCTTCTTTTGGACTCACTCTGAGTGGCGAGAAGAAATCTACGACTTTCAAAAGCGCGTAAGAACCGCAAAATGCGAAGGCGGACACCACTGCCACAGCAAGCTGCACTTGCAGCTGCGTTTGGAGGAAGTACAGAAGTATATTACTTTTTCACTCAACAAATGAAGGGACTTATCAGAATGTATCTTAATGAAAAAAATCCAAGTCAAACTTTCCTGAAGAGTTAGAATATAACGTTCTGAGTGAACGCTCGTTTGAATAGAGGTAAAGCAGTTGGATGCCTCAAGGGATTTTAACTTTAAGCAAGCACATGTCACCGAAAAAAATCAATTAACCGCTTCGTCTAAACTCATGCATGATTGTGTTTTACCACTTACGATATCTCTCTATTTCTTTCTTACGTTCTCTTTGTTCATTTCGGTATTTACGGAGTCCATAACCTATTATGGTACCTACGAAAAGGCCGAATGACAACAACCAAAACTCTGTTAGGCTGTTAATTATTTTAGAAAATAGTAAATAGTTGACTAAGCCCGCAAAGATATAACAAGAAATAACTACAACCAACAATGCTCGTTTTAAGTTAAACTCTTGCGCATCGTCACTCATAGTTGATTACTTACCTGACTGAGCTTTTTAATTTATCTATCGAATCTTTATTCATAAGAAAAGCAGACGAAAAGTAACATAGATATCCAACTAAGGAGAATTTGAAGGGCCTTGATGAAGTATATACTAGAGTCTGGAAGTTTCGGAAAAAAATAACGGAACTTAGTGTTTAGAAATCTAATGGCGGTTGATGTTGAAACAGTCAAAGTTTAAACAGCTTACCGTGCTCACGGATGGGCTCCAACGTTTTAAATTTAAATTCCTTTTGCCACGAAAACAGTGGTTCAGGAATTCAGCAACTGAGATTGGATTTTTTGCCCAAACTGTGGCTTCGTTCCTCACAGTACCAAGATGCTCAGAAAGGCATTTTCATTGTTAGTCAAAAAATGAAAAAGGGAATTTTTGCATTTTAGGAGACATACGTGAAGCTATTGTAAACCGTCAACTCTGGTTCTCCAGGCGGAGTGAACCCGTAGCCATAGAATTGAATAGTGGCTTGAAATTGCATTGTATACGCCCCTATGTTGTTCATGTCAGGAACGTCCGTCATCAACATACTGAAGGGTTCACTATTTCCATTAACGTAAGCATCAACATTGCAAGATTGATATGCAGTGTTATGATCGGTTCCACTAGTTCCAACAGTTGGACCACTGGAAGTTCCGGCGAACGTCACTATTATTGAGGCAAAATATATCCCGAGCTCTGCAACTGGGCTAAGCAATCCGAGACCGGAGGCGAGCGTAAGGATATCCGCTCCTTCGTTTTGTGAAATCGGTTGCTGATATATGTAACTGCCTCCTGAAGTGCCAACGAAATTTAATGGTTGGTACCAGCCAGGATAGTTGGGATTCTCCAATTGTTGAGAAGATATCTGAGTTTCCAGATAATAAGGAGTGAACCCCCAATATACCCCATTGGGATATTGTCCGCCAGTGTTCGGGATAAGGGAACTAGCTGTGTAAAAAGTTGGACTGAGTCCATTGCCTCTTTCATCAACTTCAGTCGAATAGGTTCCAGCAAAATAGTTTGCACCTGTCTGTGGAGTGAAATATATACTGCCTGAATTGATGCATTCACTGTGAACGAAACTCTGGCTTGACCAAATAGAGGAGGAATCAGGTGCAACACAGGGTCTATCCAGCGAGGTTATCCATCCTTGGACGCCCCAATTTTCAGACGACGAAATTGAAATGCCTATTCCTATATTTGGTGCTCCGACGGCCCAGTTAGTTATGTCATATGATTCCCAGTATTCAGTGTCAGAAGCTCCACCGATATTCCATGAGGCCACTGTTACAAAGGTGGTGTAGTAATTTAATGTAAGAGTCAAAGTGATTGGGGTGCTATTTGGAGATATGGCACCAATTGTTACTACGTCTCCTCCTGCTTGATCGACAAGACCGTTAGGAAGTGTTGTGGGGAAATATGTTATGCTCCCAGTGTTAGTGGGCATACTGTAATACTGAGCCCAATATTCCTGGGACGAAATAGCATATGTCGTAGAAGCCGCGGAATAAGGTACATACACATAGAGGCTGACCAAGCACTTCATACCATTTTGGATGCCAAGCGTTACATATACTGAATTTTCTGGGTAACCGGAGTCACTCCAATATTTCAAGAGACCAGAAACAGGAAGATCTATCATGGTTTCACCAGGTCCTGCTATTGCTGTAATCCCGCCTACGGGTTGACCGTTTATGTAAACTTCACCCTCTGGGGTTGTGAATCCCGCGCCACTTGTGTCCCAGTAAATTATCAATACGGGAGTGCCGCTAGCTGATTGTGCGGGCATGTAGAAATAATTTGTTCCGCTCGTGCCAGATGATGAAAAGTCACACTCGAGAACATTTTGCACACTGTAAACGGTAGGGTCACTTGGTCCAAAATTGCCAGTAAAATTGCCTGTATACATTTCTGGCTTTGCTTGACTCAAACTTGTTGGGTAAAAGGTTGTCGCCGGCGCGCTTGATGAAGCTGCGCTTGCTAAGTCATTTTGTGAATTCTCCGTAACTGGAGAAACAAACGGCAAAGCACCAGAACTATAATTTGGAGGCAAACAACACTTCATTGCTGGGCTGTAATAAACATATATTGATGGAGAGTATCCGCCGTTGGTTGAAAGCTGAATTAATTCTCGATTGAAAAGCATCGTGTAAAGAGCAGTGTTCCACCATGTGGTGGCAGAAGCACTTTGACCATCCACCCCTGGAACTGAAACTGTAAACACTTCGTTCGTCGAAATTGCTGCTGGAAGAACAGATACGGTTGAAGTCTCATTTGTTTGCGCATCAGTAACATTTTCCTGAGTACCCCCTGAACTTACTGTGAAAGGCAATTCATACCAGACACTACCATTCCACAGCGCGAACCTGATGTTAGATTGAGGTATTCCAATTATGGACGGCATGTCAGCCGCTTTAATGGTTGCAGTTCCCTTTTCAACCACTGGTGCGTTAGTGGCAATGACCATCGGAAAAACAAGACTCAAAAAAAGGATTGAAACCAGCAAAGATGAATAAGCAAGACCGTGCTTTGTCATGATGCAGATTCACTTCTCCAATTTTTTATTCTACCTGTTTAGCTGGTTCATCGTTTTAGATATAAAAAAGCTAGCGCTGTGTCCTAATTTGGATGAGTTATGAGACCACTACAGTCAAATCGTGCGCTTGCTAAAACGCTAGCATTGCAAACAGATCATTACAGTTAAGTTAGTGCATGTTTGAATTTCAATTGGTTGCTACAGAGGATTACCCTTCCTTTCTGTATCCTCTTTTTGACCAATCAATAGAGCTTTGATTTTGGTATCGCTAACTCATGTCTTTATTCATATCGAGTGTAAATCAATTGTTCATTGTGCTCCTTTTCGTTTTATTTTATAGAAAGAACCGCGAAATCAGCCGTACTAATTGCTTTGAAAACTCATTGCACCTTTAAAGAATGCCCCTTCATGTAGTTATGTATGCGTGCTTAGCTTAGTTTTTGTGAACTGCTTAACTCTGTTACTCAACACTTTCATCTCATACGGACTAAGGTCAAACTTCGATAGAAATTGGTTGCTTAGTTGTTTGCAATCAATTAAGTCGTTGATAAGTCTGCTTATAGTATCCCTGTGCCGGCCAGTGATTCTTTCGATAGAACGGATAGAAGATCTATATGCAAAGAGCTTGACAATTCTTAACATTTCCTCTTCTGATATGTGCTTTCGATAAAGTGGAGTGAATATAGCTTCGGTAAAACTGTGACCACAATGGGAGCACTTGTATAACTGATGACCAGTGCGATTCTTTCCTCGCTTCTTGATAGATTGCTCTGAATCTTTGATAAAAGCTGCATTTTGCGTTCTGACACGTAACATGGTTGTTACTTGCTAGCTCGCCGGAAAAAGTGGTAACACTTGGGTTTCTGTTAGATGGAGCCATTTTCATTCTGCATTTTGGCAAAACTAATATTTTAAACTATGCATTCGCATTGATTATCGGGATAAATATGATAAATGTCCAATTAGATGCTTACAAATCCAATATTGATAAAACAATTAGCCAAAAGCTAGCTTAGTAATCGCTAAATTGTCCAAAAAACTATCGTTAAATCAATAACTTGTTAAAGCGGCTTGTCAAGTAAAGAAGGTTGTATTATACAAAATAGAGAAAAAAGAGCCTCGGTTATGCTCTAATCTAGTTGAAAGGCCTCTTCGCCATGTTCGGCTAGGTCTAAACCTGCATCTTCTGCTTCCTCGCTGACACGTAGTGGCGAGAACACGTTCACCAATTTCAGCAGTAAATAGGAACCGAAGAATGCAAACGGCACCACCACGCCAATTGCTACCAGCTGAGCAACCAGTTGGCCTGGGTTTCCGAAGAATAAACCGTTTGCACCCTTTATCGTTGCTGTGCTTATAGCTGCTGTTGCGAATAAGCCTGTTGCGATTGAACCCCAAATTCCGCCGACGCCATGACATGCAAACACATCCAGTGCATCGTCTATTCGTGATCTGCCTGCTCTCCAGTTAGCCACCAAGTTGCAGACAACTCCTGCTACTAAACCAATTATTAATGCTGACGGTACGTTGACGTAGCCTGATGCAGGCGTAATTGCGACTAATCCAACGACAGCGCCGGCAGCGATGCCTACTGCTGACGGTTTCCCTTTAATTACCCAGTCTGCAAGCATCCAGCTTATAGAGGCAGCTGCTGCTGCTAAGTTTGTAACTACAAGCGCTGAGACAGCTATGTCGTTTGCGGCTAATGCGCTGCCAGCGTTGAAGCCAAACCAGCCGAACCACAGTAACGCTGCGCCTAGCAGTACATATGGAATGTTGGTTGGTTTGAATTCTGCTGAATGGTTTTTTTGATCCAAAGATTTCATATGATTCTGCCATGGGACTGCGCATCCTTTTCTTCTGCCTACCACAACTGCTGCTGCTAACGCTGAAATGCCTGCTGAAATGTGTACTACTATGCCTCCTGCAAAGTCAATGGCGCCAAAGGCGTGAAGCCAACCAGTTGGATTCCATACCCAGCAGGCTATCGGGCAATAGATAAGTGTAGACCAGAGTACCATGAAGATAAGTAGTGATTTGAATCGGATTCTTTCTGCGCACGCGCCTATGATTAGTGCTGGTGTGATGGCTGCGAATTTGAGCTGGAATGCGAATTGTAATAGTTGAGGAATTTGTGGTGCAAGTGTAGTGTTAACCGTATTTATGCTTAGGTTACTCATGCCTAGTAAGCTTGGGCTCCAGCCGATTAAGCCGTTGACGCTTGTGCCGAACACAAGCATGTAGCCCCAGAGTGCCCAGATTATGCTTACGACTGAGAATATTACGAAGCATTGGACAATTGTTGATACCAAGTTTTTTCTTCGCACTAGGCCTCCGTAGAAGAACCCTAGTGCTGGCGTCATTAGCATGACCAGTGCTGTTGCAGTTATGACCCAGGCTATGTCTCCTGCTCCCATCTTCATCTTCCTCTTTTGACATTTGTTTACTTGATTACTTTTTTACCTCTACAGCTATCGTTTAGTTATATTTAAAATATACGCATATGAAACATATTGATGCTTAATTATGTGCGTTTGTTGATTTTATTATCGTATGACATAAATGTTCATCCAATTTTAAACCAAAATATATCCTGATAATAAAAAATCGTTCAAAATTAAGCCTATAATTGAAAGTTTCTAAGCTATGGAAATAGGAAAGTTTCTGCATACCTTGCACAAATTTACAGGTTTAAGTTAAAAATGTTAAAAAAACTGAATAACAGTCGGTACAAGAAACCAATCAGCATATTAAAAATCCTTTCATTTCTCATATACTTAACTATAAGAGAGCCTCTTCGCTGTGCATAGCCACTACTAATTAATACTTTCTTTTGTTCCTTCATTGTTTTTGTTGAAGTGTTTATGGCTTAAAATTCTGTACAGGCTTATTTCTAATTCTTCAATCTGGTTAAAAATAAAAACAAACGGTTCTTCTACCTTACGCAAAAACCTTATAACATTACAAGCGCTTCTTTTGGGTCGAAAAAGGCGTATTGGATGAAGCTTGGCACATATACGTTTCAACCTGAAAAGGCAGAGGGATTTGATTTCCATGTTTTACGTGTTAAAACAGAAACTGGCATAAGGATTCCGCCGGTGCAAGATATGTACAGTAATGTTGCTATTTTTGCTGACAATGTTGCTGTGCGCAACCATCCGGATTGGATTTCTCATTCACTGCTGGGACCGGCGAAAATGGGGAATAACAACTTTAACTTTTATTGGGATGTTGTGTGCGCTACTCAGCCAGAGCATAGGGCTGAACAATTAAACTACCTTGCAGAGGTTGATGGGCGCTCACTCGGCGTGTGGTTAAATAGCCAATATTTTGCTGATCATGGACATTGCATTTGTCCCCGTTGCAGCAGTTTGTGGAAGAAAAGTGGGTTAAGCTGGGTTGAATGGCGCAGAAGAGAAGTTACCGAATATATTGCTCAGATTCGAGAAAAAGTCAAGAAGGAACTAGTTTTATGTATTCAGCCTGACCCTGTAAATTCTCTGGAGCGTTATGGCGTAGACTTTGACGACTTGGCAAAGTATGCTGATGTCTTCAACGTCGTAATGTTTAGCAAAAACTATGCTACGCCTTGGTACTGGGAAATGCTCGCACGCGCCTTCAAAAAGCTACTAAAAAAGCCTTTTTATATTAGCTTTTACGTTTTCGGTCCAGGGGACAACCCTAAAGACGTCCCAACGACCCAAGAGTTGCTTACCGCTAGTGTCCGTTGTGCAAGAGCAGGCGCGAATGGGTTTCTGTACCTAACTGATGGCGCCAGTCAAATTCGAGCTTTCCAGAAGGCGGCTGTTGAAATGGTTGAGCTTAGAAAAAAGCTAAGGAGTTATGGCGGCCAGCCCGTGCAAGAATTCTTGGATTTTGTTGAAAGTTGGAGAAAAATCATATAGCTTTAGGAACTTTTTCTTTTTCCAACACTATTTAGCTTAACTGCATGTTATTTTTGATTCTTAAAGCCGTTACATTTTTATCGAGTTAGCCTTAAGACTATGATGCGTCTGGAGCAATGCAATTTGAGTTTAATCACAGATTTAACTAGAGCCGTTATAGCTCTATTCATCATAGTTGACCCTTTCGGTAATATTCCCATTTTTATAGGGTTAACTGAAAAGATTCCAGATGCCCAAAGAAAGAAAGTATATAACACCGCAACGCTCGTTGGCATAGCGTTGCTTCTTATTTTCGCATTTACAGGTCAAGAAATCTTTTCGCTTTTTGGGGTATCGATTTACAGTTTCGAAGTTGCCGGGGGAATTCTACTACTACTTATTGCAATCAGAATCTTGATGTCGGGCAACATACATGAGGAAGTTGAATCTCCCGAAAGCTTGGGCGCTGTTCCCATTGCTATACCTCTTCTCGTGGGGCCAGGAGCCATTACTACAACTATATTGAACCTTCAAGCTTACGGTACAGCGATAGCGATTCTAGCAGTTTTGATTGTTTTATCTTTAACATGGGTTATTCTCAGGTTCATAAACAGCATTTACAAGGTTTTAGGCAAAACAGGCTCCTTAGTTATAGCAAGGGTTATGGCACTGCTTATTGCCGCCATTGCAGTTCAATACATTTTGACTGGCGTAACTCATTTTATAGCATAAACTCACTTCCCAAACATTCCAGAGATAGTTGGAAAGAGTAGTCCAAAAAGCAAACTATTTGACATAGAAGTGGGTTTGGGGTATTCCGTATTAACCATATCCCATGATAGCTAAACATGTGTTTCGGTGGCTGCTCAACAGGGTGAGTATTTGATTCAGCTTCCGGAAGTTATACAATTTTTATCAAATGCCAACAGCGATTGCACAGCATTATAGCTTAGAATAACGATTCTGCCACAATCATAATACGATTTGTAGCTTTTAACTACGATTAATAATTATCCGCGTTGCCTATTTATTCTATAGATGAGACAATAGGAGCAAGTAAATATACTATAGATATATAAATCGCTGATAGCAATGAGGTTCCCATTTGAGGAGTTTAGGAGAGGGGGAGCTTCGGTATGAGGAGAAATCAACTAGCAGCGCACATGCTCTGCTTTTCAGCAACGGTTGACATATTCCAGTTTTTGAACTATTCAGGTTCTGGAAATGTCGCTTATATCATGATGCTCGACACTCCTAAAATCAACGAGAAAGGAGAATGCGAAATATGAAAAAACTACAAATCATAATAATTATATTTTTAATTTCGTTTTCAATCTGCACATTCGCGAGTACGCAAGCTAAAGCTTGTACTGCGTATTCCTATACTGCGAGCATATCGCCAACATCAACGGATGCTGGTTTAACCGGTGTGCCATACACTGTTACATTCACTGACACTGGTAGAAGTACCATGGGTTCCGGAACCATAACGATTCCCACAGGGTACACTGACGTTTCATTGGCTAGTGTAAAGGCATCAAATAGGGCTTCTTGGTCAGGATCTGTAGTATCTTCTACTATATTCCTTGCAGCTTCCCATAGTTGTGGTGGAATATCCAGAAGACAAACTGTTACGGTGGTTTTCTACGCAACAAACCCCTCTTCTGCGGGGTCATACATTTGGAAAACTACAGCTAATAGCAATACATGCGAAAGTGGGACAGCCTTTACTATCGCTGGTTCACAGCCTAGTGTTACGGTGAATGCAGGTGTTGCTACTTACTTTGTGGTTTCTGGCTTCCCGAATCCTACTACTGCGGGTGTCGCTCACACTGTTACGGTTACTGCTTACGACGCGTATGGTAACGTGGCCACTGGTTATACTGGTACGGTCCACTTTACTTCTTCAGATGGTCAGGCCGTTTTGCCTGCTGATTCAACCCTTTCATCTGGTACGGGAACTTTCAGTGTTACTTTGAAGACTGCTGGTACCCAGTCGATTTATGCTACTGATTCGGTGGATAGCTCGATCACGGGTTCTCAGACTGGCATAATAGTTGATCCTGCTGCTGCGTCTACCTTCAGTATTAGCACTGTTAGTAGTCCTCAGACTGCCGGCGTTGGCTTCAGCATAACGATTACTGCTGAAGATATGTATGGTAACACGGCTACAAGCTATGTTGGCACGCCATCTTTGAGTGACCTTTCTGGAACGATTACTCCAACTAGCGTTACCTTCGTGAGTGGCGTTTGGACTGGTTCAGTCACTGTCACCTTGGCGGGTTCTGACTCTATCACCGCTACTGACTCGACGGTTACTCCGTCGATTACTGGAACGAGTAATCTGTTCATGGTTAATCCTGGTGCTGCTGCCCAGTTTGTCTTCAGTACTGTTGGGACTCAGACTGCTGGTGTACCGTTTACCATAACGGTTACAGCTGAGGACGCTTATGGGAACACGGCTACGAGCTATCTTGCCACGGCTGCTTTCACCTCTTCAGACCTTGGGGCTGGCGTTGTTTTGCCAAGTCCTTACACGTTCACGTCTGGGGATGCTGGCTCTCACGTGTTCAGCGTTACATTGGTAACGGCTACTACTACTGCCTGGGTTTCTGCTACTGACGGTGTGCTTACTGGCACTCAGACTGGCATAACGGTTGATCCTGCTGCTGCGTCTACCTTCAGTATTAGCACTGTTAGTAGTCCTCAGACTGCCGGCGTTGGCTTCAGCATAACGATTACTGCTGAAGATATGTATGGTAACACGGCTACAAGCTATGTTGGCACGCCATCTTTGAGTGACCTTTCTGGAACGATTAGCCCGACGAGTACCTCTGCTTTCGTGGGTGGCGTTTGGTCTGGCACAGTTACTGTGACCTTGGCTGGTTCTGACTCTATTACCGCTGCTGACGGCGCTATCACTGGAACCAGTAACACGTTCACGGTTGCTCATGCCACTGCTGTGAGTATCGCGGTTTCTCCTGCTACAGACTCAATTACGGCTGGAAATTCAGTGACTTACACGGCTACGGCTACTGACGCTTACGGCAACAGTTGGGATGTCACTGGTTTGGTTACTTGGAGTATTGACAGTGGCGCGGGTGGTTCCTGGAGTGGAGCTACTTACACATCAGCTAATGCTGGTTCTTGGACGGTGAAGGCTCTTCTCGGCGAAGTTTATGGTACTGCCAGTTTGACAGTGAATGCTGTTACTTACCAGATTACGGTTATTAGTGCTCACGGTAATCCTACTGCCTCAGCTTCGGTTAACGCAGGAGACTCATTTACCGCATCGGTCACCAGTCCTGAATCTGCTGGTGTTGGTCAACAATGGATCTGCACGGGCTACAGCATTGACGGCGGATCGGTTGTTTCTGGTATAAGCTACACATTCACTGATGTCCAGTCAAATCACACCATAACTTTCAACTGGCAAGAACAGTACTATTTGACTACAAGTACGAACTTTGGCTCTGCGGGTCCTGCTAGTGGCTGGTATGATGCTGGTTCCACAGTAACTCTTTCTGCTACCGCTCCATCCGCTGGTCCCGGTGAGCAGTATGCCTGGAATGGCTGGACTGGAACGGGCACTGGAAGCTATTCTGGCAATGACAATCCGGCTACAAACGCTGTTACTATGAATGGACCAATAACTGAAACTGCTTCTTGGACTCATCAGTATGAGTTGATGGTGACGTCGGCTTATGGCAGTACGTCTGGTCAGGGCTGGTATAATGCTGGTGTGTCGGCGCTTTTCTCTGTTAATACGCCTGTTTCTGGCGGCGCTGGTGTTCAGTATGCGTTAACAAGTTGGAGTGGGTCAGGCACTGGCGCGTACAGTGGTTCAAGTTCTTCTTCGTCTGTTACAATGAATAATCCCATTACCGAGACAGCTAATTGGCAGACTCAGTATCAGGTGACTTTTGCAGTGTATGGAGGCGGATTGACTATTCCCACTGGTTCTAATGTTTGGGAGAATGCGGGTTCCCTTCACATAACGGCGACACCTAATACTGGATACACTTTCTCCTTTTGGTCATCTGACACTGGATCAATAACCTTTAACAATGATAATTCTGCTTCTGCAACAGCGACGATTGACGGAACAGGAACTATCGCTGCTACTTTCGCGATTACCACCTCACCGACACCGATAGTGTCTTCATCGTCACAGACACCGAAAGGCTCTTCGCCGTCACCGACACCGATAGTGTCTTCGCCGTCGCCAGTACCAATAGTGTCTTCGCCGTCGCCAACACCGAAAGGGTCTTCGCCGTCGCCAACCCCATTGTATGTAGTGCTTATCGCCGTCATAATCGTTGCCGCGATCATTTTAATTTCTATAGGAATAGCCCTCAAACGTTCAAGACAAAAAATGAACATCGCATTATCGAACCCTGAAGCATCCATTTAGCAATGCCCTTTTTTTTGGGGTGCATTCTCTTCTTTTTCAAACTTTAAAACGTAGCCTATAGCTACTGGTGAAAGCACCCAGGCACGCGGAGGCAACTCTGGCCTTATTCAAAATTTTAGTGCTGTTTGAATTGTTCCATCCTTTATGTTAAAAGGCACTAGCGGCTTGTTGAAGTAAGCTGAATTGTCTTTTCTGGGCAATTAGTTAATGCTCTGGAGTTGTATTTCTGTTGCACAATTTTTCAATGTTGCAAGGGATTCGGCAAGGTTTATTAAGTATATATTGAGAGTTAATATTCAATACTGCTCTCGGGAGCCTGTTAAACACGGCTAAAGTCAAACTGGATGAACACATGTTCGGATTACGGTTGACCTTTCACTGCTTAGGCATCAGCTGCTTAGCAGGAGCTGTGTTTCTACAAGTTCTAGTGTTCATGGATATCGCCTCTCAAGGTTTCTTCATGGGGGTAGAAAAAAACCCATTAATACTAAACACGGAAATAGGACTCACTGTTTTCTGTGTCGTTTACTTCCTATTCTTGGCTATCTCAAGACTCAGCTCATTTCTAAATTCGAGAAACTAAAACCTGCAGTCTTTTTCTTTTCTCTTTCAGCTCACGCCATTTCACTTCGTTAAAGAAATAAATTTATAGAATTAATTGTTTATTCTTGAAATTTTATCAGCCACGTTTTGGTTTTGGTGCTTTAGTCTCTCTTTCGGATTTTTGATTTCGCATGTTAAAAATTGACGTATTTGTAGCATTTTGATTCATTACCGAAACTGCATGTGAAACCGGTTGCTGCTAAAATTGACGAGAATCTGCCGAAAAGAACTGCAATTCATTGGAAAATATACATGTATATGTCGTAAGGTTTTATCAATAGTCTTTGCCGTTGACAATTCATGCAAAGGCGAAATAGAGCTGTATCACTCCTGCTGATGCCAATAACTGTCTTTCTCTGGTGTATTGGGTGGAGCCTTTATTGGATAGGTCAAGAGAAACAACAACACTGAAACCAAAATTGTCAGTTCAGAAAGAGCTAGTCATCTTTGTGCCGACATCAGAATAGACGTATGCAACCTGACCTGAACAGGATTGTTGAGAGAAAATTTTTCTCACTCTTTTATGCTTCAACGTTTTTGCTTTTACAGTTAGGGCATTTATTGTTTTTTAGGTCCACTCCATCGCCATCCCAATTACATTTCGTTACAATGATGGACTTTAAAAAAAGATTAATTTTATAAATTTGTTTCCTTAACGAAGCGGAAGCTGGCGTGGTGCTGAAAGAGAAAAGAAAAAGGTTGTGAGTTCCTTTAGTTTTTTTCACGAATTATGGCATTTGGATCCATGTACGGACGCCATGTGTGAAATGAGTTGCTTTTAAAATTAAACAGATTTGATTGAAAAGAATTGGAATTGTTATTGGGAGATATACGAGCGTGTTATGAAGTCTTATTAGTCGTCTGCGCCCTTGACGATTCATGCGAAGACGAAATAGAGCTTTGTCTTTTTTGCTAATGCCAATAGTTGTCTTTTTCTGGTGTGTGGGTTGGAGCCTCTACTGGATAGAATCCAAAAGAGAAACAACAACACTGAAACCAAAATTGTCTGTTCAGAAAGAGCCAATTATCTTTGTGCCGACACCAGAACAGAAGTATGCGACCTAACCTGAACAGGATTGCTGAGAGAAGATTTTCTCACTCTTTTATGGCTTCAATGCTTTTGCTGTTTCCAGCTTCGAGTTCGGTTTTGTTGAGGACTCCTTGAAGCTTGCACGAAACCCAGATAAAGCCAAATAGAATAAGCGTAAATGGCACTAACGTAATCGCTTTGATTTTGTTCCGTAATTTGTTGGAGCCGAACGAACTAGATTTTTTACTCAAGATAACTGCCTTCATTTAACTTTGTCCATCACTCAACAAGTTACCGTAGTGCTGGTGATAATTGAAGTGGCAGAATTGGAAGTTGTCGAACTCGTTTGCAATAATTGAAACAGTTATCCTCTATCACCAAAAAAGAGCATCCGTCTTGTACTGGAACTGTACCGTATTGCCCAGCATAATCTATAATATAATGTATTGTAAAATGCTTCTAATCATTTGAAGTTATGTTGGCACAACTTGATACCACAAACAATCCAACACTAAGTTACCAGAAACCTGTTTTCAACCGAGACATTTGTAGTAACCGTAGATGCAACCAACGAGTCAAGCCAAAATCATCCTAAGAAAAAGTTTGCAGAGCTCTACGTAGCGCCGGAAAAAAGAAAAGCAGCAACCCAAAAAAGGCGGCAGAGGCTGGTTCCATAAATAGTTACTGTTTTTCTGTTGTTCAGCTGCGCGCGCTTAGCTATGTGTTTTTGGAATAAAAGTTATATGCAAGGAAGGTTGCTTTTCTATAAGTCAAGTTTAAAAGTGCACAGATAACAAACCTTACTGTTCCAGAACAAAGTTGATTTGTTCTGTATAATTTGTGCGGGTTTGTCATTTTGTGCGGTTTAAATTACGCTTAGCAAGAGGAGAGAGACACAAGAAGAACTATGATGCGCTTGGGTTAGGTAAGTCTTTTTTCGCATCTACTCCTGTCAGGGGGGGATTCGTTAGAGATGAGTCTAATCAACAAGAATTTGATTTTAAAAGTTAAACTTTCTATGAACTCTGCGTGCTTTGTTTTTCAGCGACATTATGGGTTGCTGTTGAGCGGAGTTGTTGCATGTTTTTTCTTTGTTATGAGTTTTGAGGGATGGATTTGGGTACCTATAGAGGTAAATTGGATATAATAGCCGACATTCTTACTGTGGCTAGTCGGAAACCTAAGAAGACTCAGATAATGTATCAAGCCAATTTGAGTTTTCGTGTGTTGCAGAAATATTTGGCTGAGATGAGCGGTGCGTCGTTGATTTGTTTCGAGGATGAAACCCAGTGCTATGATTTAACTTCGAAGGGTAAGGAGTTTTTGGAGGCTTACCTACAGTATTCAAAGTCAAATAGGCACGCTGAGAAAATCATTGGCGAAGTTAACTCAAAGAAGCAAACTCTAGAAAAGTTGTTCAATCAGTAACACGTGAAATTACAACAAATAAGTTGTTTTAGGAGGTAGGCAGGTGCGGTTTATGCGGGTGTCGATAGGAGTTCTACTTTTGGCAGTCATTTCTGTGGCTGTTTTGGGTGGGTCTTCGGTTGTTTGGGCTCAACAAAATGATGCTGCATCAGCTATTTCCTCGGCTCAAAGTAAACTTGTGCAGTGTTTTGATGCGACCCGATCTGCTGAGTCTGCTGGCGCTAATGTTTCGAGTTTGACGAGTGTTCTCAATAGTGCTGGGGCGCAGTTGTCTAATGCAGAGTTGGCTTATTCGTCGGGTAATTTTGGTTTGGCTTCAAGTCTTGCTTCTCAAAGTCAATCCAGTCTTGGCGGTTTTCTTTCCGATGCTGATGCGTTGAAGTCTTCTGCAGTTGCAACTTCCAATCAGCAGACCTTGATCTTTGTGGGTTCTATTGTAGGAACCTTTGCTGTTATAGGTGTAAGTGCAGTGGTTTGGGTGCAATTAAAACGGAAAAATGGAAATGGAATGCAAAGATTGAATCTGACGCAGTATAAGGCCTTGTTTATCGTGGTAACTGCCGTTTTGGCGTTGCTGGTGGCTTCGCCAGCGTTGCAGCGGGTTTTGGTTTATCCGCAGACGGATTTTTTCACTGGGCTTTCGTTGCTTGGTCCTGGGCATATGGCTGAAAATTATCCTTATAATATCACCAATGGCGAGAAGTACACCGTCTTCTTAGGTATTAATAATCAGTTGGGAGCTTGTGCTTATTATCAGATTGAAGTGAAGTTTCGCAATGAGACTCAGTCTGCGCCCAACAGTCTTAATTTTACCGCTAGTAGTTTGCCTTCGCTGTATAATGTGACAGCGTTTGTTGCTGACAAGGAAAGTTTGGAGATACCTGTGAATTTTGCGTTCGATTACTCTTTTAAGAATGTTACCCAAACAGTTTACACCAATGTTACCGTGTCAAATGGAGTTGGCCAAAATGGTACTGTTGAGCAAATCGCTGAGAATGTCCCTGTGTTGCAAGCTAACTTTAATAGTCTGAGTTTTAATGGTGAAACTTTGAATTTACAGAGATATTCTTCTGATTGGAATCCCCAGACTGACGTGTTTTATGGGAACTTGGTTTTTGAACTCTGGATTTACAACGGCGCAATCGGCAGTTTTCAGTATAATGAACGTTTTGTAGATTTGACGCTTAACATGACTTACACATAAATGGGTGAGTATTTGCTGGATAAAACCTTGAAGGTCGGCGTTGTGGGCATGGGCAAGATGGGCTTGCTGCATTGTGGCATCTTGAATGTGTTGCCTGGTGTTGAACTTGCCGGCGTATGCGAGCCTGTTCAGTTGACGAGGCGAATACTCAAAAAGGTTCTCAGAAATGTCCCGGTTGTTGAAGATGTTTCTGAACTGTCTCGTTTAGATTTGGATGCCTTGTTCATTACAACCCCTACCCGAACCCATTATGCTGTTGCTAGAACTGTTCTTGAAGGGGGCATTGCGAGGAACCTGTTTGTTGAAAAGCCTCTTTCGTGTTCCTATGATGAGTCGAGTGACCTTCGCGATTTGATAGATTGCAAAGGTGTTGGTATGGTTGGTTACGTGCGCAGGTTTATGGTTACTTTCATGAAGGCTAAGAAGTTTCTTGAGCAGGGAACTATTGGACAGCCTCTTTCTTTTTCGGTTAACATGTGTTCTTCGGATTTTTTTGATGTTCATGATCCTGCTGTTTCGATTGCCAGAGGCGGGGTTTTGAAGGATATAGGTTGTTATCCGATTGATTTGATTCTTTGGTATTTTGGTGACTTTAATATTGATTCTGCAAGCACAGAGTCGTTAACTGGTCCTGGGGCTGTCGATTCTGTCCGCTTCAAGGTCAGGGGCAACGGGGCTGTTCCTTCGGGCGAGGTTTTTGTGTCTTGGTGCGTTGAAGGTTACCGAATGCCTGAGGTCGAGTTTTCCATTACTGGTTCAAAGGGCAACCTTGTTGTCAATGATGATTATGTTCGGTTGGACGTCGGGGGCGATTATTCCACGTTATATCGGCTTAATTTAAGCGATAATGTTGCTTTCTGCTTGGGAAGCCCAGAGTATTACCGCGAGGATGAATGTTTTATCAGGGCAGTCGAGCAGCAGTTAATTGAGGAGCCGAGTTTTGAGTCTGCAGCCAAAGTTGAACTTGCAATTGAAGAAGTTGAAAAGAAGGCTACTAAACATGAATAATGATGCTGACGAACGGTTGTTGCTTGTTGGCGATAACCCTTTTCTTAATATTAGTCATTTGTCGCAGCGCAAAGCCAGAGAAAGACTTGAGGATCCCAGTGATCCAGTTTTTGCGGCGAGTTTATTGCGGCTGGCTTTGGAGAACGGTGCGAATGGATTCACGTTTTCTATGTGTGATTCGAATCTTTCGATTCTTGATCATTTAGATTTGGATGGTTTGCCTGGCGGTTTAGGACTTTATCCTGTTGTGCCTTACGCTTTTGAGTATGTGCAGAAGGCGACGCAGCGTGGTGGAATTTCTGGGCTAGTTAAGAAGCTTGGATGGGACATGGTGAAGTCGGGAAATTTGGAGTCGTTGGTTTATGGCGCTTTAACCACTTTGACGGCAAATCCGAAATCTTTGTTGAAGGCGTATTTGGGTTATGAGCTTTCTCGGCTTGACTCTTATGTGAGTGATCAGGTTCGCTTGGAGTCTGTTTTGCTTCACCAAGTAGTCACAGATATGTCTTTAGCTTTGAATTTAGATTGGCTCTTCAAAGAGTATGTCGCTTTTCTGTCGAGAAAAAAAATAACTCCAGGCTTTAATACTGGTAACTTTGTTTATCTTGTGAAAAAATTTTTTGAGTGGAAAATAGATTTGGGCAAAGTTTTGATTTTGTCTCCTTTTAATAAAGTTGGTTTTCAAATGACTCCGTCAATGGAGGAATGCGAGGAATCCTTGCGGATTCTTCCTGCTCCAATAGTGATTGCTATGAGTGTTTTGGCGGCTGGGTTTGTGCCGCCCAAGGAAGCTGCAGAATACATCTCTACTTTGCCAAACATAAGAGGAGTAGCTTTAGGTGTATCAAAAGCTAAGCATGCAAAAGAGACTTTTCAAGTATTTAGAGAAAGTAGCATGACAACTTCTGCCTGAAGCCAAACTCGTGTCCCCAAATGAAGTTTGAGATTTGCGCTTTGGAAAACAATCCTAATTAGTTAGCTCCAGTTTGTTGTGATATCTAATGTTACTTATGTTATTAGTTTGCAGTTTGCTTTTGGTGTTTTCTTTAGCTTATGCTCTGTTTTACTTTTATTTTAGGTTTAATGGTAAAAAACCGTGGAACTTGAGAATTGAGAATGGTTTTCAGCCTTCAGTTTCAATAATGGTTCCAACCCACAATGAAGAGGGAAATATAGAAAGAAAACTTGCAAACCTCCAAACAGTTAATTATCCAAAAGATAAGATGGAGGTAATTATTGTTGATGATGCTTCCGAAGACAAAACTTTGCTTAAGGTTGATGAGGTCATTAGTCGAGGTCTTGAGTTTAAAACTAAGGTTGTCAGGCAAAAATCCCGGGGGGGAAAGGCTGTGGCACTCAACACTGCATTAGACGTCGTGTCTTCTTCAATAGTGATTGTTACAGATGCCGACACACTTTGGCCCTCCAATATTCTTGAGAAGGCTCTGCCTTTTCTTGCGGATCCAACCGTAGGTGCAGTCACAGGCAGAGGAATAAACGAGCAGACAAGTGAGTCATGGGTAACCAAAGCTGAAGACAACTACTTGGAGCTTACTTCTTCAATTCGACTGGGAGAATCGAAGGTACATTCAACCTTAAGATTCGAAGGAGGCTTTTGCGCCTACAAGCGAGATGCTTTTGACAAATTTGACTGCGAAAGTGGTTCCGATGATTCAGGCACCGCTCTGAAAGTAATTCAGCATAATTTACGAACGATTCTTGTGCCCGATGCGGTTTTTTACACTTCTTTTCCCACAAGTTTAAGTGGAAAATTGAAAGTGAAAGTTCGTCGGGCAAATCAACTCATAAGTTTGTGGATTAAGTGTCTCAAGTTCATGCTAGAACGGAAACTTGTTCTTCCGAAACGAATTGTAATGCCGGAGGTTTTTATGTTCATCATTAATCCCTTTGTTTTTGCTGCACTTGCTGTTGCTTCGGTTGGCTATGTTTTTCTTTTCCCGCTTTCAATTCTTTCGCTATTTCTTTTGGCTTGCATCTTGGGATTATTGATTTTCGCTCGAAATCTGTTTTTGGAGTTTGTTGTTGACAACTTGTTGCTGGTTTATGCTTCGGTTAGTTACTTGTTTGGGCGCCGCTATGTAGCATGGAAAAGAGCATAGAACTGATGGGCATCTGAGGTATGGATTCGGTGACAAAGCAATCCTCCAACAATATTCAAAAAGGCAACGTTTCTTCAACACAGAATTTGCTGCTGACAGTAGGTCTGTGCGTGAGAAATGGCCAATCAACTCTTAATGCAGCAATTAATAGTGTGGCAAATCAAGATTTCCCGCATGAACAAATGGAAATGATCTTTGTTGATGACGGCAGCACCGACAAAACAGCTGAAATACTAAATGAGTACGCAGCAAAAAAAGACATACCCGCAAAGGTTTTCAGCCACGCATGGAGGGGAATCGGGTACGGAAGAAACGTTGTGGCGAAAAACGCCGAGGGAAAATACATTTTGTGGGTCGACGGAGATATGGTTCTTTCTCCTGGCTATATTCCAAGAATTGTTGATTTCATGGAAAAAAATCCTCAGTTTGCAATAACAAAGGGTGTGCAAGAATTAAGATATGGTGGAAATCTTTTTGCTACTCTTGAACTGTTATCTCGCGCTTCCAGTAGGATGGTTGACTACAGTTCAGAAAAAACCAGTTCTAAAGCACTTGGAACGGGTGGCGCGATATATCGTACTGAAGCTATAAAACAGGCGGGGTATTTTGACGATACCTTGACGAGATATGGCGAAGATCAAGATATCGAGATTAGAATCAGAAAAAACGGCTGGAAGCTAGCTTCAATTAACGTATCTTTTCAGGACTATGAAAGATTAGGAATAAAGTGGAAAAGCCTCTACAAACGATATTATGTACGAGGATATTGCACGCATTATTTCCTTCATAAAAATCCTGGGCTAATCAAACTTTACAAAATGCTACCCCCTGCAGTTTTTCTTGCAGGCATTCTTCAAGCCCAAAAGATTTTTAGGAAAACCCATTATCGTCAAGCGTATTTGTTGCCTTTTCACAATATGCTAAAAATGTATGCGTGGTACATCGGTTTCGTTAGCAGTCACGGCGATTCTTATCAGCCAAAATAAGAAAGATTCCTCTTGGGCGGTCGTGGTATCATTTGTCTACGGTTTCAATCGGAATCTGCGTAAGAAACCGCGAAAATCTTGTGGGTGATGCGATTCAAAGTATCGCGGAACAGGATTATCCTCGAAAGCTTATTGAAACCATAATTGTGGATGACGGTAGCACTGATAAAACATTATCCATTGTGGGCTCTAAAGTTAGAAATCTGAATCTGTCTGCGAAAGTAATTTCCCAAAACTGGAAGGGTATGGGTCCAGCAAGGAATGTTATTCTGAACAACTCAACGGGGAAGTACATTATTTGGGTCGACAGCGACATGCTTTTGTCTAGTGACTTTGTCAGCAAGCAAGTCAAATTCATGGAAGAACATCAAGACGTGGGAATAGCTAAAGGCAGTTACGGAATGTATCAAGCGAACATAGTAAGTACGCTTGAAAACATAGAATTTATGACCACAAACTCTCCAAAAATGAGAAAAATGGACCAAAACGCGCTGGGAACTGGTGGATCTATATATCGAGCCGCTGCGATTAAAGGAGTTGGCGGTTTTGACGACAAAATAAAGGGCTCGGGGGAAGATGCGGAAGCCGAATATAGAGTGAGGAAAGCTGGTTGGAAGCTGGCCAGCACCTCAGCGGTCTTCTTTGAACGGCGTAGAAGTGATTGGCATTCAATTTGGGAAGAATACTTTTGGCATGGAAGAGGCAGCGAGCAGGTCATCAGACGCGAGACATCTACCACCCTTTACAAGTTTCTTCCTCCTGTTGCGTTTGTTGTTGAATGTATGAGAATAACCGTAGCTTACAAGCTATCTCAGAAGAAGGTGGCTCTTCTGCTTCCCTTCTTTTACGTCTTTAAGAGATCAGCCTGGGTGCTAGGGCTAAGTTCTCGTTTGATGCAGAAGAATTGAGCCTACCCCGAGGGCGGTGTCTCATAGTTTTTGGGAATAACTCTTTTATTTGAGGTTACAAAACTAAAACAGTTGGTTTAAAATGAAAGTAGGTTTAATTGGTTGCGGCGGAATTGCTCCTCTTCACTTGCAAGTTTACAAATCTCTAAATGATGTTGAGGTTACTTGTTTATGTGATTTGAATTTGCAGCGTGCTAAGGACCTGTCTGGCAAATTTGGCATTAAGAAGGTTTACAGCGATTATTCAGAAATGTTTGAGAAAGAAGGCTTAGACATGGTCGATATATGCACGCCCGTATCAACGCATGCCAAAATTGTTTCTGACGCCTCTGAAATGGTTCCAGCTATTCTCGTTGAGAAACCGATGGCGCTTAACGTTTCTGAATGTAACGAAATAATAAGTGTTGTGAAAAAAAATGGGAGCAAACTTTGCATAGGCCAAAACCAAATTTTCTCTCCTAACATACGGAAAGCAAAAGCTATGGTGGATTCAGGTGAGTTCAAATTGCACAGCTTCAGAACCACGCTCAAGGCTAATTTTGAAGACTTGAAAGCGCGAGATTTGGCGCCTCCGTGGAATGTTTTGCCTCAACAGAGAGGTATTATTTGGGAAGTGTGCTGTCATCATTCCTATCTTCAGTTGCATTTCTTGGATGACATCCAAGAGGTTTATGCGGTGGGTGGCAAGGTCAAATATCCTGTTTATGATGATTTCGCCGTTATGCTGAGAACTAAAAGTGACCGCTTTGGGCTAATTGAGCTTTCTTGGATTCAACACGAAATGGAAGTGGCGTATGAACTTAGAGATAAAACTGGAAAGAGGATGGAAATCTTTTACGACTTCTTCCATTATGCACAAGAGTACAATCAAAAACCTCCCTTTACAGTTGGTCTCGCAGCGAAAAACATGTTAAGTGACGAAAAACGGTTATTGCAAAAATGGATTAAATTTGGATCATGCTATTTGCAGAAAAGAAATCTCATGCCGACAACCGGACTGATTACTAGTTACCTTGAAGCCATCAAAAAAGACCTACCCGCACCGGTGACGCCGGAAAATGGAAGGAGAACTGTTAACCTTTTGGAGTGCATTGAAAAATCTTTAGATTCGAAACAGCCTGTGCGAATGGACTATTAAGCGCGGACGCTCCATCTTAAATTGATAGTGTATTTTGACTTGCGACAAAGTGTCCGTTCCTGTGACGCGAAATCTGAAAAATCAGTGGGGTCAGGGATACAAACTGGTATCGTGACCTTGGCAGGTTTGGGTGCGTCAGCATTTTTATGTGTATGGCGTATTAATACGTAATACTTATTACGTAGACTGAATATATGTTAAACGGATACACACCAAGAAATATATTTAACAAAGGGCGAGCTATACCTTTATGGCAAGTGTGGGAAAAACGAAGTTTAAAAGGCCTTTAGCATTCTGGACCAAGATAATTATCGTATCTGTAATTATCATAGGGATTCTCTGTACGTCAATGGTTCTTTCTTCAATCCAATACACAGTGACTATTCCAAGTAACGGGGTAATCTCGTCACCGATTCCGACATCGATCCCGCCATCGCAAACAGTAACCGCTGCAAGCGGCTCCGCCAGCGACATTCAGAATGCCGTGAACGCTGTAATAGCGGCGGGAGGTGGAACTGTTAACATTCCTGCTGGAAATTGGGAATGCAACCAAGCAGTTGGAGGCGCAATAAACATTGACTTGCAAAGTTTGCCTGCTGGTGCATGGTTGAATATAATAGGTTCCAATAAAACAGTAAACACAAAGACACAAAACGGCGTTCCAATAACCTGTCCTGCAACTATATTGCGTTCATCGACAATAAACAATGTTAATACTATCGGAACTTTCAACGTTGTAGGCTCTCCGCTTGAGCAGGGGAACTTTAATAATGTTTTGTCTACTAACCGTCACATACGCATAGCCTATTTGACAATCCTTGGAAACGTCACTGACGATTCTACCCAAAACAACTATGGAATAGCCATGAGTTACGTTGATGGCTTCTTAATTGACCATTGTACTATTGATAGCCAGTGTAATGCAGCAATAAATTCAGGTTCATCAAAAGGAGTTGTAAGCAGCTGCTCAATAACTGACTACTACCACGAATTTTACGGTGGAGATTGGGGCTATGGTGTTTGCGTAACTGGAAATAGCCAATATTGGTGTAATGGCTTAGGTACTCCAACTTGGATAATGAACATTGATTCTGTTATAGGATTATACAACTGGCAAGGAATAACTCTAAACTATGGCAACCCACAAGTTTATTCATACAACGAAATGTATGGTACACACTACTCGGACTCTTTTGGGACTACTAATGATATTTCGTTCACTGCAGGTCCTGTCTACATCGAAAACAACTATTTCAACCTTACAAGACATCCAGCCTCAAGTTCTCAATATGGCTATTATGTTTTCCGTTTTAACTACGTTGAAACAAATGTTATTAATTTGCAAGCAGTAGATCAGCATGGGAGAGATTTTCCAGCGGGTAGATTCAGCGAAGTTTACAACAACACGATATGCAACGCTGACTACGGCGACTACCTTAGAGGTGGTGGCGCTTTAATATTTGATAATAATTTTAAAAATGATTTAACAGGGGTAGGTATGGGAAATGAAGATTATAATGCAACAGGAATACCATACGACTATCAATATCTTAATGATATTTGGATCTGGAATAACATAGGAAGCAATACACTTACTAGTGGTGGTTTATACTCATCTTATGGTGTATTTAATCCTTTAGTAGTTCCAACAGGAGAGAATATCACTATGGGAGTAAACGTATTCACAGATAGTTGGGGTGGTTTAGTTACTGCTACAAATCCAACACCACCTAAACCAGGCTATACTCCTTTGGCATACCCATTTCCTTTAGGGATTATTGATACATAAACGAATATTGGTATAACAAATAATGCTCCAACTTACCCAAGACTTTTCGACTTCTTCATCAGTTAATGGTACATCTTGCGTATTTGCAGTAACAGTCAATGACAATTTAGCTTTAAATCCTGATGGGCAATGGATATTTGGGACGAATAATACAGGCAGTTGGGTTTGGAATTCGGCTGTAAACTTTACATCTACACCTCAACAGTTGCAGATACTAAAATACTTGATAGTAAAAGTTGGAGATACGGTTGCTTATGAATGGAATTTTACAGATAACGCTGGAAATGTAGCAAGTACAGGGTTACTTACGTTGCTGGTTTCATAATCGCGCGCCGCGCGCCCTTACGCATATCCAAATCCTTTAACATTTGGACCTTAGATTATGATTCAGCTTTAGAGAATAACTGCGCTCTTTTTTCTTGTTGCTCTGATAGATTTTAAACAGGAAACCTCGCATTCTATCGAAAAATTGATATATACTGGAGTTTTCTTTTGGTGAGTTCATTTCCTCATAGATCAATTGACTTCTTAGCGACTGTGCTATTTTTACAATTTGTAATGGGCATCACTGTTATTCTAAACATTCCTGTTGCAAGGCCGATTATTGGATTTGTGTACTTCACTTTTGTCCCTGGTTTCATAATTATTAAATTACTGAAAATGACCAAGCTCAATTTCTTAGAAACTGTGCTTCTCTCGGCAGGATTTAGCATTGCTTTTGTTATGCTATTTGGACTTTTCATAAATAGTTTCCTTCCTCTGCTTAATATTGCGAGGCCACTTTCGGTTGTGCCTCTTACAGTCCTGTTTAGTGCCGCCGTAGTCATAGGTGCTTTTGCAGCGTTTTTACGGAATGCGGACACCAGAATCTTTAACTTTAAAATTTCCACGCCTTATCTTCTGCTCATAATACTTCTGATATCTATTCCAATTCTGAGTATTGTTGGAGCAATATTTGCAAACGTTTACAATAACAATTTGATTCTTCTAATCATGATACTTTTGATTGCATTAGTATTTGCTTTTTTTGCAATATTCAGAGAGCTGTCTTTTTCACAGCTCTATCCTTTCATATTATTCATTATAGCTATTTCACTGCTGTTTCATTTTTCATTGATAAGTAATTATGTGCATGGGCCAGACAGTTCTGCTGAGTATTTTGTGATGAGTAATACGCAGACAAACGCAATTTGGAACCCACTTGGACCCTACCTGAACAATGCCTATTGGGGAAGACTTAACTCAATGTTAAGCCTCACAATTCTTCCCACCATCTATTCAACAGTATTAAACATCGACCTTACATCGACTTATCAAATCATTTTTCCACTCCTGTTTTCCTTAGTCCCCTTGGTTTTATACCAAATTTGGCAAACATATATCGGTAAAAAATACGCTTTCGTTGCGGGCTTCCTACTCATTGCTGAACCAACATTTTACACGGAAATGTTGTCTCTAACAAGGCAAATGATTGGGGAGTTATTCTTCGTTTTACTATTCTTTGTCTTATTGAAAAAAGATATGAAAAAACTCGATAGAATGCTTTGCTTTGCCCTTTTTAGCTTTGGTTTAGTGGTTTCACATTATGCGCTAGCTGAAATTTTCCTCTATTTCATTGGTCTAACTTATGTAGTTATTCTAGTTTTCGACCGATTCTCAAAAAGAAGAATTAATACTAATATCTCCATAACCATGATTCTCTTATTTGGCGTAATAATGTTTTTTTGGTATATATTCACCTCTGGTTCAGCGGTTTTTAGTAGTTTCTTGACGTTTGGGCAAAGTGTAATAAATCAATTAAGTGATTTCGCCAATCCAGCGTCTCGAGGTTCAACCGTTTTGTTGGGCTTAGGCTTGACAGCCCCGCCAACCATTTGGAATTCTATTAGTAGAATATTTGCGTACCTTACTGAAGGCCTCATTGTTATAGGTTTCATTTGGCTGTTCGTGAAGCGTGTGAGGACTAATTATGATAGCACATACACTATACTTACTTCACTTTCAATTGTTTTGCTAGCTGCACTCCTTTTAGTACCGGGATTAGCTTCGACGTTGAATATGAGTCGTTTTTATCATATTTTGCTGTTTTTTTTGGCTCCATTATGTGTTCTAGGCGCAGTGGCTATTTCAAGGGTTATTTCAAAGTTTGTTTATCCATTTAAAAAGGAGATACTGGCTTCATTATTGTTGGCAATTGTGTTGACGGCCTATTTTCTATTTCAAACTGGCTTTGTTTATGAGTTGACAGGAAGCCCGAGTGACTCTTTGCCTTTGAATGTAGACAGATTAGGGCCCAATCTTGCTCTCAATTATGCAGTAGTTAACGAGCAAGATGTTGTTGGTGCTCAATGGTTTTCGCAATACGCTGGTGGAGGGTCTTCACAAGTGTGGGCGGGTGACCAAACTCCTCTGATTGGTTATGGGGCGATTAACGACAATAGACTATCAGCATTATCGAATGTAACTGAACCTAACGAGGGCGATTTTGTTTACCTTGGAACCTTAAACACTCGCTACGGTGTTGTTGTTGGCGAAAATGTTTGGAATACATCTAGCATTCTAGAACCATTTTTACCTTTCTCAAACAATATTTACTCAAGTAATGACTGCCAAATATCCAAATTCATAAGCACCCCCTAAGACTGATTTCTTAGACTCGGGCTTTTAGCTTTCACAGTCCATCTCACTCATTTGTCATTCACCACTTGTTTAGGAAAACGTTAAAAACCACAACGCTCACCAAGGAAAGCCAGAAAGACCTAAATCGAACTTGGAAATATTGCGTTGAAAATTCATGGTTAGCACAACAAATATTCGAGATTTGTTTGACGGAGCAGTTGAGTAGATGCGTATTTGCATGATTTCTGGGAATACAGGCGTCGGTGGGGGTCTTGAAAACGTTGTCAATGAGTTAAGTAAGGAATTAACGAAACATGAAATTCAAGTAACAATCTTCAAAAACAGTTCAAAAGATATGATTAAGGTAAATCAGAACTTTAGAGTCGAAGAACTAAATCCTTACAACATATTGCCGCCTAAATTGAGATTTGCAAATTACTATCAATATGTCTATAGTCTAAAAGTTTGGAGGAGAATCAAGGGTTCAAATCATTTCGATATAATTCATGGACACGGAGACAACTGTTTTTTTCCCGCTTTGTTCAGGGATCGGACACCTCTTGTGACTAATATTCATGGTATCAAGAAGGCCTACCGTCTACGAGTATTTGGGGCCAATTCTAGTTATGTAAAAGGTCCTAGGTTACTTCCGATGTTCTGGCCAGAAGAGATTGCAGCAAAGAGAAGTGACTTGACCGTAGCATGCTCAAAAGCCGAACGTGATGAACTTATCTCTATTTACGGAATAGATCCTGGAAAAATCAAGGTTATTTACAATGGTGTTGACACAAGCAAATTTAAACCCATGAACAAACGGACCGCAAGGAAAGTCCTCGGATTGCCAGAGAATGGAAACTATGCGATTTGGGTGGGAAACAACCCGACGTTGAAAGGCTTAACAACCGCAATAAAAGCTGTAAAAGGCCTCAAAAATCTTTATCTTTTAGTTGCCGGAGTTTCCGGAATTAACTTTGACAATGTAGTCTTCTTTGGAATGGTACAAGACATGCAAAAGTTGCGTGCTTTATATAACGCGGCGAACTTTTTAATTCTCCCAACGCTTTATGAAGGCTTTCCCCTAGCGCCATTGGAAGCCATGGCATGTGGTTTGCCAATAATAATCTCAAAAGAATGCACTACAAGAGAAATAATAACAGAAGGTGTTGAAGGATTCGTGGTTAATCAAAGAAGACCAGAATGCTACACCGAGAAAATAGTAACATTATTAGCAGAACACTCTCACAATCAAGAGACTTCATTTCGGTGTAGGAAGTTAGCAGAAAAATTCAGTTGGGAAAACGTAGGACGAGACTACCTAAAAGTTTATTCGCAACTTATATCCGCGTAGTCGGCAATTCCTTTTTTGTTTCAATATTGTTGAATAATAACTGCGCAAATGCACGATGTTTCCAAAAAGATGTTGATTAAAACTTGAAACAATACTCTCTCGTAGAACGGTTTCCATTCTACCTTGAAATGCTATGAAAGACTTTTAAATCGACGTTCAAATTTATTATCGCGCGCTAGATCCTGCTCCAACGACTCCTTGTAACATTGATTAAACTAATGAATTACTTTAACTTGTTTTGGTGTTTAAATGCCCACTATTGAAGCCAACCGCAAAGCATGGAATAACATTGTTAATTGGCCCGATTCTGGTGAAGGTTGGTCTAAATCGTGGGGGGGCACTGATCAAGAGTGGTGGGGCACTATCTTTCCGCGAATCCATCTTTTTGTTCCAGCGGATATTATTTTGGAAATAGCTCCCGGGTTCGGAAGATGGACTGAGTATCTTAGACTCCTGTGTAACCAACTGATTGTCGTGGATTTGGCTGAGTGTTGTATTGAAACTTGCAAGAAAAGGTTTTCTAATTCTGATAACATAAATTATTGGGTTAATGACGGCAAGTCTCTTGGCATGATTCAAAACCACAGCGTTGACTTCGCCTTTAGTTTTGATTCGTTAGTTCACGCTGATGAGGATGCTATTGAAAGCTATATCAACCAATTATCCCTTAAGTTGAAGAAAGATGGCATTGGATTCATTCATCACTCCAACATGGGCAAATATGTCCATAGTCCACTTCGGGTAATATGGGATCATCAGGAACGGATTCCAAATCTGATAAAGTTTTCTAGGCTGGCAAATCCTCTTTTCACTCCTACCCTTTCTTGGAGAGGAAAGACCATGACCGCAGAAAAGTTCAACAAGTTCTCAGAGAAGGCAGGACTGTGTTGTATAAGCCAGGAATGTGTGAATTGGACTGGTTACAAGCTTATTGATTGCATTTCAATAATTACGCCTAAGGGCTCTGTCTGGGAGCGTTCGAATAGAGTGCTCCAAAATAACAATTTTTCCCAAGAAGCTTTGTACTCAAAAAAATTAGCTGAACTGTACGGGGCAAAGTCTTTCCAAATTCGCCGAAAATAGCACTATTGAACCGCGCCGTCGATAAACGGGTTATTTAGATTACATTGCGTTATAGAAGATGTTGATCACTTTCTCGGCACGGGAGAGAATTTTTTCCACTTTTCATTATAAAATTTTAAAGATGACAAGTATTCTTCTGCACTCGCTAAAAGAATTATTTAATCCTGCTCGTGTGCGTGGTTTATATCAAGAGAAAGCCATCTTGCTTAGTGAAGTCGCATGGATATCAGCTTCGTAGTTTGGGGATTGGGTAGAAGCGGCGGCGGGGGCCTCAGAGCCATAGTCGAAATAGTTAACCGCCTCTCAAAAAAAGGAAACAAAGTCAAAATACTAACCCTTACAGACGAGCAGCCTTGGCTTTCAATTCAAGCAGAAATCAATAGAGTAGAGCTTCCTTATTCTCTAAGACTCCTTGACCCACTTTTTAAACTTAGGCACAAGAGACGGAGAACTGCCGAAGACGTCTTCCACAAATCAAAATTTTACTCACTGCTTCAAGCAGACTTTGCCAAAATCGTGGCCGAAGCTATCCCAGACTGCGACATCAGCGTGGCCACATGGTACCGAACAGCTCTCCCAGTATTTCTAAGCAAGAAAGGAATACCCTTCTTTTTCATGCAGGACTTCTATGAACAAATTGACAACGAAACTCATCGAAAACTCTTCCAAGAAACACTTACTCTTCCAATGCACTTCATAACCAACTCAGAATATACGAGACAACTCGTTCTTGAGCAGCAACCAAACGCCACAACAAAAGTGGTGGGAGCAGGAGTCAACACCAACGTCTTCTACCCTAGACAGAAAAAACTCCTCGAAGCAGGAAACTGCCCAACGATAATGGTTATAGGGCGAGGAGAACCTTACAAACGTGCCGAAATGGCCATTCAAATACTGAATAGCCTTAACGGTTTTATGAAAATCCACGCAAACATGGTCGGCTGGATCCCTCCAAAACCTGAAAAAAACTTCGAATTCACCGCCTTCAAATACGTAACCGACGTTGAGCTAGCTCGGCTATACTCAAGTTCAGATCTCTTCCTCTTCGCTTCTGAAACAGAGGGATTCGCCCTACCTCCACTGGAAGCCATGGCATGTGGAACCCCAGTAGCCATGACAGACTGCAAAGGCAATCGAGAATACGCAGTAAATGGCTACAATTGCTTGCTGTTACAAGAAGAAAGCACTGAACGAAACGCGCAACAAATTGCAGAAAGTATAGAGAACAAAGAACTGCTAGCAAACTTATCTCGAGGCGGTTTGCAAACGGCAAGCGAAACAACCTGGGATCGCGTTGTTGAACGAGTCACAAAAGCCTTCTCGGAAAATACTGTTTATTGATCTAGGTATCACAAAAACTTGCCTTAAAACGTTTTTCGGCAACTAGCGAGTGCTAATTATCTTTTTAATTTAAAGACCTTATATTACAAGACCTTATATTACAACTGCCTTGTTCTTTAGACATGCATAGAGATAGACTTTACGACCTAACGCCGCGAATTCCAAGACTCCTCGGCTTTTCAAGCTGGGTCAGCAAAAAGTTCTCAGGCTACTCAAATTTTTTCAAGTTAATAGAGTTCTGGCAACAACACCCTGACGAGTTCAATTTTGCAGAGAATGGGCAAGCCATCCTGAACGAGTTAGGTTTTAAAATTGAAGTAAAGAGTCCCCCAATCTGGGAATTGAATCTATTCTTTGAAACAAAGAGCAAATATAAGTTTGATGGGGAAAACGGCGAGGTTTATATGGAAATTGGAGGGTTTAAGTTTCTCCTGCCCTTTCCCTATGGAATTCTTGAATTGCTCGAAACCTTCCAAGACGAGTGTTACGGATTGTTTGACGTAAAAGGCGAAGTCGTTGTAGATATAGGTGCATTCATCGGAGACAGCGCCATATACTTTGTTGGGAAGGGAGCAGAGAAAATAGTTGCATTTGAACCAAATCCTGAAATTATTGAATTTGCCAGAAAAAATGTTCAACTTAACAAGTTAGACCACAAAATCCAAGTTAGGAACGAAGCAGTAGCCGCAAGTCAAGGGGTAAGAACCTTCATGTTCAAAATTAATCACCCAGGGGGCGCAGGCTTCCAACGTGAAGCTAAGGTGTAATTCAGTTTCAAGCAAATACGGTTACGCTCTCAAGTGTTGTATATGAGTTAGGATATGTTGACCTGCTAAAAATTGACTGTGAAGGAGCTGAATATGAAATTCTTCCAGCCGCGTATGGTGATGGCGCATTGACCAATATTGGCAAGATAGCCATGGAAGTACATGGTTCATTGGAGCCAATCGTTAGTGTATTGCTCCAGGCAGGATTTGAGGTTAGAAAAATTGTAAACTTAGCCCCAAACCTGTTTCTTCTCTTCGCGAAAAACCACTCCAATTAAAAGGCAAGCTTTCAAAACAGCTTAACCCCTTTCTTTCCCGGAAAGAGGATAGCGCGCATTGCATTGAGCCTCAAGAGTTTCAGATTAGAGAAATTCCAGAGATTCTTAAGCAAGTTATCCCCCTCAAACGTGCGCGTGATACACATGCCTGGCCATTGAAGATGAGTTTTTAATGGGAGACACGGGACCCCAACGTTAGGCAGCACGCTACCGGCTTCAGAAAGGTTACCGGCCCCGATTCACCCTTCTCGATCGCGCAAAAATAGATTTGGAGGAAGAATAATCAATCCTAAGGTTAGCGTAATTATCCCGACGTACAATCGACCAGAGTTGCTCAAGCGGGCCATTTCAAGCGTACTTAATCAGGATTATCAAAATTTTGAAATCTTGGTTGTAGACGATAGCCAAGCTGACGATTCTGAGAAGATGTTGAAAAGTTTTCCCCCACATCTAATTAAATATTTAAGGAAAAAACAAAGAGTTGGGATAGCTGCCAAAAGGAATTTAGGTATCAAACTTTCAACTGGGGAATACATTGCATTTCTTGATGACGATGATGAATGGTTGCCAAACAAACTGATGCTGCAAATCAACTTGTTTCAGAGAAGTGACAGCAACGTGGGGGTAGTTCACAGCAACTGCTTGGTTGACGATGGATCCAGCACACTTCTTTATCATGGGGAAAATGTTTCTGATCAATCAATGCGTAGACTTTTGGAAAATAATTTCGTCTCGAACTCTACAAGTGTTCTGAAAAGAAATTGTTTTAACGTGGTGGGGTATCTTGATGAAGAATTGCCTTTCTGCGAAGATTGGGATCTATATATTCGAGTCTCAAGAAGATTCAGATTCAGATATATCCAAGAACCAACTGCGATATTACATTGGGCGATCAATTCTTCAGTAGTCAGGGGGTCTCTAGACCTTCGCCGTGTGACTAGAGGTTATCAGATTTTTTTTGCAAAACACTGGGAAGATTACAAGTATAGCAAACAAGTCTTATCTAGAAAGCTGTGGCATATTGGTATCAATCTGAATGCTCTTGGAGAGTCAGACCTCGCTGAGTGGTATTTTTTGAAAGCATACCTGCTAAGTCCAGTTAATTTCTTGTACTTAGCGTCGTTTTGCTTCTACACCTTTGCAAACTCCGCTATGAACCAAAAACTTGAGCTTGCAAACGTTATCAGAAGTTTAGTCAAAAAAAAGCGATTCTCACTTGGCGCGCGGAACCATGCCCTTAAAACTAACCTGGCTAGCGCGTGCACCAATTAAGAAAAAGAGACTGAGCGAAAACCCGGGTTGATTTCAGAAAAATTGCTTATTTTATGTTCAAAAAACTGGTATTTGCAGGAATTAAGGGAATTTTGGAGTTTGACGAAACTGGATCCTAAAGAGTCTAGTAGTTTGCTGAGAAAAATTATACTTGAACGCGTGCGTCTAAATTGTTGAACTCAATGTTCGCATTCTTTGTCTGTAACATTATTTGCATCTATTGAGTGTAAAATCCATATTTGATACACACAAGATTGCTAAGTTTCGGTTTTCTCTATGAGGATTTGCCGTTGTCACTTCCCAGAATTCGAAGCAAACTAATGCTCCACTCGCTTATTTGAAAAAATGCACAACAAATAAATATGGCTATAGGCTAAAACTACTTTTATAATGTAGATGGCATGTTCCGCGAGTGCGCCAAGAACGTTTCCGTCTGTAGTGTGAAGATATATCAGTAATCGTAATAACGTATAAATTCATTTTGCAATAGCAATGAGTGCCGCGCGCGCCAGAGACGGGCAATGATGAAGCAATTCAAAAAGAAGTTAGGAGAATGGAGTTATGACTAAATGGCAATTGAGGCAAACCTTATGTGTATAAAACTCATGTTCCCGTTTCAGCGAGCGCAAACAATGTTTGGGCAACAACACAAAATGAAAAAGAGGCCAAAGGCATGAAGGTTACTCCACGGAAAATTTTTGCTTTGTTCTTCCTCATAGTCTTAGCTATGTCCTTCTTGTCGTTCATACCCAATATTAAAATCGTTGCGGCAGATTCCCCTTTGATCTTCTATAGCAATTTCTCAAACGGATTAGCCGGGTGGTCTTCAACAGGTACTCAATACGGTGGATCAATATCGGTAGAAACAGGGTATCCAGATTCTAACAACTATTACTGCAACACAACTCTTGCTGGAACACACAACGGCGAAGCTTGGCTTACTGCTAACATAGCTAATCCAGACCCAGTGTATTCTTTCGGATGGTTTTACATCACAGCCTTAAACATTCCAGATGGGCACTTCTTGGAAATGATAACATATGATAGTGGTCCCCGTGCTGAAAGCGCTGGAATATATAATTCAAGCGGAATACTTTATTGGTGCCTGTATGTGGTAGGAAATAATGGGCCTATTTTCTACCCGAGCACCATAACGCCTTCTTTGAATACCTTTCATTCAGTTGAAGTCGAAAGATCAAACTCCAGTACGCTTGAAAGCCTCTGGATAGATGGATCAATGATAACAAGTGCCACACAATTCTTCTCCAATCCAACTGCCCAGGTCAGTTTTGGACCATATCTTAATGTTGCTGGATACAACAGTTTCTTCTTCACAAACTGTGTTGTAAGCAGTAGCTATGTAGACCCTTCAGCTTATCCTGTTGCCCCAACACCAGGTCCGCTGGGATCTATAACGATTAGTCCGGTTTCTCAGACGGTTAGTGCGGGTGTTTCTCAGGTTTATGCTGCTGAGGAGTTTGATGAGTATGGTAATGGTTTGGGGTCTGTTGCGGCTTCTTATAGTGTTAATGGTGTTGCGATTTCTGGGGATTCTGTGACTGAGACTGTGGCTGGCGTCTACACGGTTGCGGCATCTTACGACGGCTTGACTGCTGATGCTTCTTTAACGGTGACTGCTGGTCCGCTGGCTAGTATAACGATCAGCCCGGTAAGTCAGACGGTTAGTGCGGGTGTTTCTCAGGTTTATTCTGCTGTGGGTTTTGATGAGTATGGTAATGGTTTGGGGTCTGTTGCGGCTTCTTATAGTGTTAATGGTGTTGCGATTTCTGGGGATTCTGTGACTGAGACTGTGGCTGGTGTCTATACGGTTGAGGCTTCTTATGGCGGTTTTGTTGCTGATGCTTCTTTGACGGTGGATGCTGGTCAGCTGGGCTATAGTGGTGTTGGCTCTGGGGTTGTTTATTGTGGTGGTGAGTTGGATTGTTCTTTTCTAGCAACTTCTTCGGGTACTTCTGCTACCATGAGTGTTTATTTCCAAAATCTTGCGGGTGCTGCGTTTTCTCCGTACTTCTGCATTTATAGTCAGTCTGGTGTGCTTTTGGGTTCTGTGCAGGTTCCGGTAGGTTATCCTGATAGTGCAGGTTGGAAAACTGCAACGCTTTCTGGTGTGAGCATAGTGGCTGGGGATTATTATCGGCTTGCGGTTTTTGTTCCTGCTGGCGGTTACAATTTATTGATGTTCTACAGTTCTGGGGCTGCTAATCAACAGCGTTTCGCAGGTGGCCCTGCGCCGCCGCCGACTACTTTGGGTTCCACAGGTGGAGCTAATCCTTTTGAGATGTCTATGTACGTTACTTTTGGCAGTACTTCAACGCCAGCTCCTCTGGATAGTATAACGATTAGTCCGGTAAGTCAGACGGTTAGTGCGGGTGTTTCTCAGGTTTATGCTGCTGAGGAGTTTGATCAGTATGGTAATGGTTTGGGGTCTGTTGCGGCTTCTTATAGTGTTAATGGTGTTGCGATTTCTGGGGATTCTGTGACTGAGACTGTGGCTGGCGTCTACACGGTTGCGGCATCTTACGACGGCTTGACTGCTGATGCTTCTTTAACGGTGACTGCTGGTCCGCTGGCTAGTATAACGATCAGCCCGGTAAGTCAGACGGTTAGTGCGGGTGTTTCTCAGGTTTATTCTGCTGTGGGTTTTGATGAGTATGGTAATGGTTTGGGGTCTGTTGCGGCTTCTTATAGTGTTAATGGTGTTGCGATTTCTGGGGATTCTGTGACTGAGACTGTGGCTGGTGTCTATACGGTTGAGGCTTCTTATGGCGGTTTTGTTGCTGATGCTTCTTTGACGGTGGATGCTGGTCAGCTGGGCTATAGTGGTGTTGGCTCTGGGGTTGTTTATTGTGGTGGTGAGTTGGATTGTTCTTTTCTAGCAACTTCTTCGGGTACTTCTGCTACCATGAGTGTTTATTTCCAAAATCTTGCGGGTGCTGCGTTTTCTCCGTACTTCTGCATTTATAGTCAGTCTGGTGTGCTTTTGGGTTCTGTGCAGGTTCCGGTAGGTTATCCTGATAGTGCAGGTTGGAAAACTGCAACGCTTTCTGGTGTGAGCATAGTGGCTGGGGATTATTATCGGCTTGCGGTTTTTGTTCCTGCTGGCGGTTACAATTTATTGATGTTCTACAGTTCTGGGGCTGCTAATCAACAGCGTTTCGCAGGTGGCCCTGCGCCGCCGCCGACTACTTTGGGTTCCACAGGTGGAGCTAATCCTTTTGAGATGTCTATGTACGTTACTTTTGGCAGTTGAGATTCTTAACCCCGATGCGGCAACCGAAAAGAAATTCCCTTTTTATATATTCAAACTGTGAGAAACTAATAGACTAAAATTTGAGTGGATACCCTTTAAAGCGCTTTCGGCGTGCGTTGCTGGAGAGAAAAAGCTCTTCGAACAAAAATGAGTTCTCGTAACCCAAGCGTTTATTATTACAGGAATTAGTGAATCGAAGTGTTGCGGGTAACTGAAATTAATGAAACTGCTCGATTCTTTGAATTGAAAGATCAATGGAATAAGGTTTTAGAAAAGAGTAACAACAATAATGTCTTTCTGACGTGGGAGTTCTTATCAACCTATTGGCTTCATTTTGGTAAAGGAAAAAAGCTTAGAATTTTGGTTATAGAAGACAAAAACGAGATTATTGCCATTGCACCGCTTAGGCAATCGCGCTACGAATTTGGAAAGATCTTTGGTTATGATGTAATAGAACCTCTAGGATATGGAGGAGCTGACTATAATCATTTCATATTGACAGATAAAGCGGCAGAATGCTTCGGGCTTTTCCTTAAATATTTGACTGCAAAAGGCAATTGGGATTTTATTTACCTCTTTGACCTACCTGAAGCGTCCAAGATTCCAGAATTTCTGTCTAAGGATTTGAGCGGTGGACTAAAATTTGAATTGGTCCAAGGCAAAATTTGTCCATTTATATCTCTTCCAAAATCCACGGACGCATTTATGTACTCACTTGACAATACTTTTCGAAGAGACCTGAGGCGTTGCCTAAGAAATTTGGAAAGAGATTGTGGAAAAATAGAATTGAAGAAGTATTGTGAGCTTGGTTCAGTTGAAGATGGATTGGGTGTCTTTTTTGGCTTGCATCAGGAAAGGTGGGTTTCAAAACTCGGAAAAGGCGTTTTCAATACACAAAAGATTCGAGATTTCTACATAAACATGACGAAACAATGGGCTGAAAATGGGTGGCTGGCTCTATATTTCTTAACCGTAAAGGGTGAACCCATTGCGGCTCAATATTGTATTGAATATCAGGAAAAAATTTACTACGCTTTAAGTGGTTTCTCGATGGAATATTCAAAGTATAGCCCAGGAAATGTGTTGACCCTAAAAATTATCGAGGATTGCATTCAACGAGGGGTTAGGGAGTTCGACTTCATGAAAGGCGACGAACCCTACAAGTTCTGCTGGACAAAACAATATAGACGAAATTTCGGAATCAGGTTTGTCAATAGTAAATTCACATCCAGTTTGTACAGTCAAAGCATTAAGCTGCTTAAGCAAAGCAGAATAGATCGAATCCTTGGAAATTATTTATATTTTTAATAGATCAATTATTCTATACAACTGATGAATTATAGCACAATTTTATCTTTTATTCTTTAAGGTTCTCTTGATTAGTTGGTGCTAAGAAAATAAGGTGGTAGCTCACGAAGATAGTTAAAATCAACTATTATCCGCGCGCGCTTTGCCAAAAAAACTGCTGGTCTTTCGGCAAGTATATACGCTCGAAGAGACCGTGAAGCCTAAACTCAAAGTGAGCTAAATGAAAGAGCCTATGATATCAATTTTCTGGCTTAACTATAACAGCTCCAGCTTCATAGATATAGCCTTAGAATCTCTTGAAGGAGTCTTGAACCTTGACTACTCCAACAAAGAGTTGATAATTATCGATAACTGTTCAACTGATGGAAGCTTCCAAGTTATCAGCGATTTCACTGAGAAGCGGATGAGCACAATAAACGTTAGGGTTATCAGGTTGCGCAAAAATCTGGGGTTCACAGGTGGAATCAATGAAGCGTATAGGGCTAGGAATCCTCAAAGCAAATATGTTGTTTTTTTAACTAACGATTCAATACCGTATGCTCACAGCCTCAAGAAGCTTATTGAATTCATGGAACGTAATGTTTCATGCGGTTCGGTAGAAGGGATCTGCCTTACGTATGATGGGAAAAACGTTGAGGATGCTGGCAATTTCATAAGCGAGATATTCACGGGTCACATGCTAACCTGTTTGTCGAAGCCTCGTTACATAACTTTTGCTTATGGAGGCTATTCTGTCCACAGGGTCAGTAGCATTAAAAGAGCTGTTGGAAAGGATGACGCAATATTTGACGACTACATGTTCGCTTATTACGATGATAACGTTCTTGGGCTGAAGATGTGGAATACAGGTTCTAAGGTCATAGCAATTCCAGTTATAACAGTTAGGCATAAAGGTAGTTCCTCCTTTGGAAGAATCAGGGCAACTCAAGCTTATTTAGATGCGAGAGCGGCTGCTACACTCAATGAGATATGTAACAGTAGATATAAAAAACTGATCAAGCCTTTGCTTTTCTTTTTTTGCATTCGTACAATGCTTGAGAGTAGCGTTTTTGCACCAAGGCAAAACATGCGGGATTTATCAGCGGCATTATTAAAAGGGTTCAGCGATGGGGTTAGAATTGGAAGAGAAAAGAGGAGGTTCGGAGAAACCATAAACATGTACAACGCCCCGATAGTACGACTAAGCCTTCCGGTCATTGTAGGCCTTATTCCCGGGATACGACTTTCTAAAAGAGTCATGACAAAGATAAACCAGAACATATTGGATAGCTTGAATGAGAATAATAGATTGATATTTAGAGGCTCGCAAGCGACGATATGAAGTCATCTGGGGAATGGTTACGAGATTAGAGTATCTGAGGATAGATGGAAAGGTAGGAAAATTGAAGAAAGGTAGCGCGCGTAACTCTGTAAGCATAGTGATAGTTTCTGGCAAGAAAGAAAACAAAACGTTGCAGTCGCTTAGAAATTTGCCAGAGGGTTCAGAGGTTATCGTTTCAACGAAGCAGGGCTTAGGATTTGCACGAAATTATGGGGCTTCCCAATGCCATAATGACTTGATGGTTCAGCTCGACGATGACTTGCAAGTGAAGCCTAGCTTATGGCGTTGGGTTCAGAATTTGAAAGTTGGAGAATTTGCTATGGGGACAGTTGACGGGGTTAACCCCGCAACTAGAGTGTTTGCTATTTACTTACAAGATTTTGTAGCTGTTGGCGGTTTTGATAACAGTTTTCGCTATGTCTATGAGGACTGGGACTTTTTCAGACGCGCAACCAAGCAAGAATTAGAATTCAGACCAGTTCCAGTTAATCTTTACACTCACATCGACCATCCCAACAGAACTCAAGGACCCAAGCGTTTCAAAATAGCTTGGGAATGCGCAAAGTTCTGGGCAAAATATCCCAGTTATACCGACGACCTATTAGGCAAACGAGGGATCTACTACAATTCTGTTTCATTGTTCATATTTCCCCTTCGAGCTCTCGACTTTAGGATTTTTTTAGTTCGCTTTTTTGGCGCATTGTACTGGCTTGGAGTATGGAGAAAGCGTTGAAACGTAGTCGCGCGCGCCACGTTTCAATTATTTTAATTAATTTAGGGACAAGCCAGCGCGCAATTATCCGATCACTTTAAGATGCACAAGGAAGGAGCACCAGAATGAAAATAATCGAAATCCACAACTACAGGGACTTTCTTGCCTTGAAAGATGTATGGAATGACGTTTTACAGAAGTGTGATCATAGCGTATTTTCGACTTGGGACTGGCTTTCAATTTGGTGGAAACATTTCGGAAACGACAAGAGACTTATGATTCTGCTAGCTGAAGAAGGCAATAAGTTATTTGGAATAGCTCCATTAATGTACTCAGTTCACAGTATGTTTGGTCTTCGAAGAGGAAAAATAGAGTTCATAGGAACTCCCAGTTCAGACTACAATGATTTCATTATAACCGAAAAAAAAGAAGAATGCCTAAGACTTTTCATCAATCACATTAACAATTGGCCGGAGAAATGGGATTGTATCGATCTTAAAGAGATTCCAGAAAATGCTGAATACATGCCTTTACTCGCCAAGTTTTCGCAGAAACTAACAATAATTCACAAGTGCCCTTACATTCCACTTCCAAAATCTTACGACTTATTTCTAAAAAGTCTTAGCCATAAATTAAGAAAAAATCTGCGTGTGAGTTTAAGAAAACTGGAAAAAGATGACCCCAAAGTAAATTTTACTGATTATTCAGATGTTCAGTCGTCAAATAAGGGTATGCAAATATTTTTTGATTTGCATCAAAAAAGGTGGATATCTAAAGGTTGTTCAGGGGTTTATGCTGAAGAAAAAGCTCGCAATTTCCACTTGGACATAGCAAAATCCTTCTCGCAGAAAGGGTGGTTAGGACTTTATTCGCTTGAACTGTCTGGCAGACCTGTATCCGCTCATTACGGTTTCAAGTATGACCAAAAATTCTATTCCTATCTTTCAGGATTTGACCCTGCATTTTACCGATACGGCATTGGAAAACTGTTGATCGCCCACGTAATAAGCCAATGCATCCACCAAGGATTAACCGAGTTCGATTTCTTGAGAGGCGCAGAAGACTACAAAAACCGCTGGAATACAAAAGAGAGATTTAACCGTCAAGCAATATTGATTAGAAATGGTTTCTTGGCGAAATCCGAAAATTGGTTATACAACGAATATTGGCATCAAGGAAATAGGCTCAAGTATTTTCTAAAAATTCAACAATAAACGAGAGGATCATCTTTTATGCAGGTCAAGATCCTTTGCTAAAAATGGAACGCCTGAGCAAATGAGTTAGTTAAAAAAGGGCAATATGATTTTCTAGCAAATTAATTTTGGTGGTTCTTATGCGAGTCTTGATGGTTACTCCTTCTTACTATCCTATTACAGGGGGCGCTGAAACTCTAATTAGAAATCTCTCAATCAAGCTAAGCCAATCAGGAATACATACCGATGTAATGACGTTTAACATGAATCAAAAATGGCGCCCCAGTTGGCAAGCAAGAATAGATGAAATTGATGGTATTACTGTTTACAGGGTTCCAGGATTAAACTGGTCTCCCTTGGTCCACTCTGACAGAACAACGCTGGGAATAAACCTCATTCCGGGTAGATTTAGAAGCTACCTGGAAAAATACGACGTAATACACTTTCACGTCGGAGACCTGACCTTTCCCTTATTTTCGCTCTCGGTTGGAAAACCCAAGTTAGCTCATTTCCATGGTCCTCTTGACTTTTACAAGAAATCGTTCCTAAGTCGACAAATACTCAAGAACGTGGCAAATCTGTATGTTGCAATCTCACGCGAAATGTACCAAGATCTTTTGGAGTTGGGCGTATCGGAAAACAAAATTAGCTATGTACCCAACGGTGTTGACAGCGAAATCTTTCACCCTGCTGGAAACAAGGAAAAGAATTTGATTCTATTCGTTGGAAGAATAACATTTGACAAAGGCTTACATGTGCTTTTGGAATCTCTTTCTCACATAAGAACCCCAATCGAAATAGTGATAATAGGTCCTCACGAATGGGACGTCGATTATTTTCGAAAAATTCAAGATAAAATAGCTAAAGAAAACAGACGTGGAATTCACAAAATAACCTATTTAGGCGAACAAGAACAAAACGTCGTCGTAAAATGGTGCCAAAAAGCATCCATTTTCGTCCTTCCTTCTTTTAGAGAAGCATGTGGAATCGCAATCTTAGAGGCTTTATCTTGCGAAACCCCTGTAGTAGCAACAAACATTGAAGGAATTCGCGAGGTTGTCATGGACGGCAAAAACGGACTACTGGTCCCAACCAACGATCCCGTGAAACTCGCTTCATCCATGCAATATCTTCTTGACAATGAAACTTTGAGAACTAAGTTTGGACAAGAAGGCAGAAAATTCGTGAAAACTAACTTCTCATATGATTCAGCCATTGAAAAACTCCGCCAAATTTACGAAGAATTATCATGAATCCGCAGATTTTAAGCATATTGCCAAAACCAGCGCTTCGAAATAAAGCGACTCCTTTTCCATCACTAAAAAATTGCAGTGACTCTCCAAGACCGAAGAACAAATACTTTATGGACCATAATAGTATTCCACTTTAAAGATCTAATAGGAGGTAAGCTATTTGGATGCACCCATGCTCAGCGAGCTTCAAGACTTCACTTTAGATCAATACATAAAACTTATACGATATCTTCAGCAGAATTATAGGATCATCCCGTTTTGTGACGTTCGCTACGAAGAAACTCCATATTTGATTCTTCGTCACGATATTGACTTATCTCTTCGAGACGCCTTAGTCATGGCCAAGATAGAAAAAGATATGGGCGTACGGTCTACTTACTTCGTCCTGCTTTCTACCAAAGCTTATAATTTATTTGAAGGCGAAAATATCGCCATCATCAAGAAAATTTCTGAACTCGGACATGAAATTGGATTACACTACCACCCAGCACAATACAGACTTTACAAACAAAACGTTGAGAAAACACTAAACATTGAAGCAAAAATATTGGAAAATTTTCTGGGCAAGAGAGTCCGCAGCATCTCGCGCCACGGTCCATACGACAGAGACCCTTTCTCAGCAACTCGAAAATACATAAACGCTAACCACCCATACTTGCGCGCAGACCTGTTTATTCATGACTCTGACAGAGCATGGGTTACACTAGAAGGTCTTTCTACACTGCTCAACAACCCACCAAAACGGGTTCAGCTTCTAATTCACCCTGATAACTGGCAGAAGGACAAAATTAATCGACAAGAACTTTTGGAGAGACATTTTCAAAATCTTGAAAACGAAATTCAAGACGCTAAGAAAAGTCTACGTCAAGCAATTCAAGAAGACCAACTTGTAATTGATTATGACGACGACATAAAGAACAAAAATTTTACAGAAATCGACTACAAACGTGTATATGAACAGAAATCAAACTTCAACACACCCACACTCGTCCGTTACTATCTTATTCATTCTAGATTCGGCTGGAATCTGCGCAAACTAAGAACGAAAATAAGGACTAACTTAAGTTTAAAGCAATCAACGAATCTTTTATCCGCCCACAACGATTCAACAGAAGGAACCAGTTCAACAAAAAAACCACTCGTCAGCATCATAATAACATCTTATAACTATGGGCATTACCTAGCCGATGCCGTGAAGAGCGCTCTTAGTCAAACCTACCCCAATATTGAGGTCATTATAGTAGACGACGGTTCCACCGATAATACAAAAGACGTGGCGGCACAATATCCTTCCCAATATATTTTTCAAACAAACCAAGGCGTTTCCATTGCCAAAAACCATGGAATTCGCATATCCCGGGGCGATTTCTTCATATGTCTAGATGGTGACGACAAGTTATCTCCGAAGTATGTGGAAAAAACCCTAAACCAGATTCTCAAGCACTCTTCAACAGGATTTATCTACACAGGCTCGACAGTTTGGAACGAAACTACTGGGGATGAAAACATCTGGATGCCCAGAAAACTTTTTTCCAAATACTCTCTTTTTGCAGGCTGGCACGGCGCACTAGGACCTATATTGGTCAGAAGGAAAGCCTTCGAGAGTCTCGAAAACGGTTTTGATCCTACTTTTGCGGTATACGAGGACCTTGACCTATGCTTCAGAATTCTGAGCAAAGGCTGGAAATCCGACTTAGTCTATGAACCAATTCATTGGTATCGAATTCATCCGAATTCTCTTAATACAACTTTGGCTTGGCGGAGAAAAATCACTGGGGCTCACATAGACAGAAAATTCCAGTTCAGGCAATCTTACAGAAAAGCCTACTATTTGTACACAAACACATGCGGTCGACTAATCTCGTTGCTGAGACATCCAATAGAATATCTGAACGGAATGAAAAAGAAAATCCAGATCACTATTCGAGTCAGATCACTTCAAACGAGGGACTCATACACCATCCAAACAGTTCGACAAATTCAGCAAGAAATCGATTCAACGATTGATATGTTAATTGAATGGCACCAAAGCAAAGCGCTCAAAAAATACTACAAAACGAAAATTCAAGCACTCGAATTAAGGTTAAATAAACTATGAACTGATTCTAGTGACAACTCGTGTTTTGCAATTGTTTACCTTGACCAAGGCACTTGAATAATCTAAAGGGCAAATGGATGTTCACGAATATCTTGGATATTACGAATCTGCAACTCTGGGAAAAGAAGCTTGATCTCTCCTCTTCCTTTGACCTAACTAAAACCGATTTTGAAATTGAACCTGTCGATCAAAAAACATGCCGAGAAATGGCAGCTCAAAACAATTGGCAAGCAAACTTTACCACAACAATAGACGAAATCCTTGACTACAGTGACATTTGTTTCATCGCAAAAGCGGATGGAAAAATGGTCCATTGGACACATATTACCTTCAAAAGTGCATATATCGCTGAAATTAACAAGAGAATACAGCCGAACTCCGACTCCGCCTACCTTTATGGAATCTTCACTGCAAAAGATTTCAGAAAGAAGGGCATCGCATCAGCTGTAATAGAAAAAGTTGCTGACTACCTAACAGAAAAAGGAATCAAAAAACTACAAGTTATAGTTGATTCTCACAATAATTCAATGGCAAAAATTGTTAACAAAACAGGCTTCGAACAAATCGGCGCAGTCAAACTTGTAAAAATAGGAAAATTAAAGCTATACAGATACAAAGGCAGAACCAAAGAATTTCTAACATCAAAATAGCATCAAAATAGCATCAAAATAGCATCAAAATAGCATCAAAATAGACACCCATATTACCAATTCCAAATCCTTTGGATTTTGCCCTGCATCTTCGTTTAAGGGGAACTTTTGCGTCTATTGAACTGGCGACCCGAATTGTTGTCTGAAAAGTTGAAAGACGGAAAGATGGTTCCATGAAGAAGGACGCAGACAATACTCGAGCACTAGAAGCTTTATCTAAAAGCAATCTGGAAAGAAATGATCCCGCATCAACCTTTCCCCTTGTCAGCATCATAATCTGCGGCCATAATTACGGCGAATATCTTCCTGATGCAATAGAGAGCGCATTTAAGCAAACATACAAAAACATCGAAATCATCGCAGTCGACGATGGCTCCACTGATAACACTGAAGAAGTTCTAAAAAAATATGGCATAAAACGAATATTTCAAAAACACCAAGGGCTGGCTGCAGCTAGAAACAATGGCATTAAAAACTCGAAGGGCAGTTTCTTCCTCTGTCTTGATGGAGATGACAAGATTGCCCCCAGACATATTGAAGAAACGACAAAAACAATGCTAAAAAATCCAAAGATCGGCTTTGTAACTACGGGCTCGAAAATTTGGTACGAAGAAAACGGGTTAGAAAACATTTGGATGCCGCGCAAAATACTATTCAGATACTCAGTTTTCGCTGGATGGGTGGCTGCACTGGGAACGGTACTCATGAGGCGAACCGCCTTTGAAGGCCTGTCGGCAGGATTCGATTCATCTCTTCCAGCACACGAAGACCTTGATATCTGTTTCCGACTGCTGAAAAACTGGAAATCAGACTTGGTTTTTGAACCGCTTCATTGGTACCGCCGACACAAAGTGGTGCTTGATTCTCAAACAATTGAGACAAGACGGATCGCAGCAATGAGTTTGGATAGAAAATACCCTTACCGAGAGCTCTATAGAACTATTCACAAAGTCTACAAAATTACCTTCGGACGACTCGTCTCATTTGTGAACCACCCAGTTAAATACCTTAAAGCAGTGCAAAAAAAAACCCAACTTAATATTCAACTACGACAGTATAACCTGAAAAATAAGCCAGAAATTAAGGAATATGCCAAACAGATTTTCGATACACTTGACATGCAGGTTGAATGGTCAAGAAACAAAGATCTCTTTCTTTACTATAACAAAAGAATAGAGCTTCTCAAATCTTTGATATTCAGCCCAACTAACGTAATTAGATAGAATCTCCTGCCATAACCGAATGGATTGAATTTTTTTTTGGCAAAACTTTCCATCCTCTTTCCAACAGCAATCGTTTTCACTTAGCATTAATTCGCATCGACTTAGACTTCTTGTATTCGTGAGATAGGAGGCCACACAAATTCGCGAAGTTCTTTTAACATTTGACACCGAGGACTTCATAAGTCCCAAAGCAATTTCAATTCTAAACATATTACTTGAACAACTTAAGAAACACAATTTCAAAGCATTGTTCTTTGTGACTGGTCATATGGCCGAAAGACTATCCGAGCACCCTCAAATCATTGATTTGCTTAAAGAACATGAAATCGGTTACCATTCCTCAGGTCATTCAACGCATCCTACAATTTTTGAGTTCACAGATGTAGAAAACTACGAAAAAGCTTATCAAACATCCACAATAAGGGAAACATCTCACATCGACCCTTTGACTGGAAAAATCGGAACTCAAGGTGGCCTTTTATTTCTCAGATCTCTTTTTCCGTCAAAACAAATAGTTACTTTTAGAGCACCAGGGTGTTGTTGGAGTCCACCGCACTTAGAAGCTTTAAGAGACCTTGGAATTAAATTTGATTTTTCATCTTCAATTTATTCGATACCTTTTCGGCACAAGGATTTAACATTTTATCCATATCCCACTTTAGGAGACTGGAAAAACAAATCCTCCTATTACCGCCTTTTCCTGTTGTCGGTACTCCGAAACAATATTACAATTTTAGACTTACATCCCAGCTTTTTTTTAAATGAGAAAGATTGGGATTCAATTTATTGGATGAAAAACCCAAGCAAACTGTTTGTTCAACCTTCAAGAGGAGAAGCCGAAATATCAGCACTCCTGCAAAACTTTGACTTATTCTTGAAATGTGTCAAATACCTAGAAAAAACGGGATTACTTCAGACAACTCCGAATCTAAAAGAATCTCACAAACACATAGCAGTTACTCGAGAAACTGTTATCAAATGCTATGAACACAGCATGAGGTGGCCAAGGAGACTATTTAATTATGAGCCAAAGTATCTTCAAAGCCACTTCTTTCGATTCTTCAACGTACCCCTCTCTAACGAAAAAACATAGACTTTCGACTATTTACAGCAAAAGATAACCTGCAGGAACAAGAGCAATGACGATAAAAATAAGAGAAATTGAAAGCTACAACGAATTTATTGACTTAAAAGAATTATGGCAAAACTTGCTTTTAAAAAGCGACCACACCGTCTTCTCAACTTGGGAGTGGCTAACCGTCTGGTGGAAACATTTCGGAAAAGACAAAAAACTGTTGCTCTTGCTAGCCGAGGAAAACGAAAAACCTTTGGGAATAGCCCCATTAATGTATTCCGTTTCAAACGTATTCGGTTTCCGAACTGCAAAAATAGAGTTCATAGGAACACCAAACTCCGACTATAACAACTTTATTTTAACCGAAAGAACTGGGCAATGCATAACGCTCTTCTTAGATTACATAAACGAAGTTTTTCAAGAAAAATGGGAAAGTATAGAACTAAACGATGTCCCAGAAACCTCCCCTACTGCACATTTTCTTCAAAAAAGAGAAGGTCACTTGCAGACCGTATCTTCCCGCGTTCTGCACGAATGCCTCTACATTCAACTTCCTAAATCTTACGATTATCTTTACAGCCAATTACACTACAAATTCAGGCAAAATCTTCGGCGCAGCATGCACAATTTAGAGCAACAACACAAAGTGGAACTTACGGACTTTTCTACAACCCAGCGATCTGTCGACGGAATGGAAAAACTGTTTGAACTGCACCAAAAAAGATGGAAAGCAACAGGAGAACCGGGAGCATTTGCCGACCCCAAAATCCGACAGTTCAATCTAGATGTCGCCCAAACATTTGCTCAGCAAGGCTGGCTTAGTTTAAGTTCTCTCGATGTTGATGATATCCCAGTCGCTTCTTCATATGGTTTCAAGTATAACTCAAAGTTTTACTACTATCTTCATGGAGTTGACCCAGTTTATCACAGATACAGTGTAGGAAATTTAATGGTAAGTAGTCTTCTTAAGAAATGCATCGAAGACCAACTGAAAGAGTTCGACTTCCTAAGAGGAGCTGAATCTTACAAATACAGGTGGACAACCTCAAGCAGAAAAAACTATAATTTCATCATAACGAAGAGAAAAGTCATTGCACGGGCAAAGAATCGGTTTCTGAGAACATACTCCTTCCAAGTAAAAAAACTGAAAGGCTCTCTAAAGAAATAGAAATAGCCACGTAATCGCCAAACTGTCTTCTTGCAGACTTCTAACACTAAAAAACGAGTAAAAAGGAAACTCCTTTTCTCATTGCTTCAAAACAATAGATTTCATCCCTTCAAAATAAAGATGAATAACATGGACACAGATTACAAAGTCTTGATTTTAAATCTACCCAGTCCTCAAAATCAAACTCTCTGGCGGGACACAGCGGGGGGATATGGGACATCACTTCATTATCCTTCCAATGTAAAAGTAAACAGTTCAACGCCTCTACATCCGTTCCTTCCCTATGCTGCTTCAGTTCTTGGTGACGCTGGAATCGAATTTTCTGTGATCGATTGTCAAAGACTTGGTCTGAACAACCATCAAACAATTGAGATAGCTAAAAAAATAAGCCCCAACATAATTTTTTCAATAATTTCTCTTCCTTCCATGCACAACGACCTTGAAGTGTTAAACGCAATTGCAAAATCAATTCAAAACGTAACAACAATCGGAGTTGGAACAGTTTGTCGAGTAATGCCTGATGAAGTCTTGTCAAAAAACAAGATAGATCTCCTTCTTCGCAACAGCTACCCGTACATTAATGGCATGATCGAACTGATTAAAACACTGCAGAAAGCAAATCCCCCAAAAAATCTCGACGGCATCTCATATGCTGCAAACGGACAAATCATTAATACATCTGATCTTCCAGAATTCGAGTTTGACAAGTTGCCTAATCCAAACTACGACTGTATTCCACTAGAGGGATACGATACTTTCCCCGACAAATTTGGGCATAGACGCCCTTATGTGCTGATTGTTGATAGCAAAGGTTGTCCTTACGGTTGCGTTTACTGCGCCTATCCACTAGGTTACGGCAGAAAATTTACTTTCAGATCTCCCAGCCAAATAGTAGATGAAATAGAATATCTCCATCAAAAAAGAGGCATCAACATTTTCGCTTTCAAGGGACAAAGTTTTGCCTATAACAAAACACACGCTAAAATGGTATGCGACGAAATTAAAAACAGAAAACTGGAAATAACATGGTTCTGCGAATCTCGGGTGGATGAAGTCAACCAAGAATACTTGACAAGAATGAAAGAGGCAGGTTGCGAACGAATTCACTACGGCGTCGAAACAGGCGACATAGCTACCCTAAAAATCGCCAAGCCAGGTGTAACGCTAGAAATTACAAAAAAAGCCTTCAGAATCACAAAAATGAACAACATTGCAACTCAAGCACATGTGGTCTTAGGCTGGCCCGATGACACACGTGAAACATTGGAAAACACGCGAAAGTTTCTGCTAGATTTAGATCCAGATGTTTTGAACTTGAACTTCCTCACCCCTTATCCCGGAACCAAGATTTATGATCTTGCCTGCGAAAAATCGTTATTACTTACCCGCAACTGGTCTAACTACACATCTCATTCAGTCGTCATGAGAACCAAGAGCCTAAACGCTGATCAACTATACGCCATTAAAAACAGAATTATTCGCGATTTCTCATTGCGAAAAATAGAAACGCTACTCAGCGATCATTATTTTCAGAATCTAAATAGTCCTCAACAATTTGTCGGTAGGATGCGGGCGCTTGTAAACAAAGCACTTTTTCCATCATTGGATTAAAGATGCACGAAGAGGAATCATTGCAAAACAAAACGACCAACGAAGCAATTAGGGAAAAAAACTTCCAGCCACTCTTACTCATTTTTGGATTCATATTTCATTACAATAAAGATTCTTAAATCGAAACTCGGTAACAAACACAAACCTCATAAAGAAATCATGTAAACTTGTTTATTCCAAACAAATAGCTCGAATTTGGAGGAAAGTACAAGATGAGTAGCGAAACCCACCTTAAAGTAGCCTTAATTGTCCCCGAATGTGGTCTTCACCTTAGTGTTCACGGCGCTCCAATGAATCTAGCATATATCGCCAGCTACCTTAGAGAGACGCTAACCAATGTTGAAGTAAGAATTTTTGATGGTTCAATTGGAGACAACATCGAAAGGTGCATAATCAACTTCCAACCCAGCATTGTCGGCGTTACCGCAACTACTCCACAAGCGCCCTCAGCTTATCGATTGGGCGATGCAATAAGAAGTCGATGGCCAGAAATCTTTACGGTAATCGGTGGGGTTCACGCGAGCGTCATGCCAGAAGAAGCGTCTGAACATTTTGATGTTGTGGTTATTGGAGAAGGAGAAAAAACATTTAGCCAAATCGTACAGAATTTTAGGAAAAAGCAACTCCAAAAAGGGATTCTTCAAGGCGAACCTCTTGAAAACTTAGACGACATCCCCAGTCCAGCTTTCGATTTACTTGATATGCCCCATTATCTTCGCACTGGAATTCAGCTTCCCACTTTGAAGCCTCCAGTAATAGGCATGGTCACTTCAAGAGGTTGCCCTTACCGCTGTGCATTTTGCTGGAACAGCTTCAGAAAAACAAAAGTTAGATATTTCAGCGCCCACAGAATCGTCGAAGAAATCTTATATTTGCGAAAAGTATACGGCATAACTAAGATCTATTTTCTTGATGACGAATTTCTCATAAATAAACAACGAGTAGAGGAACTTTCAGTTCTTTTCAAAGAGACTGGAATATCAAAATGGCTCAGATGGGCATGTAGTGCCCGGGCGACAAGTCTTAATGTCCAATTGCTTAAAATGGTTAAAGAAATGGGCTGTGTGCTGGTAAATATCGGTCTTGAATCTGGCACAGAACGCATATTGCAGTATCTAAAATCAGGATCTGCAAAAGTTGCAATTAATGAGAAAGCACTCAACATCGGAGCACAAGCCGGGATGACCATGGGTGGTAGCTTCATTTTTGGAACGCCTACTGAAACTCTTGAAGAAATGAAGCAAACCTTCAACTGGATAGTATCTCATCCAAACTTGAAGTTCATCGGAATATCAATCCTAACTCCTTACCCAGGAACCAAAGTTTGGGATTACTGCGTTAAGAACAAGATAGTGACAGAAAAAGTCAATTACGAAGAACTTATCCAAGATGCCTCTCCAGAAGTAAACACATTTTTCATAACATCTGTCCCGCATAAGGCATTTATCCGTTTTATGAAAGACACTAACGACGCAACCTGGTTTATGAGTCGAGTCAGGCCAAACCCCTCGACCAAAAACTTTGTATTTACAATGGGTTTTCCAACAAGCTGGAAGATCTTGGCAAAACATCCAAACTTAATCTTGAAGGAATTAATAAACGTAGTCAAGAACGATATTGCAACAGCAAAGAACTAACTATTTAACACAAACCGAATACATCTTTATTATCCTTGATGCATTTAAACACAATAGCATTAACAGAATACGCAGATCGTGTGTAAACATCTTTAAGGAGACCATTCGTTGACAAATCCCTTCACCGCAATTAAGGGAATTTATGATTCTCGCCGTCACCCCTACATGTGCAACAATCGCAAATACTCCAAATATTCTATCGGAGAATATTCCTACGGCGAACCACGTATCCTAAATTGGGGCGAAAAAGCAACTCTCAAAGTTGGCAAATATTGCTCAATAGCAGAGGGGGTAACTATCGTTCTGGGAGGCGAGCACAAAACTAGCTGGATTACAACATATCCCTTCTGGGTTGCTCTGAAAGAATTTAGCAGTTTTCCAGCTCATTCTGGGACAAAAGGCGATGTAGTAATTGGAAATGATGTATGGATTGGCCTGAATTCTCTAATATTATCTGGCGTCAGCATAGGTGATGGCGCTGTGATAGGTGCTGGTAGCGTAGTCGCAACAAATGTCGACCCATACGCTATTATGGCTGGGAACCCAGCGCGACTAATAAAAAAGAGATTCGATCAACAAACAATAGATAAATTGCTTAAAATAAGATGGTGGGACTGGGACATTCAGCGAATCAAGAATAACATGCCTCTTTTAGTTTCAGACAACTTAAAGGAATTCTTGGAAAAGAATAATATTTAACTTAACTGATCGCATTGCCCAAACTATAACTGATCGCATTACTCAAACTATAATCGTCATGATGCAGTCATTATCTGTTTTGAAAAATTATTAAGTTTAACACCCGAACCTGTAGAACGGCAAGGTCAAAAGTTTGCTGTTAGTTGCAAAGCTTTTAATGTGATGAAGTAAAATGTTTAGAAACTCTACTTGGAGTCTTTCAATTTGAGCATAGTTAGTTTTTTAGAAGTTCCAAACGCTCAAAGCCTTCAACAAACCATAAAGAACACTTTAGACTTGATAAACTTCAGTTTCCCTCAGACACTCAAAAAAATCGTAATCAAACCCAACATGTGCTATTACTGGGATTACTCAACCGGCCACACTACTGATCCAAAATTTATAGGTTCATTAATAGACGTTATTAGAGAGGTTCTGCCAAACATCGATATATCGTTAGTGGAAGCAGATGCATCAGCAATGAAATGCAAACACGCTTTCAAAGTACTTGGCTACGAAAAGCTATCTCAAGATTACAAAGTAAATCTCGTCAATCTATCTGAAGACAAGACTGAAAATGTAACAGTAACGGTAAACGGTCAAGAATTCAACCTCAAACTTCCAGAAACTATTAAATCTGCTGATCTAAAGATTAATGTGCCCAAACCTAAGTACATGGATAAAACAACGATTACTTGTTCCCTAAAAAACATTTTTGGATGCAATCCCGAACCCTTGAAATATAAGCTACATCCCATGTTAGACGAAGCCATAGTTGCTCTAAATCAAGTAATGAAGTTCGACCTTAACATCCTCGACGGCATTATGGTAGCAGGAGCTTCTCCACGTAGACTCAACTTAGTAATGGCAAGCCTGGACCCAGTAGCTTTTGATTCCGCAGTAGCAAGATTAATGGGCGAAAACCCCAAGAAAATTAGACACCTGAAAATAGCGGAAAAACAAGGCATAGGAAAAATAAATTTCACTTCAAAAGGCGCCAACCCCAAGAACTTCGCAAAACTTTACCCAAAAAGAAAATTTACCAGCAAATTCTTGGTGAAATGTTACAAAGCTGCTATCAAGACAGGTCTGCTTAAGACGGATCTGCTCTGAGAAAGGATTTGATTCTAGAATGCAGAAACTGAACATTGGTATTATTGGTCTGGGGTACATTGGAAAAACCCACATCTACAATTGCATGCGCTTGGAAGACGCCAAATTAGTTGCAGTAGCCGACGTATCAAAGAACGCGTTGAACAAAGCTAAGAAAATTGGAGTACCAAACACATACAATGATTATCAAGAATTGCTAAATAATCCCCAAATCGATGCAGTTATCATCGCTTTACCAACACATCTGCATGCTAAATGCGCTATAGCAGCTGCAGAAGCACATAAACACATTCTATTAGAGAAGCCAATATCAAGAAACACAGTTGAAGCTACCGAAATATTGTCCAAAGTCAGATCAAACGGTGTAAAAATAATGATAGGATATCCCCTCCGATTTTCCCAACCTTTCATTGATTTGAAGAAAAGAGTTGACAATGGCGAATTGGGGGAAATCCAATCGGCCTACGCACTCAACATCAATTCGGGCCCGTTTGTTTACAGAGCCGAAATAGGCGCACCGATACCAGTTCCTGATTGGTGGTGGAGAAAAGAATACACCGGAGGAGGTGCCCTAATTGACTTGGGCTCCCACATGATTAATCTCGCTCAATGGTATTTCGGAGAGGTTACAGATGCGAAAAGCTACTTGGGTTACAGGTACAAACTGGAACAAGAAGATCACGCAATTTGTTTACTAAAATTCAGAGAAGGCCAATCCGTGATTATCAACGTAGGTTGGTACTCGACCCAGACTCAGTTGCGACTCGATGTTCACGGAACGTGTGGTCTTGGAGTAGCATGCATGACTACACCAAGTAAAATAAATACTGTCACAAAAATGCTTCTTAGAGAAACTCCACCATACTACATCCCCTTCTTAAAAGAAGTAGAACATTTTGTTGAAAGCATAAAAAAAGACCAACAGCCCGAACCCTCAGGAGAAGACGGTTTTAAAGATCTTCAAGCAATCGAAGCAGCCTATAAGAATTCAACAAAATTGTAAGAACAAGAAAAAAAAGAATCCAGACTCCAAAAGTAATTAATCTATGAACCCAACAGACATGAGAAATCATGATAGTAAAGACTTACCAAACAGGCACACACATCATTGAGGCCTAGGAGCCGTTTTTGGATGCATCCTAAGGTAACAATCCTCTGGGTCAATTTTAACAGTTGGGATTTCGTTGATCTTACTCAGAAATCTTTAGAAGCTGTTAAGAATCTTTCCTATCCAAACTACGAGTTTATCATGATAGACAACGGATCTAATGATGGAAGTTGCGAATTCCTAAAAGATTACCTCGAGAAATCCCAAATTAACTTTAAAATTGTTCGTCTGAACCAAAATCTTGGTTTCACAGGAGGAAACAACGCAGGGTACTCGTACAGAAGCAAAGACAGCAAATATGTGGTCTTATTAAACAACGATGCAGTTCCAAGAAAAGAGAGCTTAACCGAACTTGTCAATATAATTGAGGCTGACGAGCAATTAGGGGCTGCCCAAGGAATAATATTGAACTACGATGAAAAATCAATTGATACAGCAGGCGATTATCTTAGTGAACTTTTAGAAGCAACCTCTTTTTTTCAGGGTCAATCTCCTAAATCGCTAAGAAAGCCTGTCTTTGCAACATCCCCCGACGCAGCTTACTCAATTTTAAGGGTAACGGCAATTCAAAAGCTGTACAACCAAGGGGATCAACTATTTGAAAACTACTTATTTGGTCATCTTGACGATCATATATTGGGATTAAAGCTTTGGTGCAATGGTTTCCGGGTTCAAGTTTTTCCAACTATAATGGCTAAACACAACCGCGGCACCTCTATTAATAGAGTTGGGATCCTCCATGCTTATCTTTGGATTCGGAATTTGCTAATACTAAACGAGATCTCAAATAGTCGATACAAGGCCATGGTGAGATTTCTCTGCTTCAGACGTTTTTCCGAGGCACTCTTTAGCAAAATTTTTTCTAAAGATACCAACACACTCAATATGATGTCTGCAGTCGCCAAAGGTTTTGTAGATGGAATAATAATAGGAAGATCTAGAAGACGCGCAGGAGAAAGAATCGACATTTACAAGGCCCCGATATTGAGAGTTTCACCCTTAGAAGCCTTTGCAGGAGCAATCGTTAGCACGCAACTTATTTCTGGGCACCTTGAACGCGAACTAAACCAAATAGCAGTTTCTCAAAAATAGTTTTAACTATTAATATAATACATATGATAATGGAAAATGGAGCAAAAATTAGCCGGAGGTTAAATGATTGTCAATTAAAGTTCCTCTTCACAAGCCACAAAATACAATGGGCAAAGAAGAGTTGGAAGCAATCCGTGAAGTACTTGCTTCAGGTTGGCTGACTCTAGGACCGAAGACTACCGAGTTTGAAAAAGTTGTTGCAAAATACAATGACTGTTTGTTTGGTGTTTCTGCAAGTTGTTGTACCTCGGCTCTATACATGTCTTTATACGGTCTTGAAATTAAGAAGAGTTCTTTAGTGGTTGTGCCAGTAAACACCTTTGCTTCAACCGCAAGTGTAGTTCGTTTCTATGGAGCTGAACCTATTTTTTGCGATGTCGGAGAAGATGGACAAATTGATGCGAAACAACTAGAAAATATTCTCCAAACAAATTCCAATATTGAGTGCATAATTCCTGTCCACCTCTATGGTTACCCATCTAACATGAGCGAAATCACTCGTTTGACCAAGGAATATGACTTAAAAATGATTGAAGATTGCGCTCAATCTCAAGGTGCAAAGTTTAACGGAAAAATAGTAGGCTCTTTCGGAGATGCCGGCTGCTTCAGCTTTTATGCCACAAAGAACATTGCAACTGGCGAGGGAGGAATGCTGGTTACAGACAGCGAAGCCGTAAAGAAGAGGGCACTGCTTATGAGAAATCATTGTCAAACTAAGACACCAAGCGAAAAAATCGCGGATTACCACTATGACATTGTTGACTTGGGATTCAATTTTAGAATGAGCGAAATCGAAGCTGCAATTGGATTAGAACAAATGAAAAAAATTAATTCTGTTATCAAATCTCGACGCGAAATCGCAAAAAAATACAAAGAAGAGTTGCAGCAAATCAAAGGGATTCAAATGCTACATGACCCTGATGATAACATACATGAGAGCGTCTTCCATTTATTGGTCGTTAAAGTTGAAAAACCTTATCCTTTAACTCGAGACGAGCTTTACCGTTACCTGCAAGGGCAAGGCATCATCACCGGAGTTCAAAATCCTCCACTACACTACTTTACATACTATAAGAAGACTACGCAATACAAAACCGGCGATTTTCCGGTGGCAGAATCCCTTTACGAGAAGATCCTGTCTCTTCCAATATTTCCATTCATGACCGAGCAAGAGTTTCAAGCTGTAATTTCTGCACTGAGAACAAAAGCACACTAGACATTGGTTTCTTGGTTCTGCATTTGTTCAAAACATGAGTATTCGCTTAAAGTATGCCCAAGTTGGATTGGTGACTCCTTTTGGCTCTAGTAAGTGTGGTAATGCCTTCTTACAATCACGAAAAATACGTTGGAGAAGCCATTGGCAGTGTCCTAAACCAAACCATGCGCGATTTTGAACTGATTATTGTTGATGATGGCTCAATAGACAATTCAAAAAACATAATTGAAAGGTGCTGTAAAAAAGACGCCAGGATCAAACCAATCTTTCACAATGAGAACCGAGGCATATCCAGAACCTACAATGATGGAGCGAAGTGTGCAAAAGGAAAATTTATCGCCTTTATTGATTCGGATGATTTATGGTTAGATACAAAACTTGAGAAGCAACTTGCGGTTCTCGAAAAAAATGAGGATCTTGTTGTTTGGTCTGAGGGTGAAATAATTGATGGAAACGGAGTACCTAACGGGCAAACATTCACGCAAATAGCACACTCTGAAAAGAAGAAAAAAAACGGTGATATATTTGAAGAGCTATTTCACAGCGACAATTTCGTGCTCGATTCGAGTATAATTTTCAAAAAAGAAAATCTTCCAAAGAAAGGCTTTGATGAGAACCTAAAATATTTAAACGATTACCGCTTCATCGTAGACCTATCTAAGGAAAAAAAATTCTGTTTTCTGGAAGAGCCGCTAACAAAATATCGTATTCACGGAAAGAATACTCTGTTTCGCGATGGGCGGGCATGGCAACAAGACCGTGTAGTCATGTATCGGGGCTTCCTAAGCGATTACGGTACTCTGATATCTAAAAAATCAAAAGCAAATTTGCTATTTAGGATGGGCTGCGCCTATGAAGAACTTGGAGAGAATAAACTTGCGCGTCACAGTTTTTTTGGCTCAGTCCGTGTGAACCCTCTAGGAAAAAAAGCAATGCAATATTTTTTTGTTGCTTTAACTGGAATGCGTCTAATGACTTAGGCGGTTCTCTGTGATTATAAAGCGGATACCTGCTTCGAATAAAAACAAAGTTTGCTTAACTTTTTTAAGGTGTCCATATTAACCGTTTAAGAATCAACGTGCACTCAGAGTTTGCATAGCAGATTTTATTACTGTCATGCAACAATAGATTTAGTCACGATTTGAAACCTAATCAGTGAGGCGGTATTTTTGCAAACAGTTTACGTAACTACAAACGGATGCGATGAAGGTCAATTGAAATCCATGCATGTGCAACAATACTTTGTTAAAAACGGGTTTGTAGTTACGAAAGACCCTGCTCAAGCTGACTATGTGGTTTTTTATGCTTGTGGATTGACGAATGAGAAAGAGAAAGAGTCGATTCAAATGTTAAAGCGGCTTCAGGCAGCGACACAGAACTCTGCTAAATTCGTGCTTTGGGGTTGTTTGACAAAACAAAATCCAAAATGCCTGTCTGGAATATACGACGGACCATTAATTGGACCACGAGACATAAACTATTTCGAAACTCTTCTGGGCAAACGTTTTAAGCTTGAAGACGTAAGCGGCAACACCTTAGATCTACCTGGCAAGCAAAGTGAGGATGAAGTTTGCCCCAAGCTAGCATTCGACCCTGTTGCCGATATTCTTTCGCATCTCAAGGAAAATGTTGAAAAGATTAGATTACCCAGTCGAAAGTGGCTTTTCGATGCTGACTCCTATTTCATTCGAGTTTCAGAAGGCTGTACAGGAAAATGCACATACTGTAGCGAGAGACTTGCCTGGGGCAGAGCCAAAAGTAAACCAATTCAGAAAATTGTCGACGAGTTCAATCTGGGATTGCAGAGAGGGTATAAACGATTCTTCTTGGTTGCTGCAGATTTGGGTCCCTACGGAATTGATATAGGATCTAATTTGGTTGAACTTCTTCAGATATTAGTGAAACTTGACGAGGAAAAGGATTATCAAATAATTCTTAATCAGATGAACCCAGTTGACTTAATTCGACTATTGCCTGGGCTTGAAAGCGTTTTGGCTTCAGGGAAAATTGAGGCTTTAGGTTGTCAAGTTGAATCAGGAAGCGATCGCATCCTTCAACTCATGCAAAGGGGGTATCGCGCAAAAGACTGGAGAGATTGTATGCTTAGAATTAACAAAAAGTTTCCTTCTGTGCGACTTTCAACTCACATCATAATTGGGTTCCCTTCCGAGACCGAGAAGGATTTTGCCGCCACAATTAAACTTCTTGATTTTCCAATTTTCATAGATTGGGTAGGCTTCTTTTTGTTCTCCCCAAGGCCTACTGTGTACGCTTCCCGTTTACCCGGTCAAGTGCCTCAAAACGTTAAGAACGAACGATTCAAGAAAATTTATCGAAAATACTTATACATGAATACTCTGAACATAATAATCGGAAACTTACACTATTACAAATCGAAGATTACCCAAAATTAATAATAGCACTCGGTTTTGAATTGTAGTCTATAAACCAAGCCTCTTTAGCCAGAAGCGACCAATCGCCAATAAATAATCTAACATGGATGGAGCTAAAGCCAATATGGATCCAGTTAACATATTTGCCGAAAAACTTCCAAGTAACTTAAACAAAGAACTCTGGGCAGAGGTTCTAAAAACAATCTTTCTAAAACCATATCTTCCATCAAAGAATTTGCTAGATGCTCACAAAATCTCAAAACGGAATTTAATGGAAATCTACTCGTTCATTAGAAACTCCAGCGAGGCTATTGAGCTTTTTAAGTATTCACCCTACCCTTTTTTGATAAGTCTACTTAGTAGGCTAACGAAAGACAGTGATCGCACATCGACTGTGCTACAAGGCAAGGTCCCGTTTCCATTGTGGGAAACAATGGAACTATTCATAAGTAATGTCTGCAACGCTAACTGCAAGTTCTGCTACAGAAATGGAAAAACTTACGAATCATCTGCGTTTATTTCAGGTTCCCGATTCGTTCAGTTGATTAACGAGTTTGCTGATTCTGCGGGAAGAAACCTTGACATAAGTGGAGGTTTAGAACCCTTGCTCTCGCCATCAATAAACGACGTTCTAAGAGCTGGCGTTGACCGCAAGTTGAACGTTGGTCTATATACCAATGGCATTGCACTTAACGTGTCAAAAACCGTAAATGAAATAATGAAAATTAATAGGGTAAGAATCAGCCTTAATGCATTTGACAGAAAAAGCTATAAAGAAATAATGGGCGTGGACACGTTTGACTGCGTAATCAGGAACATTGAAAACTTGGTTAGAGTTAGAGAAAAGAGTAAATCTACCGTTAAAATCGGAATTAGCTTTGTCGTCCACGCCGGTAACTATAAAGATATTTACAGGATTATTCAATTAGCCCAAGACCTTCAAATAGACTTTCTTGGTCTGAGATCAGTCGAAGTTGTAGAAACATCCAATTTTGGCAAATCAAGGAAGAGCGAACTGAGAGAAATTCTGGACAGAGTCAGATATGAAAACTACAATGGGCGATTTGGGAAGTTGAATGTTAGCGTGGCTGATACTCTTAGCGCTCTGGCGGATTCCAGTTTTGAAGGCCTGAAATACGTGAAAAAAGAAATTGTGAATGCTCTTCCGTATTTTAGAATTACAGTTACACCTAGTGGGAAGTTTTATGCCCTAAATCTGATAGGACAACCATCAAGATCAGATAATCGCTATCTCTTAGGAGAATTAAGCGAGGGTTTTGCTTTGTCGGATTTACTCAAAAAGAACAAGCCTATTCCTTTTGAGCCAGGATTATTGCTGGCCCATGATTTCAGCTTGATTATGGCACTCTCAAAGCTTCAATCCGACCTAGAGTTTGGAATAGACTTAGAAAATAACCCCTTCAACTGGGCATGATTTGATCAAACAGCCTTTAGCTATGAGCGGGCTTGACCTTGAACAGCAAAAACAGACAACTAATATACTATGGTTGGCTTGGCTACCATAATCTTGGAGATGAAGCTCTTTACAGAGCAATAAGTAGCATTTTCTCTTCCTACTCCTACAAATTTGTTCCCATACAAGCCGATGCATTCTATGGCTTTAACCGTGAATATAGTCCCGTGACAATTGTGGGGGGCAGCACCGGTATTCCAGACTGGATGAACTGTCTTAGGACCACTCGTTATAGCTACGTTTTTGGAGCTGGCGTAAAAGATCCATCATTCTACGGGTACGATTATGTCTTTACTCAAAAACAAAAAGTATCAGTTTGGAAAAACAGGCTGAAGTCTTTCCGATATATTGGTGTTAGAGGAGAAATCTCAAAACAGACTTTAGCCAAATGGGGAATAGATTCACAGGTCATTGGCGATCCCGCGTTTTCGCTAAGACCAAGCGAATCATTGGAAAAGGCTGAAAAAAGAATTGCAATTAATTTTGGATCTGACGGGGTTCTTTGGGGTATGAATGATTCAAATGTTATCAGGGAAATTGCCAGTGTCATAAGAATCTTAAAAAAGGAAGGTTACGAGGTAATACTTGTACCTTTTAACGGAAAAAACGCTCCGCTGGTGCAAGAAGTGGCAGACCAAGAAGCAGTAAGTTTTTTTAATGACTGGTTTAACGTTGAATCTACAGTAAACCTGCTTGCGAGCTGCAAGTTGCTCATTGGCGAAAGGGTGCACTCATTAGCTTTGAGCGCCGCCGCTGGAACTCCCTTTGTTGGTATCGAGTTTCAACCGCCCTGTTACGAGGTTGCTCAAAGCGTTGGATTTGAAGATTACACTATCCGAACTGATGCAGTTTCAGGAGCCAAAATATTGGGGTTGCTCAATGTTTTGTTAGAAAACTATGAAGTTATGCGAACGCGGCTTATGCGTCGAGTTGAGATGTATCGTAGAAAACAAGCGGAATTTGCAACCCAGATATCTCAGGATATAGAATCTCTTCCAGAGAACTACTGGAACGTTTCGAAGGCCAGAAAAGTCATTAATAACTTATTTTGGAGGGCAGATACTGTTTTTTGGAAACGCGCTGAGCTTTGGAAAGCGTGGGATTCTTTGCTATTCTCCCGAACACTGAAATATCTGCCATAAGTTTAATGGACTGACGTGGTTTTGTTAACTAGACAAAATTGGTGAAAATGTTGATTGAATTCGTTAATCTGAGACGAGAATTCAATGAAATAGGCACCGAGGTTTCTAAAGCCATTGATGATGTTCAAAAGAGTGGTTTTTTTGTGTTGGGTAAGAATGTGCAGAAGTTTGAAGAAGAGTTTTCCAGTTATGTTGGGGCACGATTCGGAATAGGAGTGAATTCTTGTTCTGACGCGCTTTTTCTGTCAGTTAGGGCTTTGGGCATTTCTAATGGAGATGAAGTGATAACAGTTTCTCACACCTTTATTCCTACAGTTGACGCAATAACTAGGAACGGGGCAAAGCCAGTTTTTGTTGACATTGATCCATGTACTTTTGTTATGGATGTTTCGCAGGTTGAAGCTAAGATATCTAGCAGGACAAAGGCGATAATTCCGGTGCATCTTTACGGTCATCCTGTTGACATGAATCCTGTCATCGAATTAGCGCGCAAGCATGATTTGTTTGTAATTGAAGATGCTGCTCAAGCTCACGGTTCGGAGTACCTTGGCAGAAAGGTTGGAAGCATAGGCGATGTTGGATGTTTCAGTTTCTATCCTTCCAAGAACCTTGGTGCCTATGGCGACGGAGGCATGATCACCACTAGTGATGAGGAGTTGGCCAACAAACTGAAGAAAATGAGAAATTACGGGCAGTCTACCAAATATTTTCATGATTTTGTTGGTATAAACAGTCGACTGGATGAAATTCAAGCAGCAGTTCTGAGAGTCAAACTGCAATACTTAGATGAATGGAACGAAAGAAGAAGAAAAACCGCTAAGCTGTATAGTGAGTTTTTGACTAATCCCTCCGTTGAAAAACCCGTCGAAAAGGAATATGCAAAGCACGTTTATCACCTTTATGTCGTTAAGCACAAGGAAAGGGATCTGCTCCAAAAACATCTTAGTCAAAAAGATGTCCAGACTCTAATTCATTATCCAATTCCTGTGCACATGCAAAAGGCATACGGAATTAATGAAAAGCTTGCTGTAACCGAAAATATTTGCGGCAAAATCCTCTCGCTGCCTATGGATCCATGGCTTCGAGAGGACGAGATCAAAACAATAGCAAATGCTATAAATGAATTCTCAGAGAAATAAAGCGGTCCTAACCTTTTTACTAACAAATTGCCTTTGGAATTGCACTTGATTGATAATAAATAGAGAAATGTAACAAGCGTAGTAAGGGCTCCGAAACATGAAAAGATACATAGCTGACTTTTTGCAAAGGCGTGTTTATGATCTTCTCAAGAAATCTTCTTGGCTTCAGTATGTTTTTGATGAATCGCTATCCTCTTTGAGAATTGAAAAAAGATTATCGTCAGCAGGTCCAAGGTTTGAATTGCTTAGATTCAAAGGTCCATGGATTGAATCCTCAGAGGTTGAACCGGAAAATGAGAATGAAACAGTTCAAAGGGTTATTTCAAGTTTTAATGCTGCACAGAGAGCATTAAATAATGTTTCTTCGCCCTATTTGCCCAGTGGCAGGTGGAAGGGATTTCTTAGAAATCGACTGGGCAATTTCTACGATTTTATGGAGAGAAACGACCGTACGGAGGCTTTCCGCTATTTTAGAAATTTCTTTCGAAATGCATCGATCTCGGGGCTTTGGTGTGGAGATGTAAATGTTTTTGAGGTTTTTTGCCATGATAGGGCCGCTCAACTATCAAGAGAGCGTCTTATGAAAGAACAATACATCATTTGGAGGACGGCACTTCCTGAGGTCAGTTCGGCGGAACTGGATGCTCCGCGCGTGGGTAATCCTTGGGGTTTTCGGCTTGGTGAGTACTTGTTATATGAGCCTGTTTTTATTGATAATTTTCAAGCGCACTTCTTCAGCGGGCTGTTGCGTGGTCTAAGTCATCCTGTTGTTTTGGAAATTGGAGGTGGGTTTGGAGGTCTTGCTCACCATCTAATGCGTTCTTGCCCAAATTCAAAGTACATCGGGTACGATTTGCCTGAAAACATAGCGCTTCAAACATATTATTTGTGTTCAATTTTTCCTAAAGCTCGTGTTCTTACATACCAAGAAAACATTCCCAGTCTTACGGTGGATGTGCTTGATGATTTTGACTTTGTTTTGCTTCCAAATTTCGAGCTTACACGAGCAGGTTCTTTGATTGCAGATTTAATTGTTAGCGTTAGAGTGCTGAGTAGTATATCTCCTGAGGCTATCACTGAGTATTTTTCTCAAATTGACCGTATAGGCCGTGTTTTCTTCTATCATGAAAGTCTTTATGGAAAGAGAAAAGACCATATGTATGGAGTATCCAGTTATTGTTTTCCCTTTTTGAAGAACTTTGTTCAACTTTCTTCAACTGAGAGCATTTGGCCAATGTATAAGGCAGAGATGAACTATCCTTGCCGGGAAAATCTCTTTATCCGTCGCAGTTTGGTTTCTGACTCGGTGCTTCGCGGGAAGCATAGTTAAGCCCTCTTTTTATGATCTGCGGTGATTAAGCATGGACAAAGCACTTGAGATAGGCAGAAGTAGGAAACTTGAAGTCTTCAATTTTCATCGTTAGCGCGCTCAGGCTCATGGTCCAGAATATCTTGGTAGAAAGGTTGGAAGCATAGATGATGTTGGCTGTTTCAGTTTTTATCCCTCTAAGAATCTTGGTGCCTACGGTGACGGGGGTTTTATAACTACAAATAATGAAAGACCTAGCGGGCAAACTAAGAACAAAAAATAAAACATAGTCAATTGATATTAACATATACATATTCACGCGCATATTCTTAGCTTCGTCTTATATCGGGATATTGCATATTTGTTTATATCCCGAATTAAAATCAACTAGAAAGGGAGTAAGACGATTCAACAATAAGAGGCACAATAGTGAACCTTATAATTTCAGAATACACTGAAGAAAAAACCGTAGGCGAGGTTATCGCGACCACTGCTGAGATTATGGGCAGTCTCGATTTACCTTACGAAATCATGGTTGATGGAACAATTGCGAAATATTCTATAATATACAACCATGTTTGTTTAAATTCCCAGAGTCCATCATTCAATAGAAAGGAAATGCTTCTTATACGCTGCGCAACATTGACAGAGTTCAAACTAGGTTTAGACAAGAGACAAACCTCATGTAACGTCAATCTTAATTACCCCGGTCAATGTGACTACACATTGTGCCAACAAACGCTTAAATTCACTTCAAACAACAAAACTATTAAAATAGGAGAAGGCTTTGCATGTTAAGTTCCTTAGTGTCCATCATAATTCCAGCCTACAACGAAGAAAAAACCGTGGGCACAGTCATAAGGGGCACTTCGGAGATAATGGACCTCTACGGTCTCCCATATGAAATTATAGTAGTCAACGACGGTTCAACCGACAACACTGTGCAGGTTGCATCATCTACCCGTAAAGCCACCGTCTTTTCAAACGAATCGAACCGAGGCAAAGGTTACTGCCTAAGAAAAGCACTGAAATATGCACATGGAGATATCATAGTAACCCTTGATTCTGACGGGGAACATAAACCAAAAGAGATACCTGATCTCCTAAATCCATTGTTCGAGGGTCACGATATAGTTTCAGGATCCAGATTCATGAGTAACCGACCCGGCGCAACCACAAAACTCAACCAAGTAGGCAACTTTCTCTTCAACACTGCAATCATGACCCTAACAGGCAAACAAGTTACAGATAGCCAAACAGGCTTCAGAGCCATGAAAAGAGGCATCGTAGAAAAACTCGATCTTCAATCAGACGGATACGAAATAGAAACGGAAATCACCGTCAAAAGCCTCATAAACGGCTTCTGCTTCAAGGAAGTGCCGATAACCGTAGAAAGACGGAAATACAACATGTCAAAGCTAAAAATAATTTCAGATGGCAAAAAAATCTTATCTACAATAATCCAATCAAGCTTCCCATAACTCGAACAAATCCAAAAATAATATTAACAAAGCTTCAACGAAATTTTTGTGCAATAAAGCTAAAAAATAGCAAACATATCTAGTCAATAAGTTTTCAAGAGGAAACCCTACGTTTCAAAATAAGTCTCTTAGATATCTTGAAGAGGCTTTTCAGGACCTCGATTTTAAACTGAGCAGTCATTTTTTCAACAGCAGTCCACGATTAGTACGGAACGCGTAGTTTATATTTCGACACCATAAAGAATATCTTAAACAAAGCAATTACCAAATCCAAACCGGCGAAGAACAAGAATGCAAACAAACTCCAAAAAACCAGAGCTCAATACATTCCTAATCGCAATACCATTTTTAGCCTCAGGAATCATCCTACTTGCCGCATCAGTCTTTTCGAACTCACAAACAATTTGCTTCATTGGATTAGGCTTAACTTTCTGGGGCGCAATTTTCTTACTAATAACACCCCAAAAACAGGTCGAAGGCAGTTTCTTAGTAACCTCAACTTTACCTGCCTACATGACCATAGATAGGATGCTCAAAGATCTCAAACCCAAAAACGAAGCATACTACATCCCATCATACACCAGAGACGTCGACTTGCCTGAATACATGAAAGGTCTCAAAGAAATGGTCACATTTATTCCAGAGGAACAAGCCACCGGAATGCCAGCAATTGAAGACCTAGCAAAAGGTAAATTCCTAATTAAAAACCCAAAAGGGCTTCTCATTACACCTCCAGGCATAAGCATATTAGAAAAAATCGAACAAAAAAGCAACATAGACCTAACAAAAATCCCCATCGGCGAACTTGACGGGACACTGCCAGACCTGCTCAACGGACTTTATTTAACCAAAGAAATTAAAATGACCACAAACGAAAACGACATAACTATAGAAATTAACGACTCACTTTACAAAAACCTCTACAGCCAAAAATACAACCTCCAAAGCATCAACCTACTCGGATGCCCACTAGTAAGCGCAGCAGCCTGCGCCATAGCAAAATCCACAGGTAAACCCACAACAATACAAAAAATTAAAACCACACCCGACGGCAAAACAACAACCGCAGCCCTCAAAATCGTCCAATCGTGATTAACATGAACTTCCCCCTAACACAATCAGACATCAGCATATGGCTAGCCGTCACAGCAATAATACTTCTTGTCACCTCTGAACTTCTTAATGCATCACCAGAATATTCAAACAGAATCCGCATCGACAAAACCCGAATGAGACTCGCAGCCATCGGATGCGGACTCGCCTTCATAGTCACCGTCATCATGCGCGTCGTTTAAACCATCCAAGCTCAAAGCTAAACCCGCTCGAACAGAAAATCCCCGCAAATTGCCAATAAAACTGCCACCGGATACGCCCCACATACCCGAAGACACTAAAAGAATGGAAAAACTCCCTTTCGACTTGGTCGAAAGACAAATCTACGCCTCTTGATCAAGAGAAGAAAATTAAAGAGTATACCAAAATAAAAGAGATTTTCATTCCCCCAGATATGCTCTCCTTTTCATATGACAACTTCCCTCCATTAGCAACTGAACCAGCACACTAATTCCTTTACCCGAATTCTTTTTGTGCTGTTATAGTTAATTAGATAAATATTTGAACATTGTAGACAAGGATATTCTCATCGAATAACATTTTTAAGAAGAAAACAAATGTTCAATTATTAACCAAATTCACTATTAGCGCTAAGTCAAAATCAAAACGCTGCTAATCAGTGCCTGAACAGTCATTTTAGTTAGGGAAAGAAATAAGGTCGCCTAATTACCCTTAGTTAAAGAAAAACAATCAATCTACCTCCTAAAAAAGGAAAATACCAAAAACTGATCTCTTTTTTCAATGTGTTGCCATAGCATGCGCTGTCGGGTTGAGCTTTTTGACTTCTTGTCTTCTGCTGCCACTTGGATGAAGGTTAAACTTGTTTTAATTGATTCTGGAGGAGCGCAAGACTTAACTTTTGAAAGCTCCAACCATACGTGTCCTTTTTCAATCGGCTTTTGTGATTTTCTTTCTAGCCAGTCCTGACTATGAAGAAGTGCTTTTAAGTTACCTGTCTGTCTTCAATCCATAAAATAGACAGAATAAGGACGATACACATCTTTGAAGCTTACAGCAGCAGACTAAACAAACATACATACAAAATAAGTTCGAGAAAGAAAAAAGATGACTAAAGCCGCAGAAATGGCTAAAGTTTCAGCCAAAGGCAGCTTCCACCTACTATGGGGTCTAGTAATCTCCACAGTTATCTCCTCAATTGCCACGATTTTCATCGCGAGAATACTCGGATCAGACCTATACGGCCTATACGGAATCGTGCTGATCATACCCAGCCTCATAGGAGTATTCCGAGACTGGGGCATAACCTCAGCAATGGTCAGATGCACAGCCCAATTCCGATCAGAAAACAGGGTATCAGAGATCAGAAGCATAATTGTCTCCGGAATAGTTTTCGAAATAGTCCTTGGAATGGCGTTATCCGCAATATCTTTTGCACTCTCAGGCTATCTCGCGGTAAACGTATTCCACCGCCCCGAAATAACTTCCTTAATCCAAATAGCCTCAATCTCAATCTTAGCCGGCGGACTCATCAATGCAGCCACAGCTGCATTCACAGGCATCGAAAAAATGCACCTCTACAGCATCATGCTCATCTGCCAATCCACAATAAAAACCATAATCATAATTACACTAGTCGTCTTGGGATTAGGCACCTCCGGAGCAGTCATAGGTTATACAGTCGCCATGGTAATCGCTGGATTAATAGGTGTGGCACTTGTGTGGGCTCAATACACGAACCTACCAAAACTAAGCAATGTTACACTCGAAATAAAAGCATACATTAAATTGATGCTTGCATATGGCGTGCCTCTGTCGCTTTCAGCAATCATAAGCGGCTTTCAAAGTCAATATTACGCTTTTCTGCTACCAATTTTCTACGTCACCAACAACGCCGTAATCGGCAACTATGGAATAGCCCAAACTTTCGTCATTCTAATATCGTTCTTTGCAACGCCGATAACAACGATGCTGTTTCCAGCATTCAGCAAGCTCAACCCTCAAAAAGACCGAGAAATCTTGCTAAACGTTTTCCAATCCTCAATCAAATACGCGTCACTCCTAGTGGTGCCAGTGGCGGCGCTCGTTATGTGTCTAGCTGAACCAGCAGTTTCTACGCTGTTTGGGAAAACATACTCTACGGCGCCACTGTTTTTGGCGTTACTTGCAATAAACTACATGCTCTACACACCCTTCGGAAGCCTAAGCCTGAGCAACTTCATCAGCAGTCAAGGAAAAACCACATTCATCCTGTACCTAACCCTAATCGGAGCAGCCATAGGTTTCCCCATGGGTTACATCCTAATTTTACACTTTGGAGTTTTAGGACTGATTGTAACTTCGCTAGTAAGTGGGATTCCCACCACTATCATAGCGCTTTATTGGATAAGAAAACATTACGGACTGACTGTAGACTGGCGCTCGTCAGCAAAAATTCTGCTGTCATCCGCCATAGCCGCCGCCTTAACCTACGTCCTCATCTCAGAGCTGGGCTTCTCCAGCTGGATACGACTAATCCTAGGCGTAATATTCTTCACATTCGTGTTCGTCGCCGCAACCTTGTTAACCCAAACAATAAACAAATACGACATAGAAAACCTACGCGGCATGGTAAGCGACCTGGGCATAATTGGCAAAATATTCCACCGCGTTCTAAACATCATCGAAAAACTCATGAAAACCCTCAAACCCTAACTCGCACCGTTCAATCAACTAAATGCATTCATTCACTGTGCAATCTTAAACATTTTTAGTTCAAACAATTCAATTTCTGCCGCGCATAAAATCTTAGAGAGCGAAATGGGAAAAATGTTTTTTGATATGTTACGTTTTGGAAATATGGCTTATATGCTTTTTTGCGGTTTGCTTTGCTTAAGGAGCAAGGAGCACAGGAGACGGGAAGGCTTGCATGCTGCTTTTGAGGGAGAAAGAGGGAAGGGTGCAAATCGAAATAGGCAGAGAGGTAAACATAAATGACTCAAAAAACTACAGATGAAATTCGAGCACTTCTAAGCAATGCTAAGCTAGATTTTGATTCAGTAGAGAATAAGGCGTTGAACGATTATCTTCCAAAAATATTTCACAGCTGTCCATTTACAGAGGAGCTATGCACAACAAAACAATGCGTGGAATGTGCAGTCTTCAATAAACTACGCAAATAATCAAAACTTTTTGCCGAAGTCAGGAAGAAAATTCAAAATAGAAGCGCACGCTACTCCAATGATTCACCATTTTTCAACACGGCTAAAATTCGCTTATTAAAAGCGTCCATAATAGACCTATAATTACGAAAGAAGGATAAAAAACATTTTAGACCAAATTAGCAACGGGCTGGCGCGCGCAAAAACACCGTTTCCTTAAATAACAAGCGTTCAGATGTCAATTGAAGGCAAAGCCGCTAATACGAAATACTTATTTATTGAGCATAAATAGAAAGCTTAACCATGATCGAAATTCCAGACTGGGTTGCTTTTGCCATTATACTGGCTTTACTCGTCTTATGCCTATGTTATCTAATTTACTTCAGAATATCAAGAAAGCTGTTTCCTCAAGTTGCGGAATTTCAAAAAGAAATACACTCAAATGAAGAAGCAACCATCCTCACCATTAAAGGCTCAGGCATCGTAAAAAAAGTTGAAATGCAAACCTCCGAAAACAACAACTCGGTAATAGTGTTGACTGTTGACCGAACAGCCTACGCATCCTTCGGTATTACAAGGGAAACAAAAAACTCGACCAAAGAAAACGCCAATGAACAAAAGGGTGCCCTGCAAAACCTCGAAGTTAACGTAAACAAAGCTTTCTTTGAAGAGTTTTCGTTGTTTATGGCAGACAAAAGTGATAAGTCACTAAATGCGACTGGAAAAATCTTCTACGAAATCAAAAAACCCCTAAAAGATCGTGTACACGCGCTCATAGAAGAAATCCGCTAGGTCCGCCCTTTACAGTTGGTTAGACAGGTTTCGGAAGGTGTTTAGCACGCGCCCTGTTGCAATTAGCATAGATGTGGCATTTTTCATTGGGTATCTCAGTCCTTATTACTAATGCATAGATGTTTAAAATGGATTTAGGCTTTTCCAACACCAACCGCTCAACTGGTCTACAAAAGATCGTCCTTTTATACAGGACAAGCCCAAATCCATGAAGTTGCTGACGTCATCTATGTTTGAGGGTTGTTAGGGGTTTGTGCCGCCGATGTTTATATTGACGTTAAAGTTTGTGACGTCAACTATGCTTGAGGATACATTCAGGGTTAGGACCGCAGCCACTAACGCCCCAGGTTGAAGAACTGTACTTTGCTGATTCCACGCAATGGTTATTGGCCCATTCGCACTCGCCGGGCTCCAGCCACTAGTGGTCATGCTCAGAGATAGTGGAAGACCGGTGCTGTTGTTTTTGACGTAAAGTGTATAGGTGCTGGTTCTCCCCGGAGTTAAGGTCCCCCAACTTATGGAACCCAAGGAAGTGGTGCATGCGCTGTCAGAGTACAATGCTAGGTTTGCCGATGTAGAAACTGCTCCGCTGGAAAACACAGTTTGATATGTAATAGTAGACCCTCTACCATTGGAAGACCCAGTCTGAGTTTGAGAGGGGGGAATGGCTGAAAGAGCTGAAAAAATGATAAGTGATAAAGCTAGTCCAATTATAACTAAGGCTGTTACTGCAGTTATTATTGAAAGTTTATTTTTTGCCGTAACTACCCTCCCACCACGAGTACCGTGTAAATTAAGCTCCGCTCGGACATATTCACCAATGCCGCTCTCTCTCGAGACCGACCTTTTACATTTTGTCTTAATAAAAGTTTATGTTATTTGATTAACATAGATAGATACACATCAAACGTTGTAGTCTATTGTTTAGTAGACTTGACGCACTTATGAGTCAATCGTGAGTAACGTGGATTTGGGCTTGTCTTGTATAAAGAAGGCGATTTTTTAAAGACTGATTGAGCGGTTGGTCAATCAAAATAATAATTGTAACAAGAGACGTGGCTGTTTGTCTTTGTGCCGCTCGCTCTTTCTATTTTTTCGTCGAAATCAACTGAGAATCGATAAAGACTAAAGTAAATAAAAGTTTTAAGGCAACGCATGAATAAATCTTATCGCCTCTTTCCTTCCTATTTTGTAAACATTTAAGGTTCTCATACCCTTTACCGTTAAAGAAAATAGGCATTTTCCAAAAGAATATTCTGTGCAAATCATTTCTTCAAACCACATAACATCCAACGAGTTATTAACCTTCGAAGGGTCCAATACATTACCTGATGTAGTTTTTATAATATTAAAGATGTCTTCTTTACTTATTCTTATTCAATGAATCTAGCTTCTTATTGAGCAATTTAAGCTGCTCAATTATCTTTGCAAGCATCGCGACAGATTGGTCTGTTATGTTTTCCTCCCTCGCACCATACCAATGTGTATTTTTGTATATGCAAAACGACACAATATAGACTATGACAGACAAACATTTGAGCTATGGCAGACAAACGTTGGCATAAAGGGAACAGAAATGATTAAGAACAGTAAGCAATAATAGGGAACCATGATCAAAAAAGCGCTGAATATATAGCTAAAATTCCGGATCTGTTTTATTAAAGAATGACTCAGATCATATGGTAACATAGTTATGACTGGCTAGAGAGAAATATAAACGTTTAAAAGAAAATATAAAAGGTTGGAGCTTCAAAAGTTATTCAGTTTTTTTAACCTAATTTGTGCCTGTTATGCATATTTGGACGTTGAAGCTTGTGATGTCGGCGATGTTTGAGGATGTGGTTAGGGGTTTGTGCCGCCGATGTTTATATTGACGTTAAAGTTTGTGACGTCAACTATGCTTGAGGATACAGTCAGCGTTAGGACTGCAGTCACTGACGCTCCGGGCTGGAGGTCTGTGCTTTGTTGGTTCCACGTTATGGTTATGTATCCACTCGCGCTCGCTGGACTCCAGCTACTTGTGGCCATGTTCAGAGTTAATGAAAGACCAGTGCTGGTGTTTTTGACGTAGATTGTCTGATTGGCGGTCTCACCTATAGTTAAGGTTCCCCAATTTATGGAACTGAGGGGAGTGGTGCATCCGCTGTTAGAATATACGCCTAAGCCTGCTGATGTAGTCACTGTACCGGTGGAAGACAGAGTGGTAGATGTGGTGATGGCTGCAATAGAGATAAGTGATAAAACTATTGTGGCCGTTATGACTAATGCTACTGAAATTGCTACCAACAAAAATCTGGTCTTCCATCTAAAATCTTTTTTCAAAAGTCTTCTACCTCTTGCCTTTTTCTGTTATCCTTTTCGTAACTTGTTGATGCATTAGCCCAATTATTTCTAAAATAAAGGCAAGCATAATTGTATAGAATTAAAACTAGAATAAAAATTATTATAGAATTAAAAACATTATTTTCTAGAATTTTATAGAATAAAAAAATAGAAATAAAATATTATTTTTCTAGAATAAAAAACATGCACTATTCATATTGAGGATTCATGGGTTTTTCTTGCTAACTTTTTTCTTGTAAAAAGAGGAAAATTTGTTTTGGTTGGAGTTTTTTGGGTGTTTCATTTTGTTTCAGACTTATTTTAGTATGAAAACGTGGAGCCTTCTAATGTTGCCTTTAATTTCTTTTGAATAAAAATAAGGACAGGCTGCCATTAAAAAGATTCTACATTACGGTTGCTGTTTCAACATTAGTAGTTTTTTCGATATTTGCTATTCAATCAGTAACTTCCCAAATTAGCCATGTTTCTGAATTTAGCGGAATTCAAAGCCTTTCAATCTTAACAGTAACCACCTATTTGTCAATAGTTTCAGCTTTTTTTATAGGTGTATTTGCTTTCCTTTTTTATTTTGGGGAAGCGAGCTAAACAATATCGGTGTGCGATTAGCAAAACCGTCGGCTAATTTTTCCAACTTTAATCAAGAAAGGCGCAACTCAAAAACGCTTTGCGCCGCCAACAATTTTTTTGGTAACCTTTATTCTGGTCAGTCATAACTATGCCCATAATAACACTTTAAAAATAATTTAGGCTTAATCTTTCGTTATTTAATTTTTGTTTTTTCTGGGCATGCATTGAGTCAGGTGCAATTATGGGTTTGGTGGGTGTTTCATCATTTGTTTATGGAGGCGGGATCAGAGGGTTTTATGGTTGTTGTGTCGGTGCTTCGAGAATGTAATGTAAAGTGGTTCTTATCAAAAGCTGAACCTGAGGTTAACTGGGCTTCGCAACTTTTGTTAAGTTTGCTTTGCAAAAATTTGTTAAAGTTGACAATTAGCGTTAATTGATTTTATAAAAAGCTATAAAATAGGTTCGAGCGCTAATACGGTTTGAAAATTAAGGAAGAGGGAGAAAAATGAAAACTCACAAGTTAAGGAATGATGCTGGTGTTGCAAGCACACAATAACAAAGTGACAATGAACCAAGCCATTTGCGGGGTGAATAATTTACGGCAAAACTAAAAATCTCAATAATAACTGCAGTTTTAGGATTAATCATAATTGGAATGGCTTTATCAATTGCCACTTTTTCAGCCATCACTACATCTGCAACCCTCTATTCTAGCGGTACAGTGTCCACATCAGCAGGCTTAGCTGTGTATTCTAACAGCGCATGCACAACTTCCCTGAGTTCCATAAGCTGGGGAAGCTTAAGCCCAGGTGGTACCGCCACTGAGACAATCTACGTCAAAAACACCAGCAGCGGCCTTTCATTAACTCTGAATATGATCACGAGCAGCTGGAGTCCGGCGAGTGCGAATGGGCCAATAACTATTACGTGGAATCAGCAAAGTACAGTTCTTCAGCCTGGGGCATCAGTAGCCGCAGTCCTAACGCTGACTGTATCCTCAAGTATCTCTGGCGTCACAAGCTTTAACGTTAATATAAACATCGGCGGCACAAACTCCTAGCAGTCTTCAAACATCGCCAACCTAGCAACCTTTAATCTCCAAATAAGTCACCGACACAAATCAAGATAAAAATGCTCCTCATCCATTTTTCCCAAACTTGACCATTAACTTGAATTGATACTTATTTTGGTCAGTCTTCCCTTCAACTCCTATAGATTTTATCGTTCGAAAAGAACATTTTCTACTGAGCTTACTCGTAAGATCACCATTGAATCTGCATGTCGCGCTTTTTGACTTCTTGTCTTCTGCTGCCACTTGGATGCAGACCTAAGCTTTTTTTAATTGATTCTGGCAGGCGCGCAAAAAGCAACTTCTGAAAACTCCTCTGCATATATTCTCTTTCAGACGTTTTTTCGATATTTCTTTCTGGTCAGTCGTGACTACGCTCGAAGTAGCGCTCTAAAAGTAATTTGGGTTTGTTCTTTCGTTGCCTTGGTTTTTTTGGGCCAGGTCTTGGATCCGGCGTGATTATGGGTTTGGGGGTGTTTCATTTGTTTATGGAGGCGGGATCAGAGGGTTTTATGGTTGTTGTGTCGGTGCTTCGAGAATGTAATGTAAACTGATTCTTATCAAAAGCTAAATTGCAGTTAACTGGGCTTCGCAACTTTTGTTAAGTTTGCTTTGCAAAAATTTGTTAAAGTTGACAATTAACGTTAATTGATTTTATAAAAAGCTATAAAAAAGATTCAGACGATAATGGGTTTGAAAATTAAGGAAAAGGAAGAAAAATGAAAACTCACAGCTTAAGAAACATTCTGCTAATGCCGCTAGCTGTCTTTCTTTGGTGTATTGGCTGGAGCCTCAATTGGGTAGGATCCAGAAGAGAAACAAGAGAAACAACAATACCGAAACCAAAATTGGCGGCTCAAAAGAGATAGCCATCTTTGTGCGCCTAAACCAGAACAGAAGTATGCAACCTAACCTAAACAGTTAGCTGAGAAGACATTTTCCAATAAGTCTTTTTCAATCATAACTTTAGATGCCTTTTTGCTCAAAGAAGTGGGCTACGTCCAAACTTCACGGGTGAATCATACAAGTTTTGCATAGATAATAAAAACTTCAGAAAATCGTGGAAACAGTATATTATTTTATGTTTTCCAGCGCCCAAAAACTCCAACCAAAACAAATTTTCCTCTTTTTACAAGAAAAAAGTTAGCAAGAAAGCCCATGAATCCTCAATGTGAATACTGCGTGTTTTTGTTTTTTTGGATGAATTGCTGGTTGTGTATTTATTTTTCAAATATTTGGTTGTTCAAGCATCTATGTTGTTATGTTGTTCAGTATTTATGTTGTTCAGGTACACAATAACGTTTATTAAGACTTAATACACACGGTATTTTTATTGGGGAAAATAATGACAAAACCAAAACTCTCAATAACAACCGCAATAGTAGCATTAGTCATAATTGGAATAGCTTTAACATTTACCACTTTTGCAGCCCTCAATGCATCTTCAACTTTGTCTACCAGCGGTACAGTGACTACATCAGCAGGTTTAGGCGTATATTCTAACAGTGGATGCACAACTTCCCTGAGTTCCATAAGCTGGGGAAGCTTAAGCCCAGGTGGTACCGCCACTGAGACAATCTACGTCAAAAACACCAGCAGCGGCCTTTCACTATCTTTGAACATGACCACAAGTAGCTGGAGTCCAGCGAGCGCGAGTGGATACATAACCATAACGTGGAACCAACAAAGCACAGACCTCCAGCCCGGAGCAGTCGCAACCGCAACCCTAACCTTAACTGTGTCCTCAAGCATAGTTGATGTCACAAGCTTTAACGTTAATATAAACATCGGCGGCACAAACCCCTAACCACATCCTCAAACTATCTAACATCACAAATTTCGGCTTCCAAGTATGCATAGCAGGCACAAATTAGGTTAAAAAACTCTCTCCATCTATTTTTTTCCAAACCTTGCCCATCAGTTTGAACTGATGTTTATTTGGCATAGAGTGGCAATTGGTTTTTGATTAGGTGTTTATGCTACTCTGACGATTGCAGTCATGTTGTTAGCAACTAATGCTGTGAGTGTAAAGAGTGATATGATGTATCCTGAGTTCAGGAGGTTTTTTGCGAAAGGTGAAACTTGGTTAGAGATTTTCGTTTTGGTTTCGGCTTTGTAGAAAACTAGTCCTGCAAGTACGACTGCTGAGAGTTTTACAGCGCTGAAGATAAGCATGTTTGATTGTGTTAATCCGGCGAGCAGGGGGTTGGTTTCCGTTGCTCCAAAGAAGACCACTCCTATGGTGGTTGTTAGCCAGTCTATAGTGCCTATAAGAATGAGTGTTGTACAAAACAAAACTTCTTTCCTAACCACGCTTCTTCCTCTGCCTTTTTCTATTTTTCCCTATGATTGATTGGTGAAAGGTTCAATTAACCATTGTGAATGTTGATTGGTAACAACTGATATGCAGCTATACGTGAGTCTTCACATAATCGATTCAAAATCTGTTTTTTATTCATGAGATTTTGCGTCATCCATGTGAAAGTTCGCGGTATTTGCGTTGTACAGGTGAATTTGAAGATGATTTTGGATTCATATTTTGTTGTAATAAATTAATTAAATTACTTTGTTGTATTGTTTTTGAGAAGAACTGTATGAAAGAATGTTTAGACTCTCAAAGTAGAAAAAAACTTGAAAATAAAATCTTAGCTCTTCTTAGTGAAACAATGCAGCCGTTGCCCAAAGAATTTCAGATGATGCTGGCAGACGATTTGGTTACAGCTTTCGAAAGCAGGGTTAAAGTTCTAAATCGTGCACAAAAACCAATGGACTGCTATGTTGAAACAGCCTCAGAAATTGAGCATCAACTAATCGAAGCGTAAAATGTACTTATAGCATCACCCATGAAGTACTAATTCCGTTCACACAAATGAGAATTGACAACATTTAAAATTTAAAGTAAAACCACTTTAATAGCAAAACGGTCATGTCGCGTGAAGCCAACCGCGCCCGCCTTTCTTTGGCTGTTGGGTTTCCTGTTTCTTAGGATTGTCCGCTAAAGTACGTTTTTTTCTCTGGGGCGGGCTGGTGATTTTGGTTTTTACGAATTTGTTCCAGCCGCCTTCATCTGCGTTTGGTTGGATGAAGCGGTCTGTGTCTTCTGTTATGTGTTGTTCGAGGATTTCTTTAAAGTTTAAGGCTTTGTAGTCTCTGGTTGCGTGGATTATGGTGCCGCGTTCCACGTACAACGCTGCGTAGTCGCTGATTGAGATGCCTTCTGCTCTTTCTTTGTCGTTGAAGCGTTCGCTCCACAAAAGCTTCCATTCAGCTTTAAGTTTCTCAACTAATTCCTTCTGCGCTTTAATCCTGCTCTCAACAGACGCATCAACAGAAGCTTTAGATGAATCGTTATTAACCTGCAATTTGTTCCCCTTTAATCTCTTCTCACACCTTCCGCCTCGAGCTATTTAACAATTATTCCAGAGCCAACAGCACAAAATTTTAAGCGATTTGATAAACTTACTTATTTTATGTCTGTCTAAATCCCGTTATTGCTGGATTTAGCATAAACTTCAACCTCAACCTTTTGAGCGGTTTTCCCTAAAAAGGTAGACAGTGAACCTTTCCATTTTGGGTTAGAGTTTGCGGTGAAGCCTACGGTTTGGGCTATGCCTCTCCAGAGGAGGGCTTTATCGTAGTCTTTGGCGTCTTGAGGCATAAATTCAAAAATTGATCGGCTTGCAATAATTACAAGTTTCTTTTTCATTCGGGAAATGGCGACGTTTATGCGGTTTAAGTTTAGCAAGAAGTCACTTTCTGTGCGTACGTAGTCGGGGTCGCTTACAGTTGAGGATATGATTATGAAGTCGCTTTCGCCGCCTTGATACCGCTCGACCGTATCAACCCGTACATTTTCGTAACCGTCAAGTAGCAAATTCTTGACTACTCCTCGTTGGGCATTATGCGGAGTGACTACTCCCACACCTTCCGATTTTACACCACTACGGACTAGTGCGTCGACAATATTTGCCTCGACTAAATTTGACTGAAAACTCTCCGTCTCGTCATGGACAACTAAGACAAAAATGTTCTCTGGCTCCAAAACAACTTTCAACCCCTCTGTTAAAGGAGCCACAGACGATAGAGTTTGCGTTTGGTCAGAACGAAAATCAATCCCGTCTTTGTGGTATACCCATTCTCTTAGAAACTGTGCAACTACTTGGTGACATCGGTGGGTTTCGCTTAAGCGTTCGGTAGGAATATCAGCCTTATGCAGAGATTTAACATGCTCAATTCCCAGGTCTTCTTGACGTAGTAAACGAAGGAAATCCATAGCTGATAAGAATGAAGCCATCTCCTCAATGGTTCGCCGATCCTCTTTTTCCCAATTATGCGATTGAATTGGAGGCAACTGCCGATGATCTCCTGCCACCAGAATCTGAGCATTCTTGTTGACAAATGCACCTGAAAGAATCAACTCGGGAAGCCGCATCATACTTGCTTCATCAACCACTAGTAAGTCAAAGAAGCCTTCGTCCCATGATGGTTCCTTGCCTCCAATCTTTTTCATGAGACCGTACAAGCCAGGCGGCGTTACACATAAAACCAGAGGAAAAGCACTAGTTGAATCAGAAACTAACTTACCTTGACTTGATAAAGCATCTTTTAATTCCGTAACAACCTGTTCGTCTTCGTTGTAATTAACGTATTTAACGCCGTCAACGGCTTTGGCTGCAGAATTTAGAACCCGATAAATTCTAAGATTAGCTAAGTCACTGCCTTCTTCTTTGCTGTAAGTTCGCCAAGACTTAGCTAGCTTGTTAACAAATTCATGAATCGCCTTATGGGTAGGCGCAACCATCAACACACGGCACCTGCCGACTGCATTATGTGAGGCAACATGCGCAAGCACTGCTAACTGTAAAGTTTCAGTTTTACCTGTGCCCGGTGGACCTTGAAGCATAACAACCTGTTCCTTGCCAAAAACGCGGTCAATGAAACGGTTCTGTTCTGGTTTAGGTGGAAAGATCGTGTGTTCAACCCAACCTAAGAAAGCCTTCGCATGCTCCTTAGATAATTCACTGTGTTCTGAAGGTCTGTTTGTACCCGCCAAAAATCCTTCTAGCAAGCAGTATAACTCGTTGTTGGCTGCGTAGTCAAGGCATTTAGCTGCTCGCTCTGAAATAATATCATCTGCTAATTCATCTAAAATATACTTGCGTCCTACTTCAAAGAGCTGCATGTGTTTACTATTTCTAGCTTTGTCTTTGTCGGTGGTTGGAAGATCATGCCAAGTGCTATAACGCCTACTTTTGCCGCTGGGCCAACTGACCACTTTAATGGTTAGCTCCATTTTTCTTAAATCAACTTTTTCAACGATAACGCGAGCTGATTTTTCTACTTGTGAAGGTGACCTTTGCCTATTTTCCTCAAATTGTCCCTGCTCATTTATTCTAATTTCAGTTGCAACCATCCAATCGCCAGAGCCTGAATCGTCAGACCCCTTGATTCTGCAAGCATTAACAATACACTCGGATTTTGGCAACCCAAGATCCTCATAAATCATTTTGCCTCTAACTACAAAATCCCGATCCATTTCCTCAGCGCTTAAGCATTCAAAAATCACTGATCGCCCTGTGGCTACTCGCTGGCATGGAAGCAAAACGTAGTGCTGATATAATTCTTGGCGCTTGGCAAAATACTCCAAATCCAAAAACTCTCTGCAGCTTCTCTCCAGCGTTGCATATCCCAATGTGAACTCGGGGATTTTCGGGACATTTATTGGTTTTTTACCTAAGCGTCGATTGCGTATAGTCAGCGACCGCTCTATATGTTCAAGAGCCAAGCAAAGCCTTGCACCAAGCAGGGTTAAATCTTCGTCGCTGATTCTTCGCGTCTTATGTGGGTAATCGCACCACATACGCTTCTCTATCATAAATTTTTCAAGAAAGCCTTTTCCTTGGCTACTGTCAAGCCTACCTTTGGCAGCCCATAAATATTCAATTGGAATTTGGTTTCCAAAACGGGCGCGCGCAGGATAATAGCCTTCTTTGTGTCTTACATCTTCGCGTCCAAGTATAAATGAAATCGAACCTGTCGGAGTTCGTGTGTAAGGCAGTTCAAAGTTAAAGAAGCCATCACGAAAAACTGCACGTAGATCTAAAAGTGTTCCATCTTTGCGTTTAACGACCCATTGGTTAGCGTCGAAAAAGCTACATTGCTTAAGAACAGGCAAAAGCCCTGTGCTGTGATACCCAACAGCTTTTCTTGATACAATTTCGTCTTGTAAAATGGAAAACATGGGCTGATCGATTGCTTGCCTAAGACCCAAAAGGTCCTGCACTGCATGGGCAGTCATCAGAGAAGGTTGACGCCGCACTGCATCCATAAGTAGATCCCGCTCGCGTCGGGTATAGAAGTAAAGGTGAATCGGAGCCTCGTCTGGACTCCCAACCTCAAAAGCAATATCATTAATGGCCTTAGCGACGTCTGCAAAAAATGCCTCTAGCATGTTTTTTTCTTCATCGAAGCATTTTTCTCGTTGATCAGGAAGACTATTGATGATTTTTGATATGCTTATTGATTGTCCCCTGTACCTTGTGCAGCTTACTCTAGCGCTAATCATAGAAAGAATATCAAGCATGTAATCCCATTCTATATGAAAGTAAACTCGGATCATGCCATCAGGTTTAAACGAAAGCGCAGTATCTGCCCCAAGCTGGGGGCTATCTTCAGGCAAATTTCCATAACCAGTGCCTGTGAGCCATGGCATCACTCTAACCTTATTCACATGTGGACCAGTGGGTCGTATTCCGTATAGCATGAATTGAGCTCTTTGAATTATTCTATCAAGCTTGGCTCCTAATACAGGATCAGCAGACAACAACTGGACTTTTTGCGGGTCTAAAGCTGGAATCTCCTTAAAGTTGTAGGGACGCTGATCCTCTGAATCAGGCACCACCTTTAACTTTGCTAGATCCTCCAGCCGTAAAATTCCATAACATTTTAGTGCCTTCTGCTCTCCACGGGTCAAATTAAGCAAGGCAACGCTCTCTTTTTCTATTGCACGAACAGTGCAGCATTCATTAAAGCCGCAGTTATCACATCGCCAAGAGAGCTGATACGCCACTTCTGAGAGGGCAGTTCGGTGGATTCGGTAAAGTTCGCCGTTTCCGCTTAGGAGTCTTTGAACATCTTGGATTAGCGGCTCAAGTCTAAAGGGCGGAAGACTTTCAGCGTTAAGCTTCTCTAAATCTGATTCTTTGTTAATCACACATCCTTCAAAATCAACATTAGACGAGAAGTCACCTAAGCCTTTGGTAAGCAAAAGCACATAGATTGCAACTTGTATACGGTGAGCCGTCTGCTCTTTCCAGGAAGATTTTATTTCAAAAATGCGGACTTTAACTTTACCATTCTTGCTTGGCCAAATACCAATCAGGTCAGCTATGCCTTTTATGTCCCACACGCCAATATGCCCCTTCATAGGAGCTTGATAAATCAAAACAGGCTTGTACGCGGTCTCCGTTTTAGCAGAAAGTGAGCATTCAAGAAGTCCCATTATGGTTTGAAGAGTTTTTTTCCAAGCGCTCTCCCAATCATCTGTCTTCGGGTTAAAATCGCTTAAGTCAAGGTAATCAGCAGCTTTTGCTTTTAACTCCTGCACTTTCTTCTCTTCTATTTTTTTGCCTGCACCGTACAGCAAGGGACTTAATGGTTTGAAAGCCTCAGGCCATTTGTGGCAACTCTCCTCGTCACCTTCAAAACGAAGCTTAAAGTAACGGGGACAACAATCAAAACGGATAAACTCAGCCAGCCCCGACGCATCAAGCGAAGGCAAACCTACTATAGGCTTAGGACTTGACTCGCTTGCTTTCTCTTCCAATACCCGAGCGCTCCTAACTTCAATGAATAGGCAGACTTGTTGCTTAAATGCTGTACTAACGTTTAAAGGCTTATCTAAACTGCCCTCTATTACAATTACAGTTACAATTACGGAAAAACTCGGCGATTTTAGAAATTGATAGCTTCATTTGGCAATTAGCACAGGGCATCTTGCTTGGTGGGCGACGCTTTCGCTTGTGCTGCCAAGAAAGAGTTCTTTGATTTGGCTGTTCCCCCTGTGACCTATGACTATTAAGTCAAATTTGCCGTTTGTAGCAGTCTCAACTATCTGTGTTGGCGGGTATCCTTCTTTGAGTTCGGCGGTGATTTTAAGGGCGGGCTTTAGTTTGGTCGCTCTTTCGGTGGCTTTGGACAAAATTGCCTCATGCTTCTTTCTAAGGTCATCGATAACGGAGTCTGTATTTGGCTGGTAACCTATTTGCCTTTGAGGATAAGCGGACGATGGAGACTGCTGAAGGGGGTTAATTTGATATCCAAACTCTGGAGGCGGCTGAAAAACGTTGAGTATTAGAACAGAGGCGGAAAACTTGTCAGCGATTTCAAGAGCGTAATCTAAAGCCTTTTCCGAATTTTCAGAACCGTCTACGCCCACAAGAATTTTTGTTATCAAACGCGGTCCCTCTAAACTTAATTTGGGATTGAAACTCATAGACTTTTCGAATCAACGCACTGTCTTGCCCCTTTATAATGTGTTGATGGTAAGTTCTTTCCTCTTTTTTCCTTCTACATCTACTCGAAGACTTGGGCTGCTTGGATTCCTGCTTTCCGTTCGCTTCTCAGATATTTAGCAAATAAGAGAGCTTCTTAATAATCAAGGTCTCCAAGTAATGAGAAATTTTAACGTTAATAGCTGTAGTTTCACGAAACTGTTTGGTTCCAGTAAAAAACTTTAGTGTAATTGTTCAATGTTGACCCAATAACTGAAGGGTCATCGTAAATGATGTTCAAGTTGCTATCGTATAGGGCTAGTAAGCTTTGCGTGTCGTTCCATATTTTTGGAGTTGACGTGTAGTTGTCAGCTGGGAATAAACCCCAGATTGTATCGTTCGCGTTGCGAAAGCCAAACCCGAAATCTGCAGGCACAACATAGGCTACCTCAGCTGGGGTGGACCCAAATTGCTCAGGATTCGTGTGGATGTCAGTCCAGAACGTCTGCAAAGCCTCAAAATCATCCAGGGTTAATGTGCCATAAGCAGTTATGCTAGGATAGCTGAAAATCACCTCGTAAGTGGCTCCAGCACTGTAAGCCTGCGAGAGGTCGGAGAACATCTCTGGTCCCGACTCAAGGTAAGGGGTTTGATCATACTTCCAAGTGATAATAACTCCCCAAGGCCGGTTAAATGATTGGGCGGCGCCTCTTTCTAGTGTAATAATACTTTGCCTGCTTTCGTTTCCCACAAACTCGGCGAAAACCGTGCTATAGCCCGCTTGATAGTCGAACCAGTTGAGGCCGTAATCAGAAGTGAAAATTTTGAGGACTGGCACTTTAGTGGTATCAGCTAAGGTTCCGTAATACTGGATAAAGCCTGACAGAGTGCCAACATAATCATTAGCTATCTCGGCGTAACTTAGAGAGGTATCATTGATAAGCCTAAACTTTCCATCATCTAGCTGGTTTCCGCCAGGCTCATCAAACCTGTAAATGCCCAAGAACTTATCGCCATATTCCCGTGTTGCATTGCCTATCCAATCGAAAATAGTATTGTTGGGCGGGTAACCGTTGGTGCTATTGTACATGGGGTAGCTTGTGATTAAAACGATAAAATTTAACCCCGAACTGTAAAGGTAGTTACAAGATTCATCTAGAGCCGTCCGATTAAATGATAAAGTGACTGAGCCCATGACAAAGAGATTCGTGTAATTCTTAACTTTATCCACTAAGGCTTTCAGTTGACTGAATTGATTGCCGTAAGCAAATTCAACGCCAACATAAAATGGCCTAGTTGAAGCTTTCTTACTAAACATGTTAACAGTTAATAAAAGCGCTACAGAAATCAACACGATAAGCAACACTGCAGCCAATATAGCGTATTTGCGGTTCAAAGGTGCTCAACCAACTACCACAATAATCACTAAACACCTTAACATTTGAATAGGTATCGCTAATAAAACAAAAAGAAAAACTGCAAGCCTGAACTTACACTTCAATATACATCAAAACTTTTCCAAGCAACTTTACCTACTGTACAGCCCCATTAATTCTCCCTTAGCTAAAATGTGGCCTTGCATGGCTTTTTCGACATCTTTCTTTTTTGAGCCAACCCTTAAACTAAGCTCCGTATCCAAAGCGTAAAATTTAAAGAAATATCTATGCGTGCCTGAAGGTGGGCAAGGACCAAAATACCCCATTTGTCTTGCACCGTTCATTCCTTCTGTTCCTGGCACTGTGTTTTCACCTATCTTGCCAGTTGAGGAGGGAATGTTCCAGACAATCCAGTGATCAAAGGTTCCGCTTGGCGCATCGGGGTCGTCTACTATTAGAACAAGCGTTTTCGTTTCTTTAGGTGTGCCTTCGATGGTTAGTGGCGGATTGATATCTTGTCCGTCGCAGGTGTATTTTTTAGGAATAGGCTTGCTCGATTCAAACGCTGGGCTCTTTACAGATAAATCTTTCATAAGATGTCACCAAAAAACAAATGCTGTCTCTGCTAGATAAAAGTTGCCGCTTGAGCGGAGTCAGCAAGGTTAGCTGAGCAGTTAATACGTGCAATTCTCAGTGGAATTACTAAGTAACTCGCAGAGTGCATACGTCTGGTGCTCAGTGGAATAGCAAGAAGAGCGCTTGAGGCTCTTTTGATTTTCCAGCAGGCTTTTTAGTCTATTTTTTAGTGCTAATCTACAAAACTTTACAGCATTGAAGCTATGCTCGCAATGAAGAGAACCGTTGTTATTACAATCGTTGCCACTGCTAAAGTCAAAGTGGCTTTTCCTAGTCTGTATTTGCCCATTAAAGCCTTGTTTCGGGTGATAATTACTAGAGGTATGAGGATAAATGGTAACAGGGCACCGTTTAGGTATTGGGTGAAGACCATTACTTGAATTGGGTTTGGTAGGAGCGCGAAAACTGCAGAGATTACGAGCACCAAGACGAATACGAACCTGAACCTTCTTTCTTTAAGTCGGCTCTTGAGACCCAAAAATCCGAAGGCAGAGTAAACAGTGCCTAAGCCCACAGTAACCACAGCTAATATTCCAGCGAAGGCAAAGGCGACTGCGAAGACGTCCACTCCTACTATACCAAATTTAATGCTGAAAGGAGCTGCTATATCCGCGAAATTGGTTACCGATTTGCCCCTGATCAGTAAGGCAGCGCTGGCTATTATGATGATGGTGAGGATTGTGCCCATGAGGATACTGACAAAAGAATCGACTCTTTCATTTCTCACGCATCTGTCTTCCTTGAGTAGGTCTTCAACTCCTTTCTCATGATGATGAGCCCATCCTTTTTCGTAAACTAGCCCGCTGTGGAGGATGACGTAGGTTGGTGTAATCGAGGCCCCCATTATCGCCTCGGCCCAGTAGAAAGAATTAGGATTCAAAGAAGGAACCAGCGAATTGTAAACAATCGCGCCAAGGTTTGCGTGGAGCGAGAAGAGAAAATATAAGTAGGATAAGAAGATCGCGGTAACTAAGATTATCAAGATTTTCTCTAATTTGTCGTATGCGGTAAAGTAAACTAGCACAATATTTAGCAGAACTGATATGGATATTGCTGCTGGATAGGCTATTTTGAACAAGAACGACACTGCAAGACTTAGACCCATTACTTCAGCAGTTAACGTGCCGACGTTCAGAAACAGCGAAATTATGAAGAGTGAAAATGAATAGCGTGGTCCAAACCTCTGATGTATATTTTCCGCTAAAGTTTTTCCAGTGACAACTCCTAGCCTAGCACTAATCTCTTGTATCCCGATCAACAAAATGCCTGAATAAAAGGCTGCCCATAATACTGCTAAGCCAACGGCTGCACCCGCCGCTGTTGCCGCGACAATGCTGGCAGGATCAAACAATTCTACTGAGACGAGGACTGCAGGGCCAAAAACAGAAATTGCCGTTAAGACTTGCTTTAGGCTCTTCTTTTTCGATTTTTCCTCCTTCTTCTTCGGACATTCAGGTGCAGATATCTGATAACACAACCTTGACATGTTTTAAGTTCAAATTTAATTATTAAAACATTACAATCAGCGACCAACCCCTTTCAAACTTCCCCCCTTTTATTATTTACTTGGGATCATGCGCGCAAAAGAAAATAACAATCAATAGTGACCATTTTCTTAGGTTTGCTGATAAAATGCTTCCTACTGCGAGAGAAAGAATTAATTCTTATTCTGAAAAACTATTAATTAGCCGCTAGCCTAAAGTGTATGCTGAGGTTTTTTGTTTGTCATCTGAAAAAGCATCTCAAAAAGCATCTGAGAGAGTAATATCTGAGAAAGTACTGCATTTTGAAGGAAAAAACAAGGACCTGATCCAGTTATCACAGCAAATCGTTCAGCAACTATCAGCCGAAGGTTACAAAACACAGTCATGCACGAATCCTGTGAGCATAATCATACAAGCTCAGAAGGCCGGCGTCTTGAGGGATATCATCACTGCGGACAGAGCGTTCACTATCCTGATATCGGGGCAACCCGATGATTTCACAATCCATGTAGGCATAGGCAAATGGGTTCAGAACTTGGCAGTAGCAGCGGTCGAAGCCGTTTTAACGGCCGGGTTGTTTCTTGTCGTTGACGTGCCCGAAGTGCTGTGGACTCGCGAAGTAGAAAAAGGAATCATTAAAGAAATAACGGGTGTTGTCGTAACCGGCGACAGTTATTGATGCATGAATTCATGCCAAGCCCAGACATGATCTGTTAATCCTTTCATCTTGCTGGAGACTCGCCTCGCTCATAATTACCTAAAGCTCATCTATGTTCGTGGCGAGCAAGCAAAAATCTTTCATATAACAACATTCATAGTCCTTGCCGACAGAGTTAACACTATGATGGGCGAGTTAGTTCGAGTTTTTTCTGATGATGGATTAGAACTGCAGGGGTTATTCTGCCATCCAAAAGCTATGAAAAAAAGGCCTTTTGCTATTTCGCATATACATGGGTTGGCTACTAACTTTTACGCAAATAGATTTATTGATGCACTAGCCGACAAAATTGTTTCAAAAGGTGATGCCTTCTTAACTTTCAACAACAGAGGTCATGACTGCATTTCAGATTTTGTAAAGAAAAAAAATGATGGCGGTTTGACCTATGTTCCAATAGGTTCAGCAAATGAGGTTTTTGAAGAATGCGTTTTTGATATTAAGGCGACGCTGGATTTTCTCGAAAAACGCAACTTCCATGAGATAATACTTGAAGGTCATAGCGAAGGCGCCATAAAAGCAGTATACTACCAAAGCAAGACTCAGGATAAGCGGGTAAAAGGAATCGTTTTGATGTCACCCCCAGATATTTTAGGGCTACAAAAATCAGTGCTTGGCGATAAGTATGAAGAAGCTATCAAAGTTGCAGTAAAGATGATTAAAGAGGGCCGTTCGGATGAACTTATGCCAAAGAACTTTTTTGTTTTTCCCGTGAGCGCAAAAACCTACTTAGATATGTTTGGTCCAGACACGAAGATAGGCGTGTTCAGTTTTCACGACACGACGAGTCGTTATGAAGAATTAGCGAAGATAACTTGTCCGCTTCTAGCATTTTTCGGAACCCAGAAAGAAGCAGTAGTCGATAACGTTGAAGCGGCACTTGACATAATTAAGAGAAAAGCTGTGGCTAGTACTCTTTGTGAAACCGCTTTAATTCAGGGCGCAGGGCACAATTATATAGAACACGAAAACAAGGTGGCTGAACTAGTATCAGAATGGCTAGGGCGAATCAGATAGATCAGTGAGAAGACATAGCTTGATGCATAAGAACAAATGAAAGTTTGATGATAAATATGATTATCCTAAAGGGTAGATTGCAGGCGAGAAAATTTGGCTAGAGATCCAGTTTGTGGAATGTACGTTGACGAAGATACAACGCCTTTCAAAACCGTTGTTGATGGGAAAACTTACTATTTCTGTAGCGAACAGTGCTTGCGCACATTTACTCAACCTGAAGTAGAGCGGCGAAACCTAAGGCGCTTAATTATTTTAAGCACTACGCTGGGTGTGTTAACTTTTTTATTTGGCTTTTTCTCTATTCACTTCCCATTTTTGTCCGTTGATGTTTCGCTTTTTCTGCTAGCCACCCCAGTTCAATTCATAGCTGGCTACAGATACTATCGAGGCGCGTTTGATGCCGCTAAAGCCAAAACAGTAAACATGGATACGCTAATTGTTGTTGGAACCACTACCGCTTGGCTCTATAGTACACTGGTGACTTTTCTGCCCAAACTGATGCCAAGCCACAGTGTCTACTTTGACACTTCAGCACTTATTTTGGCAGTAGTTTTAATTGGAAAATACTTAGAAGAAGTCGCTGAGGGCCGGGCTTCTGAATCAGTACGTAAACTAATTGATCTTCAGCCAGTTGTTGCTAATGTGATAAGAGAGGATGGAACAGAGGAGAAAGTGCCAGTTGAGAAAGTAATGCTGGGCGATAAACTCCTCATTAGGCCAGGAGAAAAAATTCCGCTCGATGGATTAGTTGTTGACGGGTCTTCTTTTGTTGATGAGAGCATGGTTACTGGTGAGAGCATACCTGTAACAAAAGAAAAAGGAGACCAAGTTATCGGCGGAACCATAAACAAGGAAGGCGCCCTAAAAATTGAAGTTACCCGCATAGGCATGAACACAACTCTAAACCAGATTGTGCAAACAGTAAGTGATGCCCAATTAAGCAAAGCACCCATGCAAAGAGTAGCTGATAGAATATCCTCGTATTTTGTGCCTGCTATACTTTCAATCGGAGTCGTCACCTTCTTGCTATGGCATTTTGTGTTTGGTGCAAGCATTGGCTTTAGCTTAACAGCTTTTATCTCTGTAGTTATAGTTGCGTGCCCATGCGCTATGGGCATTGCTACGCCTACTGCAATACTGGTCGGAGCTGCCAAAGGAGCTCAATACGGCATACTGATAAAAGGTGGAGACTATCTGGAAAAAACAAGAGAGCTGCAAGCAATCGTGTTTGACAAAACTGGCACCCTGACCAAAGGCAAGCTCGCCGTTACTGACGTTGTTGGAGATGATCAAGAAACACTGCTGAAGTTGGCAGCTTCACTTGAAAACCTGTCAGAACACCCCGTAGGTCAAGCAATTGTTAACGAAGCAAAAAACCGAAAAATTGGGTTAGAGCAGCCCGAAGATTTTGAGGCGCTTCCTGGAAAAGGCTTAAGAGGCAAAGTAAAAGGCCAGGGCATCATAATAGGCACTCAAAGGCTTATCGAAGAATTAAACATAACAATCAGCAAAACAATCCAAGAGAACGCTGAGAAACTGTTTAGTGAAGGAAAAAGCATAATTTACATAGCAGACGGCAAACAGGTTATTGGCTTAATTGCTGTTGCTGATGAACTCAAAGATAACGCTGCAGATGTAGTTAAGAAACTCCAATCGATGAATCTCCAGGTGATAATGATTACTGGTGATAATAAGAGAACAGCAGAATCTATCGCTAAAAAAGCAGGCATTAATCGTTATTTAGCTGAGATTTTACCCGATAAAAAAGCTGAAGAAATCAAGAAGCTTCAAAATGAAGGCTTAATTGTTGCCATGGTCGGTGATGGCATAAATGATGCTCCTGCTTTAGCACAGGCAGACGTGGGAATTGCCTTGGGTTCAGGAACTGATATCGCAGTAGAAACAGGCGGCATAGTTCTGATTAGGAATAATTTGATGGATGTAGTGACTGCGATTCAGCTAAGCAAGAAAACGTATTCAAAGATTAAGCAAAACTTCGCTTGGGCATTTGGCTATAACGCACTGCTTATTCCAATAGCGGCAGGTGTACTTGCGCCATTTGGCATAGTTATGAATCCTGTCTTAGCAGCCGCAGCTATGGCTTTTAGCTCAATATCAGTGGTTTCAAATTCACTTCGTCTAAGACGATTTAAACCGGAGGAACAATCATGAGTGCCAATGATAAAATCTTCACAACGAAAATTATTCCAATCGTTCAGATGGATTGCTCAACATGTGCTTCAGTAATAGAGGAGGCAGTCATGAAGCTTAACGGAGTTAAAGAAGCCAGAGTTAACTACTTAACAAAAACTGTGAAAGTCATCTATGATTCGAATTCGGTTAAATTGTCTGAAATAGAGGCAGCTATAGAGCGGGTTGGCTACCAAATTGCGTACAAGCAGTATCCCAGTTTTGCTTCAAAACTAAAGAGTTTGTTCCAAAAAAGAAAGTCAAGCAATTTGAAAATTTGATGTTTTTAGTGAAAATGTATGCAATTTTGAGTCGTTTAAGCCGTTTTTTTAAACCTCAGCTTTTCTCAAGAGCTCTCGTGCACTGTCAAGATTTATCCGATAGAAAACTGCGGTTATGATTAAAGAAATGACTCCGCTGATGATAACGGAAACGGCGAGGTTGAATGAAGTAGCTGTCAAACCAATAATAGAGGATGGGGATAGTGAAGCTATCACATACGGTAGCACGGGCGCCAAGACCGCGACGCCAGCAACTGAGCAGACTAACAAACTTACATATGTCCATTCTGTACGCACCATTCTTGCTCTACGGGTTTGTGAGAAGTCAGCTCCTTTGAAGCCGATGGAAAGTGAAATCGCGCCTACAGGCAAAATTGTGAAAAAAGCTTCAATGAAAGCTACAATCGTCTCTCGTAGAGAAGGCTGGTAAAATAAAATTCCGACAACTCCAGATGCCAGTAAAATAATGGTTGAAAAGAGTGTTACAAAGAAATATTTGCTTTTAACCAGGTTCTTGGGTGAAATTGGTGAAGCGTAGATTCTCCATATTGCTTGTCCCTCTTCCCCTATCATAATCTCTCCTAACAGCATAGCCATAGCTGCAGTTGGTAACAGAAAAATCGCTCCTATTAAAATAGGAACAGGAAAAGTTGATTCGCCGCCGCTTATGATGCCTTTTGATTCCAAGAGGGGTATAATAATTATAATTATCGGCAAGATAAAAACAGAAATCAATTCTCTGCGTCTAGTGAATGCTCTGAAATCCTTTCGGATTATGGCTGCTTCAACGGAAGAAAAGCCTATTCTGCCTAAAATGCCAGTTTTCGGCTCGTAAAGCCCGCTTTTCTGAACCGTTATTGCAGGAGGCTCGTAGAGCCCAAACTGCGTGTTTAACCATACAGCAAGGTAATACAGGCTTGCAATGAATAATGCTGATAACGTGATAAATAAGCCGCCTTGCAAAAATGACCCGTTGAAAATGTAGGAGATAGCTAATGCTAGCCATACGAAAGGTACGTACCAAACAGCGCTCTGAACGTGATTTAAGTTCTGAAGGAATGATTGAAATCCTGAAGTTACATAGAAATACAAGACGTAAAAAAAGATGAAGAACAATATTGAACCGATGAATCTAACCCATATAGCCGCTCTGCCGCTTGACTTGTAAACTGCACCGATAAATCGCACTTGTAGAATTCTCAGGCTCTCTGTTGCGGCACTTGCCAAGAAAGCCGATGCAAACAAAGTCAGCGCAGTTAGCAATCCCTGAAGAATTAAACCGTTGGGAATTGAAAAAGTAACTACTCCAGCTGCTAAGCCAACTACAACTGCAAGTGGGAAACCTAGTAGGTTAGAGATGATGGAAGCAAATGTGTGCTCTTGCCATGTTATTGGCAGCCAATACTCAACCTGAGTTGATGCCTTGATGCCGCTGAGCTGGATTTGCTGCAGCAAGGTAAAGACTAAACTGAAAACTACTACGAGGGTTGGCAAAATAACGAAGACGCTGAGTGTTGCGTGTCCTAATGATGGCAGGTTAGGAATCGCCGCCTGTGAATAAACGAGGGACACAATATAGTCAGCCAATAAAGCTGACGCTACACCGATGATTGCAGCCGTCCAGTAAGGCCAGTAAGCGAGGAAGCCGTTTTCTCTATATCTTGTGGCTTTTTTTCCCCTGATTAGTCTGCCAGATTTACGTTCGACTCGTATAAGGAAGACGACGTTCTTCCAGTTCATTTCATGAGTTCCTCAACGACAGCTCTTAAATCTTCAGTTCCAGTTAACTTCAAGAAAACATCTTCAAGTCCTGAGCCGGGTAGGCTGGCTGTTTTTCTTAACTCTTCCATGTTGCCGAGAGCTAATAATTGTCCCTGATACATGATGCCTATTCGGTCGCATATTGCCTCTGCAATCTCAAGGACATGTGTTGACATTATTGTTGTTACGCCTTGAGTTTTTAGTTCTTGCAGAAAATCTTTAACTATTCTTGCGCTTCTTGGGTCTAAAGCGTTCAGCGGCTCGTCGAGGATTAAGAGTTTCGGTTTATGAATAAAAGCTGAAATTAAGCTGATTTTCTTTTTCATGCCATCCGAGTAACTGTTTATCATGTCGCCTTCGCGTCCGTCAAGCTGCAAGGCTTTAAGGTATTCAGTTATACGCTGTTTTTTCTCAGCTGTGGGTACACTGTAAATGTCAGCTATAAAATCCAAGTATTCGATTCCAGTCAAAAACTCGTAAATATTCGGTGACTCCGGAACGTAACCAACAAGCCGCTTAACTTCCACCGGCTGCTTTTGAACATCCAATCCTAAAACGGTAACTGATCCAGCGGTAGGTTGAACTAAACCCAGCAGCATTTTAAGGGTGGTTGATTTTCCTGAACCGTTGGGGCCTAAGAGGCCGAAGATTTCACCCGTACTTATGGTTAGATTAAGTTTGTTTACGGCTACTATTTCATTGTAGCGTTTTGTTACGTCTTTAAGTTCAACCGCGAATTGAGAGTACATGCTTATGGTGCCACCGACTGCAAATAGAAAAAGCCTCTGTATTTAAGGCTAATCGTATTTTCTCTCTGAAGTTTCAAGTTAATTTAAGGAAGAAAAAAGCGGAGGAATGAAAATCTTTACTTTCCATCTAAGATTTTCACTTAAAGTTAAGTTCAAAGCTTATAGGAACAGCTTCGCCCCAAGACTGCCTAATGGGACAAATCTTCTGAGCCATCCCGTATACAGTGTTCGCTTTTTTACGGTCCCATTCATTGTCAGTTTGCAGACCAACATTCATGATGAAGTGCACGTCTGTGAAAATCATCTTCTCCATGCCTTCGACGTTCATTTTAACAATCGCTTTTGTGTCCAAACTTTTAAGCCCTAACTGGCTATTCTTAGCAATCAACAAAAACAGCGTGTTCATGCATGAGGCTAACGAAGCGGCAAAAATGTCTTCAGGTACACAGTAGCCTTCTTTTCCTCCAAACATCGGTGGTGGACTGACAGTAACAATTTCCTTGCCCTTAGTCGAGAGTTGGCATTCTGTTCCGCCTTCCCAAGTTGCTGTTCCTTCAAAATTCATTTCAGGCATAAAATCACCAAATCAATGTTATGATAAAGTAGAAGTTTAATGTTACGGAACCACAGCTTTTAGATTTCTTTGTCAATCTGCACAATTGCTTGTTTTTGCGTTTTTCTTAGACTCAGCGAAATAAAGAGTTATTTTTTTCGTTTCTATATTATCGAATTGTTCCGCGAATTGTTTCCAGCAAAAGCATTATATCTACGTTGCGTTTTTAAAAAACAGTTCTGTGATCTGTTTGAAGTGTCGCAAAGATGGTCAATGTTATTGAGACTAACCAATTAACAAAGAAGTTTGGCACGTTCACAGCCGTTGATAATCTGAATATTACTGTTGAGGACGGCGAAATCTTCAGCTTGCTTGGACCCAACGGCGCCGGAAAAACCACCACCATATCTATGCTGGTCACCATGCAGAAGCCCTCTTCCGGGACTGCAACGGTCAACGGCTTTGACATCATTAAGGAACCTATGAAAGTGCGAAAATCGATAGGCATAGTTTTTCAAGACCCAAGCGTTGACGACAGAATGACTGGGCGAGAAAATCTCGTCATGCACGCCAACCTCTACGGAGTTCCACCAAGCGAACAGAAAGACCGAATCAAGAGCGTTCTGGAATTGGTTGAGCTGGAAGATAGGGCTGACGATCTTACGCGTACTTATTCCGGCGGGATGAGGCGCAGATTGGAGCTTGCCCGAGGGCTTATTCATTATCCTAAGGTTCTTTTTTTGGATGAACCCACGATAGGGCTTGACCCACAGACTAGAGATCACATTTGGGAATACATCAAAGACCTGAAAGAAATCCACGACATAACTGTGGTCTTAACTACCCATTATATGGATGAGGCAGACAAGCTTTCTGACCGCATCGCCATAATGGATTACGGAAAAATCATCGCTCTTAGCACCTCTTCTAAATTAAAAGCAACCCTCGAAGGCGACGTGATAACAGTTAAAGCAGACAATCTTGAAGCTCTTCGCTCAATTTTAATTGAGAAAATGGGGCTTCAGAAAACTGAAATGGTCGACGACACGTTAGAAATCACGGTGCCAGACGGAAAAGACCTGATACCGAGGATAGTGGACACGGCGACTCAAAACAAAATATACGTTGAATCCATCGATATACGCGAGCCAAACCTTGAGGACGTATTCTTGCATTACACAGGCAGAACCATACGCCCAGACACAACCACGGAACTTCATGGCGTAGCCGAGGCGCGAAGGAGAGCGGCTGCGAAATGACTGCGATCAGGGGTCTCTACACTCTTTGGATTCGAGAAGTCAAACGTTACCTAAGAGACCATGTTAGAATATTGAGCAGTTTCGTCACGCCCCTACTTTGGCTAGTTATATTCGGGACGGGCGTCCGTTTGGCTCTTCCATATGCAGGACTGAATTATCTTTCGTACATTTTTCCAGGCATAGTAGGGCAAACCCTGCTTTTCACTTCTATGTTTATGGGAATTTCCGTGCTTTGGGACAGAGAATTTGGATTTATGAAAGAAATATTGGTTGCGCCCATTGCCCGCGTATGGGTCTTCATGGGTAAGATGTTTGGCGACAGCACCGATGCCGTAATTCAAGGGATAATCGTTTTTGTTCTTGGTGCACTGTTAGGGATAAAGCTTAACATATTTACGTTCCTCGAATCCTTGCCTCTTATGCTGCTTATCACCTTTGGCTTGGTCAGCATAGGTTTAACGATAGCGAGTTTCATGGGAAGTCTGGAAGGCTTCGGCTCAATACAGAGTTTCATTAACCTTCCTTTGTTCTTCCTCAGCGGTGCTCTTTTCCCCCTTAGAGGATCAGGTATTCCAACTTGGCTGCAGATCGCCTCAAGATTGGACCCGTTAACCTACGGCGTTGACGCGTTAAGAAACGTTATCTTGGGTAGCGCCTGGACGCCTTTTCAGGTTCAATCTTTATGGGTTGACATTGGAATCATTGCCGCATTTGATTTGATTATGATGACAATTGGCACCTGGGCGTTCACCAAAATGAAGTAGAAATGGCTGCTAAAACGCTTAATTTCTTCCAAAGGGCTTAAAATAAACCATTTTTGCAGTTCATACATAAATTAATAGTTGGATTATTTTTTAGGGCATTTTTTCGGGGTCAAAAAACCTTTAAGTAACTTCCACCAATGCAGTTTCGGTGATAAATATGCGAAAATTGAGAAGCATCATTTATCTTGCTCTGCTTGGAGCGGTCGGATTAATAGCCGTTTTAATTAATCCACTCTACATGTTAGCGTTAATCGGTTTGTTTGCTTTCTTGATGATTGCTAGGCAGATGAACTTCAACAATATTTTTATGATGATAAAGCGTTATGCAAAAAATGTTTCTAGATTACGCTTTGAAATTCGAGCGAAGCTTCACACAGGCTTTAGAGATTACACTGATTCTATAGACGGCGAAGAAGCACACAGTAGAAACAGCGGATTCATTAGATAACTCAAACTCAATTTATTTTAGAAAGTAAAATTGAAAAAAGAACTAAAGAAAAATATGATTTATTGCTTATTGGTCATTTCGTTGATTTGCTGTTCCATCGCGTGTCCACGGCAGTAAACCACGACTTTTTTTATGCCTGGAACTGATTTTGCCGCGGTTTTGATGTCTGCTGCAAGTTTGAACGCTATGGGGCAGAATGGGCTGGTCGGTATGAATTCTACGGTGACTGTGCCTGGTTCAGTTTCTTTTACGCTTTGGATCATCTGCATTTCTTCGAATGTTTGTCCTGTTTCTGGGTCTTCCACTTTGCCTACTTCTTGGCGTACTTTATCTTCTAACTCGGTCATTTTTTTAACCTCTGTTTTACTGAAAGAAATATGAAGTTGCCTTAACATATAAACTGATTGCAAAAGCGCTAATAGTTTAACGGTGACTCGTTTGAGCTTTGATGAATCCTGCATATTCTGTAAAATAGTGCGTAAGCAAGCGCCAGCAAGCATCATTTACGAGGACGAATCGGTAGTGGCTTTCCTTGACATACGTCCATTAAACATGGGCCACACCTTAATCATTCCAAAAGCTCATTACGTAGACATTTTTGAGACTCCAGAATCCGAGCTCAGCAACATTTGCAAAGTCTCCAAAAGAATTTCCATAGCTCTCAAAAAAGCCACCCGCGCAGACGGCATAAGCATTATCCAACAGAACGGCAAAGCAGCAGGCCAAGACATATTTCACGCACACGTGCATGTGGTTCCAAGGTTCGAGGGGCAGAAACTGCCGGGTTTTGGCGAGCTCAAAGAAGTTGAAAGAGCCAAGCTTGATGAGGTGGCAAAGAGAATAAGGCAAGAGCTGTAAAATGCTGTTGCGATTTTGAGTTGGGATTAAAATTATCGGTTAATAAAATTTAATAGTGAATATTGTGATTTAATATTTCTGGAGTCCAATTGAGAGCAACAATGGATACTTCTCTTGAAAATATTCAATTTAGGTACAGGCAAGTCAGATGCAAAATTTGCAACGGATCAGGCATAGACCAAACCGATTCCCCCATGGGCATAAGATGCGAAAGATGTGATGGAACAGGTTGGCGCTTGTTCCCAGACGGTCCAGTTGAAACTTGCTCTTCTTGTTCAGGCAGAGGCAAAGATTACCGATTTTCTCGCAGAGGCACAGTATGTCAAGAATGCGATGGCTACGGCGAAGTTAAGCTGCTTTAAACAAAAAAAGATTTTCTTGAATTAACTTGATAATAAAAATGGTCAGATGTTTATGTTTATTTGCTGGAACCGCCCAGCAAGGTTTAGCCAAGGCTGATTACATAATTTTGGATATTTTTATAAGAATGTTTATCACACTATATTATAGAGATATTTTAAGGCAGGTGTTAATTTTTGGCAAGTAAAAAAGGTGATAAATACACTTGTGAAGAATGCGGGCTAATAGTCGAAGTTGCCGACCCATGCGGTTGTGAACCAGTAGAGATAGTTTGTTGCGGCGAGCCAATGAAACCTGTTAAAGCAACTCAAAAGGCAAAACCAAAACAAAGCCCCCCGAAAACGAAATAAATTTTCTCACACCGCCCTTCTTTTTTTTAGACTCCATGGTTTAAGGACAGCGCTGTTTAATGATTAAAATTCATGATAAAAATAAATTATAAAGAATATTAAAGTTAATTTTTTTAAAGTTTATAACAATCGTTAATTTAAGTGGCATAAAAAACTTTTTTCCTAACAAACCCTTTCTTAGCTGGATCTATCCGTCTGCTTGTTAGGTTATATTCTGGACATATATCGGTTTTAGGAATATATCCGGTCTTAAAACAACATATATATTGAGACTTACGATAGCTGTTTATGTAGCAGAGTGCAACAAATGAACAGTACAACACAACTACAAAGAAACCAAGACGAAACAACAACAGTCAAACCTGAACCGACATGCATAATGGCTGAGACAGCTTTCCAGCCAATGGTCGAGTTACAGTTAACTGATACTGAATGTTTCTTGAAAGTTTTGTATGTCGATGACGACGACTGTTTATTGAGAGTTTCCAAACAAATTTTGGAAATGGAGGGCAAAATTAAGGTCGAAACCGCTACCTCCGTCAAGGAAGCTTTTGAGAATCTGAAGCAGTTTCACTATGATGTTGTTGTTTCAGATTATGAAATGCCTGGAAAAAACGGGCTTCAGTTTCTCGAAGAATTAAAAAAGATTGCAAAAAGCCCCCCGTTCATACTTTTCACGGGACAAGGACGAGAGGATGTGGCAGCCAAAGCACTGAATCTCGGCGCGTTCAAGTACTTGAGCAAATGTGGCGATCTCGAGGCAGTCTATGCTGAACTCACATACACCATTGAGCAGGCTGCAACGACGCTTTTGTGTCGTTCTCCAGCTTAAAGCATCATGGAAGTTTAGCGCATGCGGATAATTCACCATAATAACCCATGTTTTCCATGACCCTGTGTGTCAACGCTGTTTCAATGCTGATTCGTGTGCCAGGCTTATCGCCAACAGGGGACTGCTATTTGCCTGTTTAATTCATCAGCTAAAAGCTCTTCTAGGTAGCTTTCGGTCGCATCTTTAGCATGCTTCATCTACTTCTTCAAGGCGTTTTCCGCGTTTTTCCATTGTCATGTTGGTGGTCTTTTTTGTGCGTATTGGTATCGGCGTGGTTTGCCTATGCGTGTGAGTATGTTGTCTTTGACGAGGTCTACTAGTGCGTGGGCTACGGCGGTTCGGTCGTAGTGGAAACCGCGCCTTGCGAGTTCGGTGTGGACTTCATCTAAGCCTTTTGGTTCGTTGAACCAGTTTTCTTCCCAGAGTTTTTGGATGATGCCTTTGCAGGTTTCTGCTCTGGGCGGTGGGGCTGGGCGTTCGGCTACTTGGGCGAGGTTTGTGTTTTTTAGGCGTTCGGTGACGGTGGCGAGTATTTTATCCACGGTGTTTTGGATTTGGTCTTCTTGGGATTCGATTTCGAATTCTATGTCGCCGATTTTTATTTTTACGCGTATTGGTGGTTTTTGCTGTTTTTCTGTCAAGTCTTCACCTATTGGCTATTGTATTGTGCAAGATGCGCATGCACAATATTTAAATATTTCACCAATAATTATTGAATATTGGTGAATCATGGTGATTGAACAATATACAATTACTGAGAAATATAACTTTCCACAACCAACCATCGACACAACCCTCCCACAACGCTTCCTAGAACAAAGCCTCTACTCACTCAAGCAAGTGCAGCACCAACCCTTCCAGCTAAACCCGCAAACATTCCAACAACTAAACACAACCGAACAATACCCATCCAGCATACAACTAAAACCAGAACCAATCCCCATAAAACCAGACCACCAAGAAACCTTAATCGCCGCCGTAGATACCTCAACCATAAAAATCGGCGAAACAGCTACCGGCATGATAATTGCCGTCCGAGGAGCGATCACGTGGCGCCAAAACCGAGCATACAAATACACGCGTCTCGGACCATTCATATTTCATATCACGGAAGAAAACAAAAACGCTGTCTACAACACGCTTGAACACGCTTACTTCAGCACCAGCTACGGAGTCAATCACCAATCGGCACCGAACATCATGCAAATGCCCACGCGCCTCGCAAGCCTATTGGAGCGGTGGCTGCAAACAATGCTTGCTAAAACCGTAAACCAGGGCATAATCCTCTTTGACGGCTCCTTAATCTCAGGCACCATAGATACACCAGTCCAGCGTCTCAGGGAAATTCTAAGTTACGCGAGAAGAAACAACTGCACCGTACTTGCCTTCTCTAAAGCTACAACGCTTAGAGCTAACGGCATCCTGATAACCGAGCAGCTTCCAAACCATGACACGCCGTATCTGCTTGAAACCTCAGGAATACACTTCAAATCGCCGATAGTTCTGTTAGGCGACGTTTATGTGGCACGGTTAAACAAGGCAAACTTCGCGTTCCGCTTAGATATCGATAAAGAAACGCCTGTAGAGCAGAGAATGGTTGCCATACAGAAACTAATCGGCAACGACCTGTACACTCAAAGCTACCCCGAAACCCTGCGTCTCTCGCATATCCTCTGCACCTTCACCGCCAACGAAGTCTTAGCCATCAAACACTTCATAACCCGCAAACACGGCATACAAATAATCAACCGCCCAGACATGCACAAACTGCTCTTCGGGCCATTCAGCAAGGGAGAAATCTACGCATGAAACTCTACAAAAAAGAGGGTAACATCCTGCAAATCATCAGTTTCCCAACTGAAAGCGTCGAAAAAGGCGACTACCTGCTAGTCGAAGACCAAGACGCCGCTAAAGCCTTAATCGCACAAGTCATCGACGTACAATTTGCAGCCGTCCCCGGCGTACTTGAGGAGCTTTTGCGAACGCTTCCAGACGGAGGCGAACCTCTCCAAGGCGAAGACATCGACCCCATGGAAATTGCTCCCCACATCACTTACATTCAAGACGCCAGCCTCCTAATCTGCAAGATAAGAGCAACCTTGGAAAACGAAATGCTGAGCCCAAGCAGCAGTTGGCTTCCCAGCCGTTCTCAATCCACAATCAAAAAATTATCCATTCCAATGCTTATGAAGCTGGCAAAAATCGACGGTAAACTTCCCATAATTTTGGGCGGCACCAAAGACTCCTCGCTCTTAACGATTGACGCTTCAGCTATAGATGGAACATTAAATATTATAACGGGCAAGAAGGGCTGCGGCAAATCCCATTTATCTAAGCTTCTGATGGTTAACCTGGTCGGTTATAGGGCAACCGTCGTCATCTTCGACTTAAACGGCGAATACACGAGTCTAGGCATGAGTAATGATGGCAAAAGAAACATGTACTATGATAAAATCCATACTTTAACCCCGGGGCAGAACTTCAAAGTAGCCCTTGAACAGCTTCACCTAAACACCGTAATGGGCATACTGGTAAACGCACTGCATCTGCCTGGGACTTCAGCCCGTGAATTCCGTCGGATATGGAAGATGCTTAAAGAGAAGGGAAAATTAAACATGCAAGAGTTGGGCGAGGCGATTCGCGATTTAAACTGCAACCAGCATGTCCGTGACGCCTTAGCTTCCCGCTTCCATTCCCTTGCTAACTCAGGCTTCTTCACAGACTGCCCGGGCGAGGCAACGCTGCTGGATGAGAGCATCTTGAAAGCCAAGGATCAAGGCGGCGCCATCGTCATAAACCTGAAAAACACCTCAAACATCGACCGCCAAATCGTAGTCGAATACGCTCTTGGAAAACTCGTTGATTCCCTCTCAAATTGGAAGCTGAAAGCGGTTTTTCTCTTCGCTGAAGAAGCACATCTCTATTTACGTGAAACTTATTGGGATGACATCGTAACGCGCATGCGGCACTTCGGCATATTCACAACGTTCATCACAAACCAGCCAGATACGATTCAAGAAACCATTTATCGCCAAGCCGACAACATTTTCCTCTTCAACTTCACCAACGAACATGACCTAGATGTTGTGAGCCGAGCCGCCCGTGTGGACGCAGAAACAGTGCGTTCAATAGCCCGAGACCTGCCGCCTCACCACTGCCTCACACTCGGCAAAGTCGTAAGCGACTTCCCCATAGTAGCCAGGGTCAGAGCTTTAGACATCAAGACAATGGGGGAAACAAGGCTGTTTTTTAAAGATATGAACTAAAAACATTTGCTAACTAAATTGTCTTTTGCTTTATGATGAATTCGTTCTAGGTGGTTGTTAAGCAGGTGAAAATGTCTGTGTGCTCATGGTGTTTCTGTTGTGTTGCGGGTTAATGTGTATTTGGAATTCACAAGATTAATTTGTTAAGGTAAGAGAGTTTTCGGTTATGAAATCTTTGAGTGCTGTTGAGTGTGGTGTTGGTTTATTTGGAGATTTAGCTATGGGGCCTTTGGTTGAGGTCTCGGGTGTTTCTGTGAAGTTTGGTTCTTTTTTGGCTTTGGATAATTTGAGTCTGCGTGTGATGCCGGGGGAAGTTTTCGGTTTGTTGGGTCCGAATGGCGCAGGGAAGACTACGACCATCAAGGTCTTGACGGGGTTGGTGGTGCCCTCTTCTGGCAAGGTAAACATTTGTGGTTTTGATCCCCAGTGCGAGTCGATGGAGGTGAAGGCAAGGATAGGTTATGTAGCTGAGAATCCCATTGTGTATGAAAGTTTGTCTCCGAGAGATTTTTTTGAGTTTGTGGCTTCGATGCGGAGAATTGATCAGGCTGCTGCTAATCGGGTGGTGTCTCGGTTGGCGGATGTTTTTGATTTAGCGCAATATTTTGATTCGCCGATTGCGACTTTGTCGATGGGGCTCAAGCAGAAGGTGGCTTTGATTGCTTCGTTTATCCATCAGCCGCCTGTTTTGCTTTTGGATGAGCCTTTGAATGGGTTAGATGCTAGGAGTAGTCGGGTTGTGAAGGATTTGGTGTCTTTGCACGCCCAAAGGGGTGGGGCAGTTTTGTTTTCTACGCATATAATGGAGATTGCCGAGCATATCTGTACGCGAATTGGAATTATTGATCATGGTAAGGTGATTGCTGAGGGAACGCTGGAGCAGTTGAGGAGTAAAACCGAGGGTAAGAGTTCCAGTTTAGAAGAGGTTTTTTTGAAGTTGACTAATGAGGAAACTTCGGTTGATGATACAGCGAGGATGCTTAGGGAGGCATTCCTTGGGAATGAAACTCACTGAAGCTTGGCACTTAAGCAGTCTGCCGTATAGAGAAGCGGTGTACAGGTCATTAGCGCAGGAAAGGAATCGGATGTGGTGGGGTGCTTTTGGAAAAAATCCATCTAACAGAGGCACGGATGAAGACGTTGAGTTAAGCAAAAGAGCTTTACGGATCGCCAAGTTCGACAAACTGGTAGTTGCTATGTTCAATCTTGTAGTTTCAGTGATCCCTTTTGCGTCGCTTTTATTGGGCTCTTCAGGGCTCGGTTTGACAAGTGCAGTTTCTCTGAGTTTAATCCTCACGTTTGGGTTTATGACTTTGCATGCAATTCAGACGCTTTCTTCCTTTGTCAGCGCGGAATCCTCCGTGTTGCTGTCTACTCTGCCTATTACATCAAATGACTTTTCAGTAGTGACTTTGTTTTCTTTTGTCAGGTCTGTGGATTATCTGGTAGTGGGTTCTGTTTTGAGTCAAGTTGTTTTGGTGGCTTACCTCACATTATCGCCTGTAGCTACTGTGCTGATGTTTGTTGCTTCTTTGATGAATTCGGTTTTTGCTGTGGCCGTTGCACTTTGGTTTTCGAGAGTTTTTCATAAGAACTACTTGCGTGGCGGAAGATCGAAGCGCACCACCCTTTTTCGGGGTTTCTTCATCTTGATCTGGGGATGCTTGCTTCTGGGGGTAGGTTTACTTTTGAGTATGCCTTATTATGTTCTGCCTGTTTTGGACAAGGTGTTGCTTAGCGTCAACACTTTATCTGGTATTCTGCTTAGTTTTGTCTATCCGTTCTCGGCTGGCCTAGCCATCGCAAAATTGTCTGGTTCCAGCGTGCCTCTTGTTACTGTGTTTGGAGCATCGGTTGCTTTGGCAGCTTATGCATTAGCAGCTTGGTTTTCGGCTAAGTGGAGTTTAGGCACGGTGAAGCGCATTTCTCAAGGTGCGGGTGTGAGAATTGACAGATTGAAAGCTGTGGATTTCCAGATTAAGGCGCGTGGTCCTTTGCGGGGTTACGTTACGAAGGATTTGCGGGTCACTTCGAGGAATCCAGCGACTGCATTCTTTTTTGCACTTCCTGTTTTTGAGACGGTAATTGTGGCGTTTCTGGCGGCGAATTATGAGCTGTTGAGGGCTTCAACGGTAATTGTGGCTACTTCTATGGGCGCTATTTTTACTCTGTTAGTTCCTCTTGCTCTTTTGAGTTCTGAGGGGAAGGGGATTGAATATGCTAAGACTTTGCCGATTACTCCTAAAAGAATGGTGGCATCAAAAGCGCTAATAACGATGGCGACCTACGTACCGGTGCCTTTTGCGCTGGTTTGCCTTTCGTTGTTCAAGCCGTTGACGTCAGGGTTCTCGATTTTGATACCGTTTTTCATGGTAATTTCGATAGTTTCTGCGAGCATTTTTGAGATCATGATTTTTCTGCGTTCTGTCGGTAGAAGTAAAATAGCGGGTATAGTTAATGACGCGGAAAAGATCTTTGTAGGGCTTCTCACGATTCTTGTGCCGGAAGTTGCTTATGCAGTTGTGTACCTCTCCTCATTTAACCATGCATTTGCAGCTTTGACGATGGGTGGAGTTACACTTGCAGAACTGTGGGTAGCTCTTTACGTGCTTGGGCGTAAATAAGAATTTGCTGAGCAAAGAATTGCTTCAGTAAACGTTAAATTTTGGTTCAGGTTGTCATTTTCTGTTAGGTGAAAGGGTAATGCCGCAGGTTGAAAAGGAACAGGGGCCTAAAGGAGCAAAAAAAGCGGGCGTTAATACTGTTTTGGATGTTGCGAAAAAGCGGGCGGAGGAGCTGGGAATCAGGTCGGTTATTGTGGCTTCCACCCGCGGAGAGACCGGGGTTAAGGTGGCGGAGATGTTTAGAGGCTATAATGTTGTGGTGGTGACGCATAGCACGGGCTTTATTGGGCTGGACGTTCAGGAATTGACGCCGGAGAATAGGGAACGCATTCTCAAGGCTGGCGGCAAAATCTTAACAACCACACATGCATTTGGGGGCTTAGGTCGGGCAGTCAGGAGAAAGTTTGGCACTTACCAATCTGACGAGATTGTTGCGAACACATTGCGCGTTTTTGGTCAAGGAACCAAGGTGGCGGTTGAAATTGCGTTGATGGCAGCTGATTCAGGACTTGTAAGCGTTAAAGAAGACGTGATTTCCATAGGCGGATCAGGCCATGGAGCTGACACAGCTCTTGTGCTTCAGCCAGCCAACGTTCAGGATTTCTTCGATGTGAAAGTGCGCGAGATCATTTGTAAACCTTGGCTGTGAGAACGCACGATTTTCAAGCACTGTTTTTGGTTGGTGTCTTTTCAATCTCTAAACTAGCAACGTACTCATGATCTTTTGGCGGATTCTTATCTCTCTCTTTTTCAAACATGATTTTGGTTTTCCAACCCAAGTGTTCGGCTGCAAGCTGCAAATGGCAAATAGCAATACCCATATTGACGGGGAAATAGCTCCCTCCGATGATGTTCCTAAAAAAGCCGGATTTGGAAGAATAGGCATGAATCAAATTTTTATCCCCTGTAAAGTACCAATTCTGCAAGTTGACCGCTGATGGAGCCAGACGGGCTGGTTCCAACAATTCATCGGCACCCTCAATATTGGTTATTTCTGAGAGAGGTTTCCTCTTAAACTGCGAAACACTGGTCCTGTGTAGTGTTTCCTTTGAATTTCCGAATGACATCAAAATGATAAATTCAAGGCTTGAAGACTCCGTTACTTCTTTAATTGGCTGAGGAATGCCCAGCCAGCAACTGCCTATGCCAGTCGCTGAAAAATAAAGATCCATTTGCTGTAGCATAAAACCGATGTTAGTCTTGTAAGCGTCCTTTGCTTCGGAGAATGCTGCTATAAAATGGGGTGCTTTGTTCATACCTTTTCTGGTTACCTGATCAGGCAAAATAATCTTGAACTCTGTCTTAATTCCCGCGGACATCGGCTTTAAAGCGCCCAAGTTCGTAGAAATCTCTTCTAGATGATTTTGATCAATTGGAGTCGGATCATAATTCCTAATTGATTTTCTCTTGAAAATCGCTTCGTACAGATCATTTTCATTCATTTTCTCACACTTAAAATAATCGCTCGTTGACTACTAATAAAAGCTTCCCTGCGGGGTATATTCTAAAGAGTGACAAGGCTCATCAACGAATAGTATAATTTTTATTAAGATTCTTCGTCGCAACGTGCGCTCATATTTCTTTTCCAATTGAGAATGCCTGTCCTATGCTTTTCCCAACTTTATGATATTTCATCTCTACAATATTACAGATGATGGGTTTTATTTTTTCAATGTCTGGAAGGCCCTTTTCATTAAGCACAAGAGAATCAGCTTTGACATCCACGATTTCCCCTATGAACTCTGTGTGCAGTCCAATTTCAACTATTTGAATAACCTTGCACTCTATAACCAATGGAAATTCTTTCACATAGGGAGCGTCAACAAGGTCGCTTTTCACAGGAGTAAGCCCTGTCGCTGAAAATTTATCCACCGTTTTCCCCGAAGTGATTCCAAAATAGTCAGCTTCCTTGACATAGGTTTCCGATGGAATATTCACTGTAAACGATTTCCGTTCCTTAATATTATTGTAGGTATACGTAGCTTTTCTCAAAGACACATAGACGCAAGGCGGCTGGGAACAACAAATTCCTCCCCAAGCAGCAGTCATAACATTTGGTTTTCCCTCTCGATCATAAGTCCCCACAACCCAGACAGGTGTCGTGGGAACGATAGTCCTTGCACCCAAAGAATTTTTCATATGAAAACGCCCTCAACATTTTCTTTTTGCGTATGCTATTTTGTTTTTCACTGCTGACACTTTTACACTTACCACGGTTTCGGCTGCTTCCTTTACCTCTTTTTCTGTCATGTTCGCCATTTTGATTGCTTCTTTCAATGTGGATTCACTTATGATGTATTCGAGCGGGTAAGTTTTTTCGTCTATGACTTTCACTTCATGAAATCCTGCTTTTCGTATTAGTTCAAGGTATTTGTCTTTAAGCTCTGCTCCAGAAATACATCCAGCGTAGGCTTCAACATTATTTTGAATAGATTCAGGCAACGGTTTCAAGAGCACAATATCAGAAACCATCAATCGACCCTTTGGGGCAAGAACTCTGAAAGCCTCCTCAAAAACCCGCTTCTTGTTTGGGGCGAGGTTGATTACGCAGTTTGAGATTATGACATCAACTGAGTTATCTGCGGCTGGAAGATTCTCGATTTCTCCAAGTCTGAACTCGACGTTTTTGTACTTTCCTTTTCTCGCGTTCGCTCTTGCCTTATCAATCATTTCAGGAGTCATGTCTACTCCTATTACTTTGCCCCTCCTGCCCACTTTGTTGGCGGCTAAGAAACAGTCAAAACCTGCCCCTGCGCCTAAGTCAAGAACCGTTTCGCCTTCTTTTAGCGACGCCACAGCAGTTGGATTGCCACAGCCAAGACCCAGATTTGCACCCTCGGGAACGGCGGTCATCTCGTCTTCACTGTAGCCTATGATGCTGCTTACTTCCTTGCTGGTTGGAGCCGAGCAACAGCTAATAGGCGAAGCGCAACAAGAGCCGCTGGTTTTGGCGACTTTGGCGTATCGGTTTCTAACGAGTTTCTTAATTTTTTCTTCTTTCTTTTCCAAATTTTTCGCCCTTCTATCTGCAGGTCATTTGATCCAGAACCTCTTTTGTCAGTACGCTTACAAGTTCTGGCGTTAAATCATCAACAATATTGTATATTCTGGGATCAACAATTGAGTACATTCTTTTGGTTCCGTCTTTACGGCACCTAACTATTCCTGTGTCTTTGAGTATTTTCAGGTGGCGTGAAACGAGCGGTTGAATGAGATTCAGATGCGGAACGATTTCGCATACACATTTTTCTCCATCTCGTAAATACAATATTATTTCGAGTCGGATTAGGTCGGAGAGAGCGTAGAAAACTGTTGATTTGAATCGATTCTGGTTTCCAACTCCTGCTGACATGGTTTGCTTTAGTGTCTATAACAATATTTAAAAGTTGCTATGTTTGTGGATACAAACAAACAGCTGATAAGCAAAGGCGGCAAAAGATGTCTGAAAAAACTTGGCATGGAATTCCCCGAAGCAAGATACCTAGGTACCCAATGGCGAGAGCTAATTCGAGAAATAAGAAAATCTCAAACCAGCAGTAAAAAAAGAATGAAAAGGTCAAGCTCATGGATGAAGGTCACGTAAGAGTTAGAAGCTGGGAAGAATTCAAACGCTTAGTCAGTGAAAAGAAACCTAGCTCAATAGTGTATATTCTCGAGCAAAATGGCTTCTCACCAAACAAAGAATTAACAAGTCTAAGAATCATAATGCTCCACGACAAGCGCTATTACATTTTCCTCGACTTTCCAACGGGAGAAGCACTCAGAGAGACAGGAATTCCACTCCACAAAGACAAGAAAGGAATCTTCAACTTAGACGAGGATGAAGTCAAAGCTATCCTAAAAAAACAGTTCGAGAAAGAGAAACTGGAGGTCTATTCTTTCTGGACAACATAAACCAAACGATGAAACAAAAATTGAGCTTGATAATATTTTGAGCAAAGCCTTTTAAAACACTAAAAGATGACTGAATGATATGTCTTCAGTTAAGAAGATGGTTGTTGAGTGGAAAGGAAATTATCGCTTAGAAGGTAAAAACGAGAAAGGGCTTACTGTAAATTTTGATGCGCCGAGAGAGAGTGGTGGAGAGGAAACCGCTCTTTCACCAATGGAGAACGTCTTGGCAAGCCTAGCTGCGTGTAGCAGTTTTCACGTTTTGACTATACTTCGAAAGAAAAGGCAGAAGGTCTCTGAGTACTCTGTGGAAGCCACAGCCGAAAGAAGAGAAGACCCGCCGCCAAGAATATTCACAAAAATCCACCTCAAATACAAGGTTAAAGGAGAAAACATTAGTCCCGAAGCAGTAGAAAGCGCTATAAAACTCTCTGAAGAAAAATACTGCTCCGTAGGTGGAATGCTACAAAAAGCTGTGCCTATCACCTCATCTTTTGAAATTATACCCGAATAAAAGCATACCCTACTGTAGATTAACGAGGCTTTGCGATCAAAACGAGGCAGCCTGCTGGCAGCATAAGAATTTTTATATAGCTCTTTTTTGTAAGGGGTCAGGAAGGCTTGGATTTTGGCGCATAAAATTTATAATTTGATATCGATTGGCGACATCGAAAAGATGAATTTGCCGTTTTTCAGGCGATAAAATTGGATGCATTATTCATAGGTGACTCAACATGATTGGCGATTTAGTAATTGAAACAAAAGGGCTTCGAAAGACTTTCCTTTCTAAAGAGAAGGGTGAAAAAAAAGAGGTAGAGGCAGTTAAAGGTATAGATCTCACCGTCAGGAAAGGGGAAATCTTCGGCTTTCTCGGTCCAAATGGCGCTGGCAAATCTACCACCCAGAAAATGCTTTCAACATTGCTGTGTCCAACTGGCGGGGAAGCCAAGGTTCTTGGATACGACTTAGCAGAACAGCAGGAACAGATCAGGCAGAACGTTGGATGTGTGAGTCAAGCAGGCGGAGCAGACCTGAGTTCTACAGGTGTTGAGAACCTAGTCCTCCAAGCTCAACTATATGGCTTGGATACTTTGACTGCAAGGAAATACGCGGCTGAATTCGCAGAGCGTTTCCAGATGAACTCATTCATAGAGAGACCAGCCCAGTCCTATTCTGGAGGCCAAAAGCGCCGTTTAGATATTGCACTTGGGATGATTCATCATCCACAACTGCTTCTTCTCGATGAGCCGACCTCAGGCCTTGATCCGCAAAGTAGAGCATATCTGTGGGGGGAAATAAAAAAATTGAAAGCTGGGGGCGTCACCATCTTTTTAACCACTCAATACATGGATGAAGCTGACAAGCTCTGTGATACAATAGCAATTATAGATAACGGAAAAATTATTGTGACTGGAACGCCGGAGGAGTTAAAAAGCTCCGTTGGCGGCGATGCGATAGTTTTTAGTTTTCTATCAGAGGAAACCGCTCGCAATGCTGAAACTTTGTTAAAGGAGAAGGTTCAGGTAGAGCGAATTCAAACTAAGGACAATTCAGTCTATTTAACCGTTAAAGATGGAGAGAGAATGATGCCTGAACTTCTGCGCTCGCTGGACGCAAGAAACTTGGAGGCGCAAACTGTAACGCTGTCTAGGCCAAGTCTAGATGATGTCTTTCTAAAGTACACAGGTCGTTCACTGAGGGAGGATGAAAGAAAATGAAGATGAAAATGCTGCACGACACCAAACTGATGTTTATCCGCAACATGCAGCATACGCTCAGAAGTCCCGTTTTTGTTTTCGTAAGCATGTTCCAGCCCCTCATGTACCTGCTTTTGTTTATGCCGCTCCTGAACGCTCTCGGCGGTGTTCCTGGGCTACCTGCTGGGAAAACAGTGGATATTTTCATTCCTGGGCTTTTGGTTCTGCAAGCACTCTTCGGCACAGCGTTCGTTGGGTTCTCACTTATTGATGATATTAGAACGGGAGTTATAGAACGGTTTTTAGTGACTCCAGTGAAACGTCCAGCAATCCTTTTAGGTAGAGTTTTGAGAGACGCGGTCGTTCTTCTTCTTCAATGTGTTTTGATTACATTAGTCGCTCTTCCATTTGGACTGAATGTAAACATAGAGGGATTTTTGCTCTCCCTGTTGCTTTATGCTTTGATCGGAATTACTATGGCATCAATTTCATACGGTTTCGCTCTTATTTACAAAATTGAAGACCCCCTCGCTCCTACGTTAAACACAATAACACTGCCTCTTTCTCTGCTATCCGGCATTATCCTTCCTCTCGCGCTTGCTCCTCTCTGGCTCCAAGATCTGGCGAAGATTAACCCCTTCTCGTACACAGTTAATGCTGCTCGCGCATTATTCGCCGGCAATTTTCAAAACATCGGAATTTTAGAGGGGTTCATCGTCATCAGCGTACTTGCAATCCTCGTGTTCCTGTGGGGGTTGAGATCACTCAAGAAAATGGCATCATAACTATGATTTGAAGCCTCACGCTAAACAACCAGATCATTCAATTTAGCTGGTGAAATTCGTCAACAAAATTGATACCCTACCCCGCTATAAAAGGAGAATTTTGCAATCGAAACATTTTTGTTGAGACAGCAGTTAAACAAACATGTGAAGGAATAAAGAATGTACGATAAGGATAGAATAGTAGAAATTCTGAAAAAAGAGTATCTGAAGGAAATAGTCAAAGAAATAACAAAACCATTCGGTGCCCTGAGAGAAGAACAAAATGGCAAAGTAGGCGTTTATGCTGGAAGTGGAACTGAAAACGCAGTTCTAGCCGATGTCATTAACACTTTAGCCAATGACTTAGCAGAAGCATATGCAGAGTTAACTCTTCAAACCGAATTCGGAAAAAATAGCCCTTAAACTGCCACTTTGTTAGCTTTGAAACCAAAGATGTCACTTTTGGCTCTTTCAAAAGTAACCTGCGTGTGCGCTCTGCTTTTAGGCTTCTTCCTAAGCAATAAAATAACAATTGAGGCAATAATTATCACTGCAACTGACTCTCCGATGATTATGAGTTGAGTGTTCGAAATAACGGTTGAAGATGTCAGCGTTGGCGAAGGTGTCGGAGACGCGACTCTTAATGCATAAACGTTGTTGTCGCCGCCTGCATAAACTACTCCGTTAAAGAAGGTAGGAGATGTATTCTGGTAGTAGCTGGTTGTGAAGTTCCAGAGTTGGTCACCGTCGGTAGCGTTCAAAGCATAAAAATTCCCATCATTTGCCACGTAAATCACGCCATTAACAACGGCAGGAGATGCATTGAACGACTCGCCGCTGCCGCTGATAGTCCAATTCCAAATTTTTTCGCCGTTGGAAGCGTTTAAAGCCTCAATGTTTCCATCTGTGGAGCCCACGTAGAGCACTCCATCGAAGACGAAAGGAGACGACAAAACGGCAGGAACCATAACGGGGACCATGCCACCATTTATCCACGAAAACCCACCTTCTACGTAAATGGTGTAATTCCAAAGGAACGTGCCACTTTCAGCATTCAAAGCGTAGACAGTACCATTGTCGCTGCCCACATAGACCACTCCGCCGACGATGGCAGAAGAAGATAAAATCGGATATGGTACGCCCGAACCGATCAATGCGGGGCCCGTGGTGCAGTTCCAGATTCTATCGCCGTTGGTAGCATTAAGAGCGTATATATTGTTGTTAGAAGAGTCAACGTAGATTACGCCGCCAGCGACAGCGGATGAATAAACAGGTCCACCTGTAGTGTAATTCCAAAGCTTGGCGCCGCTTGTAGCGTTCAAAGCATAAACGTTATCGTCCCATGAGCCAACGTAGACTACACCGCCTATAACATCAGGACACGAAGAAACACCAAAGCTACCTGTGTTATATTTCCAGAGTTGGATGCCGTTAGTAGCGTTCAAAGCATAAACGGCGCACGTTGGTATGCTAACGGATGTTGGTGTTTCAATCCCCGGCGGTGGCAACAAAGCGGAGCCATCGTAAACGACACCGTCGACAACAGCGGGACTCGGAAAAACCTGACCGCTGGTTGTGTAATTCCAGATTTTTGCGCCGTTGGTGGCGTTTAAAGCATAAATGTTTCCGTCTAAGGAGCCTACGTAGACCTCTCCGTTGACGACTGTAGGCGAAGAATAAACTAAGTTGCCAGTGGTATAGTTCCAGAGTAGAGTTGGGTTAGTCGATGAACCAACGTTAACTAAGGGAATCACGGGAACCGACATGTTGGACATTAAGCCTGAAAAAGCGAAGAATGAAACGGATAGAATAATGCTTGCTGTAACTATTGCGGCAATGGGCACATAATACCTTCTCAGTTGAGGAGGCAAGCGACTTGGTGGCTGTGGGCAAAATCTTCTTAATTTCTTAAGCAAGTTCGTTTTCATTGTTCTTCACCTGTAATTTGTGAAAACAATTTTTTGGCGAACTCCGAGGGGTTAATTGAGTCTGGGTCTTCTGGGGTGGGGATATGTCGGTCTATGGCTTCTTGGATTAGGGTTTCTCTGCATGTCTTGAGCTGTTCGCAGTTTTTGCAGTCCCCTTCATGTTTGTACCAGAGTTGAATCCCGTTTTTGACGGAAAAGGTGATTAGCGTCTTGGTTTTGAAATGCGTGCTGTACCCGACCAAGACTCCAGTTGCAGCGTTCACTGATTGAGTTTTAATTTTGTTAATTTTTGCTGCTTCTTCAAGTGACATAGCGACTTTTGCGTTAGCTATATCGAGCGCCTTGTGGACCGTTTGGCGTGTTACGTTAAGCTTTCTTGCAACGCTGGCTTCGGCTATGCCTGTGCTTTTCAGGTCCCAGATTCGCTTTTGTGTTGGAGTGAGGTAACCCATGCTTAGAGTCATACGTTGCTCCCTGTAAGCCGTTGGAGGCTTACAGTAAGCCATAGACAGCTTACAAATATAAGCTTTCCCAAAACAGCGCGTGCTAAATGTATTTTAATATCATTATGATGCCCACGATAGCCAATACTGCGCAAAAGAGTAGGCTAAGGTTTTTGCCAGAAATTTTCTTTGAAGCATAAACTCCAATGCACGCTCCACAGGTGGTTCCTAATATTAGCAGCAGTGCGCACAGCAAGTTGGTTTGGTTTGCAAAATAGAAGTAGTGTTGCATTGCCTCGGAGGATGAGGTAAAGATCATCGAGAACATGGATGTTGCCGTCGCTAAATGTATCGGCATGTCTGCGACAAAAATCAAGATAGGCACCATCAGCAAGCCGCATCCAATGCCCAATAGTCCTGACACAATTCCAGCAAAATAACTCAAAATCAAGCAAAGCATCACTTTATTCATTGAGTAAGAGGACATTCCGCTGGATTTGCTCTCAAATTTCCCACTTCCAATGTTTGCAGAAATTTTTATTCGCGGAAAATTTGTGGTTATCGACATTGGTATGGCCACAAAGATTATCGAAAAAAACCCAAATAACAGCCCTATCATGTTTGCGGACATTGCAGTGGTCATGTACACTCCTAAAAGCCCTCCGGGTGTTGTTACTAGGGCAAGCAGCAGTCCAGTCTTGTAAGATATCCGTTTTTGTTTTGAAAAGTTTAAGGTGGCTACTACGGCGGTGAAGACTATAACTATGAAGCTGATTCCTGCGGCGTTGGTGGGTGAAAAAGCGTAGAGTAGGGTTAGGAGAGGGATTATGAATATGCCTCCTCCGATTCCGGTTAAGGCTGCTATTGTTCCTATTAGGACTCCGAGGAGCGGCAGCAGCATTTCCCACATAATCAATCCAGCAACTAATCGATTATATTAACTCTTGATATTCAATACAAGCCTTGCTATTAAACCTTAGCGCGCGCACCAAGGGTCTAAGCATCAATTTATCATCTGATACAATTTCCATACATCAACAACATTAAAGAAAGTACAATATCAGTTCCACATCACATAATATCGGGACAAGGCACCACGCCCGATGTTTCGATAAACCTCGACACCACAAGATTTATTTTTACAAGCCCACAGTAAAATCTCTCTCGAGGGTATTAAATTGAAAAATTCACAAGAATTACTTGAAGATTTTAAAAAAGGTTTTTTTGCAGAATACGACAGCACAGAAATGTGCTCAGTGCTTGCAGATAAGAGACATATTTTTACTGATGAAAAGATGCCTGCTGTTTTTTATAAATATGAGCGTGCACCAAGGGCGGTTAAAAAGACTGAGGGAGATTTTTTAGAAACAATTAATTCTGTTTCACGCAACGTGACTCCTGTTCAAATCGGCGGTATTTTCAATTTGCGGGAAGACTTTACCGAAAACACATTTTTACCAGATGAAATGGCACGTTATTTTGTTGAAGAAGAATATAAAGCCGTAATCGCTGGTCTTAACAGTTACGCTGGCATCAGCATTAATGCACGTAAGAAAGGAGTGTTGTCAGTAGAAGATATATGGAAAGCTTTCTTAGAGCATGCGCGGAATGGTGCTAATGCGGATTCGATTATAGTGCCGTTGAAGCAGAAAACTCAGTTGCTGATTGATGGAAAAATACTTCCGCCACGTTTCCGCTCATCTGACCCTGATAATGAAAGAATACCCATGTACTACGCTGGTCAGATAGGCACGATTAACACTTACTGGGCAAGGTTTATCGAAGATTTCTCATTAGTTTTTGAAAGAGAAGAAATACTCATTCATAGAACACCCTTCGAAATATCCTTCGACGTACAAGAAAAACCTAAGCTAACCTTAAAAGAATGGTTCGCATGCGCTCCTACCTTTGACGAAGCAGTTGCAAAAATTAATCTCTGACATAATCTTCCCTTATTTTTGCGTCGACCAGCTTAAAAGCTAAAAAACAAAAAGTGATCAAGTTTATTTAAAATAAAAAAGGCATCATATAGAAAGTATGTATGTTGCTTTTTTAAATTTAAGAAAGCTAAATTGCACCTTTAAAGAGTTTTAAGGTGTTTCCGCCCAGTATCATATTTTTCTCTTCTTCAGTGATATTGAGTGCTTTTATGTTGTCGATGATTTTGGGTGTATCGCCCCACGGGTAGTCGGTGCCAAACAGCATGTGGGAAGAACCATAGAAGCCGTAAGCAAGATCCATGGCTGGTTTCCACATTCCTTCCGCAGTGTCAACATAAAACATTTTAAGGTATTCAATAGGCGTCTTTTTTAGTGGCGGAGGAGGCATGCTATTCTTGCCCTGGCCCATCACGAAACCGTTAATTCGCCCCGCCATCAGCGGAATAAGAGTTCCCAAATGGTGTGTTATTATTTTTAGGTCGGGGTGTCTTTCCAAGATTCCGCTTCTGAATATTCGAAACGTTGCAAGAGCAGTATCTATACCCCAACCCATCATCATGTTCATGTTGTACTCGTCATTCATCCAATCATAGATTGTCTTGATGTACGTTGGATGAATCCACAATCCGCAACCAAGCTGGCTGACTTTGGCATAAAACGGCTCAAACTCTGGCGAATCAAGAGGTTTTCCCCTCACATTTGAAAGCACCTGAACACCGAGCAAGCCAAGTTCCTTCACTGACCTTTCCGTTTCCTCAACAGCCGCCTGTACATCAAGAAGAGAAACTGTCGCTATTCCCTTGAAACGCCCGCGGGAATTCTCAGCAATCTTTGCGATGCCTTCATTTCCTGCCTTGTATATTTTGTTGAATTCCTCAACGGGAACATTTGAGGGCAAATCATCAAGCGTTGGTCCAGCAAGAGAAAGAATCTGCTTATCGATTCCGAACTTGTCCATCTGGCTTATCCGATAATCCACGTCAGTTATTGCCTTTCCTTTCCCTCCAGCAGGATTATCTGAAGAAAGAAAGGTAACCATCGCAGGAAGCGGCTTGGGCAGCGCATCCAAGTAATCTTTTGGGTAAAAATGATTGAAAACATCAATAATCAAAGGCTTACATCTCCTAAAAAAATAAGAACTGAACTAAAGATATAAAGATAATTTTTTCCCTCAAACTCCAAAACCCCAGAACTAACCCGACAAACTATCTATACAGAAGCAGATTACTTTGGTTTCTTTATTGATTCATTATCATTTTCCATTCTTTCCCTGTTATGCCTAAAGAAAAGCCGAAACGACGTTGTCAAATCATAATCTTCCACTTCATTAAACGGCACCCAACGCAACTCCACGGCGTCGCTTGATGCTTGGGCAGTCCCGTTTTTTACATGCACGAAGTAGTCGATGATTACATAATGGTATTTTACTTTGCCCTTCTCATCCAAGTCAACGTTGCTGACCACGTCAATTAAGCGTGGGTTTTCAACGTCAAGGCCAGTTTCCTCTTTAGTTTCTCGGATAACTGCTTGTTCAAGGGTTTCGCCAAGCTCAACCAGACCGCCTGGAATGGTCCATTTTCCTTTGCTTGGTTCGTTTCCCCGTTTTATAAGAGCAATCTTACCTTCGCTGATTATTACTGCGCCGATGCCTACGATTGGCTGATCAGGGTACAACCGTTTCACGCGGGGATGCCTCTGCTAATTGTATTTGCTATTCGTATCTTAAAGCTTCGACGGGCTTGAGCTTAGATGCACGCCACGCTGGGTACAACGCGAAGATTACGCTGACTCCTATACCGAAACTTAAAGCGCCCAAAAACACCTCTGGAGTCAACAGTGGTGTTACACTGAATCCGTTTCCGCCGAAGGCTCCTGAAGCTAAAAGCTTCGCAACAATGTTTGCTAAGAGCCAGCCTAAAGCTATGCCTACAAATGCGCCGATTACGCCTATTATAACTGATTCGCCAAGGAAAATGGTTAGTACGGTTCGGCTTTTCATGCCTAACGCTTTAAGTATGCCAATTTCCCGTGTGCGCTCAATCAAAGACACTATCATTATATTCATTATTGCAATGCCTGCCACTAACAGGGAAATAGCTGCTATTCCGCCGAGGAACAATTGTATGGTTCCGAAAACGGTTGAAAGCAAACTTAGAACCGCCGTTGCAGAAATAACGGTAACTTGACCGCCAAAGTAATTAGTTATAGCCTTAGAAACATTTGTGACCGTTGCATTATTGCTGCTTTTTAACTGAACGATTATCATGGAACACTGGTCTGTTCCAAAAAAGCTCTCAGCCTGGCTTAACGGAATGTATACTCCGTCATCTGAAGGTCCGCCAACGCCGAAACCACCGATTTTTTGAAGCACCGCTGAGACTTGCGCTGTATAGGTTTCGTTTACCACTGGAAGCGTTGTGCCGTTAGTCCATACGATGCCAATGTCGTCGCCTGCGCTGAAGAGTAATGTGCCGTTTTGTCCAGGGTTATTTACGAGTGTTCCAACAACTGTCTCGTTGTCAGTGGGGCTCAACGGTATGGTTCCCGATGCAGCCACAAAAGTTTTGCTGTACTGCTGAGCATACTGGGCAAAATCCACACCGTAAATAGTAACTGAACTGTTAACGCCGCCGGCGTCAACATAGCCTGGCTGTTGTATGACAGCGAATGAGCCTTCTATTTCTGGCGATAAAGCGTCAATTTTTTGAGTGTAGTTGACGTACAAGTTGAAGCCAGAACTTGTGGTGGAACCGCCTAAATTGAAGCCCCGTCCGCCTGAACCAGCACCAGCAACACCTTTACCGCCGTTGTTTGTGGCTTGTCCTATGGCGCTTTGGCCTGGAGTAACGATTAATGTGTTTGTTGATAGTCCTTTTTGAAGCTGGTTAGTTATGGTTGACTGCAAACCCTGAGTGATAGAGAGTAGTGCCACTATGGCGGCGATGCCTATGACTACGCCTAAAATGGTTAATGTTGCTCTGAGCTTGCGGAGTTTAATTGCGCTGAAAGAGTAACCGAAAATATCTATTGTTTTCACTCTTGATTCACCACTTCGGATGTTATTTGGCCATCAAACATTTGCACTGTTCTTTTCGCTTCTCTAGCCAAGTGCTGGTCATGAGTAACCATGATAATGCTAACATTGTGTTCGGCATTCAACTTCTTGATTAAGCCCAGAACTTCACTTGCCGTTTTAGAATCAATATTTCCAGTAGGCTCATCCAGCAGGAGAAATTTGGGGTTGTTTGCTAGAGCGCGTGCAATTGCGACGCGTTGCTGCTGTCCACCGCTCAGTTCAGCGGGCTTATGGTTTACTCGGTCTTTCAAGCCTACGGTTTCAAGAAGTTCGATTGCTCTTTTTCTTCTTTCTGCTTTATTCATATCCGCAATAGACATTGATAATTCAACGTTGTCTTGCGCGGTAAATCTTGGTATTAAATTAAAAAATTGGAAAACAAACCCGATTCGCAGACGCAAATCAGCTAGTTGGTTATCGTTTAGCTTAGAGATGTCAACGCCGTCGATCAGCAGCGTGCCCGAGGTTGGCTTGTCTAATGCGCCGATTAGGTTTAGCATCGTTGATTTGCCGCTTCCAGATGGTCCGAGTATGGCAACGAAGTCTCCAGCTTCAACTTTGAGGTTTACTCCTCGGAGTGCTTCCACTGGGACTTTTCCAAGCATGTAAGTTTTCTGCAGGTTTACTGCTTCGACGAGTGTCGGCGTAGCTTTTCACTCCATACGCTTTCCGTCTGATAGATAATTCGTATATTTATTTATAGAGGTATTTGCATTAGAAACGACGCATGCGGCTGTTACAGCGACTGCAAAGATGCCGCGTTATTTGTATGGATTATTCTATTCAACAATCTCTTCGTGTGGAATCACAGCTGAGCGGTTATGCATGGACATACTCGCACGAGAAGAAACATTCTTTGACGTTGCTTGAGAAGGCCGGGCAGGCTCTGAAGAGTTCAGGAGCTAGGCTCAGAAGCGTGATTGCAGACAGTCAGTACAGTGATGCTAAACTCAGAATGGCCGTTGACAAAACAGTGATTCCTTTTCCTGCAAATCAGAGTCGTGGTCTCAAAGACGTTTTGCGTGTGGACAAGAAGTTTAGGACTTATGGGCCTGAAGACCAAAAGAAAGAATATCGCAAGAGACCTCCGATAGAAGCGGTGAACAGTTTCTTGAAGACCCAGTACGGGATGGTTGTTAACAAGGTTAGAGGCTTGAAGCAAGTTGCATCTCACGCCATGTTCAGTATACTCTGTTTAGTTCTGAACAGAGAAGCAGCAGAAAAAATTGGCAGATCTGACAAAGCAGTTTCACCGACATACTTCAACACTTAATATTGAAATAACGCAGCATGCTTTTCGACAGACATGGAGCCGCGGGTTTTAAACCCTGACACAAAAAAACTTAACGGGCTTTCGGTGTTTAGCGCGCTCAGAACATCAGACATCGCGCTAAATATGCAGTCGGTCAACATGGCTATTTTGTACGCCTAGACCGCTAAGAACTTCGATAGAAAAGCGTATAAGCATAAAAAACCCACATGAAACGGGCGTGGGGCTTGTCTTTTTCTGGGCTTTTTCCGCGTTCGAGAAAGCGGTTGGGCTTAGCAGCGATTGTGCTTTTAACTTTGAGTCTTATAGCGCCGATAGCAATAACAATGCACTACACCACAGCATCACCCACTGCCACAGTTCCATCCATAACTTTAGACCACGCCCAGGGATCCGTCTGCTCAACGGTCGGTTTTGCCGTAATGGACTTTCCTTCAAACACGACTGTTGAGGTCGACTTTGGGGTTCCAGCTTTCCCAGATATCGTAAGTGTGGAGGTTGACACGGGGCCCGATGGGGTCGCGCTTGGCTCGTTCACGGTTCCCGACGTTGCGCCGGGCACCTACACAGTTAGGGCACTAGATTCTCAAAGTGACTTCGCTGTTGAATCGTTCACGGTTTTGCCTCCTACTATAACTCTTTTCCCCATGTGCGGACCCGCTGGTTCAACGGTTGATTTTAGTGTATCGAACTTTCCGCCAAACGCGTATATTAAGGTCTTCTTTGGTGATGTACTGGTGTCGAGTTTTAACACGTACCCTAATGGGTTCCGTTATGGTTCGTTCCAAGTTCCCAACGTGAATACTGGCACCTACAATGTCATGGCAACGGATGTTTACGACACAGCAGGGTTCTACAAAGATTTTGCCTATGCACCGTTCTACATCCCAACAACTAACTCGATAGGAACAGTAACTTTGCTTCCAGATTGGCCATGGCAAGTTTACGCAGAAGTGGAAAGTGCGGGAGGAACTGCACCCGGTAATTCCGTAACTGTAAGGCCCTGTAATCCGCTCGCTAATTATGGACTAAATTCGTACGCAAGCTGCTACTGTGATTTACTCCTAAACAATCCAGATGAGGTTGTGAGTGACGGTGGGGGTTCTCAATGGGTGTCTGAGACGGCTGTGTATGCTAACGGAAATGAGCCCATGGCTGACGCCGGGTGTTCCTTAAGTGTTTGGGACAACATCGTGGCCTGGGGTAGATATGACAATTCTTCTGCAGCGTTTGGAAATTGGCCGTATTTAATCATTAACAAGACAAGTGGCGAACCTTTGGATTCCTCAACGTATTTCTCAATCCCGTTGGATCTTAACTATCGTATGTCTTTGTCCGCTTCAGGGTATGATGCATTGGCCGAGGGAGATGTCAGTGTTGCAGGAGGACCTGAGGTCACGTCAGATGTAGGAGTAGGCCCTGACTTTGCCTCTTCTACTGGAGGTTCCCCAGCTCAAGGAACAGTTCCCTTCACATACTCGGGATATGGCGGCCAACTTTACATGAATATCAATGCAACTGTCGAACCGGGGTATTCATTAGGCTTCTCCACCTCTGAGGCGCAAGCTATTGTCGCCGCGCACTTATCCATTGATCCATCGTCGCCGTTGGCTAGTCAACTGGAGGTTTTTGTCGGTAAGATTGCCAGCGCTGATCCACCATCACAGTGGGATCCAACACTGTGGGCACCTTCTGTCGAAACACTCGCAAACCTGACTGACATCGTTCCGTTAATGTCGCCGCTGACTACTCCCTTCGTGTTTCCTTCGCCCAGCACGATTGATCAGGGCCAGAGTAGCAATTTGACTGCCACTCTCACAACCGGTACTGGACCCTACACGTTACAGTGGTATGCTGAGGCTCCAAGCGCATCCTCCTACTCGTCTATAACCGGTGCGAATTCTTCTATCTACAACTTTACAACTTCAGCTTCCACGGCAGCTGGCAGCTGGAACTTTATGCTGCAGGTAACGGACAGTACGGGGGCATCGGTAAACTCCACTGTTGCTCCGGTTACTGTGCTTCCTGCTAGAACCCTGGCCGCTCCCACCGTAACAGCTTCCAGACTAACAGTTGACCAAGGCCAAAGAACCAGTTTGGCAGTTCCTTCCCCGACGACGGGCACTGCACCCTACACTTTCCAATGGTACGTTGAAGCCCCAGGCGCATCCACTTACTCGCTCATAAACGACGCCACCTCTTCCAGCTACAACTTCACCACCTCCACTTCCACCGCCACAGGCGAATGGTACTTCATAATCCAAACCACAGACAGCGCGGCAGCGGCGGTGAACTCCACTGCGTTTTCCGTCAAGGTGAATTCTGCTTTAGCTGCTCCGCCGGTGAAGCCTTCTCCGGCCACGGTTGATCAGGGTCAAACGAGCAGTTTGAATTCATCTGTGACAACAGGCACTGGACCATATACCTTCCAGTGGTACGCTATGACTCCAGGCGCATCCGCGTACGCGCCAATAGTCAACGCCATCTCCTCAAGCTACAACTTCACAACCTCAACATCCACTGCCACGGGCAACTGGAACTACATACTTAACGTAAGAGACAGCTCTGGAGCGACGGCAAATTCCACCGCCATGTCAGTAACCGTTAACGCGCCAGCGCCAACAGGTACTCCCTATCCAACACCCACACCTACGCATACAGCTGCGCAAACAGCAGCTCCTACTTCAGCGCCAACAAGTCCCCCAACAACAGCTCCTACAGCGGCACCTACCACGTCTCCAAAACCGACTGCTTCTCCATCTCCAGCACCAACGGTCCCAGAGTTCAGCTCCACAACGGTCATTTTGGTCGCGGTAGCAGTAGTGGTGGTGACTTTGAATGCGGTGGCATTAGCTGTAAGGAGGCTACGCGGAACTCAGCCTGGTTCCAAGCAGAACAAGCAGACAGCAAAAATAGTGCTACCTTCCGTTAAGTGTTGAGATTTTAAAGCGCCCATTTGAAGCGAGCTCCAGCTTAAAAACAAAATTAATTTCGGGACAAGCCAGCGCGCGAAATAAAAAGAGTATAGAAATTGATTTAACTCTAAACAGCTAACTACTCCAAAGATAGCTCTTGAAAGTAAAGACATGCGTTCTTTGCATCTTTTTAATCGTTCTTTTACTGTTGAGCACTAACGATTTTTACATAAGAACCTCAAGCGATGCTCAGACTCCCATCCAGCATCTTATCTTTATTGTGCAAGAGAATCACTCATTTGACAATTATTTTGGAACCTATCCGGGAGCCAACGGCATATACAATATTTCAGATCCTGTACCTGAAAACTTAAGTGACACCGCTATGGGCTACGTTTCACCATACCATCTTAATGCAACTGTCCCTGTCTCAATAGTCGGCGACGAACTTCCACCGGGAATTTCTGACCCTGACGACCTCACAGCAGCTATGGCTGATCCTACATCCCCTTATCATCTCAGTAGTGAGTCTATTGGTCAAGACCTCAGTCACGCTTGGGCAGTCGCTCATGAAGCCTACGACAACGGCAAAATGGATGGTTTCGTCACCGCGGAAAGAAGCAATTTAACAATGGGCTACTACGATAGACAAGACATCCCCTATTACTGGGACTACGCAGACCACTACGTGCTGGACGACGATTTCTTCTCATCAGAGATGGGACCTAGCCTTCCAAACCACCTCTACATAGCTTCAGGAGCAAGTGGACCTACCAATTTAACTAATAGCCATTGGGTACTAAACGGTAGTATCATAGACAATCCACCAGTCAACTTTACCTTGTCATCACTAGATTTAACGTGGACAACCTTGGCACAGGAACTTTCAAACGCCAACATGACATGGACATGGTACGATGGTGACGCAAACGCTACAGCTCCAACCATTTGGAATGTTCTTCCACTCTTTAATTACTTCCAAACTCACCCAGACGAGCTAACAGAACACGTAAAGAACACCCAAAACTTTGTCACTGACATCCAAAACAATAACTTGCCAGCTGTTTCATGGATAATTCCAGGCGCATGGCAACCTCCAACTCCACCTTTTCCAGCCGTATTCGCAGACCAGTCAATCAGTGAACATCCACCCGCGCGTCCAGATGCGGGAATGGATTATGTTGCATATCTTGTTGATCAAGTAATGCAAAGTCCAGAATGGAACTCAACCGCCATAATTATTACTTGGGATGATTATGGAGGCTTCTACGATCATGTTCCTCCACCACAAGTTGACGAGTTCGGAGAGGGATTTCGAGTGCCAGCACTTGTCATCTCTCCATGGGCAAAACCAGGCTACATCGACCACACGCAATATGAGTTTGCTTCAATGCTTAAACTAGCCGAAGACCTTTTCAACCTTCCCTCGTTAGGCACAAGAGATGTAAAGGCTAACGACATGATGAACTCATTCAACTTTAGCCAAACTCCCATAGCGCCATCAATTGAACCTGCAGACTTTGTAGAAGCCTCAACTTCGCCTACGCCCTCACCGACCCCCACCGCAACACCCGCACTGACACCATCGCCAACCTCAACTCCTTCTCCTTCCCCAACACCTTCACCTACCCTTTCGCCCACCCCTTCACCGTCTCCTACAAAAACTCTGTCATCAACTCTGAAAATCTCTGAGTTGACTGCAATTATCTTACTTGGTACAGTAGCATTCGTGTTGGCAGTTGTAATAAGTACAATCGCGAAGAGACGTAAAAGGAAAGAGATGTCAAAAATTAGCTAAATAATTTTTCGAACATAGGAGTTTAACCATCAATTTTTCCTGCGCGGGTAAACGTAGTCGTGGTAGACGTGTTAAGAGTGTTTGGGTTTGGGGTCTAAAATTTAATCAATAAATTGCGGTTGATCATGGTTGATTTAGGTACTGCCTGATTTAACATAACATTAGCGTTCACAAGGGTCGGAAAATGACTTTTAACTTATCAGTGTGCCCACGTTCTCGCCGTTAACCGCAGCCAAAATATTCTCTGGCTTAAAACCGTTAACTACAATCAACTTCAACCGTCGCCGCTTCAAAACTTTAACGGCTTCAGGATCAATAATCTGATGAATCCCAGCTTCATGCTCGCTATGTTCAAAAATTTGAGGCAAATCATCAAAACTTAAATGATCAAGCTTAACCGCATCCGCATGCTTTCTCGGGTCTTTATCATAAACGCCATCTTGGTCGGTGCCTTTAACCAGCAAATCAGCGTCGATCCGTTCAGCAACCAACGCTGCAACCGCATCTGTCGTAATCCCAGGCTTCAAGCCGCCCATCACAACAATCTTTCCTTCACTTAGGCATTGAGCTGCGTCATCGAGAGTTATAGCCACTTTACTGCAACCAGCTTCACCTAGCTTTTTGAGGAAAAGCTGAGCATACAAACGTGAAACAGAAATGGCAACTTCATCCTGCGCCCGCATATCCAGCCCCAAATCTTTCGCCGTACCGATGAATTCTCTTGCCAATGCTCCGCCGCCAACCACTACGGCAACCTCATGACCTTGAGCCTTCACGGTTTTTATCAAGTCAGCGTATTTGCTCATTAATTCAGTGTTAACTGGTGATGCTACTACTGAGCCGCCTATCCGCACAACGATGCGCATATTACCCATTCCTTTACTCGTTTACAATATTACTTTAGAGTTAAAAATCTTTAATACACTCCAAGCAGAGTAAAGACAACGCTTCAAGGATGAAACAAGATGATCTTTACCGAGACCTTCAAGATTGGAGCAGTGGCGCCTTTCAACTTTGATTTAACCGCTCAAATATTTAGCAGCGGCGACAAGCAAATCCGAACCTACACAAACGGCCAATTTACTCAAGTCCTTACGCTTAATGGCAAACTTACCATGGTCAAATTAGGCGCCGCAGGAACTATTGAGCAACCGAAAATAACTGTTGAGCTAAAATCAAACAGCCCAATAGCACTGCAGGACAGGCAAAAAGCTGAGGAAGCAGTCAAATTCATTTTCAACTTGGGCTTCGACCTGAGCGTTTTTTATAGTGAAGTAAAAAACGACCAGACTATGTACTATATAACCCAGCAGTTATACGGATTAAAAAATCCGACTACAGCAACAGTTTACGAGGCTTTGGTTGATTCTATTGTTGAACAGCAAATCTCCATCAAAGTAGCGCATACCCTTGAAGAAAGGTTAGTCAAGAAATTCGGCGAAGTCCTCACTTTAGACGGCGAAAGTTTTTATGCGTATCCAACGCCGCAAAACGTAGCTTGCGCCAGCCTTGAAGAAATACGCAACTGCGGGTTAAGCCAGCGGAAAGCTGAGTACATCCAAGAAGCAGCCAAACTGATAGTGAACGGCAAATTGGACCTTGAGCACCTAAAAAGCCGCAGAAGCCCCGACGAAATAATCGCTGTACTCGATGAAATAAGAGGGATAGGGATATGGACTGCTGAGTTAACCATGCTGAGGGGAATGCAGAAACTGGATGCTTTGCCGGCTGACGATTTTGGCATTAGACGTGTGATTTCAAGGTATTACTGCGGTGGAAAACCAATTAAGGCTGCTGAGGCTCGGGAAATCGCTAAGTCATGGGGCAAATGGAAAGGGTTAGCCGCTTTCTATCTTATAATTGCAGAAATTAAAGACATAGCCGTTTAACATGTTATCCTGTTAATCGTTTTTTCATCAGATTAATGCTGACTATAAAGAAGAATACTCCAACTACTATTATCCATGCCAAGCTTATGAGCAGCAGGGTTTGAGGGTTTAATCCGAGTATTGGTTCAACATGAGTCGTAACAAGCGCTCTACATATATTAACTACATGAGTTAAGGGCAAAACAGCCATGGCTGCCACTTGCGCCGCATAAGGCAACGATGTCAACGGAAAGAACGTGCCGCTGAGAAAGAACATCGGCGTCAGAAACAAAAATGAGGGGAAATTAAAAAAGTCGATATTGGGGGCTGCGGCTGTAAAGCACATAGCGATGGAACCAAACATTAATCCGCCAAAGAACGCGAGCGGCACAACCAACAGAAACAGTGGGCTTTTAATCAAGCCGAAAATTGCAATCACAGCCAATACGATGGTGGCGTTTATGGTTGAGCGGGTTGCTCCCCAAAGAAGTTCTCCTGCAACGACTTCTTCAACGCTTACAGGTGTGGCTACTATTGCGTCGAAGGTTTTTTGGTAGTACATGCGTACAAAAGAGCCGAAGGTGCACTCAAAAAATGCGCCGTTCATAATGGCAATCGCTACTAATGCTGGCGCTATGAAGTCGATGTAGGGTTGACCTTGAATGCTTGGGATGAAACCGCCTAGGCCAAAGCCAAAAGCCAACAGGTACAATATGGGCTCAAGAAGCGAGGGCAGAAAATTAACTTTAATAGTTTTTGTGAACACATCAAAGTTTCGCCGCCAAACCTTCCAAACTCTATAAGTTAATTTTGGCATGGTGAAACGTGCGGGAGACTTGCGAAGATTAGGATTACTCATTCCTCTCTAAGTCCCCTTCCCGTTAGTTTAAGGAAAACATCCTCCAGGTTAGCGGTACGTATAGTCACGTTCTGCATCGGATGATCTTTTAAGAAGCCTTCAAAGACGCCATGAGGTTTATCCGTGAAGATTTGCAATCGGTCGCCTAACCTTTCAAAGTCGGCGCCTGGAAAAGCCTCTTTTAAAGTCGGGAGAAGTTTCTCGTCGTAATCAAGTTCCAGAACTTCTTCGCCGACGTGTTTTTTTACTAGTTCAGCAGGCTTGCCTTCCTCGATAATTTTTCCTCTGTCAATAATCAATATTCTATCACATAAAAAAGCGGCTTCATCCATATAATGCGTTGTCAAAATTATGGTAACCTGCTTCTTCTTTAAATTCCGCACTTCATCCCAAGCCAAATGCCGCGCCTGAGGATCTAAGCCGGTGGTAGGTTCATCTAAAAGCAGAATTTGCGGTTGATTAATCAGCGCCCTAGCAAAAATCAGCCGCCGCTTCATACCCGTTGACAGCGCAGCTATGGGCACGTCTCTTTTTTCTTCCAGCTGGAAAAATTTTAGTTGTTCATCAGCGCGTTTCAACGCTTCATCTTTGGGAATGTCGAAGTAGCGGGCGTAAACTGTGAGGTTTTTTATGGCTGTGAAATCTGGGTCTAAATTGTCCTCTTGAGGTGCCACGCCAACCATGCTTTTTATTTCTCTGCACTGGTTGTTGACGCTTAATCCAGCAAGTTTTAATTCGCCTGAAGTTGGAAGCAGAAAGCAATACATCATCCGGACAGTGGTTGTTTTGCCTGCGCCGTTCGGTCCCAAGAAGCCTACACATTCACCTTTATACACTTTGAAGTCTATGTGGTCTACCGCTGTGAAATCATCAAATTTCTTTGTTAATTGCTGCGCTTCGATTAGAACTTCTTGTGAACCCATAAAACCTCAAAAATATTGTCACAGCCACTAATTAAAACTAACTATTTAAGATGTATTTTTACAATTAGCTTATGAACACTATAATTATAATGAGAGAGTTTAAGAAAAGTCTGTGAATTACAAGGACTTATAGGAGTCCGCCGAGTGCGCCAGCTACTATTGAAACTATAAAAAGCACAATAATGGCGATAACTAAGATTTTTTTAGTTGAAGACTTCATTTGATTCGATCTCCTTGAGGTTTCTTGTCAAGATATACTCGCATTTGAATTTGGGTTTTATGAATTCAGAATATAAATTTTGGGGTTTTTGAAGTTTTCGTGTAGGGTAATTATGGAAACTGTGTTTTTGATATGTTAGGTTTTTTAGCAGTCAACATGCACAATCAAGCCAAAGCCAGAAGCATCAGATACTTTGCCAATTAATTTTTGAACAGCTATACGCGCCCTATCTAGTTTACCCTTTTTGAGCAGTATGGACAAATGTTCAAGTCATCTCTAACAGTTCGTTTGCAATGTCGGCATACCCTAGTATAGGGTTGCTGTTGAATATTAGTTGCCTGCTGATTAATTTTTGAGGATTGATAGGGTTGATAGGGTTGATTAATCTTCGAGGGTTGATAGGGTTGATTAATCCTCGAGGATTGATAAGGCTGGTAGGGCTGATTAATTTTTGAGGGCGCGGTAGACTTCATTGACAGAGTTGACGGGGTTGACGGTCTCGGCTCGTAACGTGAGGCTTCCTTATATGGTAACGGTTTTTGTCTGCTACGTTGTACGTATACGGCCGTCATAAAAATGGCAATTACTATCACAATTGAGGTTACGGTGATCGCTAGCGGTGACCAAAATCCGCCACTCGTTGTAACTGGAATAGTCGTGGGACCTAAGACTCCGGGTGCCCCTGTAGATGACCCCGTGGATGTTCCTGTTGATCCGCCTATGGGTGTTGTAGATGATGGTGTAGCTGATGCTTGGGATGCTTGGGTGACGTCAAATGTCGCGGTGGAAACTTCGCCTGAGGTGCCCGTTGCGGTAATAGTATACGTGCCAAGAGATACTACTGGAACCGTGAATTCCATACTTTGTTCATTTTCTCCGTATGGTATTTCTATTGACCCGATGTTTGTCGAGTCAAGGGTGATGCTTACTGGGTAAGAAGCTTGAAACCCAGATATCATGACAATAACTGTTGTTCCTGGGGGACCCTCGGAAGGATTCAATGTCACGGACAGGTTTTCTGCTTTTGCCAATGGAGCTATCATTGCTGCTAAAGTTAATATGCCTAGAAAAAGTAGCACAAGCGTTGCTTTGCTAAACCTTTTCCCCATAATAAAAAAACCCTTTTGCAACAAATATTACCTCTCCCATATTAGGTAGCCTTCCCGCAAATATAAGATTTGGCGTGTGTTTGGGATTAAATTTAGCCACGCAGATAAAAATGGTTTAAAGTCCGCTTCTTAGGTTCGGGTCATTTTTCAAAGCATAGACTCCAGATGTTTCTGTTACAGAACTTCCACTAGGGTCAAAATCAAGAGTCCTCCCATTTGCGTCGTTTGCCAATTAAAGGTTTAAAGGCAAATTTGTTCTATGCATTAATTGGCGATTGCCTGTGAAGATTACTTTTTGGCTCCTAGACATTAACCCTAAAATAGAAAATGCATCGGTTGAGTTGTGGCTTTGGGGCGTAGATGCAAACGGCAACCGAGTGCTCGTTATTGACAGAAACTTTACTGCTTATTTTTACGCTGTGGTCAAAGAAGGGTTTGACCCCTCGAAAACTGCAAGGGAAATCATGAGGGCTTACCCTTCATCAATAGTGAAGGCGGAAGTTGCTGAGCGCAAGTTCTTCGGCAAACCCGTGCAGGCAATAAAAGTTTACTGTAAAGTTGCAACCGAAACAGAAAAGCTTGCAAAGCAGCTTCGAGGGCTCGAAGGGGTTAAAGAATGTCTCGAAGATGATATTCGTGTCTCAATGCGGTACTTAATCGACAATAATGTGGCTCCCTGTACGTGGCATGAAGTGGAAGTTGAGGAAGAAGAAAACAAATTAGGCGTAAGAGTGGACAAGCTTTATGCTGCAAAATCCATTCCAGAACAGCTTGAGAAAGTTGACAAGCCTCAGCTCAAAACGCTCAGTTTCTCGATGATTAGTTATAGCCGCGAAGGCTCACCTAAACCAGATAGAAATCCTGTAGTAATAATATCCACTGTTACAAGCAATGGCGAAGAAAACCAGTTCCTGGCAAGCGACGATAGGAATGATAAGCCTGTTATTCAACAGTTTGTTACGTACGTTCGCCAGTTTGACCCTGACATCATCGTCAGTTTCGGCGCTAACACTCGAGATTGGGATTACTTGATAAAAAGAAGCCACAAGCTCGAAAAAACGTTTGATGTTGACCGAGGAAAAAAGGAGCCGCATACCAGCGTTTACGGTCACGTGTCGTTCACGGGCATCGCTAACGTCGACCTTGCCGATTTTATGGATGTTTTTCCAGAAGTAAAGGTCAAGACACTTTCCAACTTAGCCAGCTACTTAGGCATAATGAAAAACGCATCCGGCATTGATATTGAGGATGTTGAATTCGCCGATTACTGGGATGACCAGCAGAAAAGAGAAGCACTTAAACAATTCAGCCTAAACAAAGCTCGCAAAATCCAAGGCTCGGCAAAGTTGCTGTTGGATTTCGCAATGCAGCTCTCAAGCCTAGTCAGCTTACCATTGGACCATGTTATGACTGCTGCGGTGGGATTTAGGGTTGAATGGTTTCTGATTAAGCAAACACGCAAAATCGGTGAACTCATACCCAGACGGATAGAGCAGCCCTATCGGACTTATGTCGGGGGGTTGGTGCTTAAACCAAAACCTGGATTGCACGATAACATAGCGGTTTTAGATTTTAAATCAATGTACCCAAACATCATGATACGGTACAACCTCTCGCCAGACACCTACATTGCACCCGATGCGCCTGAACCGCCAACTGGAGTTTACGAAGCACCCGAAGTAAAGCATCGATTCCGCAAAGCACCGCCTGGATTCTACAAGGAAGCATTAACCTACCTGATAGAAGTAAGAAATAAAATACGCTTAGAAATGAAGACCTTAAAACCCAGCACAGTTGAATACAGCATTTTAGATGCAAGGCAAAAAGCTGTAAAGATCATAACAAACGCTACCTATGGGTACGCTGGCTGGGTTGGCGCAAGATGGTACATTAAACCAGTAGCCGAAGCAGCTTCCGCCTGGGGTAGACAAACCATTTTAAGCGCTACCAGTTTAGCTGAAGATAAAGGCTTAACGATTATTTACGGTGACACTGACAGCATCTTCTTAACCAACGACGAAAAGAAACTTCTTGAGCTCCAAACTGAGATTAAAAACAATTTAGGCTTAGAAGTAGAAGTCGGCGAGGTCTACAAACGCATTTTCTTCACAGAAGCAAAAAAACGGTACGCGGGACTAAGACTTGACGGCACCTTAGACATAGTCGGGTTAGAAGTGATTCGCGGAGACTGGGCTGAAGTAGCTAAAAAAGTGCAAGAACACGTTCTCGAAATAATTCTGAAGGAACAATCGCCCCATAAGGCAGTTGACTACGTGCACACCGTAATAGAAGAGCTAAGGCAAAGGAAAATTCCGTTCCATGACCTTATAATTTGGAAAACCCTCACAAAACCGCCGGACCAGTACGCCATTAAAGCTCCGCATGTGGAAGCAGCAAAAATGCTAAGAGAAAAGGGCTGGCGTCTAACAGGCGGCGACAAAGTAGGCTTTGTCATATTGGCAGGTAAAGGACGATTATACAACCGCGTGAAACCTTACGTTTTCGCCAAATACGATGAAGTAGACGTTGACTACTATGTAACCAATCAAGTGGTTCCTGCAGCGGCGAGAATACTAGGCTTTTTCGGCGTAACGGAAAAAGAACTAATTAATGAAAAGAAAGAAAGTGAAGAAAGCAGAAGCCTAACGGATTACCTTTAAGCCTGAACGATTGCATCTTGGAAAGTTATCAATTCAACGTTTAACGCTGGCTTTACCGCTTCTGAAATTCGCGAAGCAACTATGCGTCTAATGTTTTTTTCGCCTGCGATATCAACGATTCTCTGCGTGATGATGCCGTCAAAAACCACTGTGTCAACGCCGCTTACTTGCTGAAGCTTTTCTGCCAATTGGCTTACTGGCAAACGCTCAATCAACTCGAACTTTTCATTAAGCAAGACCGCTTCAAGTGTACCCAGCAATGCTTTTGCGGCGTGGCTTATGGGTTCTGGAACTTCAACTGTGACTTGCGGTGGTGGCTCAGGCTTTTTAGGAGGTTTAGCAGCCTCGTTGATTGGAAGCTTTGCTTCTAGGGCTTCAGTGATTTCTTTGCAGTTGCATTCCTCGATTTCTTTGCCTCTTGGAGCACGACCGACAAACTTGACACTTGTAACTTGCTGTAACTCTTTCAGTATTAGGTCGCCGCCTCGGTCGCCGTCAAGGAGGGCAGTTGCTGTTTTCTCCTTGGTTAGCTTCTTTATCGATTCAGGAACTTTGGCGCCTTCAAGGGCAACAGTATTGAAAATTCCGCAGCGCATTAGATTGATTATGTCAGCGCGTCCTTCAACGACAATGATTTCTTTGGCGCTTTCTAATCCTGGACCAGCGGGCAAATCCTCTGGACCGTATTTTTCGACTTTGCCGATTTTCATTGTATCAGAGATTTCTTTGTAAACTTCATCGATGCTTGGCATTGACTCAATAGTCCATTTATGCAGGATTTCTTTTGCTCGGTCAATGATTATTTTTCTACGTGCTTCGCGAATGTCTTCGATTTTATCTAAGCTGACTTTGGCTGAGCATGGACCGACACGGTTGATGCTTTCTATACTTGCGGCAATCAGCGCTGTTGAAACCCTATCTAAACTAGTTGGAATAGTTATTGATCCAGTAGTTTTGTCATTTTTTGAGTGCAGGTCGATTTCGATTCTTCCGATGCGGCCTGTTTTCTGCAGTTCTCTTAAGTCAAGTTCAGGTCCAAAAAGTCCTTCTGTTTGACCGAAAACTGCGCCTATAACATCGGGTTTTTCTACTACACCTTCAATTTCAAATCTAGCGGATATAACATACTTTATTGTAAATGTTTGGGATGCTCCCGTAAATATGCACTTCCTATTTGTAAGTTTATTTGATTATGTAAATCACATAAAGCGAGTGTTTCTCGCAATGATGAGATTCTTTAATTCTTTATTAGTTTGATACAATTTAGGCGCATTCTATTTAATATAATTATCGTATTCAAGATATGTAATCCACGCCTTCATTCCCTCTGAAGACAAGCTCGTGCGCTCTAACCGTATTTCCTGTTGTATTTGATTTATTAATTTCATCATTTCCCTGCAGTGAATTCGGGTTTTATTGGAATAATATTTATGATTCCATCGTGGATTTTTCAGGCATTAATAATACGCTGTACGTATTAGGCTATATCTTATCTGTGTAGGAGAATCGGGGGTTAATATGGATTTATTTCAAGCTGTTGAAAAGAGAAGAACCGTCAGGGAATTTCAGTCTAAGCCTGTTGAGGAAGAAAAAATCATGAGAGTTCTCGCGGCAGGATTGAAGGCTCCAACGCATAATCACCTCAGAGAATGGGAATTTATTCTGCTAAAGGATTCCGAACAAAGAGAGAAAGTTGTGGCGGCAGCCCAAGGCAAGGATTTTTCCGAGAAAGAAGTGGAAAAGGCAACCTGCAAAATGGAAGAATGGGAAAAACCCGCGTATTTAGCTGCTCTGCCTGTCCAGAGAAGGATGATGCTGACCTCACCAGAACTTCTTATCGTCTGCTTCAGAATGAGAAAACCGTTCAAAGAATGCAAGACACTCTATGACCTGAACAATCTTGCTTCCGTTTGGGCATGCATAGAGAATATACTTTTGGCGATGGCTGCGGAAGGATTGTACGGGGTAACCTTCATAACGAAAGATACTGAACCATTGAAGAAGATGCTGAATATGCCAGGTGATTATGAAGTGGCAGCTTTGATACCGATAGGATACCCCAAAGATTACTTTGTGAAGCAGAAACCAATCTCACTGCAGGAGAAACTTCATTACGACAGATGGTGACCAATTAGAATTTGAAATAGAAAAAACCCGTTTAAGAAAAACATAATCTGCAGGTATCGCCAATTAATAACGAAAAGTTTGGTTTGGCGAATCATAATCTTGACCAATGCGACAAACCAAAAAATTCAGGAAGAACGAGGAGAGAGAACGTGTCGCATTTTCGGTTAACTGATGATCCGCCAAACGATCTGCGCGGGTTTTCATTCGCATACATATCACACTCAGAAAAAAATAAAAGCATATGTTGTTGCATCATGGTGCCCACATTTCAATTGCTTAGCTTTAAGCAGAATGCTGTATAGAAGCGCTTGTACCTCGTTGCCTTCAAAAATGCCAAGCTAAAAGTATCTCCCTGCTCTTCTTCTCCTTAAAGTTTTTATACACATTTTGCTAGCCAAAAACTTGTCTGCTCTTTTTAGGATTTGACCCTTCACCTTATATAATAATACCAACAAATGGTAAATACTCAGAGCGACCGCCATGAGCTTACGCTTAAACCCTGAATACGAAAAATTGCTGCCAAAAATGTCTGAGGACGAATTTGCCGAGCTCAAAGCATCCATGCAAGCAGAAGGCCAGCATTACCCGATAATAGTAAACGAGGACTTGGAAATTTTAGATGGACACCACAGGTACCGCGCATGCACCGAACTGGGCGTTGAACCAGATTTTGAGGTGCGTAAGTTTGAAGATAAATTGCTTGAAAAAAAATTCGTGATTGAAGTAAACCTTAGGCGTCGTCACCTGAACAATTTTCAACTCGTAGAGTTAGCAGTGCCGTTGCTTGAGATTGAAAAAGCACTTGCAAAGAAACGGCAATCTGAAGGAGGCAAAAACGGGCGAAACCAGCAATTAGGGTTAGCGCCAGATGACGCTGAGCCCGCGTTTAAGGCTAAAGCAACTGAATTAGTAGCCAAGAAAGCGGGTGTTTCAACTCGAACCTTTGAAAGGGGAAAAAAAATACTGGAAAAAGCAAGCGAAGATGATAAGCAGAGGCTGCGTGAAGGAAAGGCTAGCATCGCCAAAGTTTACCAAGAAATCGCATCAAGCGGAAACACACAAATTAAAAAAGACGCTGCTGAGCAAACCGCCTTAAAACAAGAGAGTCCTCGTGAGGTGCAGAATAAAGCGGAATTGTTAGCGCTTTTGGAGCGTATGCTCAAGCAAGAATTATTTTGTCCTTCATGTGGAAACTCAATGTTCGAATGCAGCAAATGCCATAAAACACTGCAAGCATTATTGCATTCCAAAAACTCCGAAAAAGCTTCAGTTTAAGATCAAGATTCCATGTTTATCGGGACGCGATTAGGTTTATGGATGGCAAGATTACGGTTCGCCTGAACAGTTTACGCTTTTCTTTTGCATTAAAAGCAAACGAAAGGGTCGCGTCAGCATGCGCACAAATCCATATAAATTGAGTCATTCATTATCAAACAAGCCTTAAAGCACAATGAGGAGCTTGAGGAACCATGAGTTCGCGAATACAAACAAGCTCAGGTGCCAAGCAAACAAAATTAAAACCAACAAAGAAGATTGGGGGAAATTAACGAAAAATAATTCTCGATTTATAGAATTGATTATCGCTGTTTCTTGTCTTCTAATTCTTGCAGGCTGCTTCTGCTCTGAGGTGCATGCACAGACAGCGGATACATCCCGTTTTAGCCATATGCAAAACGCAATGTTGCCTGCCGCCTCGGGATTAACAATGCCGTTATCTCCGCTTCCTGCTGCAACGTACGATGAACAACTTGGATTGACGTTTACCCGAAATTTTACAAGCCTCGCTTACAACGTTACTGCAGTTCCACAAAACGACTCAGACGGCTATGGACCAGCGTATCTTCTGAACGGCTTATCAAACGATGGTTACTGGTATCAAGCGGGTTTATCCTATAACTGGCCATATGCAGATGGAGGCTACAATCCAGGTTTCAACTTTAACTACGAGGTCTTTAATTCGGCTGGGGTATCCATTTATCCGCATAACAGCGGTGGACTAAAATCATTCTCAGGACCAGTCAATTCAGGAGATTTAGTTCTTCTTTATCTTTACCTCAATGACGGTAATGTCTATATGTATGCCAAAGACTGGAACACGGGAGCAGTTGCCGTTGCAAATTATTCCGATAGCCAAACTAGCTATTTTACTGGTTCTACTTCATCGCCAAGTAACGGCAACGGATTCTTCTCTGGGCTTATGACTGAGTGGTGGCACGTAAGCCCGTACACTGGAGGCGAAGCACAGGTCACTTATTCCAATTATACTTATGGGCTTTCATCCGCTTGGATGTGGATCGACGAATGGAATCCGACTATCAGCCAATCGCTTTTTTCAAGCGAGGAATTGGTCTCATATCTCAAGCCGACTCTGCTGAAAGAATTTTCTTTGGATGGAGCAACAGAGTACAGCAACGCCTATGAATTCATAACGGGCTCAACTTTTCAACAAATGACATCTATAACGTTGCTTCCTGCTGGTGGGTCGACTCCTCTTTCGGCTACAAACGAGTTTGCGGTTTCGTTTACTTTAGATAGTCAACCACAGGTTAGTTATATCCAAAATGGTACGTTAACATTTACTGCTGATAATGGCACTAACGTGGTGATATCGGGCGCCTCCACTGGCTCGTCCTCAACTGAAGAATGGGTATTGAATTCTCAAGGTACTAACGTAACCGTGCCAGCGGGATCAACTACCACTTTCTATTACTATGATATCCTCAGTCAGCAGGTAGCTTATGCAGTATCTGGCGGCGGAAACCCTAGCAATCCAACATTAACGTATTACACTGCTCCTTCAACTTCATCTTCTCAACCCAACCAAACAATTAACACCATTTCCTTACCCCTTATTCAACAAACAATAATGGTTCTAAGAGGGACAACAGCCACCGTTAGTAATAATATCTTAGGCGTTTCGAAAGATCAGTGGGCTACTCCAAAATCATCTTGGAGCATATCTCAGGTGAATCAAATTCCAAGTCTCATAATTTATTATCACCAGTATCAAGTCATAGCAGGCTATTCAACCTCAGACGGTTCAGTACCATCATCTAACATCATACTATCAGGAACACAATTTGGATCCAATTACCAACTGCTTCTTACCACCACAAATCAGGCAATCTGGCTAGATGCGGATACGCCTTGGTCAGCCTCTACCATTGCAACAGCTTTGTCAGGAACTGAACGGTGGAGTTCTTCCGCTGGCACTTCTGGAGAAATAACGGGGGCAATTACAATAAACCCAATCTACGTTCACCAATACTACTTAGCAGTAATTTCAACCTATGGTTCACCCTCAGGCTCAGGATGGTATGATAGTGGCTCAACGGCTTATGCTGGTCTCAACACTGGAACTGTTTCCGGCGGAGTTGGCACTCAGTACGTCTTCACCAGTTGGGGTACTGATTCTTCGGGAACTAACTACGCTCTGAGCAACGCGATTACGATGAATAGTCCCGAGACGGCTAATGCTAACTGGAAAACTCAGTACCAGTTGACTGTGACTTCAGTTTATGGCACGACAAACGGCGCTGGCTGGTATGATAGTGGCTCAACTGCTTACGCTATTGTTGCATCTAACATTGTATCAGGAAGCACAGGCATCCAATATGTTCTAACAGGTTGGAGTGGTAATTCTTCAGGTTCAGGAACAACAAGTAACGGCATAGCAATGAATGCACCTAAAACCGCAACTGCATCTTGGGGAACTCAGTATTATTTAACTGTTTTTTCTGCTTATGGCTCACCTAGTCCGGCAAGCGGCTGGTTTGATGCTGGTTCGAACATAAATGAAGCTATTACTTCTCCTATACAGGAATCCATTATTACACGGCACGTATGCACTGGTTGGACGGGGACAGGAAGCATCCCAGCGACTGGAACAAACACAAGCTTACAATTCACGATAAACCAGCCTTCAAGCATCGCTTGGAACTGGCAAAGCCAATTCATATCCTCAACGGTTTTACTAATGATTGGAGCTCCCTTGGCAACGGCAATAATCGGATTATCAATCTATCTGCTTAAGAATAGCCAAAAGTTCAGGAAGCAGAAATGAAGCTTAGATCACGTTTCTTGTTTTTGATATGTTTTCGTTTATTGGCTACTTAAATATGCGATATATGCACCCTCGAATATGGTTAAGTCGTTGAAGTTTGGCACACCAGTGTGCTCATAATCTATTATTGGATTATACACACCAAATTCATAGTAATTGATGTAGTCGCTTACAAATATTTCAATATCTTCAAAGTTTACTGTACCAGCTTGGTTTAGGTCGGCTGGACTTACAAGTTGATTGAAATTCAAGTTTACGTTGAAGTTGTAATACGTGACTTTTGAACTTAAGCTACTGTTTACTGTTAATGTTAGTGTGACTTTCATGATTTGTCCTGAAAGGATTATTGCATCATATTCATTTAATGTTACATTAAAATACTGGGTGTAATCACCTGATAATGTGTTTTGATTATCATCTTTGAAGACGAAATCCGTTAGGTCTAATGGAGTTACTATGTAAGCCTTACTTCCAGTGTTTTTGAGATAGAATGTTACTGATGTTGAACCACCCGCAGATACTGCTCCCCAAGTTATGCTTTGGAGCACCGTTGTGGCACCAGAATTGGAATAAGCATTAACATCTGATGTGGATTCTGCAAGGCTTGCGTGAGCAACATTAAGTTGAGTAAGAACATTAAGACATGTAAGCGAAATGCTTAATGCTAACAAAACGGCAATGATAGCGCTTATCGCTTTTTTGTTTCTCATTTATTGTTTTCTCGCTTTCTTTTTTAAGGTCTCTTTTTCACCAATTAAACAAAAGGCATGCACGCTGTTGAAGCAGTCTAAGAAAAGACCCGATTTTTGAAAAGAGCCAAGTTACTGCTTCATCCCACATTGCATCTCATTTACCGACAAGAATTGATTTCCCTCAATCACCATTCTTTGCGTATCCCCTGAATAGAGTCAGGTTAAATCGTAATTAACGCGCCACGCTCTCAATTTTCTCCCTCTCCAATAACTTAACTCAATTTGAAAAGGAAGTATAAGATACCTTTCAATATACAAAATGGGCATCTACACAAATTCTTCGTAAACTATTTAGAAGCGCCACTTTAGGTTTAGGTTTTATTAAAATTCAATCAACAATCAGGAAAAATGCAAACGTCAACCACGTGAGAACGCTCCAAAAAAGGCAGGGAAAAACGCGGGAAGTATCTATGGCTTTAGTTAATAAGCACAAATAGTATAGCACTACACATAGCAACAGTACTGCGTGAAGTAACATATGCAAAGGTCTTATTCACGATTGCTCGGGGTCGTTGGAAAACCGAACACTGGAAAATCCACGTTTTTCAGCGCAGCAACCTTGGCAGCGGCAGAAATAGCCAATTATCCTTTCACTACAATTAAGCCTAACAGGGGAGTTGGCTACGTACGCACGCCTTGTGTTCATGAAGAATTCAAAGTGAAAGATAACCCTAAAAACTCGTTGTGCCTGGACGGTGTTAGGCTGGTTCCTGTAGAATTAATCGACATCGCAGGCATTGTTCCGGGCGCCTGGGAAGGACGCGGCTTAGGAAATCAGTTTCTAGACGAAATACGCAGAGCAGACGCGCTCATCCACGTGGTTGACGCTTCAGGCGGAACAGACTGCGAAGGTCGGGTATGCAAACTTGGCGAGCATGACCCGCTTGAGGATGTCAAGTTTCTTGAACACGAAATAACCATGTGGATGGCAAGCATACTTAAAAAGGACTGGACAAAAATCGCGAGAACAGCGGAATCAGACAAAAAAGGCATCTTTAGCCCCTTAGAAGAACGGCTCAGCGGTTTAGGCATAAAACGCAGCCACATTTTTGAAGCAACGAAAAGAACTGGCTTGAACGCTGATAAACCAACCGGCTGGAGTGACGATGACTTCTTAAAATTTGTTGATGTTCTAAGACAAATTTCTAAGCCCATGTTGATAGCTGCAAACAAGATGGACTTGCCAACCGCTGAAGCGAATTTGGAGCGTATGAAGGAACTTGATTACATGGTTATTCCATGTTCGGCAGAGGCTGAACTTGCACTTAGACGTGCTGCTGAAAAACAATTAATCGATTATAAGCCAGGGGACTGCAACTTTAAGATAACACAGCCGGAAAAGCTATCTCAAGTTCAGATTAAGGCTTTGGAAGTTATACGTGAAAAAGTGCTCCAAAAAAAGGGTTCAACAGGCGTCCAGGATGCAATAAACATGGCTTACTTCAAACTTCTCAACATGATAACTGTTTACCCCGTGGAAGATTTAGAGCACCTCTCTGACCATAACGGCAGAGTCTTGCCAGACGCTTACCTCATTCCGAAAGGAACAACCGCGCGTCAGTTCGCTTACTTAATCCATACAGAACTTGGAGAAAGCTTCATCTACGCCATCGATGCCCGAGACAAAAGAAGAATCGGCGAAGACGCCATCCTCAAAGACAGAGATGTCATAAGCATCGTAAGCGCCAAAAAACGCACCTAATTCTCTTTTTTTTTAAATCATTTTTTTATTGTTTATTTTCCGAAGCGACGTTTGCGGTACTGGAAGGTCCTGATGGCTCTTAACAAGTCAATTCTGCGAAAGTCAGGCCAGTAAACATCCAAGAACAGAAGTTCGCTGTATGCGGCTTGCCAAAGCAAGAATCCGCTTAAGCGTTCTTCGCCTGAAGTGCGTATAATCATGTCGGGATCCTGCTTATCCATGTGTGCAGTGTACAGGTACTTTTCAAAGGTGCCTTCGTTCACATCAGCTAACTCTAAATCGCCGCTTTTAACTTTCTCAGCAATAGTCTTAGCAGCATCGACGATTTCGGCTCTCCCCCCATACGCGAACGCAAAATTCCAGAAATATCTATCATAGCTTGCCGTTGCTTTCTCCACATCTTCAATGCTTTCCTGTAAACTTTTAGGCAGAAGGTTAACTCTGCCGATGACTTTCACATGCACTTTGTCGCGATGTAAACGCTCATCTTTTAGCAGCTTGCGAAATCTTTCCTCAGCAATTTGCATAATCTTTTGTACTTCATCCGATTTCCTAGAAAAGTTTTCTGTTGAAAAAGTGTAGAGCGTTACGTATTTGACATCAAGCGTATGGCACCAATCTAAAAGCAGCTCAACTGTATCAGCACCATTCTTGTGACCCCACTTATCCTGTAGCTGCCAAGGGTCTTTTTCCTGCTCGCTTGCCCACCGTCTGTTGCCGTCTAAGATTATGGCGATATGCTCAGGTCTTACTCCATTCTTAACCTGAAGCCATAGCCATCTCTCATACACCTTGTATGCGCCAATATAAGAAAGCATTTTTTTGAGCACTAAACGGGCCTCGCTTGTTAAACGTTCTTCTAGGGATTTTTCTTTTAAACTTTACTTCATAGTTAGAACCTTGACTGTTTCAATTAAATCTTGCCCTAATTCCCGATTAAAACGCTGGGGAAAATTTTATTCTGATTCTTGATTCTTTTCGGGTTTTTGGAAGAAGCCTTTAGTTGACCTGCTAACTATGTGAATTAATAGCACAGAAGCAATGCCAATTAGAATACCTACCACTATTGTAAAAATGAACATTGAAAAATCCTGGCTGTTTAAACCGACTATTGGATGCCCTGCTGAGTTGTATGTGTCGTAAATTACGTTTGCTGTTGCTTCAAGAATAAAACGGAACCATGCAACTGTGACTATCAAAGCAAGATTCCGAAGTAATCTTGGGTCTCTTTCAAAGTATAAACGTACGCTTCGTCCAAAAAGAACGATGATTATGCCCACTACCAGCAGGTCTTCGACACCTTTAATAAAGAAAGTGATTATCTTCGGAGAGATAGCTAGCCATCCAGCCCAGGTAGTGGGGTATGGTGCCGCGTTAATATTGACGTTTGCTATTCCGAGGTAAATGCTGACAATGATGCATAAGATTCCGGCGAAAACCGTGTAATTTGAGATTTGCATCGGCATAGACGGCGGTGAATAGTCTTTTACCCACCTATAGAAGTCTTTAGCTGATTTGTCAACGCCAAAGCCCTTGATAAGTAAGAAACCGCCTAGAACAATTACAATGGCGATTCCGTAATAGTCAATGGCGCCTGGGTAAACGAAATTGTTGATAGCCCAAAGAACGCCGAAGATTAAAACTAGTAATCCGGGCAAACCTAACGCCATGCGCGCGTACTTTGGATTATTTACTAGTAACCGAACGTATTTTGTGAAGACTGCAGCAGTCTCTTCGATTGATTCACTATGCTTTATTACTACTCGTCTTACTGACGAAACAGGAACTCTGGATTCAACAAGAGGCAAAATTGCTTCGTCAGAATAACCATCACTAACCAAAATCACTTCATTTGCACTAAAACTATCAAGTAAATTATTTAATTCAGCAACCAATTTTCTGTCAGCGCTGACGCCGCCCAACTCAGTACCCGATATCGTAGCGACTTCAAAAATTTCCTGCGGTTGCTTTTCGTTTTGTAACCTGTCATAAAGCCGGATGGCTTCGAACATGGCGTTTGCATCCGGTTCTTCAGGGTCTTTTAAGGCTAAGGAAACTGCGCCGTCTAGGTTTGCGGTTCTTCCAAGAAGAGGCGTTTTTATTCCTGTCTTTACTTCTATATCGCCATCTCTATCGACGCATAGGATTAGGATACGCTTTTGCGTTTGGTCTTGCGTTTCCTTTTTTGCCATACATCTCTATTCCCTTAATACTGCCTTTTAACTTTAATCTTGTGTTTGTTCATCATCTTCCGTGTCATCGCCCATGACGAGCTGAAACTCATTCCAACTTAATTTTTCGCCCTTCTGCAGCTTATCCCTCGCCTCAGCTCCAAGCTTATCTTTAATAGCCTGCTGTTTTTCTTTGGTTGCTTGCTGGGTTTCTTTAACTGCCTTTTGTTTTTCTTTGATAGCTTGCTGATACGCTATTTGCCTTGCTTTATCTTCCTCTCTCATGGAAGCTCTCAGCCCCCGTAACTGCCCAGTCAATTCCGCGATTTTCACTTGAAAAAGAACAATTTCCTCCTTCGTTTTAACGTAAGCTTGATGTAGGCTATCAGCTTGCGCTTTGCTTACTTTCGCAGCATTTACTTTTTCAATCATTTGCGAATGTAAATCTTGACTTTTCTTAGCTAAATCAGTTAATTCCTTATGAAACGTGTCAGCTTCTGCTTCAAGGGTTCGGCGTTGAGCCAGTAACTCCTTGATTTTTTTGTATTTAAGGTCTATTTTTTTGTAGCTGCTCAGTAGAATTTCAAGCTGCTTGACGTTCTCAATTAGCCCTTTTTCCTCTTGCAAATCAAGAGAAGTTGTCTGAATCTTCCATTCAATTGCGTCAAGCTCTTCTTGCAAGTCCTGCTGCCTTTCGCGCGGTAGTTTCTTTTTGAGTTCTGCGATTTTTTCTTTTATGGCGTTTATTTCGTCGGTGATTGGTGTAGTTTTAGCTCTGATTTCATCTCTTTGGTGTTTTAGCAGCTTCACTTTTTCATTTATCCCGTCGCGCTCGGTTTTCAATTCATTAATTTCTTGGTGGGTTTTCTTTACTTGGTCGTTTAGCTGGTTTCTCTGTTCGACATGCTTTTTGATTTGAGCCTCTGCTGTATTAGCTTGCTCTCTTAGTTTTTCAATTTGCTGATTAATGTCTTCTATTTTAATGGGTTTTTGTTGCTCTGACATGTACGGTAGCCTCTAGCCTCTAGTGCTGTTGAAGCTAATGAGCATTGATGCTTAAGCATTTATAATGATTTTCTGTACAAAATATGTAGTTTAACATGGTAAACCTGCTTTCAGATTATAATTTTTAAATATATGTTGGCACAATGATTGGTAAGATGAGAGAGTATGACGTTTAACTATGAAGACCTACTGAAAAAGGCGTGCGCTCAGATGCCGGAAGTTTCCACAAAGCATGAGCGCCTAGAAATGCCAAAACTGATTGTTAACACAGTTGGTATGCGCACGATTATTTCTAATTTCAAGGAAGTGGCTGATGCCTTGGACCGTGATCCTCAGCACATTTTAAAGTTCTTAACTCGGGAAATGGCTACCGCAGCGACCTTTCAAGATTCAAGAGCGATCTTTCAAGGAAAATTTCGCCGCGAAAGTTTCGAACGTTTACTGCAGCGGTATTTAGATAGTTACGTAGTTTGCCCCATTTGCAAGCGTCCTGATACAAGAATTGTTAAGGAAAAACGATTATCTTTTCTAGTATGCAACGCTTGTGGAGCAAAATCATCGATTAAACAGCTATAGGCGACTATAAAATTGGAAGTCTACGTAAACCTCAAGAAGGCAGGCAGAAACGTACTATTAGCCGTTTGCGACTGCGAATTGCTCGGCAGGACACTGCGGGAAGGCAAAATTGTCTTTCATATTAAAGACGAATTTTATAAAGGCAGAAAGGCAACTGTTGAAGAAGCCATGGGAATGATCGATAATTCCACCATAGTGAACCTTGTAGGCAAATGCTGTGTAGAAAAAGCCATAGCAAAGGGTTATGTGCATCCTGAAGCGGTTCTGAACATAGAAGGCATACCCCATGCTCAAATAGTAAAACTTTAACCATGCTTTTGAGCGATACTGTCAAGTTATTTGTCATGAGTTAAACTACTGAATAAAGTTTTTTCGTAAGTGCGTCACGTATAGCTATCTTCATAGAAAGTGTATTATCATAAAATTTAATTAACGATGGCTCATACATGTACTTCAAAACCGTCTGAGCCCTTCAAGATGAAAGCTAACCCAAAGATAACTATCTCTAAACGCGTTATCGCCGTTCTTCTTGTAGCTTTGCTTGCGCTGTCTGCTTTTAACACTTACATGATTTTTGAGCGACCCAGCCCTGCTAATTCTGGTGCTTTAAGTTACGATTTTGTTGTTTCCCAAAGCGGTAAGGATTACGTATTAAAAAACATGTTAACGGGTTCTACCACAAGCGTATCGGGGAGTGCTTCGTCTGCTATTAATAAGGCGTTTGCTCAGGGAAATTCGGTTTACCTTAACCCTGGAACATACATTTTAAAGGGGGATGTTCTGGTTTCCAATAAAATTAACGCTCAAATCGTCGGTGACGGAGCAACCGTAATTGGCAATGGATACAAAATAATCATTTACGGCGACAACTACACCACTTCACAATACGCCACTATATCGGGCTTAACAATAATAGATGGAACCGTTACAATTGAAAACTCGTTTGGAACAACCATATCCAACATGATTTTCGAGAATACTTCAGTCGGCATCGAATTGGCTAATACAAGGTCTTGGAGTGAAGACACAAAAATTGAAGACTGCAGTTTCATAAATGCCACTGAAGGCATTGCTTTCCGGACGCCTGTTGGCAATGCTACAGGTTCCTATGACAGCTCGGTAATCGACAGTTGCTTCTTCAACATTAGGGACAATTCTGTCGGCATCAACATCGAACCGTTGGCGGAGCTTTCGGATAGTCAGCTGCAAGATGTCCGAATGTGGATGGGTCAAGATGGAGTGACCAATCAAACTGGACTTTTAGATGATGGTTCAATGGATCAGACTTTGCTGCTTGGTGTGGTGTTCGAGTCCTTCACTGATGTGCCGAATGATATGTTCGCGGTAGGTCTTGGACAAACATGTGTTTATGCTCCAACTCTCGACGGTGGCGTCAGCTTCTTGGGCAATTGGACGGCTAGCATTCATAACTCCTATGGCATATGGGTTTCTGGAGTCGGCAGCGCTTTTGAGAGAATAAACGTCAATGTTCCAGTCGGCGTAAATGGCCATTATGGCGCTAACGTGACTATCCAAGCGCTTCCGCTTCAAATTTTCACTTTTGAGCCTAAAATTCAAGTCGACGGTAGCTTCATAAATAACGAGACGGTCACCGTTAGAATCCGCTTGGAATTCGCTGACAATGTAATCTCAAACCCCGTAACTGAAACCTTCACCAGCAGCGGAGCAGTATGGTTAAGTAACGACCAAATGATGGAACTGTATCCCTCACAGGACATAATTTTAGGCGTTGTGTTTGATGCACAATCAAGCGCCAGCTCCACAAACGCAGTTGTCACAGTTAGCGGCTACGGCACAGACGGATAAATCTGCTTACTTAATGCTCTCTTGCCCAGTGGATTGATTTTTTTTCTTGTGTCCGTGAGCTTTTGCGTCTCTATTGGTTTTTTGGGTGAAGGTCCTGAATTATTTTTTTCTTAGTCTTCAGTATTGCTTCTGTGACTTTAATGCTCTTTGGACAAACCATTGTGCACATGTAATAGCTTTTGCAACCCCAAATTCCATAAGGTTTCTCCATAATTTGCATGCGTTGGACTGTATCGGTTGCTCTAGAATCACAAATGTATTTCTGCGCTCGAAGTATCGCGGCTGGACCGATGAATTCTGGTTCTTGCTCGAGAATAACTGGGCAGGCAGCGATGCAGCAACCGCATAGTATGCATTTGACGGCATCATCAATTCTGCTCCGTTCTTCTATGCTTTGCAGTCGCTCCTTGGCTGTGGATGCATTGGGCGGTTTTTCAGGTGTGTTTGGGTTAATTGCTTTTATCCTTTTGAAGAAAGGCTCCATGTCAACGTTTAAGTCTTTTATTACGGGAAAATACTTTAACGGCTCAATCAGCAGTTCCTCTGTGTTATCATAGTCTTTGACTAGTTTTTGGCACGCTAAAGCGGGCATCCCATTGATAGTTACCGCGTCAGAACCGCAGATTCCATGAGCGCAAGACATCCTATATGTCAAGCTGCTGTCTTGTTCCCACCTGATTTTGTTTAGGCAATCAAGGATGCGTTCATTCGGGTTTGCTTCTACATAAAATATGTCGTAGTGCGGTTCCCTGTCAGTTTCAAGGTTGAAACGGTAAATTTTCAGTTTGACCTTCATTTAGTATCTCCGTTTTTCAGGCGCAAACCTGTTGATTGATACGGGTTTGTAACTTGTCTTAAGTCCTTCTGGCGCCGTATACACCAGCGTATGTTTCAGCCATTCCTCGTCGTTTCTTTCAAGGTAATCGCTTCGGTAATGGGCGCCGCGGCTTTCTTTTCGTTGGAGCGCTGAAAAAACTATTGCTTGCGCCGTTTTCAGCATATTTCCAAGTTCTAATGCTTCTTGCAGCTCATAATTGAATATCCTACTCTTATTCGCTAAACAAACGTTCAGGTAACGCTTTTCTAGTTGGCGGATACCTTCTAATGCTTGCTCAAGTCCATCCCTGTTTCTAAAAACGCTGCATTTCTCAGTCATCAAATTCTGCATTGCCTCACGCAAAACTGGCGCTCGTTCGTTTCCCGCGGAATCTATTAAATGGTTAATTTTGCTGGACACGATGCTTTCGGCTTGTTGAGGAAGCTGAGGCAAATCCTTCCCTTTTGCATGTTTAGCAGCGTTAACTCCTGTTCTATATCCAAAAACAACCAAGTCAATCAGCGAGTTACAGCCTAATCGGTTTGCCCCGTGAACGCTCACGCATGCGCATTCGCCGACTGCGAAAAGTCCTGGGAGGAATGTGTCTCCCTTGTTGATTAAAACGCGTCCTTCCGAATCGGTTGGGATTCCACCCATCATGTAATGACATGTGGGAGCCACAGGGATAGGTGTTTCACTTGGGTCAATGCCTAAGTAAGTCTTTATGAAAGATGAGATTTCAGGTAATTTTTGCGTTAATTGTTCTTTGCCTATTTCGCGGAGGTCCAAGTGGACGTAGTCTTTGCTTTCGACGCCTCTGCCTTCCTTTATCTCGGTTAATATTGCCCTTGAAATAATGTCCCGTGGAGCCAAATCCTTCAAAGTCGGCGCATAACGCTCCATAAAGCGTTCGCCAACGCCGTTGCGTAACACGCCGCCTTCAGCACGAGCAGCTTCACTAATAAGAATCCCAAGTCCGTAAATGCCGGTGGGGTGAAATTGAACAAACTCCATGTCTTCAAGAGGAATAAGCGAATCAAGAGTTAAAGCGAAACCGTCACCTGTTGAAGCAAACCCGTTGGACGTGGTTTTATAGATTTTGCCGCATCCGCCCGTGGCTAACACGATTGCTTTTGCGTGAAAAACTTGAGGGGTGCAGGTTGCAATGTCATAGCCGGCGACGCCGCAGCAGTGAGTGTTCGAAAAGAGCAGCTGCAGGACGAAAACTTCATCGTACATGTCAACTCCTTTTGCTAAGCATCTGTCGTAGAGTGTGTCCATTATTGCTCTACCCGTGCGGTCAGAAACATAACATGCTCGTTTGATCGGCGCTTCCCCATAATTCCTTGTATGTCCTCCGAATCGGCGTTGCTCAATCTTGCCTTGCGCGTTTCGGCTGAATGGGACGCCCATATGCTCCAGTGAGATTATGGCGTTGGGTGCTTCTTCGGATAGGATTTCTGTTGCGTCCTGGTCGGCTAGGTAATCGCTGCCTTTAACGGTGTCGTACATGTGCCATTCCCAGTGGTCTTCTTCCTCGTTTCCAAGACTTGCCGCTATTCCACCCTGCGCAGCCACCGAGTGGGAGCGTGTAACGTGCACTTTGCTGACGACGGCGACTCGGCATTGCTCTACCGCTGTTAGTGCGGTGTATAACCCTGCGATTCCGCCACCGACAATCACAACATCGTATTCATGTATCAAATGTTTAGTTGCCTCAAAAAAATTTAGATTTCGAATTTTTCGATTATTCTGTTTTCTTTTTCGCCTGTGATTTCAGCGATTACATGGAAGTATTGTTCGAGCCCTGAACTGTTGATTCTCGGTTTCAGTAGCTCATCGATTTGGAATATTCCTGCTGAGTTTGACATTTTTATTTTTATGACGATTGGTTTGCCTGTTTCTGCTACCTCTACTTCTACTTTCTCGATGGATAACGCTGAGACAGCGTGGATATCCACCTTTCCAGCTTGGAATGGAATTCGGGCTCTTCCAGCTTCCATGTCCAATGCGTCAGCAATGCTGACTATGCCTGCTTCTTTAGTTAATATCTTGTTGCGGGGAGGTTTGTTGCTGGGTTCATCATGGGTTACGATTGCGTGGAGGATTTCCGAGGTCATTATTGCTATTTGTTCTTCATCGTATGTTGGCGGTAAACATTTCTCTAAAAATTCTAACGATAAAAATGCACCGTATATTTCATGGTTGTATCTTTGAACAATCATGCCTAAATCGTGGAAGATTGAGCCTAAAACAACGACAACTTCAGCGTCATCATTTTGCATCCCATAATTTTCCACTATGCTGGGTGTTATGAGTTTTTTCTCGACAAGAATCCGCAGAAGTTTCAACGCAAGATTCGCGACAATTTTAACGTGCGTTGGACCGTGATCGGTGTAGCCCATGCGCTCTATCGCCATAACGTTGGCGCATTTCCAGTAGGTTTGCAGTTTCTTATCTTCTTTTATTCTTTCCATAACCTGCTTTAGTTTAACGTTGTTTCGATATGGAATGTTAAAGTGGTAAGACACTTGACGGTTACTCCTGCAAAGGATAATTCTATCTAGAGATTTAAAAACTTACATTCAACCTTTCAAGATGTAACCGCATGAAAACACGATTTTGCTCGCCAGCACGTGATTTTATTTCTTTAAGTGAAATAGGAAATACGCCGTACATTATAGACGAAAATAACACCGACTATTATCCGCTTTTGCAACAAGTTAATATTCCCTCAAGTGTTCCAGCACCGACGCCTTCTTTTTCCATAGGAGATTGGATTCCACCAGTAGTGATTCCTGTTGTTATCGCCGCTTTAGCTTTAGAGGTAGTCATTGTCTCTCTGCTACTTTATAGAAGACATCGAAAAACCATTAATTCAAGTCAGCAAACTGTTTCCAACAGTGGATGTAAAATTTGGGTGATTTATCACAGAAAAAGAATAACAAGAAAGCTTCTTAGCTTCAAGATTTTTTTGCTTGCATTTTCTATCAGAGTTTCCACTTGTTTTCGCCTTCAATTATCAATCAATTTTTTACAGAGAAAACCGTCAACCGACAACTTCACAGAACCCTTTTTATTATTGCAAAGAAAAGAAAAACCTGGAAAATGTAAGGCGGGGTAGGGTATCAATTTAACAAGTGAATTTCTCCAGCAAAATTGAAAGTTTAAGAGGAAGACTATTTGCTAGAGGAAAAACGTTAAAAAAAAGTTATAGGTCCTATGGATTGTAGGAATCAGATTTTTTCGTGTCAAATCTGCATAATTCAATGAACACGCTTTTAAGCACGAAAAGCAATTGTTTTCAAATATCTAAAACAGAGGTTTACGTTTGGGAAAGAAAAAAGTGTTAAGCGAAGGCGCAATCGGCGAGTTAGTTTATCCTAGAGAAGGCGAAGTTTTAGGTGTAGTTACGAAACTGCTTGGTTTTGACCGAATCATGGTTAAGTGTCAAGACGGCGCTGAACGTTTATGTCGAATCCGAGGCAAAATGAAAAGGCGAGTGTGGATTCGCGAAGGCGACATAGTTATTGTTTCACCATGGGAGTTTCAAACTGACAAACGCGGCGACGTTGTATGGCGCTATACACATTCGCAAGCTGATACGCTACGGCGCAAGGGCATTTTGACCCTTTAATTTTCAAAATTTAATCATTGTTATTCATTTTTAGCTGCTGGTCAACGGCTGCATAACCCGTTGTTTTTTAAATTTTTTCAATCAACAATAGCATCCGCTTTCTTGTTTGATTGCTTTTAAATATAAATACCCTGAAGCTGTTAGCATGACTTGATATTATGTCTAGAAAAGCTCAAGAACGTCTTGCGCACACCGAAAGAAGAGTGGAGCGAAGGGACAAAATGCTGACGCATGACATGACAAAGGAGCGCGCAACTGTGGAGGAGGTTTTTGACCAAACCACGCGCATGGTCGTTTTTGACCTGCTTAACAGCGGCGTTTTCTACGAGCTCAATGGAGTTGTTAGTTCAGGCAAGGAATCACGTGTTTACTGGGCTACAGACAGGGAAGGCAAGGATTTAGCAGTCAAAATTTACTTAACCTCATCTGCCGAGTTCAAGAAAGGCATGCTAAAATACATTGAAGGCGACCCACGCTTCAAAAACGTCAAACGTGACACGCGGTCGCTGATTGCCGTCTGGGCACAGAAAGAGTTTCGAAATTTAAGAGAAGCTACAGACGCGAAGGTTCGTGTTCCCAAACCCGTCGCCGTCAAAAGTAACGTGGTTGTTATGGAGTTCATTGGGAAGGACGGTGTTAGCGCGCCATCGCTCAAAGAGCAGCCCCCAGTTAATCCGGAGCAGGTCTACCGTGTATTGGTTACTTATGTGATGCGGCTCTACAAGAAAGCCAAGCTTGTTCACGGTGATTTAAGCGAATATAACGTTATGATGTGGAAGGGCAGACCGGTGGTTTTTGATATGTCCCAGTCCGTTTCCGTTGAACATCCAATGGCTGACTTTATGCTGACGAGGGATTTAACGAATTTGAATAGGTTCTTTAGTCGGCTAAACGTTAAGGTTTATCCCGTTGAAGAATTTCATAAGATGGTTGTTGGTTAAAAATGGCTAGTTTAGACACGTTTGTTAGAATTCCGAAAGAACGCGTTGGAATACTTATTGGTCCTGAAGGCAAAGTTAAGCAGCATATTGAAGAGAAACTTCAGGTCAAGCTTGACGTTGACAACGAAGGAAGCGTCACTCTTACACTCTCACAAAAAGCAACCGATCCATCCTTGCTTTTAAAAGCCAAAGATGTTGTAACAGCCATCGGCAGAGGATTCTCGCCTGAAGTAGCTTTCCGCCTCATTCGGAACGAAGATGAAATCTTTGACATGATAGATCTGCGCGTGATTTTTGGGCGTTCAGAATCTGACATTAAACGGATAAAAGGCAGAATAATCGGCGCTGACGGCAAAACAAGAAAGCTGATTGAAGAGTTAACCGGGGCTGACGTGGTTGTTTACGGTCACACTGTGGGATTTATCGGCAGTTTCGAGGAGGTGGATACCGCACACAACGCGGTGCAGATGATTATTGAGGGATGCCAACACCACACAGTGTACAATTATCTGCAGAAAAAGAGGACTGAACTTAAGAAACAGAAGCTTGAGCTATGGGAGAAGCCGCCTGAAAAAAAATAATTTTTCTTTTAATTATTAGGTGGGCTCTTCGACAGGTAGTTTCAACTGTTCAAGTACATACGTACCTGAAAGTTATCATTTTTACTGTCTCACACTCAAGATCCTCATCATCCACTGTGTCTTCGGGGCCAGAGTCGTCATCGCCCACCCGAAACAAAAAACAACCTAAAGGCTTCTTAAGGTTTGTGACTTTTTCGCTGGAACAGGAGTTATTTTCGTTTTGCAGAGTACATAATGAGAAGCGCAATTCCCGCAACAATTAGAATGGCAGGATACACGGCATAAAGGAAAACATGAAGTAATCCAAATGCAACAATAAACAACAACGTAAGAAGACCCGCGATTAAGAAAACAGTTCCTTCAATCAGCCAATCCGTGTGCTTACCAGTAGGATGCATAGCTTCCCTATGTTGTGGAGCAAATTAAAATTTTACGGAAAACATTTTTCCATGTTAACGATGAATACAAACTTAACAGTATAAGGAGAACCCTATTTTGAAGAAGTGTTTTGGTTTCTGGAGAATTGTTTCGTTAGTTTGGCGAGAAAGGCTTTGCCTGGTCTGGTGAACATCACTGTGATGATTAAAGTGACTGCAGAGAGCAATCCGACGGCAGTAAGTACGAGGCTCAACGATATTACTGGCGAGTTTATTGCTGACGGAGTCGAAATAGGTGTTGGCGTTGCCGTTGAAGTGGGGGTAGCTGTTGGTGTCGGTTTTGGTGTCGGTTTTGGTGTCGGTTTTGGTGTCGGAGTTGGTGCAGGGGTCGGAGCGGCAGTGGGTGAGGGTTATGGCGTCGGAGTTGGAGTGGATTTCGGTGCAAACGTTACCGAGAGGGTGGATGTAGCCGTTACATTAGTGAAGCTAACTGTTTGACCGGAGGGTGTAGTAACCGCCACTGGGCTACCATCAACAGTTATGCTAGCAATGTAGTAACCAGTATTCGGCGTTATAGTGAAAGTCTGATTACCGCCGTAGTTAACAGTGCTCGTTCCAGGATAAATCACTCCGTCGGCTACCTGAGTAACCGTAATAGTGAGTTGGTTCACCGTAACCGTCGCAGCAGTAGACTGAGCCGACGTTGCACCTGAACTGTCAGTAACCGTCACAGTCACCAAGTAAGAACCCGAAGAAGCAGGCGCAAAACTAAACGTTGACGCAGTCTGATCAGACTGAACAGACCCATTCACGTACCACTGATAACTCGTGTAAGACCCTGAACCGCCACTAGCAGTAGCAGTAAACGTTTGAACCTGACCAACATCCATCGTAAGTGGACCAGCAGACGCGACACTCACAGTCGGCAAAGTATTCACCGTAATTGTAACAGCGTTGGATGCGGGAGACGTAACTGGAGTGGAAGCGCTGTCAGTCACCGTGCAAGTAACCGAGTACGAATCAGTCGACCCGCTGAAAGAGTAAGTCGAACTAGTCGCGCCTGAAATAGCAGAGCCGTCCAAGTACCACTGATAGTGAATCGTGCCTGAACCTCCAGTCGGAGTAGCTGTGAAAGTTTGAGATTGACCAGCATCCAAAGTGAGTGGACCAGCAGGAGCGATGCTTACAGTCGGCGAAGCAGCCACAGTAACCGTCGCGGCGGAAGATAAAGTCGAAGTTGCACCTAAACTGTCCGTAACAGTCACAGTAATCAAGGGAGACCCTGGAGAACTAGGAGAATAACTAAATGTTGAAGCAGTCATGCCTTTCTGAGCTATGCCGCCCAGATACCATTGGTAAGATGAGTAGCTGCCAGAACCGTAAGAAGCAGTAGCCGTAAACAGCTTAGACTGGCCAACATCCATAATCCAAGAAGCAGGCGTTATAGAAACAGTCGGAGCAACATTCACCTTAACCGTAGCTGCGTTCGAGTTCACTGTAGCACCCGTATCGTCAGTTACTTGAAGTTGGAAGTTCCAGTTGCCCGTAGCTGTGGAAGTTGAAGTTGCAAAGTTGTAGCTGGAGGAGGTTGCGCCGGCAATAGGTGAGTAAGAGGATGCGCTGGGAGCCTTCTCAAGCCATTGATACGTGTAGGGTGAATTTTGTGTGTAGGGCGAAGTGCCCGTTGTCACCGCAGTAGAAGTCAAACTTGAAGTTTGACCCTGATCAACCGAGCCAGGCGAAACAGACACAGAACGACCCGCCAAAGTTGAGTTATCCGATATGACTGAGAGCATGTTGGAGAAAGTGCTGGTTACGAATATCTCGCCCATGCCAGAATCATAAGCTACGGCATAAGGATAGTATCCCAGGGTCACGGTTCCAACTACGGCATTAGTGCTGTCCGATATGACTGAGACATCATCGGAAACCTCACTGGTTACGAATATCTCGCCCATAGCAGAATCATAAGCTACGCCCTCGGGTTCGGCTCCCACAGTCACGGTTGCAACTATATCATAACTGCTGTCCGATATCACCGAGACTGTGCCGGAGTAAAAGTTGGTTACGAATATTTCGCCCTTGCCAGAATCATAAGCTACGCCTACGGGATGTACTGTGGGCACGGTTGTAACCACGGTATTTGTGCTGTCCGATATGATTGAGACACTGTTGGATTCATAGTTGGTTACGAATATTTCGCCCTTGCCGGCGTCATAAGCTACACCGTAGGGTTCGGTTCCCACGGTCACTGTTGCAACCAAAGTGTTAGTGCTGTCTGATATTACAGAGACTGTGTTGGAATAATAGTTGGTTACGAATATTTCGCCCTTGCCAGCGTCATAAGCTACGCCTACGGGATGTACTGTGGGCACGGTTGTAACCACGGTATTTGTGCTGTCCGATATGATTGAGACACTGTTGGATTCATAGTTGGTTACGAATATTTCGCCCTTGCCAGCGTCATAAGCTACACCGTAGGGTTCGGTTCCCACGGTCACTGTTGCAACCAAAGTGTTCGTGCTGTCTGATATTACAGAGACTGTGTTGGAATAATAGTTGGTTACGAATATTTCGCCCTTGCCGGCATCATAAGCTGCACACGAGGGACCGAGTCCCATGGGTACGGTTGTAACCACGGTATTTGTGGTGTCTGATATCACCGAGGTCGTGTTGTCGAAAAAGTTGGTTACGAATAATTCGCCTTTGGCAGAATCGTAAGCTACGCCATAGGGTTGGGTTCCCACGGGTACGGTTGCAACCAAGGAATTAGTGCTGTCCGATACGACCGAAACCGTGTTGCCTCCCCAATTGGTTACGAATATTTCGCCCTTGCCAGAATCATAAACTAAATCTTGAGGCCAGCTTCCCATGGAGACGGATGCAACTGCAGTATCCGATATAACTGAGACACTGTTGGATCCGTAATTAGTTACGAATATTTCGCTCTTGGCAGAATCATAAGCTACACCATAAGGATCGACTCCCACGGATACAGTTCCAACCACGGCATTTGTGCTGTCCGATATCAACGAGACAGTGTCAGAGCCGGCATCGGCTACGAATATCTCGCCCTTGGCCGAATCATAAGCTACACCGTAAGGAGTTGCCACGGACACGGTTGTAACCACGGTATTTGTGCTATCCGATATGACCGAGACACTGTTGGATTCATAATTGGTTACGAATATTTCGCCCTTCCCATAATCGTAAGCTACGCCGTAGGGTTGGGTTCCCACGGTCACGTTTGCAACCACGGTGTTAGTGCTATCTGATATGATTGAGACACTGTTGGATCCGTAATTGGCTACGAATATTTCACCCTTGCCAGCGTCATAAGCTACACCATAGGGTTCGGTTCCAACGGGGACGGTTGTAACCACGGTATTTGTGCTGTCCGATATGATTGAGACGGTGTTGGACCCGTAATCGGCTACGAACATTTCGCTCTTGCCAGCATCGTAAGCTACGCCGTAAGAGGCGGATCCCACGGATACGGTTCCAACCACGGTGTTAGTGATGTCTGATATGACCGATATTGTGTCGGAGCCATTGGTTACGAATATTTCGCCCATGCCAGAATCATAAGCTACGCCATAGGAACCGGATCCCAAGGTCACGTTTGCAACCACTGAATCAGTGCTGTCCGATATCAACGAGACATCGTCGGAGCCGCTATTGGCTGCGAATATTTCGCTCTTCCCAGAATCATAAGCTAGGCCCGCAGGATTGGTTCCCACCTTTATCGTGGTGTTTATTGCAACGGCATTCACCACGTTGGCTATTGACAAGACAAAAATCATAATGAAAATAAAAGCTAAAAGCTTACTAATGTTGACTTTCATAAAAATTCCTCGAATTTTTAAGACGACGATAAAAAGACTAAATTCTCTAATTATCCTTCTCGTTTACTAGCTTAAAAATTTATTGGCACTTGGTTCTCTCCAGTAACTATTTTATTTTGGAGCAAATGTTGGTCATGCTGCTTAAGATAGGTCTTTCTTTATCATAGCGGCACTTTGATTTTATCAATAAAATGTTGCTGCAACTTGGCAATTTTCGGTGCAATCACAGCTTGGCAATAAGGCTCTTTCGGGTGCTTCTTGAAGTAGTCTTTATGGTATGTTTCAGCTTTATAAAACACTTTTAAGGGTTCAACGCTGGTAACGATTGGTTTATTCCAAATCGCCTCTTTGGTGAGTTCATCGATCAGTTTTTCAGCCGTGGCTTTCTGCTCTGGGCTATTGTAGAAAATGGCTGACCTGTACTGCGTTCCAACATCTGCACCCTGACGATTCAGCGACGTGGGGTCATGTATAGTGAAGAAAATCTCCAAAATCGTCCTATAACTAATCACTTTTGGGTCAAAAAATATCTGCGCTGCCTCAGCATGTCCCGTTGTGCCTGTCGAAACCTGCTCGTACGTTGGATTAGATACTGTGCCGCCCGTGTAGCCAGGCTCAATTCGCTCTACGCCTTTTATTATGCTGAACGCGGCTTCAGTACACCAGAAGCAGCCAGCGGCAAGTGTTGCAACCTCCAAATTTTTGTTATCGCCAGATTGTTGAGTCATGCTTCATCCTTCCTAAAAACCAAACTTGATACATCTAATAACGCTGGGTAGCTTTAAACTTAATTGTTTGTTGATAATGTTAAGTAAGCATGCTGTCAGTATTGATACTAATTAGACCATGAAGAGAAAAGAACGTAGACTTTGAATGTACTCGTTAATAGCCTTGACCGTCTAACGTACTTTGCAGAATAAACAGAAATTGAAAAAAGAGAAAGAATTATAGGAAATGGTTCTGTTTTGTTTTTTTATGGAGTCGCACTCCAGCTTGGCGTTATTGTCCAATTGGAATTGAGAGCTCCACCACCATAGTAAATTTGTCTGAATGTACCATTTGATATATCAACTACTTGTTTTCCAGCAATTGTTCCAAGGCTCATATAACTGTCTATAACTTCGGGTCCAGCAACTGAATATGCAACCACATTGAGTCTCACATTATAAGCGGTTTGAGTTCCCGTATTACAGCCAAATCCTGAAATCATGAAAAATCCAGCTTGAAAAGTTACTCCAAAAGGTGACCAGACCAAGTTTGGCGCAGTCAAATTAGTTACTTGAGTCTGAAGGCTGTCGATTTTTAAGTTCTGTGTGGCGATTTTTGAGTTCTGTGTGGCGATTTGAGAATCCTTTCCGACCAGCATTGAAGCTACTCCAGCTAAACCGATTATTAGTATAATACAGACAACTGCTATAGCTATCACAATATTCCTGTTAACTAATTTTTTTTCTCCCATTTTAATCAAGTTCGCTTATTTGCTGAATGTGTTTATGTAAGATTTCGCTTTAAAGACTTATCATCTTTAGACTCGTTCCTTTCGAGACATATTCGGGAATAATGCCAAGTTTCTAACTCTGAATAGTCGTAGAAACCGTTTAAGGCACTTTGCAGAATAAAAAGAAACTTGGGTTTACTTTTCTTCCTTTGAAAGTTTTAGTTATCAACGGGTTTAAAATGTTAGTTAACTAAGGCAAACCCTATTCAAACTTTCGGTGAACAAAAATCTTGAAAATATGTTGTGTAACTAATAGTGTCTTGTTTGTGGCTATCATGACGCAACAACTAATTTTCAACTACTGATCCATGAGGAACCTTCAGGGATTTCAACCTCTTTGTGGGTAAGATCATTCTTAAGAGAATGCTCCAGCTGCGTTAGGTGCGTTTTCTGGCACTTGTTGGCTGATATCCCAGTACTCGACTATCTTGTCTCCTTTGAAACGGAAAAGATGGACCTGCCTTAATCCTCCTTCGCTTGGTTTGGAACTGGAGATTTGTGTGTGCACTGCAACTAGGTCGCCGTCAGCAAGAATCTGCCTTATGATGAACTTAAAGTCAGCTTTCGACCCTTCTAAAATTCCTCCCGCTCCCTGTTTTTGCACTGCAATCATTGCATCAGTCAAGGCATCCATGCCACCAAGGACATATGGATTATGCGTCTTACATTCAGGGGCAAAAAAACGCAGTCCATCCTTCGATCTCCCCGAACCAGCTAAACTAAGGAATTCAACTGCAATCTCCTTGTGGACCTTATTTGCATCTTTTTTGGGTATTTTAAAAGCATTTACGCTTTCCAATTTTTCACCTAAAAAAATTGAGCCATTAACAATATTAAAATGTGTTGGCAAATTTTTCTCAATAAAAGTAGCTGAGGGGGTGGCTGTGAGAGCAAACAAATGCCCTAAGGGGTCGACAAAGCAGCGGAATCCATTTTACTGCCTAAATTGTTAGCCAATTAGCAAGAATTCTCAGTGAGACTTCATTTATGGAAAAAGAAAAACCTGATAAGGCGCTAAGCAAGATTAAGGTTACTCCGTTGGCAGCAGAGAGCTTCGGCGTCCGTAGCATGTGCACATTAGTCGAAACACCCGATGTGACGGTGCTTTTGGATGCTGGAGTATCGCTTTGTCCCTACCGTTTCAGTCTGCCGCCGCACCCCATCGAGTTTCAAACAATCAGTAAACTGCGCGAGCGCATTGCGGAAGCCGCAGACAAGGCTGAGGTGGTGACTATTAGCCACTACCATTTTGACCATCACACGCCGTTATATGAGGATTGGGTAGTAAATTGGACAGTGGCAAACGAGACTGCACGGCAAATCTACCAAGACAAAGCTGTGTTGATAAAGAATCCACGGGAAAAAATTAATGCAAGCCAAAGACAGCGCGCCTGGCTTTTCCAAAAAACGGGAGGCAAATACGCTAAAAAACTGGAAGCAGCCGACGGAAAAACATTCATTTATGGGCAGACGACGCTGCGTTTTTCTGAGCCTGTTGCGCATGGGTCTGAAGATTCAATGTTGGGCTGGGTTACCATGGCGGTGGTGGAGCATGAGGGTGAACGGTTCATGTTTGCTCCTGACGTTCAAGGACCAATGTCCAGTTACACGCTTGAGCTGATTTTGAAGGCAGAGCCAACTGTGATTATGTTGGGTGGACCACCGTTTTATCTCGGAGGCTTCCGAGTTGAAGCGGCTCAGCTGGAGCGGGGACTGCGAAATCTGGAACGCGTTGTCCAGGCGGTGCCTTTGGTTATCCTTGAGCATCACGCTTTGAGGGATGAGTCATGGAGGGAAAAAATAGGCGAAGTTTACCAGCAAGCATCCGGGGCTGGGCATAGCGTTGTGACGGCTGCAGAGTACTTGGGCAACGAGAACGTGTTCTTAGAATCCAAGCGTAAGCAGCTTTACCGTGACTCTCCGCCTTCCTCAGAATTTAAGCAGTGGATGAAGACGTTAAGCAACAAAAAAATCGCTAAACCCCCACTATAAAATGGTGCGAAAGTGGAAAGTAAAATAAACAAGCAAACAAAATTATCACCAATTAAATTCAGGTAAACGATGAAGAGCCTTGTTGGAGTTTAGCTTAGCCGCCTTTGCTGCTTCCTTTGTGCTTATTGTTTTGGCGGAGATGGGAGATAAAACACAGTTTTTAGCCATGTCCTTTGCCACGCGGTACAACGCCTTCAAGGTGCTTTTTGCCGTTTTCTTAGCGACAATGGCTAGTTTTGCAATCACCGTAGCTATAGGTCAACTTTTAACTGCAACCGTACCGTTGGATGTGATTTCGCTGGCTGCTTCCCTTTCATTCATCGGCTTCGGACTGTGGACTCTGAGAGATGAGAAACCGAAAAGTGAAGATAAAAAAATTTCAAGGTTCGGAGTGGTCGGAACTGTATTCTTAGCCTTTTTTATTGCAGAGTTCGGAGATAAAACTCAGCTTGCAACAATCAGTTTAGCAGCCCAATACCAAAATGCAGTAAGCGTTTTTGCAGGGGCAACCTTGGGCATGCTGCTGGCAGACGGAATCGGAATCATCGCCGGCGTTGTTTTAGGCAAACATATTCCGCAGAAAGCGATTAAATGGGTTTCATCAACAATATTTCTAATATTCGGGTTAGTAGGCATCTACGAGGCTCTTTCATCCAAGATTGGTTTAGCTTACACAGCATTGACCTTAACGTCGCTAACTGCTTTCGCTATCGTAGCAATAATTTTTATAACTCGAAAAAACCGAGCGAAAAATTCAACGAGATAAAACAGTATGCGCAAACACGTCCAATCGCGGTTCAGAAACTTTAAATGCTTAATTTGGCCTCTTCAATTTGAGGTTTTTCTGTGGATAAAAATCATGCAGTTATAGCTGAATTCAGCATAATACCGATTGGTCAAGCAGGAAGCAGTGTTGGCCGTTACGTGGCAGCGGCGGTTAACGCTTTAGAGAATGTGGAAGGCTTAGATTTTGAAGTAACACCCATGGGCACCATCCTTGCAGCAAAAGATCTCGGCACAATATTTGAAGCTGTCCGCAAAGCCCATGAAGCCATCATCGCCACAGGCGTCAAAAGAGTATCATCAACCCTGAGGATAGATGACCGAAGAGACAAGCAGCGGACAATGAATGACAAAGTAAAAGCAGTCAAAGAATACATGAAACAAAGCCAAAGCAAAGCCAAAATAGCACATTGATTTCAAAATCCGAAATCGCAAGTTTCGTATTGACGTTTGCGTCTGCGCCAGCTAGCTTCACAACGAATAATCAAGAGGCATGCATGCTGAAATTCCTTGGAATTTTTTGGCAAATGACGAATTAACTTGGCGCAAGTTTAAAAGGGTTTGTTCGGAAGAGAGAGGGGGAACATAACTTAACTTTGTCGCTTGCGTTTCAGTTAATCGTTCATTTGCTAAACGCTTTCGGATTTATCGCATCCTATGCGTTTATTACTCTTAGTGCAGGTTGAGTCATAAATAATGTTGTGACTGTATCGACACTACAACAAGCTACAGGCTTGCTGGCGATTAAGTCTCACAGAAAATGCGTCACTGTCGACTTTTTGTTTTTCTGGGCTTTGCCATTGCCACCGCTTTCCTCAGATCCAACGGTGTACTGACTCTGAAGAATGTTCGAAAATCCGGGTCCAACTGCTCAACAACTAACGTCGAAAGGTAGCGTACCCCACGCATTTTGCTCACCATTGTTTCCATGTTAGGCTCACCGCTTGCTAACGCTTCTTTAACTGCTTCCAACGCCTGCTCTGTATGGTAAACTGCGTGTAAAGGTTCAATTTGGCGGCTTGGCCACCTTGGAATAACCGCTGACTTGCCAATGCATAACTCAAAGAGCAAAGACACCACGTCTCGGGAAACAAACGGCGCATCAAACGGCAAAAGCAGCGAATATTTGCCTTGAGCAGCCTCAAAACCAGCTAAAGCCTCAGCTAAAGGATCTTTCGACCCGTCAACATCGATGGCAAATTGAACATTAGCCGATGAAACCATTTTAGCGTACAGGTCTGCCTGCTCCTTTGATCTGGTAACCACTAATACTTCGCCGACCATGCCTTTTACCGTGTCAACGACGTGGTTTAACAAGGGTTTATTGTCCAGTTTCAAAAGACCTCTGTCTTCACTGAACTTGCCTTGGGAACCATCAGCCAGAATAATTGCAGACTTATCCAAACAAGTGACGTCTCCACCCCTAAATTACAGAACAAGTTAAAAAACATACGGAGCACCCACAACCAAAAATCAACAACATAAATTCTATATATCTTCACATATAATCTTCTTTCAGGAGATAAAAGTGGTTAAAGAAGACTTAATCAAGATCAAACCCTTTACAAAAGCTGACTTGAAAGAATATTTTGATAAAATAGATATTGATTTGAAAGCTGATCTCTCCGAGTGGCATAAGGTCCGTAAGGAACTTCAGTTAACGATTTGAACTTACTTTTTTTTCTTGAGTCTTATTGAAATCCCTAATTCTTAAAACTTTCACTAAGACTATTCAAGAATCCTGTATTACTAAGAAGCACGAGTTTACAGAGCTTGAACTTTGTTTCTGATTTGATGTTTCAAGAAATATCTGTAGTTGGAGTTGGAGATCTCAGGAGAATGCAGAAATTCAATTTCTTTTTAGCTAAGCAACTTAATTTCAGGCTCCGTTGATAGATGTGATGGCAATTTAGGCTTAAAAGACTTTTTCAACTTGCGATTGTCATTATCGATGATAAAGAAATCTATGGAGTAAACATAATATAAAGCTGCAGGCTGTGTTGGTGCTGATGATTGATAATGAGTTATGAAAATCCAATAGCAATAACAAAAATGGTACATGAAATAGTCGCTCTGCTTTCAAATAATTTGCCCAATATTGAATCTAAGTTGGAAAAGTTTGTTGACGCATTTAATAGAAAATTTCCAAATACCAATGCAAATAATAGAGGTAGCGCAGAAGCAATTACTTGGGCATTGATGGATACCCCACTAGTTTTATATGCACTTAATCTGAACGGGTCTATGGTAATTGAATTACACGGCATTCTCGAGAAATTTGCAGTAAGAGAAACAATTAACCACTTAACCACTCCTGCAAGCCGGAAAATCGCCAGTGCTCTCTTAGAACGTAATAGCCTTCATGATGTAGCGGGAGTTTTGCAACAGTTGGGCATTTTTGATAAAGAGGACGTTAAATTTACAAAAAAACTCACGGCGCTGAGGAACGGCATCGCTCACAAAAACCCACGAAATATATCAAAAATGTTACTATCAAGAAAAGAAATTTCGTTCTTAGACATTGAATCGGCAATGAATAATTTTGATTGCATCCCTCTGATAATTGGAACAATTCATTTACTGGTTAAGATGTCGCAGGCTAAAATGAACATAGCGAAATAAGGCATTGCTTGCTCAGGGGATAACAAACAGAGGATTACCCACTAAAGTTTAACAAGTATACCTGTCAATGCATACCTCCTTATAATATAAAAACAGCAAAAATCCCCTTATACCATCTATAATGGAAAAAGTGTTTTGGGTTTCGATGTAAATCGCTTGATGCGACTTAACAAATAAGCTTTTAGTCTACTTTTAAAATACGAAAAATCTAAATCTGCATGAAGAGAAATAGACTAACATGGAAAATAAAAGCAGGATAAACGGTTTTTGAATCCCAACGAGGTCAAGGCAATGAACGAAAAGTGCTTCTATAATCTTCTTTTGATTTGTTCGGCTGTTGCCTTCTTCACTTCTATTGTTCTTTCATGTTGGAACATCAACCACTTTGAGTCCATTAAAAATAACCTTACGACTTCTATTCAAAATCTCCCGACGTCAAACAAAACTGAGACTTTGGAAAAATTGATTGATTGGCAAGGACAAGGAACAATAAGTTGGGGACTTGGGTTTTTAGCTTCAATTACCGTATTTTTTACAATTCTGCTGACTTTGCGCAACAAAGACAAGCCTCTTGTTTCAGAAGCGAAAAAGCGAATTCAGGAAGAGACTAACAGAATTAACTTCGCATTAAGTTGTTTAGCATTGCTCTTCTTCTTTGCAAGCATAGTGAGTGTATTTGAACTCTTGCTCTATTACCGTATAGTCGCAACTCTGCAAAGCCTTATGCCCGTTGCAGTTCCACCAGGCTTGCTGTACGATTTTATTATAAGCAACGGGGGTGAATATGTTATGATTATTCTATCTGGAATAGCATTCTTTGGTTTCTTGATATTTTTTTCATGGAAAGAAAAGCCCTCTTTTTATAAAAGAATAGCCAACTTTGTAACGCAAAAAAGAGAAAAAAGAAAATGAAAGCGCACGCGTTCCTGAATATTGGATTTCAATTCTTCAATGCAAACCCATATTTTGCTCCAGCACATATTTGTTGGTGAATATGAACAAATCAAACCATGAGAGAAATGACCAATCTAAGTGTTGTCGAAAGCGTTTGAGGGGGCGAAGTACTTGCAAACCGTTTTGATAGTTTTAGTAATAACTTGTTTGCTCTTGGGGGTTATTGTTGGCGAAGTTAGGTCAGATATGCCTGCGAATTACGTCAGCATCTCTTGTTTAAATCAAAATAATTCGTCTGTTGATTCGCTAAGTTTAAGCTTCATTGCATTTGATAACAACTCACTGATCTTGAGCGGTTCGTCGCTTTTTCAAGCAGTAGGTTATGCATCCGCCTTGACGATAAATGTTGAAAGCAGCGGGCCATCTCCCATCTCAATATCGGCTAATTTCCTTAGTTCCACTGCTTTTTACTATGCGACAAATGGAGTAAACAGGAATTGGTTCATTGGTTCTTATTATGAACAATACGGCGTGAACGCCACGACTGAAAACAACGGAGTTAGCTATTACTTGAATTTTTCAAATGACATAGAAAGAGCCAAGAGTGCTATAAATTATAATGGAAGCGTAGAGAATGTTGGAATAACTGGAACCTTCTCTTTTGACGTCAAGATAAGCGACCCAGTAGGTAGCATCGGACAGACGCGATTCTCAAATGTAATTTTAAACGGAAACGGTAACTTGACTTCTGTCAATTACGACTTTACAATACCTCAGGACGCCCAGCTCAAGGAGGCGGAAAATGGCAACCAAGCCATACCGAACATTGGTGCCCCCTATAGAGTAGGAACTAGCATTAGCGTAATCCCGTCTCAATCTCTTGGAACAAATTTATACGTAGAATGGGAAATGCCCGAAGAAACTCCGCTTTTCGTTATTGTTTTATATAATCCCTATTTCCTTCTCTTTTTTGGTATATTTCTGGGGGCTTTTCTTCAATATATAGGTAGGAGATTTTATAACAGGAGACGGAAGCAATCTTGATTTCTATGAGCAAGAGCGCCGCGCTCTTCAGCTCTAAGAACCGAAAAAACAAGCAATCCATAAAAAAATCGAAAAATGACCTTTAAAATGCATAGAAAAAGTCCTGCTTTAAAAAATCCAGCAGCCTTAAAAGCAGCGATTCCCAACTTATGATTCCCGCTTAAAACGAGGCGGAACAGCGGAAATAAGACAGAATCACTGTTCTCAGCATAAGCTCTGGGCAAGCTTAACCTTATGATTAGATTTCTACTCAAATTCCAAACTCTGAATCAGAGTGCATCGACCGCAATGAATATTGCAAACATTAAATGTTCTACAATTTCCTTATATTTTGAGACGAGAATGGCTTGCTTCTCAAGTGAGTGAGCTCCCTCATTTCTTAACTTGTGCGCCAGAAGCATTTGACGGAATTCCGTAGTTACTGGCGTTGTTGCTGCGAGAGTTACGTAATTAAAAGGGATTGGGTTAAGAATCAAGTCCTTTACGCATTTACCTACATCGTCAGAGATTGTGGGGCTAATCTTTCCGATTAACGCCCTCGGATTTCTTGTCTCATCAGCAGTAAGAGTAGGTATCCAACCTTTCTTGGCCGAAAGCAGAACGACTCCATCACTGATACACATGTCTCTGCCCCTGACATTTCTTTTAAAGGTCCTCTTGAACTTATGTTCAAGAATTTTGTCCACTACCAGACACAAGTTAAAAATAGTTTGAAGATTCTTAATTTTGTAGAAATCGTTAGCCGGAAGTGTATGTAACTGTTCAAGATATTTTTTTATCACTTCCACTGTATATACAAAAATATATGCAACATTTTCTAAATCTTTGTTGCCTCGAAGGAATTTGCTGTCAAGATCATTAATCGAAAAATTTGGGTTAATTTTTGTGTTAAACTCTTGAACGTAAGTATTTATCAGACTCCTGAGTTGAATGACAGTTTCATACAGAAAGTTGCTTTTATCATCAATAATCGTCACATATTTGTAAGCAGGAGCCTCCTTGTATTTGCCTTTCCCGAATAGAGGATCACTTGATTTTTGATCTTCTCTTATTGCTTTGAAGGCTGCAGCAAATGCAGAATCTATGTCGCCCATTTCTCTGTAAACGAATGTGAGAAAGAAATAAGGCGTACCCTTGTGGACTCTTCCCTTTCTTTTCATCTCCCACTTATCGACAAGTTTACATATTTCTTCAAGAAAGGAGAGAGCAAGATTTTTGCTTCCATTTCTTGCTATCAATTCCCAATAGCGAGAGCAAGTAAGGTTAAAGAAAGTATCAGTACAAACTATAGATAAACCTAAATTAGTCTGCGAAAGGTCATGGATTTCATCAAAATATTCAAAAAGTAACTTTTCATAAGCTGAATCTAACAAAACCATCTCCGAAAATGGATGGTATTGACGTACACCGGTAAGAGTTGATTCTATGGTCTCAATAACTTGATCGCTTAAGTTGCGTCCTTTAAAGATAATGGCGCTTACAACTGGGAAATCATTTAGTCTTGCTTGATATCCTATTTGAAGCGTAGCGGATCTGTACCAAGTAACTATTGGAACAGCCATATTTTGTCGCCATATTAAAATTATAGCAAAGTTGAGTAAATAGCATTTTCGCAATTGAATTAATTCGCTAACCTGTTGCTGTAATAATATAGTCACATAATTTCATTAACTTTAAGACATGAATCTTGAGTACTAACTATTATCTTTAAGCCGTTAAACAACTGATTTCTCCTTTAACTGTTTATTTCTATTAAGTTAAAGAACACTAAACCATAACTAACATCGGGCCACAGCTGAAAATCAAACCCTAATTTACTTAGTTATTTGCGGTGACGCTCTTTCCTAACTTCTGACACTATTTCTTGGATTTCTTCCTCTGAAATATTTAGATGCTTGTTATCCATTATTTCAAAGATTTTGTCCCATTCTTTTTTTATGTCGGGAAGTTCGAGTTTTTTTAGTATGATGGTGTCGCCTTTGCCGTAGACTAGAAACTTGTTTTTTGGCTTTATTTTAAGTTGTTTTCTTATTGATTGTGGGATGACTACTTGCCCTTTTTCGCTGATTGTAGTAACTTGTGGTTCTTCACTCATATTGCATCAGTAAGAATAATTTACTTTCATACTATTAATAAGTTGCGAAAACAAAACCACAAACATTTAGCAAAACTATGTGAATTAAAAGATAATCACTTTCACTCACCCCTCCACTGTTCAGGAAAGTCGTTTCCGCGATTATTTAATAGGTGAAAACAGCGCATTTTGCTATTCTATTATGTTGAAAAAGCATTGTTTCATGTTGAAAGTGCGGGACGTTTTGTCCATGTTGAACTATGTTGAATCATATTTGGCGTCTATTAGGCTCATCTAGTAGACTAGGAGGGTAGGTTGTGCACACACATAAACGGGCGCCTGACCCTGACAGGTTAATCGCGATGGAATGGCGAATAATGCGTGACATGAAGAAGATGCTTCGTGACCCTAACCTTTCAATTGCAGAGAGGACCCGTTTGGCTAGTGCCTTGGGTTATCATGCCACTGTTCTAAATAAGTTGCTCAATCAGAAGGGGGAGACTGACCACTTTAACGAAGCAACATTGGGCGATTTTATCCGCGATATTGATAAAAGCGCACGAACGCTCGTGAGAAGGGATTTTGAGGTTTGGACGAGAAAGCTTTCCTTGAAAAAATAACCAGTGACCTATCATTCGCCGCCTCAATATGTGAAGATTTGCTGCAAAGACCAACAGCGTTAAGGCAATTGGTCGCCCACAAAGAAGTCGCCAGCAAACTTGTCGCTGACTCCGTCTTTTTCGCCGTTTTAATGTGCGGTGACAAATGGCTTATCGAAGCGCCTGAACATCAGAAACTTCTTCGGGATGCAAGCCCGAGGCAGGTGGCGGTTTGCGGTCGGGGATGGGGGAAAAGCTTGGTGTTCAGCAGAAAAAACCTTTGGCTCTTATACACGAGACCCAAGGTTGAGAGCCTCATCGTAAGCAGCACCCAACGCCAATCCATGATTATGTTTGATTACTGCTACTTCACTATTCTGGCTAACCCGCTACTGCGTCAGATGGTTCAGAGACCCGGAACAACCCGCACAACCATAAAACTTAAGCCTCCGCTGGGCGGAAAAATCGTTGCCTTACCATGCTCAAAAGACAAGCTCAGAGGCTACCACCCAGACTACGTCTTCATCGATGAAGCATCGATTGTCCCAGGCGAAATGATAACAAGCGAAATAATGATGATGCTAACAAAACCCAACGCATCCCTAATCATGAGCGGCACACCCATGGGCCAAGACCACGTTTTCCGCAAAGCCTTCCTAGACACAAAACGCTACAGCGTACATCACTACGCAAGCTACCAAAGCCCACTCGTCAGCCAAAAACAACTGGATGAATGGAAAGAAGTCATGACAAAAGAAGAATGGCAACGCGAAGTCGAAGGCATATGGGTAGAAGCAACCCACACATTCTTCCCCATGGACCTAATCGTAGCCTGCGTAGACCCAGAACTAGGCAACCCAGACTCACCCGCCGCATACATCGAAGACATCGAAAAAGTCACGCCCCACCAGAAACTCGGAGGACCCTACTACGCGGGATTAGACCTTGGCAAACAAGTCGATTACAGCGTGCTCGTTGTGGTTCAGAAGAGCTACAGCGGCGAACTGAGGCTGGTGCATAAACGCCAGTTTCCCTTGGGCACAAACTACCCCCAAGTCATCGGCTACATAGCCCGAGCACAACAGGTCTTCAACTTTGAAGGCTTATACGTGGACAAGGGCTGCATAGGCGACGCCGTCATCGACGAACTAAACAACATCCACATACCCGCCGTTGAAGGCGTATTCTTCACCGACACGGAAAAAGAGAACATGCTAAACAACCTCAAACTGCTCATGGAAAAGAAACTCCTCAAAATAGCCGGAGACGACAAAACCTTAATCGCACAAATCAACGAACAACAATACGAGTACCTACAGCCTAAAACAGCCCAAGAACGAATCCACCTTAAATTCTGGCACCCACACGGAAGACACGACGACCAACTCATGGCACTAGCACTATCATGCAAAGCAGCCACAAACGCGGCACCGCCCGGTATCGGCGCCATCATTCTCTAACAGTAACCTGCGTCGCAAAAAAACTAAAATCAAAAAATAAAGAAGGCTGACTAGTTTACTTCGTTGTTTTCGATCTTTCTGACCATTTCAGCAACTATCTTCGTGAACGGATGGTCAGGTTTATCTTCGACAAATATTAAGTTGCCTTCAGCCCTTAGGATTTCGCAGAAACAAGGCACGATTCCCAGCATGGGCACGTGATAAGCAGCTTTTATTTTGTTGCTCATCTCGGCTTTCTTAGCTGTAGCTGTTGAATCAAGCACTTTGTTCAGCACAAGGCCTGTTTTCTTCTCAAACAAGTTATACAGCTCCGCCAGCATACGTTTTGTCCCATCCACGTCGGAGCGGTCACCCGTTGTTGCCACAACCACGAAGTCAGCGGCGACAATAGCATTTATCGAGGAATACTGCAGTCCTGGGCTTGTGTCAAAGAGCAAGTAATCAAACTTTTGATTCTTAAGCAATGTTTCCCTAAGAGCAAGCAGCTTTCCTAAAGCACGCATCTCCCATTTCCTATCCTTGCCAGACATATCTCGGATTGCTTCAGTTGCAGGGTTAGCTAAACCAGCGAAAAACTTGCCGTTTCCAGGAATCCTGCTGCTTAAATCTACAAGAATTTTTTCAGCTTCACAGGTATTGTTTAGGTAATCGTTAAGCCAGCATTCAACGTTTTCAGCCTTCAAAATGGAGAACAAGCTTGGCGCACGAAAATCAAGATCAAACAAAGCAACTTTCTTGCCGTTCTTGGCCAAAGTAGCCGCTAAATTTAAGGAAAGAAGCGTTTTTCCCGTTCCGCCTTTATATGAATGTACAGCGATTATTTTGCTCATAATCTTCAACCCTGGGTTTCCCTATCAACAAAAAAATAGGCTTTTCTTCCCTTACGTTCCTTCTTAAGATAACCCATAATCACCAGCTGATTAAGATACGCACTCTCCACAGCCCTAGCCCGACTCGTCTGATCAGCAATCTCCTCAGCAGTCGCCCTATCACACCTACAAATCGCCATGGCAGTCTTACGCAAATGATCCGGCATAGACAAAAGCGTCATAACATCCAAAGACGCATCAGGCAACGAAACAGAAGACCTCTGACCACCACTACCCTTCTGAATCTCAATCATAACCTCAATCTTCTCATTCAACCTCTCAAGACTCGCCTCAATCTTCTCAAGCACCGAAATCGGCCTCTTAGCCAACATCTCATCCTTAATCACAAATCCCTCCAGACCTGTCTTGCACATATACAGTTAGTTGGTAATTTAATCCCGAAGCTATTTATTAAGTCTTACGAAACTTTACTACTTATTTGAAACAACTAAACTATGACATTAATATTTAATAGGACAAGGTGTGGGTTGGTAAATTGTATAATGTAGAAATATGATTTGTTTTTTGGATTTGTTTTTGGAGGATGTGTGGTGGTTGTGGTTTTAGTAGGGGATTGCTGCTTGGTTTCGTGCTTCTTCTACTATGGGTAGGACTTGTTTTAGTTCTTTGAAGTATTTGAGTACTGTTATGCCGCGTTGTGTTACGGCGTAGACTACTCGTTGTTTTCCTGCGGTTCGTTCTTCGACTAGGCCTTGTTTTATGAGGAAGTCAAGGTATTCTTTTAGGACGCTGCAGTTAACGTTTGCTTTGTACATTACGTGTGTTAGCTTCAGCGGTCCTCTGTGAGCCAGAACCGAAAGGATGTCAACATACATTTCAAGTTTTGAACGACGCACTTTATACTCCTCTTTTTTATCAGATTCAAGTTTTTAATATAAATCATTTATGTATTACTAATCAGTGTTTTCGTCCATGTGTGCAGTTAATTGGGGCTTTTTCTGCTTGCTCGGTTTAACACATTTAATCTGTTTTCGAAGGCTGTGACCATGTCATCTAGCAATATTTCACGCAATTCTGTCGGCAATTGGCCCATTTTTTCTTGGAAGACACTCTCTAGTTTGGCTTCTAGTTCTTTCCTATCTTTTTCTGCAATTTGTTTCATACACTTTCCTCCAGATTCCAATTTCCATGGAAGAGACATTGGCGAATGCTATTTAACTAACTTATGAAAGCAACCTATGAATCCAAAATAAATACCTGAAAACAAAACGGTCCGTGTTTTCTGTTAATCTTAGCTTTTAAGTAGCCATTTTTAGGTTTGGGTTCTATTGCAAAAGCTAAGGATTAAGAGCAAAATAAGTTATTGTATACAATCATTTGCTACATACATATTGTTTTGAAACGTTGCTGTTCTATCGCAATCACAAATTCATTTAAAGCTCAATGTGCATTTCCTAATGGCGACAGGATTAACGCGCGTCACAGATGATTTTTTTATTGGAGTGTTTTTTGTGATTCCTGGCTCTTTTAAGTATAAATCTTGGAGCGTGCTGCTTAGCAAAGGGCACATTTTAAATAATCAAGTCCGGGCTGAATACTGTGAAAATTGCAATTCAACAAGTGAAGTCTTAACAACCAACTTTAACAATCCTAACTTGTTGTTGTTTGGCTGCAAAGACAGTAAATGTAAACACAGGCTTTTACGCTTGGATTTTGGCGATGACCACTTCTAGCGTTTGCGAAAAAAGTCTGGCTTAAAATAAACTGGGAAGGGTTAGCGGCATTGCGGTAATATTTTCTAATTACCAAAAACATTTGTTGCCGTGTACTCATAGTTTTTTTAAAAAAATGAAAAAGAATATTTTAGGAAAATTAGGCTTTGCCAAACCACTTCTCAAGCCATTCTTCGAATGATGAAAGGCATTCTTTGCGCCAAGCGGCTTCCCCGGGGTCTTCCTTCAAGCAGCTAGCAAGCTCCAAACGGTGAGTAATTTCTGCCTTTGCATCTTCAAGCAACGCTTCAACGTCATCAAGCATATCATTGCCGCCAGCAGAATAATCCTTCACAGACGCCTTCAAAAAAGCCCTTTTTTGTTTAATCAATTGCTCAAGTTTCCCTTCAGTCGCCATACTTTATCACCTTAATATCCATTAATCGACAGGTGTGCCTAAAATATGTAACATTAATTGAATTGGGTGTGGAGATTTTGGTGCGGTCGCCGAGTTGCACCAGAAAACAGGTTCAAATCCATAATTTGGTGCAGGTGCGGTTAAGTTATCATTGATGCTGAGAGGGGGACCCCAGCACCTTTTTACCAGTAAAAGTTCTAAGGACGAGCCGGACCGGCTTATACCCGAGGGCGGGGTATGAGCCTCTCAAGAATTAGTATGGTGCGGCTGTGATGCAAGCGACATACTATTATTTGGTGAGAAAGTATACAATAAAGAGATCGAGAGAGGCGTTGGTCTTGAAAGCAGAAAACGTGTTCAAAATAGCGGTGACCTATTCCAGAGTTCGCGAGTTCCTGACCAGCAAGAATTGGGAATTCCAAGGAAAGGATGAGGAAATGGAGATGGACTCGTTCAGAAACAAGAAGACCGGGAAGAAGGTGTTCGTCGAGGACATTTCGGAGGATTTTCCAGTGACCTTTCTTATGGGCGAGCTTAGCGTGCCGGAGTTCAGTATTATTGCTAGTGAATTTACGCCGGAAATTCAGTTGCTGGAAGTTGACAGTAGTTGGGAAGGTAAACCGACGACCATCGTGGTCGCGATGACAGAAGAGGAAGTTAGGAACATGTTCGGCAGAAGAACGAAGATGAGAAAGCTTGCGGTTCGCCGAGCGCGCGTCTGAGTGATCTCTTTCAGAGAATTATTCTGTCAGCCTCATTAAGGACGTAGATTCTCGGGATATCCACCACGCCAGCACGCTGCATAGCTTGTTTCAACTCGTCTGAGCGCGCGCGTAACCATACTTATAAGCACAGACAAGGTTGCAACACACGCACGCTCTTTAAAGTCAAACTCTTATATTGTAACTATCAATCGTTTGGATGATAGAAAATGGGGTTGATAAGCTTCATTATGGTGCGGCTGCTTAGAGCACGACCATTTGAAATGCAAGAACTTGATACACTAGCAGAGAGTATGAAAGCAACTTCAATCCTCAAAAAAGATAGGTTCCACCGGTATTATAAATCGGGTATTCTTCCCATTCCTTGCTTAGCCTACTCTGACGCGCTTGTCTTTAACTCCAATTATTACCAAATGCTTTCGCCTGATGAGGTTCTTGCTATTGGCGCCCACGAATTTAATCACATAGCAAAAAGGCATATTGCAAAGAGGTTACCTCGAACGGTTCTTCCCACAGCAGTACTTGCCGTTTTGGTAGGTTACCTGTTTTTTATTAATTCTGCCTCATTTCTGTTCATTGCATCGGCAGTGGTTCTGTCTTTCTTTTTCTTTTTGTTTGGTTCATATTATGTTAACGCTAAATGGTTTAGAAAACAAGAAACTGAATCTGACCTTAGTGCCGTCGAGTTCGTTAATGGAGCCGCCATGATATCTGCCCTAGCAAGGCTTCGTCCACAAAAAACAAGTTGGCTTTCCAAATTAATTCCTCATACCCATCCAACTATAGAGCAAAGAATGCATGATATTCAAGCGGCTATGAATACGAAAAATTCATTTAACTTGACTATCACTTTTGGTGACGGCACTTCTAAGCAACAAATAAACCTATCTAAAGGGGCTCCTCAAAATAAAAGCTAACTGAATATTAGAACGTAAACTTAATTGCCAGATTATGCAGCTGGAGCGGGTGGCGTTTCAGACTGAGCGGGCTGAGCAGATGGAGGGGATGGTTGCGTTGCGGAAGGTGAAGATAATTCTGTTTGTTTTTGGAGTGCTGGGGAGATTTTTCGGTGGAAGATTCTGGCGGCTACGCAAAGTCCAGCGGTGACTACTGCGAACCAGTATGTCCATAGGAAAGTTGCAGTGACCGCGACGCTGATGATTACGTTTGATGTTAACTGTTGGGGTACTTGGAGGTTGACTGAACCCATTAGAGGAACGTAGAGGCCAACTGCTTTTTGTGCAACAAAAGTTAGGGCGAACAGCAAAACTGTGAAAACCACTACCAGCACTAGAGGTGTTTTGTACGCGAATCCTAAGAGACGCTTGGCGTAGGGTTTTAGAGGGGATGCCGCGTAGATCAGCATGATTATACCGCTTGCGATCAGCGAGAGAGAGCAAGCCATAGTTATGGCCCATATCAACGGCACTGTGATGCCGCTGTAGCCGGGTAAACTTACGTTGATGTTTAAAGGAGAAACGTTAAGTTTGACAAGCCCACTGGCGATGCTTAGCTGCCACCAAGGCACGAAAAAAGAAACTGCTGCCAAAATAAGGGCGGCGATGCCACCCGCGAATCCAAGCAAGCTGATTTTGCGTTCCATTCATATTCACCTGTTCAATTTAAGATGCAATCTCCATTGTTGCCGAGGTAGATTGAGTCATCTGTAACGTAATGCCGCTTATATCAAGAGTCAGATTTACCAAGTTGACGTTTACACTTGTGGCTACAGAGTTTTGAGTTTGGAAGGCACTTTCAGCGCTCGGCGCCCAAGTAAAAACACAGTTTACGGTAACCGTCTGCGCGGCACCTATGCTGACGGAGCCAACGAATACAATGGTCCCTAACGGGGTATTGTTGTTTCCTGAATTGTTATTATTGTTGTTATTTGAGTTATTTGAATTGTTATTGTTGTTATTCGAGTTGTTGTTACTGTTGTTATTGTTATTATTTGGGTTGTTGTTACTGTTGTTATTGTTATTATTTGGGTTGTTGTTACTGTTGTTATTGTTATTATTTGGGTTGTTGTTTGGGTTGTTGTTGTTTGGGTTGTTGTTGTTTGGGTTGTTGTTGTTATTGTTATTGTTGTTATTGTTGTTATTGTTGTTGCTGGTCGTGACGGTGGCGTTTAAAGAATACAATGTTACAGTGAAATTAAATGGATTCGTGAGTTGGATGGCAAAAGTGCTTGTGGGCGAAGTGCTGGAGACTGTCATGTCGCCTGAGATGAAGTTGCCGTTTCCTGAACCGCTATTGCTTGAACCGAGCGATCCAATTATCTGTTTTAGTTGCGGAGGGACAACCAGCTGGACGGGATTGTTTCGGTAAGTTATTCCGACAACTGCAAACGGCGTTAATAATGTAAGGATGCTGATTAAAACCAGTATAATCCTGACCTTCTGCATGTCTACATGTGCCTCGCGTTATGCATATGCATAAAATATTCTTTAAAAGGGTTATGAATTATCCGTAAACGTTTTCTAGAAAACTTTATGCTCGTTTCCAGTGTCAAATTCAACCTTTATAAGCGGTTAAATTCTTTGACGCAAAGTGGAATGGCAAAACAACGGAAGGAACCCGTTCGATTTCTTCAAGACGATGAAGAAGCGTATTCATCGAATCCCGCAAAGTTTCTCATTTACCTGAAGCTGGGTGAGGTAGCAAGGCTCACGATGGTGATATCAACCGAGTTCTCTTTTTTTTACGAAGAGCTCAAAGTTTTAATAGATTTCTTTGGGTCTTGTCGCTGGGACTACCAGAAACCAAATATTTTACTTTCTAACTACACATACTATTAGTATGAAACTGCTTGTTTACTTTAAAATAAAACATAATTTAATTCAAAAGTGCTCGGTAAAGAAGGTATTATAAATGAACTTGAACAATTTTACCATTAAATCCCAAGAAGCCATTCAGAAAGCCACAGAAATTGCTGCGTCAAAACAGAACCAAGCAATTGAACCCGCGCATCTATTGAAAGGAATATTGATGGTTGATGAAAACGTGGTTTCCTATTTATTCAGGAAATTAAATGTAAACTTCGATGCTTTTTCAAAGGCGCTTGATAAGCTGATTGATTCCTTACCTAAAGTTAGTGGCGGACAACAGTATTTATCGTCTAATTCTAATCGAGCCCTTCAGAAGGCGGAGGAGCTGGCTTCAGAATTCAAGGATGAGTTCATTTCTATCGAGCATCTGTTGCTGGGAATCTTATCAGTGAACGACGCTGCTTCAAGATTGCTGGAGAATAACGGCGTCACCGAAAAGGATTTGCGAACAGCAATCAAGCAAATGCGGAAAGGATCGACTGTTAATTCTCAAACTGCAGAAGAGACCTATAATTCATTGAGTAAATATGCAGTGAACCTAAACGACATGGCTAGAATGGGAAAACTTGATCCCGTCATTGGCCGCGACGAGGAAATCCGAAGGGTTCTTCAGATCTTATCGCGAAGGACAAAAAACAATCCAATTCTAATCGGTGAGCCAGGTGTGGGCAAAACCGCAATCGTAGAGGGACTTGCCCGCCGCATAATCGATGGAGATGTGCCTGAAAATCTGAAATCAAAGCAGATTTATTCACTTGACATGGGCGCTCTTATCGCTGGTGCCAAATATAAGGGTGAATTTGAAGAACGATTGAAAAGCGTCGTAAAGGAAGTTATTTCAGCTGAAGGCGAAATAATATTATTTATAGACGAGATTCATACGCTCGTGGGAGCTGGTGCCAGCGAAGGAGCAATGGATGCAGCGAACATTCTAAAACCCGCGCTATCTAAGGGAGAATTACGTGCAATCGGCGCCACTACTCTAAATGAGTATCAGAAGTATTTTGAAAAAGATAAAGCTCTTGAAAGGCGGTTCCAACCAGTCATGGTCAATGAACCGGACACGTTGGATGCTATTTCCATCCTTCGAGGGCTGAAAGAGCGTTATGAGACATATCATCATGTTAGGATTAAGGATGAAGCTATAATTGCCGCCGTTGAGCTTTCACAGAAATATATTTCGGGTCGTTTTCTTCCAGACAAAGCAATCGACTTGATTGACGAGGCAGCATCGAAAATTAGACTTGAAATAAATTCTGCTCCTGAAGAACTTGAGACAATAGACCGGAAGATTCGCCAGTTAGAGATTGAACGTGAAGCCATAAAACGCGAGAAAGATGAGGTGAAGCTTAAATCGCTTAATTTAGAAATCGCGAACCTAAGTGAAGAACGCAATCAGCTTAGAGCTAAGTGGCATTCTGAAAAAGACCTGGTTGATCAGATACAGGTAAAAAAGAATGAAATCGAACAGCTTAGATTTGAAGATGCGAAAGCAAACCGCGTTGGTGATCTTGGGAAGGTCGCAGAAATTCGTTACGGCAAAATTCCAGAGGCAGAAAAGGCAATCGAAGCTTTAGAGAAAAAGCTGTCAGAATTGCAGAAAAGCTCAGCCATGGTTAATGAAGAAGTTGACGCTGAAGAGGTTGCTGAGGTAGTTTCCCGCTGGACTGGTATCCCAGTTAGCCGAATGCTTCAGAGTGAAAGACAGAAATTGCTCAATATAGAAACTGAACTTCACATGCGGGTCATCGGACAGGATGAAGCTGTTAGTGCAGTATCGGATGCCATCAGGAGAAACCGTGCAGGTTTGCAGGATCCTAAACGGCCAATCGGATCTTTCATCTTCTTAGGTACCACGGGCGTTGGAAAAACCGAGTTAGCAAAAGCTTTAGCTGAATGTTTATTCAATAATGAAAATAACATGGTTAGAATCGATATGTCTGAGTATCAGGAGCGCCATACGGTTTCAAGGCTCATTGGTGCACCTCCTGGATACATAGGTTATGAGGAAAGTGGACAGCTAACTGAAGCTGTTAGGAGAAAACCTTATTCTGTTGTGCTTCTCGACGAGATTGAAAAGGCGCATCCGGATGTTTTCAACATTTTGCTTCAGGTGCTTGACGATGGTAGATTAACGGATAACAAGGGTCGAACAGTAGATTTCAAGAATACCATAATCATAATGACCTCAAACATAGGTTCTCATATAATTCAAGAAAACTTGGAAAGGGTAAATGAGCAAAACCGTCAAGAAATCTTAAATCAAACACGAGAACAGGTCTTCGATTTGCTGAAAAAAAGTATTAAACCCGAATTCCTGAATCGTATCGATGAGATAATTATGTTTCAACCGTTGACACGGGAGGAGGTGCGGAGGATAGTGGAACTTCAACTGAAAAACATCCAGAAAACGCTTGAAAAAAGCAGCATCAAGTTGACGGTCACTAAAAAAGCCGTGGATCATATTGCAACCATCGGTTATGACCCACAGTTCGGTGCGAGGCCAATAAAACGTGTAATTCAAAAAAACCTGTTAAACGAGCTGTCAAAAATGATCTTGGAAGAAAAAGTCGATAAAAACTCGATAATTGTCGTCGACGAGAAGGACGGAAAGCTGGTATTTAAAAATAAATAATGAGGCCGAATAAGTCGACTCTTCCAAGCCGACAGTTAGAGTATAGCTATCAATAAATTTACTAGTCAAAAGGTATCAGACAATAACTTACGCTGGCAGTTGAAGAGGGCGCGCGCTGAAATTCCAGCGGACCGTCCGTGGCTTCCAAAAGGATAAAGCTGGAAGTTAATTCGTACTTCTTTCTTTTTACAATAGGGCTGTAAAAATAAGACCTTAACTGAATCGAAAACATTAAATTTGAAAAGGGTTGCTAATAATTGTACAAGTAAGAGGAATGCCGATGAGTAGCAAGAGAGTTTATTTTCCTCATAAAAACTGGGTTTATGTTTTGGCTGGACTTGTAGTCCTAGTAATTCTCATTCTCTTATTTTCAGGGTTGATAACGGTCACTTTTTCCGCCGCTGGTGACGCTGCTATTGCAATTATATTAGTGGGGAGTCTGCTTGGCAGTTCCATAAACATTCCTTTGTATAAGATTAAGTCCAACCAACCTTTGGTTCGTGAGGAATACGTTAGGTGGATGGGTATAAACTATCGTATTCCAAGGGTTCCAGCCGAAGAAGCATATACCGAAGTGGAGGTCAATGTTGGAGGCGCACTGATACCTGCTGGAATGAGCGTTTTCCTTCTTACTATATCCTCATCAAGCATCATCCTGTATAGTCTCATAGGCGTGGTGGTAGTGAGCATCGTCACCCATTTAGTAGCCAAACCCGTCAAAGGAGTCGGCATTGAAACTCCAACTTTCGTTCCGCCAATAGCCGCCGCGACAATCGCCCTTATACTTTCCCTCTCTAACCCAGCGGTGGTCGCTTACGTATCAGGGACGCTCGGAGCACTCATAGGCGCAGACCTAACGAACTTGGGAAAAATCCCCGACCTTGGCGCGCCAGTTGCCAGCATCGGCGGAGCGGGCACATTCGACGGAGTATTCGTAACTGGTATAGTCGCAGTGCTCCTCGCTGGATTAGCGAGCGTGCTATAGAACGCAAATAAATTGATTTTCTACGTTTAAAGATGAAGAAAAAACATGGTGAAAGTAAGCTTCTGAAATCGTTCTCTCTTCTTGGTGGAACGCGCCCTTCTGGGTTCACGTTAGCACGCTACTCCGATATTTACTTATTGCAGATTTGTAATTGTTATTGTGAGGGTAAGAAATGTCGAGTCGAAAATCTCGCAGTCATGCTTCGAAAAAGCCCAAGCAGGTTGGAACGAAAGTTGAGGTTGCTAGTTTTAATCCGTTAAGTGGAGCATATGTTTGTTATTTGTGCGAAGAAAGACACGATCAGGTTCCTAAGGAGTGGGCTCCTTGGGAGCTCCCTAGACATTTGGAAAAGGAGCACGGTTACCCTGAAGAAGCTCATGCGTTACGGATGAAATTAATTCCAAATTGGAACGCGTCATTCGAGAAAGAGTATCTTGAAAATTTGGATAAAGAGATCAAATATGAATTGCCTGAATCTGAGCCTGAACCTATAGAGATAGACCCGCTATCGAAGCGATTTAAGAAAGAAGATGAGCAAGACAAAAAATTAGACCAGGAAACTGCGAGTGATAGCTACTAAGACATTTTCTTTTGAGTGACTGGTTTTTCTTGGCGCTCTCTTAATCAGTGTATGGTTGAGTTGCATTTACGAAATAAATTAGATTCGAGCCTGAAGCGGTTAGGTCTCTATGGTTTTTGAACTCAAACTTTGGTGAGGTTGTGGTGCGGTCGCCGAGATTTGAACCCGGGTCGTCAGCGTGGCAGGCTGATGTCCTAGACCAAACTAGACTACGACCGCACATACTTTGTTTTTTCTGGTCTAGGGTACTGCGGAGATGCAAAATGCCTAAATGGTTATTTAAGTTTTCTGAAAAGACTAATGCCCTCCTTGCCAGCTTCCTTTTTATTCACCATTGGATGTAGTTCAGTCCTAACGATCTGCGGGATGCACGTGCTCACGAGATGTAAGTTTGGTTTGCTGTGCATGGGTAATTCAACAGCTCAGCAAAATTCAGCTCTCATGTGTTCTCGTTGATTTGTTAAATGTTAATCAGAACCTTTTTATTCATAATATTAAAGAACAGTTATGAACATTTATGTCAGCCATCATTAAGGTAGATAACCTTGTGGAAGTCTATTCTGACGGCACAAAAGCCGTTGATGATATTTCCTTCAGTGTGAATGAAGGAGAATTCTTCGGTTTTCTAGGCCCCAACGGCGCAGGAAAAAGCACCACAATCAAGATTCTAACAACGCTCCTCAGAAAAACATCTGGCACCGTTAACGTCGCGGGTTACGACGTTGTGAAGCAAGCGGCTGATATCCGCAAGATTATCGGTGTTCAAAGCCAAGAAACAACCGTCGACGGCGACCTAACAGGCAGGGAAAATATAACGCTCCAAGGACATTTCCACCAGATGAACAGCGATGAAATCAAAAAACGAGTTAACGAACTTTTGAGTCTTGTAGGGCTTGAAGAAGCCGCCGATAGACGCGGCAGAAACTACTCTGGCGGCATGAAAAAACGCCTCGACCTTGCCACTGCCCTTGTCCACAAACCCAAAATCCTGTTTCTTGATGAACCAACCACTGGTTTGGATCCTCAATCGCGCGCGGCTATTTGGAGTTATCTGGAAAAACTAAACAAAGAAGAGGGCATAACAATTTTCTTAACAACCCAGTATCTGGAAGAAGCCGACAAACTATGCAAACGACTTGCAATAATCGATTCAGGGAAAATAGTTGCAAGCGGTTCACCTACCGAGCTAAAACGTCAAATTGGCGCAGACTCCATCAGAATCTCACTTGAAAACTGCAAAAAAGACACTGCTAACGCAAAAGAACTCATCAAGAGCATGACGGGCGTCACTGAAATAATAGATTCAGAAGAATGCATCACAGTTTACGCCAAAAACGCTGGCCTTCTTATAGCTGATATTGTTCGGGCATTAGACAGCAGCGACATTCGGATTGCGTCAGTAACTTTTTCCTCGCCGTCTTTGGATGACGTCTTCATGAAGCACACTGGCAGGAGAATAAGAACTGAAGAATTAGTCAAGGCACCAAGCCCCATGTGGGGCGGCGCTAGGAGATAAAAAGGAGATAACAAAATGACTTTACTTTCTGATACACGTTACATATTCGTAAGGTACCTCACGAAACTCGTTCGAACCCCCATCCTGCTTTTCTTTTCCCTCTTCCAACCCATTTTATTCCTCGCCCTGTTCACACAACTGCTGGGCAAACTTTCCAGTTTCCCAGGAGTATTACCGGCTGGCGTAACTTATCTAGAGTTTGCGGCTGCTGGAATCGTGATGCAAAACGCGTTCGGTAGCGCGCTGCAGTCAGGAAACTCGATAGTAGCTGACATCGACTCGGGGTTTCTGCAGAAAATGCTCGTGACACCCTTGAGTCGCCCTGCGATTCTGCTGGGCAGGTTAAGCAGTGACGCCTTTAGAGTGGTTGTCCAAACGGCTATAATTCTCGGGTTAGCGTACGGTATAGGTGATGCAGAAAACAAGCCCTTTTATGTCAACACTGGCGTTGTCGGAGTTCTGCTTATTTTCTTCACTCTTGCGTTCTTTGGGCTCGCGTGGTCAGGGATTTCTTTAGCGTTGGGCATGAAGACGAGAAGTTCTGAAACGGTTTTCGCGATAGGCGGAGTCATCACTTTCCCACTGCTGTTCTTAAGTCCAGCGCTGTTCCCCCTTAGTTTCCTGCCCACATGGGTGAAAGATGTGTCAATGTTTAACCCTGTAAGCTACTGCGTTAGCGCTACCCGAGCATTGATGATTAACGGCTACACATGGAGCACGATACTTCCAGCGTGGGGCGTAATCGGCCTAGTCGCCGTCATCACCATGGGCGCTACACTGTACCAGTTCAGAAAAGTAGTAAGCTAAAAACTAATGCCGCTCAGTGGAACTTGAGCCTTCGCGACTACAACTTTGGGGTTATGGCTGCTTTGGATTTAGAAAAAAAGATTGAATAGAAGTGTTAATCTTGGCTGAATCCGTAACTTTTGAACCCAAAAGTTTAGCTGAGCTTAGGCAGTTTTTTGAAGAGAATGAAGGCAAATATCATGAAATCTGGGTAATCATAACGAACAAGAAAGCTGGAAATCTTCAGCTTGTGTCATTCAATCAAGTTGTAAGTGAAGCAAGAAATCATGGGCTGATTGACAGCCGCATAAGAAATGTGGACGAGAAAAGGTACATGATACGTTTGACAAAAAGAATTAAAGCCTAAATGTCGTAAAATCGAGAAAAAATATACTAAATTTTTAAGTTCAACACTTACATTAAAGTAGGAAACAATAGGAAGATGAGCGCAGTTTGGACATAGAAAAGAAAATTGAGTTAATCTGCAGACCGCCGACGGAAGAAGTGATAACGCCGGAGGATTTGCGCAGCCTTTTGGAAACAGAAGAGCATCCTGTAGCCTATAACGGTTGGGAGCCTTCTGGTTTGGCGCATTTGGGAACAGGCGTTATTTGCGCTTACAAAATGAAAGACTTCGCTGAAGCAGGCGTGCATTTTAAAGCGTATTTGTCAACGTGGCACGCTTGGTTAAATAACAAGTTAGATGGCGATTTGACTCTTATCCGTAAAGCGGCTGACCTTTTTAGGCATTCATGGCTTGCCCTCGGTGTGCCTGGAGACAAAGTTGAGTTCATTTATTCTGATGAGCTCTACAGAGACATTGATTATTGGGCTAAAACAGTCATAATCGCAAAAAACTTAACCATTGCCAGAGCAACCAGAACCTTAGAGATTGCGGGAAGAAAAGAAGCTGAAGCCCACTATGTTTCAGACTACCTGTATACTCCCATGCAGGTTGCAGACATTTTTCACATGAAAGTAAAAATTTGCCAGTTAGGCATGGATCAGCGAAAAGCAAACGTGGTTGCAAGGGAAATGGGAGAAAAAATCGGCTGCTGGAAACCCGTCTGCGTTCACCACCATATCCTGCAAGGTTTAGAGAAGCCTAAAATTTGGCCGATTCCAGAGGGACAGGAAAAAGAAGCTATAACTTCAGCCAAGATGTCTAAAAGCAAGCCTCAAACATGCATATTCATCTACGACACTCCCGAAGAAATAAAGCAGAAAATGGCGAAAGCTTTCTGCCCAGAAAAAACCGTCAAATTCAACCCAATTCTGGATATCTGCAAATACATAATTTTCCGAGAAAAACCAGTCCTCGCAATCGAGCGCCCAGCAAAATTCGGAGGAAACGTGGAGTTCCAAAGTTTCCGAGAGCTTGAATCCGCTTATGCAGAGGGCAAACTGCATCCTATGGACCTGAAAAACGGTGTTGCAACCGAACTTGTGGAGATATTGGAGCCTGTTAGACGCTACTTTGCAAATAACAAGGAAGCTAAAGACTGCTTAGAAACCGTGCGGCAAGCTAAGATAACAAGGTAAAACTGTTGTCAACAAAGCTTAAAGAGAAAGAGGAAAAAATCCAGCAAATCATAACCAAGCTGGCGGAAGAGTCAGCGAAGGGCAAGCCGATAATTGTCGAAGGCAAAAAAGACGAACAAACACTCCGCATTTTAGGAGTAAACGGCGTAATCGTAACGGTGAAAACCGGCGGCAAATCCTTCCTTGAAGCAACCGCAGAAATAGAAAAGCTTGGCGCCCGAGAAGTCATTCTACTCTTAGACTTTGACAGACGCGGCACAGAAGGCACCCTACGCCTCCAACGCAGCTTGGAAAGGTCCAGAATTAAGGCAAATGCTATGTTTTGGTGTGACCTGCGAGCGCTGGTTGGACGAGAAATTCAATGCATTGAAAGCTTAACTTCCTATTTGAGCACGCTTCAGGAAAAAACCAAGTGACCGCCATTTAGAATACAACAAAGAAAACCAAAGAAACTGCACCTCAAATTAGCAAGAGAAATTAAACGTAAATACTCCGCATATCCAGAGCTACTTTATTGTACACAATTAGTAGTAGTCATTTTGTGGTTGCAACATCAAATAAGGAGTGCCCCTTTTGCCTGCCGTTACTGCTGTCCGTAAATGGAAAGACACACCTGCGATAATAGGGGAACTACCACTCCATAGGTGAGCGAAGATTTCAACATGAAAAAGTCAACTGTGAAAAATGCAGCTACAGTAGTAGTTCTTGCCATCGGAGCATTGTGTCTCTTATGCATAGGATTTGCGCCTCAACTTTCAGCTTACACTAATCCGCCCATGCCCATGCATATGCCACAGCCAACTCTTTGCATAAACATTGGAAACATCACCCAAAACAACGGTTACTACAACGCCTCCGTGACGATTACAAACACAAGAGCAACCACCCTGCAAAAGCTCGTTGTTTCGCCTGCAACAAACTCTTCCGAAGGCATCACCTTTTCAAATGAAACCAGCCCAGACCTGACAGTTTACTTCAACGGAACTGTGGAAAACCCAAACCAACTTAACTATAACCTCAAAAGCGGCGACAACCTACAAGTCAACATCGTCATACCCAGCGCCAACTGCACCTCAGGCACACCTATGGGGCTAGTCATAACAGCCCAAAAAGAAACCAACTTCAACGATTTCTCGCTACCTTAAGCGAATCTTTTAGTTTTAAAACCCCTAGCGCCTTAGGGAGGGTTGATTTTCACAGAATAGACCGTCGTCCTTAAGCTCGACGACACTGAGCGAGAGAATATCGAATAACTTTTTCAATGGTTTTTCATGGTATTATTGCAAACTGGCAACTAATGTCACTAAACACCATAGCGAATAATACCATAAACAATACCCTGAATAACAGTTAATCAGTTATTGCACGCTTTGCCATACTTATTGCACAGTTCTATTGCACCTTTCGAATGCTTTCAAGGGCTTATCATAAGTTCCAGATTTTGATAGAGAAATTAGTCAACAAAATTGATACCCTACCCCGCTTTTTACACTGAAACGACCAAGTAAAAAGCTTGCTTTTAGCGCTCTTGAGGCAATTCAACAGCAACGGTGCGCCTACCTGAATAGAATATTGAAACTGCCGTCTTTTTTGTCAGGGAACTGTTTTTATAAACCTGTCGTCTTTCTATACATTGGCGAAATTTTATGGATACAAATCCTGTTTTAGAAGCAATAAAATCGAGACGAGCAGTCCGTAGTTATGAAGATAAACCCGTTCCTGAATCAGCAATCCTAACGATGCTTGAGGCGGCAACCTACGCTCCTTCAGCCATTAACCTTCAACCTTGGAAATTCACAATAATCACTAATAAAGCAGAAATGAAACTCCTCTCTGACATAGCGAAACCGGGGTTGATTCGGGTATTACCCGATGTAGGCGACGACGAAAACATAATTGCCTTAAAAAAACGACTATTAGATCCAAACTACAACATTTTCTACAATGCACCGCTCTTAATTTTTGTCGCTGGCGTCAAATCTCCTTACGCAGTTTACGACTGTTCCATGGCAGCCCAAAACATGATGCTAGCCGCCTACACGCTGGGTATCGGAAGCTGCTGGATAGGCACCGCAGTTCCCGCTGCTAACGACTCAAATGTTAAACAGCGCCTCGGCGTCTCAGAATACCTTGACGTCCATGCCGCAGTCATCTTCGGCTACCCGAAAGACGGCTTTCCAAAAGCTCCTCCTAAGCGTCCAGCGGAGATTCTCAAACGCATCGATTAAATGATTAGGGGAAATCAGTTGGATATCAAAGGGAAAGTTGCCATTGTAACGGGCGCATCTTCAGGCATCGGCTTAGCTACGGCGAAAATTCTTTCAAGCAAAGGCGCCAAGCTGGCTTTAGTCGCCCGCTCAAAAGACAAACTCAAGCAGCTCGCCAAAGAACTGCCCGAAGCAATTGCCGTTACTGCAGATATCTCTAAGGTTGAAGATGTTAAGCGCATGGTTAAGCAGGCGTATGAGCACTTTGGACGGATAGATATTCTCGTTAATAATGCTGGTCAAGGATACGATGTGCCAGTCGAGAAAACGGACATTGAAATTTTCCATCACCTTTTCGATTTAGATGTTGTTGGCCCACTGGTTGCCATGAAAGAAGCCATTCCGATTATGCGGCGGCAAGGCGGAGGAACAATCGTTAACGTAAGCTCAGGAACAGCGTTGATGCAATTACCTGATAACGGCCCATACTCAGCCCTAAAACGTGCGTTAGCTCAAATCAGCTTAACTGCAAGAACAGAACTGTCAAAAGACAACATAATCGTCAGCGTTGTTTACCCCTACATTACGCTTACCGACTTTGAAAAGAACACCATCAAAGATGCTTCACTGCAAAAACAAGAGGAAGAGTCTCCAGAAGCACAGGAAGCATTTAGCAAAGCTGACTCACCTGAGTACACAGCGCAACGAATTGTTGCGGGGATTGAAAGCGGGGAAGCTGAAATTTTCGGGCACGATTGGATGAAAAGTCCTCAAACAGCATGGAGCCAGCGCTAACAATAAACCGAGGATTTTGTGGGACCTTTGCAATGGACACTTTTTTCTTTTGAAAGTTAAATTTTGTTTGAGCTTAGGCTTCTGTCTGGTTTTTTCTCTCGCTAAAGATTGCAAAGAAAACGTTATCGCTTGGATTGTGCTGAAGAAGCCACACAGATTCTGGCGTAAAAAATGGGTGTTAGCTGCCCATTAATTTGGATAGGGTTGCCACGAGCACTTCAATGCGTTCTCTTGTCCTGCCATAATCTGCCACTGAAGTAATCGTAGTCACAGGAGTCTCTCCTGCAATAGTCATCCGTGTGGTCTTTTCATCCACCTTTGACAAATTTACTGTAAGCTTTGAGGGGTAGGACAAGAAGGCGCCTTTAGTTTTAATCTTAAGGGTATGTGTTTCTTCGTTGGTTTCTTGGATTGTCCATTCAATCTTAGCGATTGCTTTTGGAATAGCTTCCCAGATAACGTTAAGTGGGTAAGAGACTTCGAGGTTTTCTTTTTCTTCCCGCAAGTAAGCCATTTTTCTTCGCCACTCTTTAAGTATTGACCTTTTATAAAGACACATGGTATCACTTTGAAATTTGCATCATCCGAAATTATTCTTGAAACGTCGACCCCTGAATTTGCTAAAAAAGCGAAGGAATGCACACCTTAGCATACAGATTTCTTGTTCCGCGGGCTTGTTACAAAAGTGGATTGGGGTTTTACCCAAAAGAGTCTTATGGTAGCAACTCAAGATGTTATGAAACCAAGCGCTTTAAAAAAAGTCGGCAAGTGCCCTAAACATGGAACTGTCAATCGTAATACCAGCGTATAATGAGGAAAAAAGAATTAAATACACTTTGCAAAGCGTGGTTGACCGATTCAACGGGTCATGTGAAATTTTAATTGTGTCTGAAAGCATTGATAAAACCGATGACATAGTGACTGAATTTTCTAAGAATTCAGCAGTCATTAAACTAATAAGTTCAAACAGAAGGCTGGGAAAGGGGGGAGCTTTCAAAAAAGGGGTCGAGAATTCGCAGGGTAAAATTGTGGTGCTGCTTGACTCAGACCTTCCTGTGCCCCTCTCAGATGTTGAGAAAGTAGTTTCATGGTTGGGGAAGGTTGATGTTGCAGTTGCTTCAAGAGAGGTTGAAGGAACAAAAATTTTGGTTTATCCTCCGCTTGCCCGAGTATTTGCCGGCAAAGCTTTCTCCCGAATATTCAATGCTCTATTCAACCTTAACGTGAAAGATACGCAGTGCGGCTGTAAAGCCTTCAAAAAAGAGGTCTTGGAAAACGTCCTCTATACCGTCGAGAGCAATGGCTTCGAGTTTGACGCAGAACTTTTATTCAAATGTAAAAGAATGGGTTACAGAATAAAAGAGATACCAGTAACGTGGAGTTATAAGCCAGATTCAAAGCTTAACCTTTTTCAGGACACATTAAAGATGGGGAGGGGAGTTCTCAAATTATGGGTGAAAACCTACATAGTCACGCGGAAGACTTAGAAAGAATTGAAGAATCCGATTTTTGGAGCAAAGTAAAGGTAAAACTTATCTTGGATTTGGTTGAAGGCAAAAAAGTTTTGGATGTTGGCTGCGGTTCAGGACGCCTATCTAAAGCACTGTCAGAGAAAGGCTACAGCGTAGTGGCAATCGACAGTGATTGGAAAGCTGTTAACATCACAAAAAAGAAAGGAATCATGGCATCGGTGTCAGATATAACTGATTGGAAAAGTCATGATAAATTTGATTGCATAATTCTCGGCGACGTACTTGAGCACATCGAAGATGACAAGTCAGCCATGAGAAAAGTTCATGCCATGCTAAAACCAAACGGTTGCATCATAGTGAATGTGCCTTCATACCAATTTTTATTTGGAAAACATGACGTCGCTTTAGGGCATAAACGACGTTACTCCGATAATGAGCTTAAAAATAAGCTGAAAGATTCAGGCTTTAAAATCGAATATCTGAGACACTGGAATTTGCTGGCGTTGCCAATTACTATTCTAACGAAAATTTCTAAAAAAGATTATCCGCATGAAAGAGTTTCAAATATAACCGTTCTATCAAGGCTTCTTGAAAGAATGCTTTTAGCAGAATCAAAGTCAAATTATATGTTTGGGATTTCTATTTTGTGCAAGGCAAGAAAATAATTCGTTTGTCCAAGATTCTAATTGATTCTATGGCTTTGAAAGTTTAAAGCTGAGGCAATAGGGTAGGCTTTTTACTTAGTATTTCTCGTAGTAAAAAGAGAACCTCTTAAGCTCTTAGGCTGGTGATCTTCTCAAATGAGCCTTTGATGCCAAACTGATTTTGGAATCACTCAAGCGCCAAAGATTCTTCTTTTTATCATTTTGTACCGCCGTTCTAAATTCAGCGTTAACGGTACTTCCTGCCCGAAAGGCTGACATTTCCCATCTACGATTGCTTTAGCTATCGCGTCAACGTTGGGTTCAGAGTCGATAACCGTGTAGGCGTAGCCGATGGTTGGACCGTAATGCGCGTCGGTTCCGCCTACGCAGGGAAGATTCAGCTTTTGCGCTATTTCTCCTGCCTTTTTCTTGCAGCGGTTAAACGGAAACGCTGAAGCATTGAGGGTTTCCACAGCGTCAAATTTTGCATCTTTAACATGGCTGTTTAAGCTACTTTTGAACCAAGCGTAGGGATGAACTGCAATAGCTATCCCACCCGCCTTATGGATTAAATCAACCGTTTCCTTTGCGCTTAAGTCTCTTGGAATTAAATCTTGAATGTTAAGGGCAACTATATGTCCGTCTGCGCTCGAAACCTCCATGCCTGGAATAACAAGAAAATCTACTTCTTTAGCTATTTTGCAGCTACCCTCAATCTGATTGTGATCTGTAACAGCAACGGCATTCAAGCCACGTTTCTTAGCATAAAAGACAAGTTCTTTTGGAGTTATTGTTGAATCCTTGCTGTAGTTTGAGTGCACGTGAAGGTCGGCACTGATTCGATTTGGCATATAATCCCTCTGTTCCATTAATTTTTGATGTTTTTTATTGATGCTAATTCAACGCTTATCTATATAGTCACTTATGTATGAAAGAAATTCCTGTTCGGTCTTCACTTGTATTTCTGTTATTTTTTTAAAATCCGCGTCGTCGCTTAACATTATTGCATCATTGTAAAATGCAGTTGCAGATATGAAGGAGTCTGCTATTGGAATGCTATATTTTCCTTTAAATTCGCCTGCTTTAATTGCTATTTTTTCATCTATCTCAAGCTTTTTGAGGTAGGTAGCGTACTTTAGCTCTTCAACCCTTGCCTTAGCTAAGTCAAGTCTTTTTTCATGAAGATATTTATAATAAATTTCGGTTAGCGTAACCACGCTTATAGCTGCTTCTATCGCGCCGCTTTCAATTCGTAAGAGTATTTTTTGAACTGTTTCCCAACCTCGTTCTTTTGCAAACAGTTTAATCAGCGGCTCAGTGTCTAGCAGTAACTTATAATTCTTTGATTCGTTTGTCAAATTCTTCTGTCCACTCCTTCCGCATAGCCTTTAATTCCTCAGAAGGTTTTCTGTTTGCAAATAAGTCTTTGTCGACACCAGCTAGCTTGGATAATTTAGGAACAGGAACCAATTTGATGGCGTTATCTTCGCTGACAACCAAGAGTTTTTCGCCCTTGGCTATCTTTAGTCGTTTTCTTAGTTTTGAAGGAAGAGTAACCTGCCCTTTTGATGAAACTGTAACTGTTTCCACATCGGCCAAAGAACATTCACCTTACGAATTAATATGATGCCTTACATTTATAATATTGTCGGATAACTTGGTTTGCAACTTAGTATTTTCAAATCAATTAGTTACTAGTAAGAAAAAAAACTTTATACTTTGTACTTATTTTGGCTGGCTTGCCCGTCTAGCTCTAATTTGAACTAACTGTTCATCCAGTTTTGCCTCGTCAGCTTCGATTTTATGGAATAGCGGTTTTGGTTTAGCTATTTTATGCCCAGGCTCAAGCGGTTTTAATGCTTCGTTCCAGTTGCTTTTGTCGACGTTTCCTGGGAGGTTGAGTGTTTGCCAAAGCTGTTCCGCCGTTTCTGGGATGAAAGGCGCTGAAACCACCGTTATAGCTTTCACTGCTTGAGCGGCAACGTAGAATATAGTTGCTGCTTTTTCCTTGTCAGTTTTCATCAGGTTCCAGGGTTCAGTATCGTTGAGGTACTGGTTTCCCACGCGGCTTATTCCAATTAGCGTATTGACGGCGGATTGAAGCCATGAGTTCTCGATTTCTTGGGCTGCACCCTGCACTTTCGCTTTGATTGCCTGCAACACAGCTTCGTCGTTGTTGTCTAGTTTAGTGGGGCTTGGAATTTCACCTTCAAATTTTGCAACGATAAAGGACAGGGTTCGGTGGATAAAGTTGCCGAAGGTGTCGTTTAAGTCAGCGTTGATTTTTTCGATGAAAGCGCTCCATGTGAAATTTGTATCTTTGCTTTCTGGTCTTGTTGCGATTAAAAAGAAGCGCCAGTAATCCACTGGAAACATCTCAAGCGCTTCGTCTATCCAGATGCCGATGCGTTGGCTTTTTGAGGCTTTCTCGCCTTTGAACTGAAGAAATTCAGTGGCGGAAACGTTCCATGGCAGGTTATAACCTTCGCCTGAAGCCAACAGCAAAGCCGGCAGAATTATGGTGTGAAATGGAATGTTGTCTTTGCCGACAAAGTAGAGGGTTTTGGCTTGCTTGTTTAACCAGTATTCACGCCATTTTTCTGGCTGCCCCATGCGTTGGCATTGCTCGATGGTTGCTGAAACGTAGCCTAAAACGGCGTCGACCCAAACGTAGACTGTTTTGCCCTCTGCCCCTTTGAAAGGTGCGGGAATGCCCCATTCTACGTCACGGGTGACAGCTCTTGGTTTTAAGCCTTCCTTTATCCAGTTTAAACTGAAGTTTTTAACGTTAGCAGGAAACTGCTGATTATTCTGAATATATTTTGTTAACGGCTCAGAGAGCTTGGATAGGTCGATGTACCAGTGACGCGTTGTTTTTACTGTTGGCGTGTTCTTGCATATTACACAGTACGGCTCGATCAGCATTGTTGGCTCCAAAAGCCTGCCGCATCGGTCACATTGGTCTCCACGCGCTTTTTCGCAACCGCAGTAGGGACATTTGCCTTCAACAAACCTGTCGGGCAAGAAACGCTGGTCATGCTCACAGTAAAGCATCTGCGTATCCTGCTCGAAAATGTAACCGTTCTTCTGAATTTCCAGCAATGTTTTTTGGACAAACTGCTTATGAACTGGGCTCTCAGTGCTGGTGTAATTGTCAAATGAAGCATTCCATTTGCGGAAAAGTTCAGCCACATGAGCGTGGTTTCGGTCAGTTAGCTCCTGGGGTGTAATGCCCTGCCTTATCGCTTCAACCTCGATGGGTGTGCCATGCGTGTCTGAACCGCTCACCATTAACACGTCGTCGCCCCGTAACCTATAGTATCGTGCTGTAACGTCGGCGGATAAGACTGAGCCGACAAGGTTTCCTAAATGGGGCGTGACGTTGATGTATGGCCAAGCGGCTGTAACTAAAATTTTTTCAGGCAAATGTATCTCCAACAACCCCTTTAGTACCGCCCTTATTTAAAATTACTAGGCTTAATTACTCGCCAAATGAAACATTACAAAGTAAGAGAAAATTTTGGTAAAGACTTAAATTTTTCAAGTTGCAAGTACCCGTAGATTGAGGTTTCACATAGTTGCCTTACTGCCGAATATGCGGAGCTAAACTGGAAGAAAACGCTAGGTTCTGCCATAAATGCGGGACACCAGCAGTCACTGTTACCGCTGCACTTTCGCCAGCAAAGCCCATGGAGAAAAACCCTTTTCTGGTCCCAGTCATTATTTTGATAGCCGTAGTAACCATAGCGGTAATTGTAGGCGTTTTTGTTTTTTGGACGGTTTACTCTAATTTTAATCAAGCAAATGGATCAAACCAAACAAACGGTAACGAGTTAAGCTTCAATTTTCATGGTGATATGGCAAAAGTGAACATTATAGCTCAAAACTTGATCGGCAAAACCGTCCTCATCACTACTTCCGCAACAAGATTGCAGCATACTAATCATCGAATGGTTTAGCATAAGAAATTAAGCATAAAATTTTAAATGCAAGCTCTTCGACTTTAGTGTATAAGAAGTGATTTCTTTGACTGAACAAAAAAAGGTAACCATGCAAGAACTTGAAGAAAATAACGGAAAAAATGATAAACCCGCCTACATCGCATACAAGGGAAAAGTTTACGATGTCTCAGAAAGCAGTTTCTGGATTGATGGAGAACACTTGGGAATGCATAATGCGGGCAAAGACTTAACTGAAGAATTAGAGATGGCTCCGCATAGAGAGGAAACCTTACGGAATGTTAAGCTGGTAGGCGAATTAGTGTAAGTGTAAGCGCAAAGCGCCTTAAAAACGGCTTTTGAAGATTAATTTGTAAGAATTTGATTTTTGCCTTCTAAACGTTTCGTAGGCTAAGTGTTACTTATCTGGAACGCGCAATCACGGATAGCATCAAAGACCGGAAGAAATGCTTTACCTTTCTCAGTTAAAGAATACTCAACCCTTGGAGGAACTTCAGGGTACACAACTCTTTTTATGATTTTATTTTTTTCTAGCTCTCTGAGATGTTTTGTTACGGTTTTTGAGTTAACGTCACCCATATTTTTTTGGAGAGCAGTAAATCTCAACGTCTGTTCTCTAAGGTTCCAGATAATAAACAGGTTCCATTTGCTTCCGACGATTTCTACCACTGTTTTAAACTGTGCATGTGCCTTATTTTCAGATTCCAATCCAATTCGCCTTTACTTACTTAATGGAAACAATATTACTATTGTGCTTCTGGCGTATTTTAATATTGCTGGTGGGTAAAGCAATAGCGTCTAAAGAGACGAAATGGATAGTGGTGTAAAAATGAAAGTTTTAGCGATAAACGGCACCGATGGGGAGTGGTTGATTTGAACATGGATGTTTATTATTTTTCAGGCACAGGCAATTCATTAGCTGTTGCCAGAGATATTGCAGAAAAAACCAGTGGAAAACTAATAGCAATATCTTCCGTCATGAATAAAGACAAAATAAAAACGGAAGCCGAGATTATTGGTGTTGTTTTTCCTGTTCACGGAATTTTCCGCGTTCCATCCATAGTTGAAAGATTTGTTGGGAAGCTGGATGATGTTAATTCAAAATATATTTTTGTGGTCACCACATATGGAAGCATGGCTGGCGGGGTAATCAAAAGTTTTCGCAAAGTGGTCGAATCTTGTGGCGGCAAGCTTTCAGCTGGGTTCGCAGTGCATATGCCGATGAACAACATCACCATTCCCTTCATGTACAGTGGGACGGTCGGAGACAAAGAACAAAAGTTGTTTGCAGACTGCCGCGGCAAAGTCAATTTTATTTGTGAATACGTAAGCGCCCGAAACGAAGGCAAATTTGAAGCCACCAACAAGTTGCTCATTTCTTTGTTTTACCCGATTGACAAAATATTTGCGCGATGGAGAATTGAAAGCAAATACAATAAACTTACAAACTCGAATCTAAACAAGGATGATCTTTGGCCTTTGATGGATGTCAGCTTCCATTTTGATGAGAAATGCGATGGCTGTGGAGTTTGCTCGAGAGTTTGCCCCGTGAAAAACATTAAGATGGTCGACAACGCGCCTTCATGGCAGCATCACTGCGAACGGTGCTTCGCTTGCTTACAATGGTGCCCGAAGGTGGCTATAGAATTTGATAAGGATTCGATTGGTAGGAAAAGGTATCATCACCCAGGTGTAGAACTTTCAGATATGATGATGCAAAATTAACCTGAACCTCTTCTTTCTTTAAAAGATAAATTGAAGCACCGAATCAATCCGGCGCAAATCACTCATAACATTTTTCACGTCTTCAACACTTAATGTTTCACGCTTTTCATGAAGTTCACTGACAGTTTCGTATAAGCCATCGAAAGCAGTTTTCACGTCTAAATCGTTATTCATTCCCTTCTCAAAGGCAGAAACGACCGACCCCTCGACCCCCTCTGTGTCTATGTTAGCATTGTCTGTTTTTTGCTCTTGCAGGTCTTTAACCATGCTTTTGAGGGAATCCAGTTTTCGGCTGGTTTCAGCTAATTTTTCAAAGGTGAAGTTTAGTTTTTTCCTGTAGGGTCCATATGTAAGAAAGAACCTTAATTGTTCGCCGCTGAAACCTTTCTTTAAAATGTCGCTTGTGTAATACACGTTGCCGATGCTTTTAGACATTTTTTTGCCATCGACAAAAAGATGACCGCCGTGAAGCCAGTAACGCGAGAATTCTTTGCCGCTAACGGCTTCTGCAATGGCAAGCGTGTAATCATGATGCCTGACTAAATTGTCGATTCCCCCGCATGCAACATCAATCGTAAAGCCAAGATACTTAGTTACTATTGCTGCGTCTTGAATATTCCACGCTGGTCTGCCACTGCCAATCGGTGCCACATAGCAAACGGCGTCTTGTTTGCAGCCATCCCAAATAATAAAATCTCCCATGTTCCAGGGCGTGCCAGGGTACGTGTCCTTGTGGAAGCGGCGTTTCTTTTTCGGCCACTTACCCATGTCCAAATGCGCAAGTTTTCCAAAACCATCAAATTTTAAGGGGTCAAAATAAACGTTTTTTGCGCCCTTGTACATGTACCAGTACGCGTAGCCTTTCTCTAGCAGCTGAGTGATTAATTTTGCCGCTTGATCCACAGCTGAGGAAGCCCTTATGGCGTAATCTGGCGTTTTGATCTTTAGCAGCTTGAAGTCTTGGAAGAAGACGGCTTCGTTTTTTCTTGTCAGTTCTTCTATTGTTAGATTTTCTTTTTTTGCCTCTGCTATGGCTTTGTCTTCTACATCTGTTAAGGTAATTAGCCGTGTAACCTTGTAGCCCAAGTATTCCATGTAGCGTTGAAGTATGTCTTCAAAGAGGAAAGTGCGGTAATTTCCAATGTGAGCTCGCTGATATGTCGATGGACCGCAAGTGTACATTTTAACCTGCATGTCTTCAGCGGGTTTGAATGGCTCGATTCTTCGTGTAAGAGTATTATATAAATTCAGCAATCAGCCAGCTTCTCCACTTAAACGGTGACTTGCTGTTCTTTTTCCAGTTCTTTTAGTGTGTTTTTTGCTTCTTCTACATGCTGTTGAGTTTGGGTTTGGGAATTGAAAATGTGTCTGACAACGCCTTTCTTATCAATTATGTAGGTGACTCGTCCGGGGAGAATGCCCATACTTGAGGGAACTCCGTAGAGTTTGCGCACCTTGTTCTCCTCGTCGCTTAGCAGTATGAAGGGTAAGCCATGATGCGTTGCAAAAGACTTATGTGACTCAACACTTTGCCCGCTTACGCCCAGTACTTCAGCGCCTAGATTTGTTAGTTCTTGGTAGCTATCTCTGAAACTGCAAGCTTCCCTGGTGCAACCGGGCGTTTCATCTTTGGGGTAAAAGTATAAGACTACGTTTTTCTTGCCGAAGAATTCTGAAAGAGTCACATTATCCCCCATTTGCGAAGGAAGAGTGAAATCAGGCGCTTTATCGCCAACTTTAACAGACATAAAATCGCCAGTTAATTACGCATTAGAGGGCTATTATTCTTTTCGCATGTTGTTATGCCAGGTATTTAGGTGATTGCTCTGTGGGTGTTAACCGATCAAGTGATGACTTGCATTCTGAACGAAAGAAAACCTGATTTTTCTTCCATTATCCTTGTTCTGCAAGATTGAACAAGTTGTTCAACAGTGCAGCCATAAATAGGTGATGTCTACTAAATATGGAGAATCAGTTGCGCCAAGAAGTGACTAAAAATGGATAAAGGGCGACTCGTAAGTATTTTAGCTGCCGTCATTGCTGTTTTAATTTGTCTTAATGTCATTCTATACTATCAAAATTACACTATCAATCAACAAAAGAATGATTTTGTCGCCTATTATAACGAGTTTGGAAATGTTTCTATTCAAAGTATTAGCTACAATTTTTCTCCGCCTGTTTCAATGTATCGCGCTCTTAAAATCGCATTGGAAAACGGCGGTTGGAACACCACTTCTCTTGAAAACATGACGGTCAAAGTTTCCCTTGACTACTACGAATTCACGACCGAAAATACAACTTTAGGGCCTTCTTCGGGTTTTGAGTTTCTATATTCAGTTACACATCCAGTTAACGACTACTCAGCTGTTACAGTTAAAAATGCGACTTCCACTACGACCTACAGGTACATCTGGACCGTAATTGTCGATCCGAGTTCAGGCGTTTCTGGCATACCGCCGCCTGGGCTTTATTGGGTTGACGCCGCAACAGCAGAAATAGTCCCCACAGGACCGCTATTTTAGCTCTCAAGTAAACAGTAGGCAAACTCCAAGCTTAACTTACCACCCTAAGGTTAACGCCCCGGCTACCACTTACAGAGTTAACAGGACCCGCCATCTCCGTCATTAGGCAGTTAAATGTTATAAGAAACGAAAATGTACTGTTAATTATGGAAAAAACATTATCTGTTGCTGGTCATAAATGTCAGGCTTTATACTTCGCTGCGCCGGGTGTTCCGATTGTTTTTCTGCATGGATTATCTTATACATTAGATATTTGGCAGAGCATTGGAGTAACAGAACTGTTAATTGAGAAGCGGGTACCATTCTTAGCTTTAGATATGCCTTACGGTTTGAGAAGCAAATGCCAACCTAAAACCAGAAATCCCGAAGCTAACGTGGCAGTTGCGGCTGAGGCTGTCAAGAGTGTGTTCGGTTCAGCGGTGCCTGTTCTTGTCGGCGCCAGCATAGGTGGACACGTAGCATTAAGATATGCCACTCGGTTTCCAGTAAAAGGCTTACTCTTGATTGCGCCTGCCCGAGCACTGGACGAAGATTTAGTGCAGTCTTATGGCAGGTTTAATTTTCCGGTTAAGATTATTTGGGGTTCACAGGACAATTTCATTTCAGGGGAAGAAATGAGAACCCTAGCGAATAAACTGCCTAACGCTAAACTTTTAGTCTATAATGGCGCGTCTCATTCAGCATATAAAGATCAGCCTGAACTGTTCAAACGAGATCTGCTGGAGCTTTACGCTGCTGCTGAGCAAACATGATTTATTTAGGCAAAGGTTTTGCGGTAACAACGTAATGGTATTTTCCAACATCTTTAACGCCCTCAACTTGGAAGCCTATCTTTTTAATTAAGCTTGATGCATACTCTTCGCTGAATCTAATCTTGACTGGTGGTCCAAAAGGCATGTCTTGTTTTTTCCAATCCAAATCAACCAGCTGCCCAGTAATTTTTGTCATCTCTTTCGCGTTTTGCAGCACTTTAGCTGGATCAGCAAAATCGTGAAGCACAATGCTAAAGAAAACAAAATCAGCGCATTTGCTGCAGAAAACTGTTTCTTCAGCCGCGCCAACCTTAGCAATAATATTTTTCAAGCCTTCTGTTTTGGCTTTGCAGTTTAGTTTTTCAATTGCTGAAGCGTCTGAGTCCACGGCGTAGACTTTCCCTTTTTCGCCTACTTTTTTGGCTGCTAAAATGCTGAAGAAGCCGTCGCCGCAGCCTATGTCTATGAACGTCATGCCCAAGTGTAAGTGTTGCAGGATAGCCTCTGGATTGTACCATGAACGTCTAGTTGCTTCGTCGAGGGCGAAACCGCCGTGGCAGACCATAATGAAAACCGTTAGGTTATGGCTGAAGAAGTTCTCTTATTTGTTTCGCATGCGTCTGTCTTGTCGTTAGCGGGTAGATTTCGCGTTCACAGTCAAAAAACAAGGGGTCTTGACCTATGATTTTTGAGAGTTTCTCGTCTGAATCAACGTTCACTATCAGCATGCTACCCTGTTGTCCGATAAGATGATAGTATACTTCAAGCGTCTTCTCTTTCTCCAAGTTATCAAAGTACTTGAATTGCAGTGGAAGCAGTTTAGCCCATTTCTCGATGGGAACCTCACGTTTAACTTTCTGTATAATTAAAAACTTCATGTTCATCCGTAAAGAACAGTGCATGTTTGGGTATAAAATCTTTCTTTAAAACACAAAAGGAGTAAAAGCTTGATGGGCAATGAGAAAGTTATATTGCAATTGATGAGAAACTTTTTTTAAAAAATAAGAAAAGATGGGGCATCTTAATCGGAGTGCTTACTCCTTCTTTTCTCCGCCGTGTCCCTTCCACATATCCTTCATGGGCATCTTAGAGATAGCATCTTTAGCTAAATCCATCAGATCCTCGTTTACTTCAACCTCTATTGTTACTTTAAATTTGCCTGTTTTTTCTGGCGTTTCAGTCATGGAACCACCTCCTGAATTGGCTTAATTGTTTAGGAAATAAGTTAGCGAGAAGATGAATCGCTTGCATGCCGGTTAAATCTAAATCGATTTCAATGCGGTAATGGAATTTTCCTAAGCGTTTAGTTTTAGTTTTATAATTTCCAATTGTGCCCGCTTCTTTGGACCTGTGCAGCTGTTGATTCATCAATATAGTTATGGCTGTGGGCGCCAGAGGTTCAAAAACAAAAACAACCCTTAAAAGAACACGAATCCCACTTTCGATAAGCGATTCAGATACGGACTCTTCTTCAGTCATTTTTCAGCCCTCACAAACATTAAAATTCCTACGCTCGCTCCTATTAGAAAGAAGTAAGAACTTAATTATAAACTATCAGGCGTGATTTTTTTAAGGTTGTGTGGCTGTCATAACCCAACAACAAGGCGACTATTTTGACGCTTGAAGATTTAAACTCGCAAATTTACGGTTGCAGAAAATGCAGGCTTTGGCAAGGAGCAAAACATGCTGTACCAGGCCAAGGACCAGTAAATGCTAAGGTCATGCTGGTGGGGCAGAACCCGGGAGCTGCCGAGGACGAAACTGGCAGGCCCTTCGTTGGGAGAGCAGGAAAATTCTTAACGAAGGTGCTGGCTGATAATGGCATAAAACGTGAAGATGTCTTCATTACAAACATTGTAAAGCACATTTCTCCACAGAACAGAAAACCCTACGACGACGAGGTGGCGGCATGCTTACCCTACTTAAACATGCAAATAAATATTATTAAACCAAAAATAATCGTGCTGCTTGGCGCATCCGCAAAGGATACCCCGCGATTAGAGGGCATAGAATACATAGAAGTTATTCATCCTTCAGCAGCCATGCGCTTTAATAAAATGAAAAAAAGGTTCCAAGAACAAATCGCTGCCCTATCGAAACAATTGAATCAAAATTCGCCAAAACACAATTAGCATTTACAAAGAGGAGGAGGCGTGAGCATTCCGAGCGATCAAGCTCGCATCATTTTAGGCTAGTGCAGCTACCTTCGAAAGTATCCTTAGGCATTTGACACATTTACTTTATTCCATAGCTGAGAATGCGAAGCCAATGTATGCCGTTTTCGTTAAACGGTTCGAGTCATCTCTTTGGTAATATCGCCTTGGCCGTACCGCATCAAGCGTATGTTCTTTCCGTCGAGTTCGACATAAGTATTATACGTTTCTTCCTCATTGACCCACGATCCCGTGTTCACTAAGTTTTGAGTCGGGCTAACAAATGGTCTGTGACTGTGACCGAAAACAAGCAGTTGCCCAGTTTGCACACTCTCGGCTGCTTTTCTCTCTACCTCGCTATAAGTGGTGCCGGGAGTGGTGGATAACCTATCTTTTGGGGGTGTAAGCAAGTGTTGCAAGTATTTTCCTGCCGTAAAATGCACTTCAATACGTTGATTTAGAGATTCCAAGGGTTCACCGGATGACGCAAGCTTGACCCATATGTCAGATCTTGCTTGTCCGCCTTCATCCGAAGTGGTATCGCAAAGCAAATCCATAAGGGATGGCACTTGTTCGGAATCGAATTCATATCCATGCTTAAACACGTACGTGACATCCTTTCCTGGCAGCGTGAGTTCATCTTTAAATTTAAGAGGGTATTTGTGGTCAACTAGTTTTAGCAGATGATAATCATGGTTGCCCACAACGTAGTAGACTGGCTTTTTCTGTTGCAGTGTAAGAAGAGATTGCAAGATTTGATGGTTTTCAAGAAAGACTCCGCTTATATCTCTTCGCCACATATCGATGAAGTCGCCCAAGATTACTAATGCGTCAACATCAGTTCTACCAATTATGCTTTGAAGAAACGCCTCAAAGTCGCCGACGTTTGAATGTGAATACCCTAAATGAACATCAGAAACGGCTAAAATCACCATGTTTGATCACTATACAGTTAAGTCATGCATTATGTTTACTGCATTCTTAGTCTAATAAGAGTTAAGTTTGAATCTCGGAAGACATAATGGCTGTCTTAAAATAGCTGCTGAAATGGTCAAAGAAGCGAAATGAGAAGATATATCCGTTACCATTACCCCAAAGTTTCTTGCTGACGAAAATATCTTCAAAGTTGTTAATGTCCTCATCTTTTCTTGAATGTAGAATAAAGTAAGAATTGGCGCCGCCGAAAGGGCCTCTGTACTTTCGCCCGCGACCTCTCCGAACAAGAAAACTAATAAACAACTTCAATAAAAAGAGAGTTTATGACGCCAAAGAAACCGAGAAAGCCTTCAATTCAAAATAAGGATTCGTGGAAAAAAGTTTCTCCTGCTTCTGCACCCATATTTCAGACGTCGGTCTATAATTATCCCGACCTTGAAACCTTGGATGATTATTACAATGGCAAGATTCCTGACGGTTATATTTACAGTCGAAATGGACTCCCGAATGCGGAGGCTCTTGCTAAACGCGTTGCCGAACTTGAGGAAACCGAGAAAGGGATTGTCTGTTCTTCTGGGATGGCTGCGCTCTTTGTGGCTTTAGGTTCAAACTTGAAGAGCGGTTCTCGAATAGTTGCTTCTTCCGACCTCTATGGCGGTACGATAGTTCTCTTGAGGGATGAATTGCCTCGCTTCGGAATCGAAACCCTCTTCGCAGATGCAACTGCACCTGAAACCTTTGAAAATGCTGTTAAAACCGAAGCGGCGAACGTTTTTCTTATCGAAACAATCTCTAACCCAACGATGAAAGTGTGCGACGTCAGAGAAATCGTGAAAATTGCTCATGGAAGCGGCGCGGAAGTAATCGTAGATAATACGTTTGCGACCCCGTTCGTTTTGAGACCTCATCACCTTGGAGCGGACATAGTAATGCACAGTGGCACAAAATCTCTTGGCGGTCACAGCGATGTCACAATTGGCGTGCTCTGCGGAAACAACGACTTAATGACTCAAGCGTCAAGGTTCAACACAAGAATCGGTGCGATTGCAGGCCCCTTTGATTGCTGGTTAGCCACCAGGAGTCTATCAACTTGGAAAATCAGAACAGAGGTAAGTTGCAGGAACGCGATGAAACTAGCAAAGTTTCTCCAAGACAACACCAGCAAAGTTGCTAGCGTGAACTATCCTGGTCTGGATTCTCACCCCCAATACAACCTTGCAACGGAACTTTTCACGGATGAAATGTACGGGTCGATGCTGTCATTCAACCTCAAAGGCGGTTTCAACGAGCCAAACGTATTCATAAAAAAGCTGAAAAAAGTCACGCTGACTCCGTCACTTGGCAGTGTCAAAACCACCATAAGTCACCCAGGCAAAACCTCCCACCGCCACCTAACAGAAGAACAAAAAAGAGCCGCAGGCATAACAGACTCGATGATACGGGTATCAGTCGGCATCGAAGACTACAACGAAATCGAAGCCGATTTTAAGAACGCCCTACAAAAGACCTAACCCACATGGGGAATAAACCCAGAAAGCTTCTCACCAGAGATGCACTCTGAAGGTGCAACAATCATCAAAAACCCAGAAGAACTTGAAAATCACCAACTCACTATGCTAAGCCAACAGTTGAAACATCTTATCCGCCAGAAGGCGGCGGTTTAAATGCGTGACTGGAATGGCGCCGTCGAAAGGATTCGGACCTTTGACCGACTGGTTAACAGCCAGCCGCTCTACCGGGCTGAGCCACGACGGCACATCACAACGTCTATGCCACTTTTCATTTTCAGTATAGTATTTAAGTTTAGTCTTCTCAAAGGCAGGTTATTCTATCTGTCGCACTTTGCGTTTTGCTATTGCTGAGAAGCCCTTGTAGAACTCTTTCGTTATGCGCTGGTACCATTTGTCGGAGAAAGACAAATCAATCAAATTGTCAACCCAGTGAAAATCACGTTCAGCGCATTGAATCAAAAGTTTCTTGTGCAATTCATTCAGTTTGGTGTTTGTGAACCAGTCTTCACTCGTCAGTTTGCCCAGCGGAACAAAGAATAATGGCACAATGAGGCATCGTATGTCCTTAAGGTCATCGATTAAATCCATAGTTTTAAGGATGTCCGATTCCTGTTCATCAGGCAACCCGACGATCAACGTGCAAGCAGGAGCAAGCATGTTGTCATGCATTATACCCATGCCCTCGCAGACCACGTTATGCCAATTGTCAGCGCTAAACGGGTGAGCCTTGGCAGGCATAATCTTCTTCGCTATCTCTGAAGAACCTGTTTCTATACCTACTTCTGCTCCCCACCAAGTTTGATTCTGCAAGATAAGCTCCGACAACTTCGAAAGAAGCTTAGGGTTTGATGCAACAGCAGCCAAGGAACAGTGACTCCAACTTAAGGCTGAGCATTTTTTTGTCACTAATTCATGCAGTTGCACGAGTTTCTCTTCATTCGGCGTCGTATTTTTTGACCCGTAAAGCATCACATCTTCCGCGTGCAGACATACACCAGTGTTGCCTGAAGCAATATTAACGCTTAATTCACGATTAACCTTTTCAATCGGATACCATCTTAACGGTCTTAAAGTAACATTGCAAAATTGGCAGCCTCTACAGCAGCCCCTGCCAATCTCAACCAAACCGTTAACTGAAGGCTGAACAATATCAGGAATCTCCTCTAAACTTGGTGCCTCGCCAACTCCAACTTCATAATGGCTTGGAATATCTTGGCCCTCAATTGCTGCCCTAAAAAGTTTCCCAATGACATTTTCTGCTTCGCCCTCAACAACGCAGTCAATACCTAAAGTCTTGACGGCTTTTTCTCGGTAATGGAACTGCCATGCGCCAGGACCACCGACAATAACTTTTAACCCGTTTTTTTTCGCTTTTATAACCGCTGGGCTTTTAAGCAACGCGTAAAAATGCTTTGCAAGATAGGGTTCCTTCTTGAAAATAGACGCTAAAGTTGTGGAAGCAGGACCTAACCCAAACGGGTCCATTGTGTGTATGCCAAGAACTTTTGCGTCTTTAAGGTAATGGCTTAGCTGATTTGGGCTAACTGTTTCAACGTGGAATCCTTCTTTTAAAAGTTGAGCTTCAGTTTTTCGCAGTCCGTAAGGTGCTTGTTTGGGATGGCCATTTTTTGTTTTTAACGGTGGAAAGAAAAGGTAGCTGTAGAGCCATTCTGGAATAAAATTTGGAGGCGCACACGTACCGAACCCGAGGAACTCGTTATTATGATAGTTGCTCATTAAAGTCCTATCAGCAGTCAACACTACCTCTGCCATAGCCCTTCGCCCATTTCATTTAAAACCTTTGAATTTCCATTTCTAGACAGTGCGAGGCAGATATAACTTTATTGCTAACCTGGTTGACCTCAAATCGGCTCTGTCTCTAATTGATTCTTGCAAGTATGTTAATGTTGTATGCTAGGACTTTTGTCATGAGTTCTTTCCGCTGCAAATCTTTCCGAATCGATGTCAGCCTATGGTCCATGTCTCGCACTTGCTCCACTGAGGGGTGAGCGCGCGCTCTTTTTTGAGAATTTCCGCTGCGTTTACGAGTATCTTATAAAACTGAAATTAAACGGATTGTTCAGGTAATTCCTGATTGCGGATTTAGTTTAGCTTTCTCAATGGATCGTGGAATGTAGGGTGCGATCCAGTTGATCACTGTGGTTTCATTCCAGCTCTTAGTTGCTTCACCAATCTCAGGAGGAATACTATCAGCCTCTAACTTAAAATCATCATCTACAATTTTGACATTGTAAAATCCCTTAGACCCAATACGGTATTTAGTTTCAATCTTATGATGGGCCAGCATGATAACAATGCAATTTATCGCTGGCGAATGCGACAACAGTCTTGGCGGCGGGGTTGGATTTACTTTTAAATTTGCGCCTGTTTGAAACACTTGAGCGGTCGGTCGAGCTGCAGAGCCGCTTATTTGCTGAATCGGTGTTGAAACGCTTTGTGTCGGATTCATTTTTGGTGACGATGCCGGACTAGATTGAATTCCGACTTTTGCGAGTGATTTTGGAATATATGGTGCAAGCCAATTAAACACTGCCGATTCGTCCCATCTTTTGGCTGCCGCGGTAATCTCCGACGGAATATTTGAGGTGAGCAAAGTGAATCGATCCTCTTTAAACTTGATGCTATCTGAGAATCTTTGCGGTTTTGCGTTAATTCCGTGGTTTTTCATCATAATAAGAATACACCATTGCACGCCGCCATGCGACAAAAGTCTCGGCGGCTTTGTCGGATATATGTTTAAAGTTGCAGCAGGCTGTGGTGTTTGAGTTGGGGGTTGAGGTGTGGCACTGCTCATTTGCGGAGACGAGGTCATTTGCGGAGACGGCGTTGAAGCGCCCGTGGCAAGATTGAAGCCGCAGAACGGGCAGAACGTTTTTGCAATAGTCAGATGTTTTCCGCAGTTGGGGCAGAAAGCAAATTTTTGCTCGCCGTTTGGTTCAGGAGGAGTTGCGACTGCTGTTTCTTCCACAGGCGCATTTGTTTTTGGGCTTTCGGGTGTAATGGGTGGTGAAGCAGCGTACGAAGGCATGACAGTTGGGAGCATTCTTGTTGAGTATCTGTGAATTAGCGATGCAAATTGGGCTACGTAGAACAGAGCCAACAAGACAATTATTATCGTATCATCTGGGGTGTAGTTTGGCAACCAGCTCCAGTTGAGCGCGTTGCCAAAGAAGATGCCGATGCTTAGAATGAAAATATAACCAAGGATTATAACGAGGATAAGTCTAATGATCGCTTGCGTTAATAGCCTTTTTAAGCTCATCGCTCTGCGATTCATGCTCTACATTTTCGAGCTATCGGTATTTAACACTTTTGAATTATGCCTCAAATCCAAAAATTTTAATTAACTGTCCCATTAATAATATCTGCAATGATGACTTTGTCAACTTTAAAAAGCACAACTTTTACATTCAACGAGAAATTTGATAGTTTTATTAGAAAAATATATCAAGGTATTTGACTATCTAATGAGAAATACACGTTCGGAGAAAAGGATTATTTGAAAAACATGATTGAGTTCAGATGGCATGGTCGAGGCGGTCAAGGAGCATGGACAGCCAGCGAGTTACTCGCAAGAACAGCCCTTGACGAAGGAAAATACATTCAGTCATTCCCTGAATTTGGGCCTGAACGAATGGGCGCGCCAGTGACTGCCTTTACAAGAATAAGCACTGAACCAATAAGGTTACATTGCGCCATTTACGACCCAGATGTTGTTGTTGTTTTGGATAACACGCTGCTGAAAACAGTTCCAGTTACAGCTGGATTAAACGATGACGACGACATACTGATTATTAACTCCAACGAGGAACCGGCTGTCCTAAAAGAAAAACTTAAGGTGACAAAAGGCAAAGTGTGGACGGTTCCAGCAACCGAAATTGCCATCAAAATTTTGGGAGCACCAATAACCAATACAGCAATGCTGGGGTGTGTCGCTAAGGCAACTAATATAGTTACTTTAGCGGGCATAGAGAAAACGTTGAAGGGACGTTTCAGAGCAGATTTAGCGGAGAAAAACTTCGCGATTATCAAGGAAGCGTATGAGGAGGCAAAATCCGAATGAGTCAAGAAAAAAGCTGGAAAGAAATCTCTATGGCTGGAGTATGCTCAAAATCCAGTGTTGGATTCTTAACTGGGGACTGGAAAACTTACATGCCCGTGCGAGACCTGGAAAAATGCACACTCTGCTTAACATGCGTGATGTTTTGCCCTGAAGGAGCAATAAAATGGGTTCCGGAGAAGGGGCAAATCTGGTTTGACATGGATTTCTGCAAAGGCTGCGGAATATGCGCTAACGAATGCCCAACTAAAGCAATAACCATGAAAATGGAAAAGGAGTAAACCGACATGGAAAAACAGGTTAAACAGGAAACTGTGGCTTATAACGGGGATGAAGCAGTTGCCTTCGCCGCTAAACAATGCGATGTTGACGTAGTTGCAGCTTACCCCATTACACCCCAAACAATCATAGTTGAAAAATTCAGCGAATACGTCGCAAACGGGGAGGTTCAAACAGAATTCGTCTGCACCGAATCAGAACACAGTGCCATGACCGCTTGCCTTGCTGCTTCAGTTACAGGAGCAAGAACTTTCACTGCCAGCGCCTCTGCAGGTTTAGCGTTGATGCATGAGATGCTTTTTGTTACATCTGGTTCTCGAGCGCCAGTCGTGATGGCTATTGCTAACCGCGCTTTGTCTGCGCCGCTAAACATTCATGGTGACCAATCAGACAGCATTGCAGAAAGAGACAGCGGATGGATACACATTTACGTAGAAAACGCTCAAGAAGCATACGACTCCATTATTCAAGCTTTCAAGATAGCGGAAGATGTCGGCGTTTCGTTGCCAATCATTGTGGGTTTAGATGGCTTCACGATTAGTCATACGCTAGAAAGAGTAGATGTGCTTCCAGAAGACGCAGTAAAGCAGTACGTTGGAGAACGACAGCTGCCAAACGTAGTTACACAGGAGGGAAAAACGGTTCCTTTCAAACTTGACCCTGATAACCCAATGACAATGGGGCCAAACGCACTGCCAAACTACTATTTCGAGTTTAAACGTCAACAGGAAGAAGGCATGAGGAACGCGTTAAAGAAAATACAAGAAGTTAACAGTGAATACGCTAAAATCAGCGGCAGAAGCTACGGCAACGGACTAGTAGACGCATACAAGCTTGAGGACGCTGAAGTTGCAGTTGTCTGCATCGGCTCAACCGCTGGAACCTTAAAGGTGATAGTTGACCAGTTGAGGCAAGAAGGCGTCAAAGCTGGGCTTCTACGACTCCGTACGTTTAGACCGCTGCCAGTCGAAGAGCTTCGAAATGGGCTAAAAAACATTAAAGCCATTGCAGTTATGGATAAAAGCATAAGTTTCGGCGGCTTCGGCGGTCCAGTTTTCAATGAAATCCGACATGTAATGTACGATGCAAAAGAGCATCCGCTAATCGTCGATTACATTTACGGTTTAGGCGGAAGAGACACGAGCCCGCGTGACCTGCGAAGAATCTTCGAAGACTTAATGCAGATCGCCAAAACTGGGCATGCGGAAACTCAAGTGCAATATTGGGGATTAAGGGAGTAAGGAGGAAAAAAGTTGACAACTCAAGAATGGAAATTCACAGCAAAAGATATTGCGTCTACACCAGATCTGTTTCTTTCAGGCCACAGAGCATGCGCAGGCTGCGGACCAGCATCAACGCTACGTTTAATATTGAAGGCTACTCGTGGCCCCACAATTGTGACTGAAGCAACCGGCTGCATGGAAATAGTCGGGTCAGTATATCCGTACACGTCTTGGGCTTTGCCATGGCTTCACACAGCTTTTGAGAATGCCGCTGCGAACGCTTCGGGCATCGATGCTGCGTTGAAAGCTATGGGCAGGAAGGGAAAAGTGAAAGAGCACGTTGATATTATTGCGATAGCTGGTGACGGCGGAACCTACGATATTGGTTTGCAAGCTTTGTCTGGCGCTGTTGAACGTGGACATGACTTCCTGTTTGTGCTGTACGATAATGAGGGTTACATGAACACTGGAATACAAAGAAGCAGTTCAACACCGATGGGAGCAGCAACAACAACTACTCCTGCTGGCTCAGTTATTCCAGGCAAACTTCAGATGAAAAAACCGATTGATGAGATTATGTTGGCTCATGAAATGCCATATGTAGCAACTGCAACAACATACTACTGGAAAGACATGGTGACAAAAGTCCGCAAAGGCTTAGAAGTAGAAGGACCAGCATTCCTGCACATATTTGCCCCCTGCCCAAGAGGTTGGCGTACTGACCCAAGCAAAACCATGGAGTACTCCAAACTGGCCGTGGAATCATGCGTGTTTCCAATCTGGGAAGCAGTAAACAGCAAACGGCAGCTTTCAACGCCAAGCAAACTGATTGCTCTGGCACCGCAAAAGAAGAGGCCTGTTAAAGATTACCTTGCCGGTCAAGGCAGATTCAGGCACCTGTTCACCCCGCAATTCCAGCACATAGTGGATGAGATGCAACGTTTCACTGATGAACATTGGGAACGGCTTATCAAAAATTGCGAGCCAAGCAGCTAAATTCTTTTTTTATTTTTGTCAGATTTTTCGGGTAAAATTCAGTGATGAGTTTAGTGGCTGTTGTTTTCTGGGAGTATTTTTAGTATGCGGAGGATTTTTTTGAATTCTTCTTCTTTCAATGAGGCTCTTCTGCCGTTGGCATAGATGTCTTTTACTCTTTCCACTACTATGGCTACGGTTTGGTCGTCTGGAGTGTTTCCCGCAAGCTCGGTTATTTTGTGTTTGATTATGCCTTTTCCCGACTGCTTCCCAATCGTTAAACGCCGTTCGTTACCGACCAGTTCAGGCGGGTAAGGCTCATAAGTCCACGGATCAACTAAGACGCCGTGCGTGTGAATTCCTGATTCATGTGCGAATCCGTAGTCGCCGACTATTGCTTTGTTAGGCGGAACCACATAGCCAGTGGCTTTGCCAATGTAATCGGCGGTTTGCTTTAGCTTCTGGGTTTTGCCTTCAAACTTTTTGATGCCGTAATGCAAATACAGGTTCAAAAGTACTTTTTCGGTTTCAGCGTTGCCTGCGCGTTCACCGATGCCAAGATACGTGGTGCTCGCGTAAACTTTGTCCCATACGCCTGAAGCTGCCTTAATTGCCGCCATCGTGTTCTCAACGGCGTTTCCGAAGTCGTCGTGCGCATGAATTTCTATGGCGGCGATTCTGGTTTGTTTCTTTACGGCTACTACTTTGGCTGGTACACCGTTGGGTAAAGGCGCTTTTGGGTCGGATAAGCCTATGCCGACTGTGTCGCAGATACGGTAGCATTCGGCGCCTGCGTCTGCAACGGCGTTGATTAGTTTTCTTTCAAAGTTCCAATCTGCACGTGTGCTGTCTTCGCCGTGAACGAAAGTTCGCAATCCGCAGGTTTTAGCTGCATACTCCACTACATCAACGATGTTGGCTAAGATTTGCTCTCTGGTTTTTTCAGGCCATTTAGCCTTAAAATGTAAGTCAGAGACAGGGTGAGAAATGCCGACTTCTTTAAATCCGCATGCCACGGCGCTGTCAATGTCCTCTTTTAATGCTCTGCACCAGCCCGCGACGCGCAAGTCGAGGTTCAAATCTGCGATTAGTTTTGCTGCTTTCCTGTCAAGCTCCTGATAATGGAATAGTTCGATGCGTTCGACGCCGATGTCGGCGAGGAACTGGGCTATTTTTGCGGAGTCTTTTGGTCCAGCTGCTAAGCCGGGCATTTGAATGCCATCGCGCAGTGTGGTGTCGTCTATGATGGGTTCGGTTTTTAGTGGCAGTTTGAAGTAGAAGTCGTTTAAGTCCATTTTTCATTACTCTGTCTTTTTTGTGCGTCTCTCTAAGCTTTTTTGTAACGTTGATTAAGACTTCTATGCAGTTGATAAACATTTCTGATATAGTTTTGTAAGTTTGTTTAGGCAAATATGAGACTTAGCTCTGAGATGTCTTGTCAAAAATAAACAAAAAGTTTACACATAAACCTAGCAAAAGCTATTTTGCGTTTGCGTACAGCGCTCTAAGCGTGCCTGAAATGCCCAAAACCTGCACCGCTGCTTCCTTCCCGCCAACGCTGGTAATTGTAGCCAAAGAAGCCCGCAAAATATTTAGCGCAGCCAACGAGACCCTAAGCACAGCAACGTTGCGTTCCACGTCAAAATCAATCAAGGCTAAACCAGTTAAGCTTGCGCCAACTTCGCCATAAAGCTTGGTTACGGCAGCCCAAACTGCATCAATAAACTCGCGTTCAGTAGGTATGCCTTCGCATTCCAGTTGCAGAGCTAAGTAACGCCGTTTAACCCGCTTCAAGACGACTTGCCCTCCTTAATTACTGTGATGCCGGGGGCAACAAATCGTTTGCTGAGTTTTTCACGGTTGCGCCGAACGATTGCCGCTGGACTGGTTGAAACTGCATTTAAAGCCTGAGCCTCATCTAGCCCGAATAGGAAAGCTAAACTTGCCAGGTCCCTTGGCAGCCGCATAAGCCGCTCTTCAGCAACGCCGCTTGAAACAACTATGGGCACACGGAACTCGCGTGCGATGGCGACTTCACGGCGCAAACTCATGAGCAATCTAACTCGGGATGGACCTTCCAGAATCAAAAGCGGTTTAACATCCACTTCCAACGCTGCTAAGCTGCAGCTGGCTAATTCGGCTTCTGCCCGGTCAAAAAACCGTTTATGATAGTCAAAGCTGGGAAAACTCAGGAGGTCTACGCGCCTGTCTTTTGCCGCTTGCCTCGCCACTTCCTTGCTGTCGCACATGACGCATATGACTTCGAATCGTCGCCTGAACTTGCGTAGAAAATGGGTCAGGTCATTTTCCGATCTTGGATGGAAATCTGCTCGGGAAACAAAATCTACGCCTACTTCGCTGCATATTGTTTTGAGCTGGGTTAATTCTGCTTCGCTTAGTTTTGAAGTGAACGGGATAGAAATCAGGCGGTAGCCGAAGCGTGCGGCTTTGGTGACCAGTTGCTGTGTTGCCCGTTGATCTTTGGGGTTAACGCGTAAATGCAAATCCGCGAAAGCTCGTGTCATGGCAGTAACCCCGCGCCTTTGCAAATATCCACTATTTCCTCGTGCGATTTGTTTTTGAAATGTATTTTGAAGTGGACAGGGTCATTTTGCGTAAACCTTATGGTTCCCAGATAGGCTGATTGTTTATCGAATCTGAGGTATAAGTTTCCTTTTTCTAAATGAAGTTTTATGTCGCGGCTTAACTCTTCTTTGTCGAGTGAGTTTAAGCCTGAACCGATTTTTTCGAGTGCAGCTGGAAGCAGTTTTTTGTCGGTTAGTTTGGTCGATAAAAGAATGATGGGGTTTCCATAATGCCCCGTTAAACTTGTTGTTTGGAAAACAAGGGTTTCCGCCAACTCCGTTGGCAGTAGGTTGCGCACGGCTGTTTGGACTTTGTCTGTGTCCTCGGTTGCGTGGGCAAAGACTCGAATATCAATGTAGGCTATTGTCGGTTTAGAAGACATTAGACACCGATTTTGTTGTTTAAGCTTCTAGCTTTTAGCTTTTTTCTTTGGTTTAGGTTCAGGTTTTTGCTTTTCTGGTTTTTGCGGTTTAGGTTTTGCTGCCTCTGCTTGTGCTTTTTGCGCTTTTGCTTTTTCCGCGTGTTCTTTTATGGTTGCTATGTTTTGGTCGTGTGCTGATTTTCTTTTGACGTCGACGGGTAAACCGATTTGTTTGGCTTGCTGCTTGTTTACGCCTGCCTTCTCCAGTTCGGTGATGCTGAATCCTTTGCCGATGTTTTGTTTTTTGTTGTGCTTAGTTATTACGACTTTGATTTGACGCATAAAATTTATCTCCTCGGGTTCGGCTTTCTACCAGTTGGCTGTGCTCGTTTTCTTGCTCCTCTGCGGTGGCTTGGTCTAACTTTTTCTGCTCCTCTTCCATGGTGATGTAAGCCTCTGACGTTTTTGCCTGCGCTGGTTAAGCTTCGAAAGACTCTGCTGGTATGCTGGTTCTCAGTTATCCAGTTGACGTCTTTGTCTGTTTTTATAGCTGGGCTTTTCGGGTCAAGCAGTATGACTTCGAACCATTTGTGTTTGCCGTCTTCGCCTACCCAGTAACTGTTTAGAACTTCCATGTTTGGAAAATGCTTCGCTGTACGTTCTTCAGCTATGAGCTTTAGGCTTTTTGCTGGTTTAAATTTGGCGACTCCCATGCGTTTGGGTCGTCTGCCTGAGCGCGGGCGCTGTTTTCGTAGGCCGCCTCTGCGCACTTTTGTGCGTGCCACTACGAAGCCTTGTTTGGCTTTGTAGCCTAGTTTTCTTGCACGGTCAAGCCTTGTCGGATGCTCAATGCGAAGTGTAGAGGGCTGTTTTCGCCACTGCACCAATCTTTCCCGCATGAGTTCTTCAACGAAGGATTTTTCCGGTTGAGACCACTCTTCTGCCATGTACTTGTATGCCATTTTTTCGTTTTTCCTCCTAAATATTTCATTTGCTTACGGTTCAGCCTTTCGGCCACATCCCAACGGACGATGATTATCCGCCTGCAATTTCACATCATAGTACCATGCAATGAAATAAACCTTTCCAGAAACAATAGGCTATATGCCGTCCAGTAAAGGTGGTGAACTCGAGTTGATTCGAGCTTATTTGTCAAGATCACTTTTTGTAAAATTCTAATCCTTGAAATTATCTCAGATATCACTTGTTTATTGTGTTCAAAGCTTTTTCAAGGCTTCATATTCTACTTTGTCGCTGAAGGGCTTAAGCGCTTTTAGCAGCCCCTTATCCAATGTCGCAACAAAGACCTTTTCCTTAGCTTTATCATACAGCTGGATAACGAGCGCTATCAATTCTGGATCGCCCTTCTTTAGTGCGTATTCAGGCTTCGCCTCTAGCTTACTCAAGTGTTTCCTGACATTATCGATAACTTTAGAATATTTTCTATAATTCACTGTTTCAACTTGAATGAGTCCTTGCTGAATAGCAGAGTTAATCCTTTCGACAGAATCCAATATTTTGTTTGCAGACTCTGGGCCTGTTTCTCTCATTTTTTCTGCAAACCATTTTGGTTCGTCAACGACTTCCTTTGCTATCGCTTTCGGGATTATAACATTATAGTTTTCTTTCTTTTTCTGTCGCAAGAAATCTTCCAGTTTTCCTTTTCTATCAAAGAATATGACAATTGATGAATCTACCACATGATAGTTAGGCATCAAATGCGCCGGCTTCATCAAGAAGTGAGACAAACTCGTAATAGGTTATTCCCAGAGTCGCGGCTGCTTGTCGAAAGGTCATCCTCCCAGCCTTCACCTTAGCTGCAACTTCGTTAAACCTAGTCATGTCCTTATCTCCAAATCTCCCTATGTAGAGATAATCTAACGCCAACTTCAGTTTAAAAGAGCTTACTTGCTTCTCTTGAACACTCGTTTCACGTCTTCGAGTTTTGAGCCGACGATTTCTATGTTGTCGATGTTTCCTAGTCCTTTCTGGGCTGCTGTTCGGATGTGAGAAATTTCGTGGGGGTCGAATCCCATGACTCTGGCGGCGGTTGCGTCTGTGGCGACAACGTCTTTTCCTGCGATTATCAGGTCCATTTTGACTGGTGTACCGTCGGTTGGGCCTTTGCCTTCCATAGCGACGAAGCCGTCGATTACTGTTAGTGCCGGTTTGATTACTGTGTTGATGTCTACTACGACTTTGCTGATGCCGTTCATGTGAAATTTTCCCTTGAATTTATCAGGCAAGAGGCCGAACATGTTCTTCATGCCCAACGTGACTTTGGTGGCCATGTGAGTTTTCATTTTTGCAGCGCTGATGACGGCGGATTCCATGACGATGCGCGGCACAGTTATGCTGCCTAAGGTTTCGCCGTTTGGGATGGGGATTTTGACTTTATCTTTTTGATAGCGCAAATTAAGGAACTTCACGCCGTTTCGCTCGCACATCTCCTTCATGCCCGTGGCTACATAGGCTTTGTCGGCGTTAGTCATGGTTGCATCTGATTCCACAACGAAGATTTCAAGAGGCAAATCCTTCAGCTTCATTATTATGGCTTCAACCACCATCGGGTCGGTTGTTGCTCCTTCATCCCATGTTTTAGTGGTTATGAAATTGACTTTTATGAGGGCTCTCTTGTAACCCGATAAACACGATTTGTAATCTACCAAGTCAAGCGCTTTAAAAACAGGCTCATGCCCTCTTTCGCCCTTAACAATTGCGACCGTTGATTTCTCCATTTACGATACCAATTTCTATTGGCGAAATAAAGCTTTAAACGTTTACCATTGAGCTAAGAATGAAAATCCGCTTCTAAAAAAGAATTAAAATTCCAAAAAGAAGTAGAATGGCTCCGATTACTGCTAATACAATAGCTACTGTTTCAGTATTCCAAGTACTGTTAACGTTTGTGATGAATGGGCTTTCTACCGCTTGGTTCATTGAGGATAATGCAATTCCAACGCCGGCAAGTAAGAGAACTAAACCGCCGACCAATAGAAACATGGCAAAAGTCGTATTATTCAATCTGATGCTTCACCGTTGCTTGGATTATTCTGAAGTTATTCAGATTTAAGATTTATTATCCATGAATACTTATCTAAATATTACAAGCAACAAAGAACCTTATGAAGTTAGGAATAAGAAAAAAAGAAGAGGCTGAGAGAAGAATATGCTTTGCCTTAAGTTTTTGATTTGTTTGCTGCGCCAGATGGCATTCCAGGAGGCAAATCAGGGAAGTTCGAGTTGACTCTTTGTTCTGCAACGGTTGCTGCTTCAGCGAGGATTTTTTCTGCGTCTTCGTTTACGGAGTTAAAGTTCAGTGACATTCCACTGCTTGTTCCTGCTTCAAACATTAAACCGCTAAGCATGTTGCCGATGTCACCCAGTTCATTTTCGGCTTCAGGCAAAACACCGCATAATCCAGTGCTGACGCTGCGTAGTACTCCGATGCATGGTCCCAGTGCAGAAACGACGTCTCCTAGCTCGCTTACTGTCTTTATACGTAGTGATACTTGATCTAATGCAAGTCTTGCGTTCATGACAAGCTTTGACATCTTGCGTACTTCAGCTAGTTCTGTAGCATAAATGTTAGCGTGTGCCGTATCATGTTGAGTATAAGCATTTACCAATTTAGCGAATAAAGTCCTGTCTTTCTCTGCGAAGCGTTCATTAGCCTGATCAAGCTTGTTGATTTGCAAATCAAGTTTTCTGACTGCTGTGTCTAAGGCTGTCTTTAGCGGCGGTGACGGCGTAATCGTGTTGCGTACTGCGGTACCGAATGATTCTTCTTCTCTTTTTGATTCCCATTTTTTAGAGAAATTTTCAGACATGTTAACATCTTCTTGAATGATGATGCAACATAATGGGGATTTAATTGTTGCTAACATGCACGTATATATGTTCAAAACAACAGTGCATTTTTCACTTAAAAGTGCCAAAAATGTACGCTAGCAACCCAAAAATGAACCATAAAAGAACCATGTTTTTTATTCGCTTAGAATTGTCACGCGAATAATCCTTAAGCAAAAGCACTGAAGAGGCTACAAGCCCGAAGTCAGTAACCAGAACAAACGGCACAAACCAGATTGATACCAAACCTAAAAACCAAGTAACAGGCGTCAAAGCTACTGCAGAGATGTAAAAAGCCGCGGCTGCAATGGCAGCTTTCTTTGCACCGTAGCGCACAGCTAAAGTTTTCACGCCTTCTGCACTGTCGCCTTCAACATCAACAATTCCCTTAGTGATTTCCCTGCCCGTGTTTGAAAGAAAAGCCATAGAGGCAAACAACACCACATTCAACTTAACAAAACCAACAGCAACTATGCTGCCGTAAAGGAAGGGAATAGCAACGCAGGCGCTGACCAAAAAGTTCCCGGGTAATCCACTTCGTTTGCCCACTGTAAGATACGTTGCAGTTATAACCAGAGAGGCCGCCGCCACAGCAAAACACAGGATGCTTACCTTAAAAGCGAAAAAGAAACCCACAGCTGAAAGCACAACAACTAAAGCCAAGGCTTCCTGGGGTTTCACCAAGCCGCTGGGAATGGGACGGGATGGCTCATTGATAGCGTCAATACTGCGGTCATAATAGTCGTTGATAACCATGGCTGCAGCGCATAAGGTGAAGCCTGTCAGGAAACCGAACAAGATGTTGAGCCAGTTAATGCCTCCAAATTGGGAGCGGGCAAGAACTGCACCTACAAGCACGGCGAAACCCATCATGACACAGTTGACTGGTCGAATTAACCTTATGAAGCCGCCAAGTTTGTTCATGCTGCTCGAACCATTTAATGTTAAGTCTCTCCTCAACATGCGTATAAAAGCTTATACCATCACTTCTGCGTTAATACGCATACTTTGATAGTTAAAGATTTGAGACCCTTTTTTTGTTTTTTAAGACAATGGAGAAGAGATAATGATTAAGAAGGCTCTGGTCAAATTCACGAAAAGTATTCGCCAGCATTTGCATTTTCTCATATAAAGTTCCAAAGCCTTAGCAACCCAATAATGCATGAAGAGGCATTAACGTACGTTAACTGCTGAAACATTCTTGCAGAAATACGGGCAGAAAGCTGTTAAGAACCTTCCAAATAAAATAAAATTTGGCTTCAGCTGTCTTCTATTCGAAGAGATAATCAACGGAAAGAACTAATGACTTAAGCAGTCGCTTACAACCTTAACATTCCTAGTAGAATAACGATTTAGAAACTAACCCGCTTGTTTCCATAGTTTGTTGAAATAAGTCTGGACTGCCAATATGAGGGAAGGGTTATCTGTCCACAGCATAGGAGAGTCACCTAAGAGTTTTTCAGGCGACGAGTAGACAAGCAGGTCTTTTTTATCGTATATACCAATCATCACTGGCAGCGAAGAGGAAACAAACTTGATCTTAAAATTCCGAGACGCCATGGAGTGTTTATAGATTTCCTGAACGGATTGTTCTTCAGGAAGCTTCTGTGCCACAATTCGAATTTTTACATGTCTTTCTAGCGCTTGAATGTTTTGCTCTTTGAAAAGGGAGCTGGCGTATCCGAGGTTTGCCCATAAACCATTGATAAGGTCGCATGACTCTTTTGTTCCATCCACCACTATTCTTGACTTTCTTATGATGGCTTCCTTTCCACTTGTAACGGCAAAGTGAACCGCCTTTTCTTCATCTGGGCTTTCCACTTGAATGTTTGCGAAGTTCTTAAGCAGCATGTTTGCCTTCTGCTCAAGATCCAAAGATGTCTTTTCTCTACGTTCAAGCAGAAACGTAATGGCGTCGTTTATGGGAACTGGCTCAAACTCCGTTGGATTAACAAGCAATTTTTCTACTAATCCCAGACTTTGCAGTTCAGTAGCGACTCGCTGGGCTTCTTGCCGTGCTATATTTGTCTTTTCTGCAATCTTTTTAACTGTACTATTGCCCGTTCTAACTAAGGTGAGGTAAACCTTTGCCTGGAGAAATGTGAGCCCAAATCTTCTAAGAGTCTGAACATCTTCACCCTGAAGCATCATCTCCCTCCAAATATGCCCAATATTGCCTGTGTACACTTAAGACCGTTTCAATTTTAAATTTTTCTGAAAGCAAGGGGCTTTCTTGCCACTTTTTAAATGCAATAACCTACAATTCGATGTTTACAAGAATAAAGGAGAAAAAAGAAAATGTCTATCAACTTCATTAGAAAGAATGCTAAAACTCATGGAAAACAAGCACTATTTTCAATTGCTTTAATTCTGCTGTTGACAGTTTCTGGAATAATGGCGGCTATACCAACTTCAAAAGCGCAGACTGAAACTTCTCCTCTTCCTACGAATGCTTTTATCAATGTTTCGCCAAACCCTGCAGGAATTGGTCAGCAGGTAACCCTGGAAATGTGGTTGGGCCAACCTAACCCGACTGCAACTGGTTTAGTCGGCGGAAGATGGGATGGTTTTACTGTGTTGGTCACAAAGCCTGACGGAACTACTCAAACCCTCGGACCTTTTACGGCTAATGATGCTTCATTTGCGGTCGCATACTACACTCCCGATCAACTTGGTAATTACACGTTTAAGTTCACTTTTCCGGGGCAGCACGTAACTGGAATCGCACCGCTTACTATGCAACCAATTAATAGTTATTTTGCAGCGAGCAGTTTCACTTCGTGCCTTTCGGTGCAGCAGCAACCAGCAACATCTTATCCGCAAACTTCGCTCCCAACAAGCTACTGGACGCGCCCAATAAATTCACAGAATAGTTTATGGGCGTCAATTTCAGGAAATTGGCTGTCGTTAGGCACAAACACTTTCGGATCGACAAATTACAACGCTACTGGAAACTTTAACCCGTACACCAATGGACCTAATACTGCTCATATACTGTGGACTAAGCCGTTAGAGGCTGGAGGCTTAATCGGAGGCGAATTCGGTGGAACCGATACAAGCAACTACTTCACTGGAAAATCCTATGAAATGGAGTTCACACCGAACATAATAATTAACGGTGTACTTTTCTACAACGCTCCCACGAACCCGAAAGAAGGATTCTACGCTGTGAATTTGCAAACGGGACAAACAATATGGTGGCAGAACAGCACTGGTTCACCGTTCCAACCTTTCAGTGGTTTGGTGGTGGGCTGGGAGTATCCTGGGCTTACCTTCGGTCAGGTGTTTAACTATTTGTCACCCAACATGGAAGGGGGTTTTCCCTACTTGTGGTCTACTGACTCAAACACGTGGTACATGTATGACGCTAACACAGGAAACATGATACTGCAAATGACTAACGCATTAAACCCGACTCAAGATTCTCAAGTAACAGTTGAAGGACCTAACGGCGAACTGCTAGACTACATAATGGGAACCGGTTGGTTAGCCTTATGGAACTCAACAGTCTGCATTGGAACTTACGGCGACTACACCCCACCAATTCCGCTGTTCAGCTCAAACTATTGGGTCTGGAGTCCACCAATTGGAGCAAATCTCAACTGGGAAAAGGGCATACAATGGAACATCACGGTTCAGACTTACCCAGGTGAGGCAATAGCAAGCATCGGTTCAGGGATAATACTTGGAAGCACATTAACGGGAGTAGGTGGCTTTTTAGCCCCGCCCACGGCTAGCTACGTAACAGAAGTAGGGTACAGCCAAACAACAGGGCACCAACTCTGGGCTCAAAATGTGACACTACCATCTGGGCTCACAACGAGTTTTGACTACTTTACGGGAACAATTTCCGACGGCGTATTCCCGGTGTATGACGCTTTAGCAGAGCAGTGGTACCTATATAACGCGAACACAGGCGCCAAAATCTGGGGTCCCACCTCAGCCGATACAGACCCATGGGGTTCAGAACCAGCTCCATGGCAATCCAACATCGCTTACGGAATCCTGTATGGACTTACATCAGACGGAGTTCGCGCCTACAATCTCACAACTGGCCAGCTATTGTGGACTTTCAAGGGAATCAACAGTGGAACGAATTTCCCCGGGTTCAATTACTATCCATTTGAACAAGCCACCATGACTGTTGCCGACGGAAAACTCTATTTGAACACAGGAGTCAGCCACGGAGACCCCGTTTTCGATGGCGCACAACTTTACTGCGTAAACGCTACTACTGGAAAGCTAATCTGGAACATAAATACATTCGGTGACGGAGTTATGCCTATTTCAGACGGCATCCTTGTAGCTCTAAACAGCTACGACAACCAACTCTACGCCTATGGCATGGGACCCACCAAAACAACTGTTACGGCACCTGACGTTGCAGTGACAACCGTTACACCGATCACGATAACGGGTACAGTTACCGACATCTCTGCCGGCTCACAACAAAATGCAGTCGCAGCGAACTTCCCCAACGGCTTACCATGCGTATCCGACGCTAGCATGAGTCAGTTTATGGAAGCTGTTTACATGCAGCAGCCGATGCCAACCAACATGACTGGCGTGTCAGTAACGATAGCCGTTACTGATAAAAACGGTAACTGTTATAACATAGGTACAACCACAACTAACCCAACCACCGGCTTCTTCAGTCTAAACTGGACACCTATCATACCGGGGAACTACACTGTTACTGCAACCTTCGCAGGCACACAAGCATACTATGGATCTTACGCTAATGCAGCCTTCTATGCTAGCTCGCCAGCGGCAACAGCAGCGCCAACCGCTGCACCTGTAACAGGCTTTGCAACAGCATCAGACCTGACCTATGGGATCATCGCTGCGGTAATCGTAATAATCGTCGCAATCGCCATAGTCGCCTTACTCTTGCTAAGAAAAAAGCCATAAACACGAAGCAATAAAACAACCACAAACTCTCTTTCCCTTTTTTTAGTCTTAAAAAACTGAGATTAGATAATAGCTGAGGAAGCTCTGGTTAAATTTACGAAGTAGGCCATAGCAATCGTGATAGCGCATTTGCATCCGTTCTTTCTTCATCGAGTTTTCAGAACCTCAGCGAACCCTAAATGTTCTAAGACGCCACTGCATCGTTTTCGAGTTGGGATTGGATACAGTAGATGGTTTATGGAAGGATAAAGCTTCTAAAATAGAACTTGTGATGCAGTTCTATTCAAAATAGTTGTCAATACAGAACTTCAAATAGAAAAAATGATACTGCAATAAAGTTAACATGGAAAAAGAAAAATTAAGGCGGGGGAGGCGGTAGAGGCCCGCTTGCTTTTCTTTTTATCATTGGAATGACAGCTATGATGACAGCTATGACAATAGCTATTAAGCTAAGAAATAGGGCAATGTAAGAGATACTCATGTCCGCCGCCTGTCCTGGTGCTCCTGTGGCTCCTGTCGCTCCCGTAGCACCTGTTGCTCCTGTTGCTCCTGTTGCTCCTGATGCTCCTGCTGTTCCCGTAGCACCTGTTGCTCCTGTTGCTCCTGTTGCCCCCGTCTTTCCGATGAGGTTGGGCACTGCGTAGTTTAAGACTGTAGCAGTAGCTTTGCTTGTTAACCCTACTGCGGTAATGTTGTAGTTCGCTCCTGCTATGCTTGTTGGGATTATTTCTATTCCATTAATTGAGCCGGTAGAATCTGCTGTGAGATTGTCGAATTTGAATACGATTGCAGTTCTATTGTACAACGTCAGGTTTACGATTTCACCAGCTAAGAATCCTGCTCCTGTAACTTGGAATACGTTGCTGTTGTTAGGAGTTGCCGTAAGCGTTGCAGTCGCTGCATTAGCTACGGCTGTGAGGCAGAGAAGTAGAGTTGCTATGATTGCTATTAGAACGGTAGCTTTCATTTGTTCACCTCCATCCTTTTATTATCAATATTGCAATATTAAGAGAGATATTAAGCATTCTTTAGTAAACATTTTCTAAGTTTACCTCTAATTTTTCTTTATACTACGGTTTGATCCTCTCAAACCAAATCTTAGGAGCATAAAGCTATACTTACAATTAACGGTTCACCGTTGACGTTAAGCAAAATTAAAGTACTACGCACAAGCTTATTTTGTTAACAAAAGTTTCCCAATGGTGAATTAAAATGGAAAATTTCTCCAACGAAGCATATTATCTTTTTTTCTCTGCACTGGCAAATAGAACGCGTCTTGCCATAATAGATGTTCTAAAAGAAGGCCCCAAAAGCATTTCAGGAGTTTCAGAGGCTCTGGAACAAGATGAAAGCGTAATTGCTTATAACATTAAACGACTAGAACATAGTGCGCTTTTGTGCTCAGAGGGTTCCGGAAAAGAGAAGCGGTACTCTTTGAACAAGGAAATTGTTGAACCACTTTCTGAGCTTCTAGCTTTTCACACGAACAAATATTGCCCCGATCTCAAAAGCTGTATACCTCTGGAAAAACTCAAGGAGTATATGAAAAAAGAAGCTGCAAAAGAGACATTTATAGAACACGCATGATCCCTTTAAGGCATAGGTGACTAAAGTCTTGATTGTGCACAAACCCAAGGTGCCCACTGCCCTCCATGTATCAATAGCTGAAAACGTGCCTATGAAAACTTGTTAGTCTGCAGGTCAACGATTGAAAATTGAGCATATACCCAATGATTGTAAGGTAATACAGTAATTGCTTAAGTTTTAAAAAATCGTGGGTAAAAAAGAGTTATTTGGGATTTAAATTATTTTGTTCGGCAGAACTCTTCCATCGTTGACATTAAAGAAGGAACCGAGTAGATTATGTCCCTATCGTTTAGCATGCCTACGAGGCTGCCGTTTTTGTCAACGATTGGTAAATGCTTGATTCGCCATTCTTTCATTAGTTTAGCTGCTTCTTCAACGGTTGCTGTCTCCTCAATTGTCACCAGCGGGTTTGTGTAGACCATTCTTGCTATGACTGTACTAAGGGGTACACCATTTTCAACTGCTCTTACCAGAACATCTTTGACTGTTATGATTCCTGTCGGTTTTCCGCTTTGCTCAACAAGTATTGCATCTTTGTCATATTTGTTCATTAATGCAACTACTTCTTTTACTGACGTATCATTGCGCACAGTTTTAACATCTTTTGACATTATGTCTCTCACGAGAACATTGCTTGCCATTCAAATTTCACCTTAACGTCTATGAACAAAAGCGTACCTCATTTATCAATTTTCTGGTTAGTCCATGATCCTATTTGTTTGCAACTGTGGGTTCTGTTGCTAAAAATCTACTTAATAACATAAGTAAGAAGCAAAAATTTAACTTTCAAGAAATGGCTTAGTAATTTAAAAAACTGGCGCTAAGCGTGTTTTTTTTGCCAAGTAAGGAGTTCTCGAGGAGTTCTAAAACGTAGTTTTATATCCTCGACTTTACCTTTTTCATACTTGGCGCTCACAAGTGACTGCCAATAGCCGTGAGAAAACCAAACCACTAATTGTAATCACGACCGCTTTAGCCATTGTTGTTGCAGTTGCCTTGATTATCTTTTTTTACAAAGTCTCGACTGAGCCTGGCTACTGGACTCTTAACATTTCTCAGAATGGACTCGGATTGGGCTCTGTGACGCCTAACGGAACAGTTCAGGTGCCTATGAGGCAACCTGGCGTAAACGTAACCGCGACGCTTTACGGATGGGACGGTTTTAACGGATGGCTGTTCGACGGCAAACAAGAAAACGGAACACTCAACAGTTACTCTCAGCCAACAGTTTTTATCCCGAGGCAGCAAGGTGGAAGCAATCACACGCTGGAAGCCCAATTCGTTGTGGGAACACCGCCAATTTACCCGATAGGGCCCGCACAAGTTATAGTAAACGCCGGCGAATATCAAGCCTACAACTTCACGGTGCCCTCAGGCACAGGTAAAATCTTAGACGTCTTCAACTCGACTGGAATAATCCAAGTCTACGTTATGAACAGCGCAAACTTCACTTACTGGCAGAATGGACTGGCTGCAAACGCTGTCTACAGCAGTGGACAGGTAACCAATGGCTATATTGATAACGTCGTTCTTCCGTCGAGTGGCACTTACTACCTCATCTACGACAACACAAAAGGCTTAAATTCCTGCACCATAGATTCGCAAGCTAGCTACTTCTATGTTCCACCATAAACTCTGCGCACGCCTGCCAGGTTCAGGATTAGATTCGCCCCTGTGGTTGCGGACTCGCTTGGATTTGAACCTTCGACTGCATAAGTCTCTATGGATTGCATACCTAAACAGGTTCAGGTCTAACGGAACCAGCTATTATCCGATCAGGATTGAGTGGAGGATTTGAGCTCATTTACTAGGTAAACCGCTAATGCTGCAGCCATGCATTTCAACTCTTTGGTTATCAATTTTTTGTTTAAAAAACGCCGCTAACAGTGCAAAACTTAAAGCCTCGTTTCCCATCATCATTTTTTAAAAGGCGGCTAGCTTATTGAGCGATAATTCCAAAGAAATTAAGCGGTTCACCGCAAGGCTAAATACAGCTAAAAATTACGCTGAAGTCTGGCAAATAGTAAAGGACACAGTACAGTTTTCTTTAGGCCAAAGAAGAGATAACCTGATGCTGTTTCTGGACGATTTGCCTCTGCAACTTGGCGCCTATTACCCGATAGGAACCAACAACATTGTCTTAAACCGCTCGTTGATTGAAATCGTTGAAGCATCCATAAAATCTAAGCCGACGGTCAATGCTTTGGTTTACAATCTCTTATTGCATGAGTATCTACATGCTCTGGGCGAATACTCCGAGGTTGAAGTAAGACGCATGGTTGTCAAAGTTGCGAAGAAATGCTTTGGAGAACAACACATTGCAACAGTGGTCGCATGTAAAAGCCCTTGGGTTCTGCTAAAGGATATTCCTCTTGGACCATTCAATGCGCCAAAGCGTGTAATGGAGATTGTGAAAGATTTTGAAATTACAGGCAAATATATTGTTTAAAACATCAACCAGATTTCTGCATTTGCACTTTGTTTAGAAAAAAATTGAGGATGAGGGTTGTTAGTAGTTTTCAACCCAAACTTCAAAATAGGCTTTCGGATGAGCGCATACAGGACATTTGTCCGGTACTTCTTTTCCTTCAAAGACGTAACCGCAGTTTCTGCATTTCCATTTGATCGGCTGATCCTTCTTGAACACTTTGTCTTGCTGCAAGGTTTCAAGCAACTTATTGTACCTTCGTTCATGGTAAGCTTCTACTTTCCCAACCATCCGGAACGTTGCTGCTACATCTGGAAAACCTTCCTGTTGAGCTACATCTGCAAAATTAGGGTAAAGTGTGCCCCACTCGAGTTTTTCTCCTTCAGCTGCCGCCTTAAGATTCTCAGCGGTTGATGCAATTACGCCAGCAGGGTAAGGAGCTTTGATTTCGACCATGCCACCTTGGAGATGTTTAAAGAATAATTCCGCATGCTCCTTCTCATTGCCTGAAGTCTCCTCGAAAATGCCGCCGATTTGCTCGTATCCTTCTTTTTTAGCTACGCTGGCAAAGAACGTGTATCTGGTTCGTGCTTGTGACTCGCCTGCAAACGCTGCTAAGAGGTTTTTTTCTGTTTGACTACCCTTAAAATTCATGCTTATAACTCCTGATAAAATAAGGTTGCAAACCGAAAATAAAAGCGTTCCCTACTCAAATTAAAACAACTATATCTATACTCTTTTATCTCGCTTACACTAAATTGTTCTTGCCGGATGATGAGAAGGCATTAGCTTGACATTAATGGATGAAAGTTCAGAGTTACTCAGACGGCAACCTAAAAGAAACATAAATTTGCCCTCAAACAGCAGATTACTCAGACGCAACATCTGACAAACTGATGATAACTTCCGAGCTGTGACATTAGAAACAGCAAATTGAAGACCAAGAAACACTAGTCCTTGCGCTTCTTTTAGCTAGTTTGCAGTTGCAGACTTAACATGCGTACAATCAGCGGAGGCAAAGCCATGGAAAAGGGTTGCTGCGTCCCTTGTTCTATGAAACATATTGTGACATTTCGAGTACTATTCCTACTCCAGCGACTATGAAGGCGATTACGATACTGTAGGGCGCGATGGCAAACCACAAGCCGATAAAGACAGCAAATATCGCAATATCGTAGAATACTCTGCCCCTTTTCTCACGCCGTCTAAGAGACGTGGTTTGCAGGTCTTGACGTTTTTTCCACTTTTCCTTGTCTGCATCCTCTTCTTCGAACAGATGCAGATATCGATCTGGGATTGAGTATATGTCAAACTCTTTCGCTTCTAGGAAGTACTCTGCTGCTGCGATGAACAGGGCCGTGGATACCCCGAACAGCAGCACCGATAGCTGACCAAACGTGATTGAAGAACCCAAGATACCGACATCAGAAACCTGTTTTGACAACAGCAATGCGATGAACGTGACGCTAAATCCAGCAAGCACACCGGATATAGTGGCAAAATCACCAAGAGTTGACCTCCAATTCCAACCAGATTCTTCTGGTGTGTTCCCCCCTGCAGTTTCGGTTCCCGTCAATACAAAACTCTCTTTTACGTTGGAAGACTGTTTTACTCAGGCAGATTTGTTGTTAGTTTCAGTAGGTCGTGGATTCGGTTCAGGATGGGGAGTAGGCTTTACGCCCGGCTTAGGAACGGGCTCGACGTGTGGGCCAGGTTTTATCTCGTTTATTATTTTTTTCTCTTTCTTATTACCCGACATGGTTCCACCAAAGCTTACTTTGACTCGATTTACTTTTATGTTTTGCGATTTTTTTCGTTTTCTGTTGCCATCATATTTCAAATCTATATTGTATTTGGGTAATGCTTATATTTTACCGCAATATATTGCACTGAATAATATTGCAATGTGTGGTTACCGAAATGGCGAGTGATTCGATAATTGAGGTCAAGAACCTTACGAAAATGTTCGGAAACTTCGTAGCAGTCGACAACATCTCGTTCGACGTCAAAAAGGGCGAGATTTTCGGTCTTCTCGGTCCGAACGGAGCGGGCAAAAGCACAACGCTGCGAGTGCTATCCACGTTGGCTGCGCCGACCAAGGGGACCGCGACGATTGGCGGCTACGACATAGTGAAAGATGATACAGAAGTCAGAAAGCTGATAGGCATAGTTTCAGAAAAAATGATAATGTACAACCGTTTGACGGCTAGGGAAAACCTGGTATTTTTCGGGAATCTCTTCCACATTCCCAAAGACGCCTTGAACAAAAGAATAGATGAGTTGCTTGAGTTGGTTCAACTTACAAAATGGGCGAACGCTCAAGTGGGCACGTTTTCGACGGGCATGAGGCAGAGGATGAACGTGATACGGGCGCTGCTGAACATGCCCCAGGTGCTCTTTCTCGATGAGCCGACTCTGGGTTTGGACCCTCAGTCTTCTGTTGAGATTCGCGAATTCGTCAAAAAACTCAACAGGGAAAACGGCACCTCCATAATCGTAACGACCCATATGATGGTGGATGCAGATCTGCTTTGCGATCGAATCGGCATAATGGATCACGCCAAGATAGTGGCGCTGGACACTTCGACGAACTTGAAAAAAACGATTTCAGGAGCAGATACAACAATACTAAAACTGGAGATTGGAAATCTATCACCTCCAATTATTGAGGCAATCAACGCTTGCGGATGCGTGGATGCGGTTACTCAAGAAAACTCGACGCAATTAAGGATTATTAGCCATGGCCAAGAAGCGTTCGACTCTGTAATCGATGCAGTGAGAGATTCGGGGGGAAAGATAAATTCAATGGAAAACCTGCAGCCCACGCTTGAGGATGTATTCTTGCACATAACTGGTCACCAGGTGAGAGACAGCGCAGACCAGAAAATACCGATGGCCACACATCGACACATGGGGGAGGCGCCCCAGGGGAGAGTAAGGTGAGATAACATGGGTTCAAAAACTCTATTTTTTGACTCTGTGCGTATCGCTTGGAAGGATCTAACAGAGCTTTTCAGGAATCGTTTGGGGCTAGTTCTGCTTATCCTGATGCCGTTGTTCATGATGGTTATGGTTGGCTTTATCTATCCATCTGGCAATGCCACAATAAGCAACATGCCTGTCGGCTTAGTGAATCAAGATTCAGGCTTTAACAATATCACAATTCCAAGCCAAGCTTTCATTACGGGCTTACAGCAGATCAACACTCAGACACACATGCTGAAGCTTTCCAACGTTTCAAGTATGGCTAACATCAAGAGCGAGATTCAAAGCGGTAAGATAGACGGCGGTATAGTTATACCTAGCAATTTCTCCGCTAGCATCCTGAATGGCGAACAAGGAATGCTGATTATTATAACAGACCAGTCTAACCCAACAATATCCGCAGAATTGCAGTCAGCTTTGTCCGCGACATTTAACCAGATGAGCACGTTGCTCGCACAGGACAAAGTTCAAAATATATCTTCAACGGTAACGGCGAACAACTCTCTAGCCATCGTTCAACCTTACGTTGTTAAGGCGGAAGGCGTTGTCCCTGGAAACCCGAGTTACTTTAACTTCATTGCCCCCGGAATAATGATGTTGACTGTTATGATGAGCGTCATGACTGGGCTCCCCGTGGCGATATCTCAGGAGAAGGAAGTTGGCACTATGGACGGCATGATGGTTGCGCCAATCAACCGGTTATCCATCATCCTGGGAAAAGCTTTGGGTCAGACCGCTCGTGGCTTAATCCAGGGTTTCATAATAATGGCATTGGCTATAGGATTATTCGGCATCGCAATCCACGGAAGCTTTCTGCTCGTGATCGGTTTGCTCCTGTTAGGAGTATTTTCATTCGTCGGCTTAGGCATCGTGATGACGTCTTTCGCTAAGGATCAGGAGACGGCACAGATGATGATGATGACGTTGATGTTTCCAATGATGTTCCTGAGCGGCGTGATGTTCCCGATACAGCAGATGCCCTGGTACATGCAAGACATAGCAAAATTCCTCCCGTTAACTTATGCTGCGGATGCTCTGCGAAAAGTCATGGTGCTAGGTGCAGGAGTAGGCGACATCTCTACGGACCTGATAATTCTGATAGCGTTCGGTGTAATCATGATTGCAATTGCGGTTCCGTTATTCAGGAAAATGATGACAAGATAAAAAACGCTGGCGAGGAAAACTTGAGTACACTCTGCTCTAAATGCCCTTTCTTTCAACTTGCCCCACTAATAAAACGCAAGAACGCGCGTAAGAGATGCCGCATCGAACCTCAAAGGCAACTGCGAATCTACGAATGCAAAGACTTCCCTAAAAAGGGGCTCTTCGGGAGACTGAAGTGAACATTTTCTTCTTAGTTACACAAGGTTAAAACTCTTCTTGCAGTCTTCCCGCAGCGTGAGCTGTTAATTACTTTTTAAGCCGTTTCGAGAAATGCGTGATTTTTTAACTTTTGCGTTCGCGCCACGTTGAATAGCAAATGGCGCTAATCTGCTCGTTTGAACGTTTTTCGCCTTCGGGTCTGTTGTTGTTTTCTTCATGCAGGAATTTTTCGCATCGCGAGATGAAATCTCGCTCTGACTCGTTTATTTTAGGTTTTGGTACAGGCATCGAAAATCACGTAGGTAATACTCTCAGAGGAAAATTTAATGCTTTTGGAAAAGATCCTTTGCCTTCTTGGCTCTCTAAAGGTCACGGTTATGCAGCCAAACCCTTATCGCCCTCTCAAGCAAAAATGAAGTAAAAAAAAATTTGAGGAGTGCTTGAGTTTAAAAACTTAAAAAGCATTAAAAATTGAGTTATTCAGACAGCATTCGATTTAACTCTTAGATAAAGGCGTGTGACCGATAGTAATTCTTAAAAGGACTGTGGGACATTCTCTTACTCTATTCGTGGAGAAGAGAGATATTTGGCTTCAGGATCAGGCGTCAAAATAGTTCTTACGGCATCAGCTACTGAAATGAGCGATTTTTTTAATAATCATTTTATCGCTTTCTTCGCAGGCTTCGGTAAAGGGCCATTTCCACTCACTTTTATGAGAAAAACAGTTTATCCTCCGGTTGAACGCAGGCCTGATGGGAGAGCAAGATTTGCGCCTTACGGCTTAAGAAAAGTAGAAGCCATACTGCTTGAAAGCGGCTTTACAGAAAAAGAAGTAGCTGTGGTTCACCCTGACGACCTTGAAGACTTCATAGGACCCGAAACCAGAGTTGTAGGAATATCATCGATGGATCCAACAGGCATGGGTTACGTAAGCAAAACTTACTCCTCAATCATTGGCGGAGGGGAACCCATGAACGCTGTCGAATTCCAAAAACTCGTTACTCATCCAAACATCAAAAAGTTTAAGCCAAAAATTATTGTCGGCGGATTTGGCGCTTGGCAGCTGGAACGCAAAAAGGTCTCTGACAGTTACGGTGTTGATTGCGTGATGCTCGGCGGAAGACCAGAGCCAATCGTTAATGTTTTCAAAAAAGCAGTAAACGGCGAAGTTCTGCCGCGCATTGTTAAAGCTGACGAATCAATCAGTAACTGGGATTATAATGCCATAATGCCCTTGTCTAAACATGCTGCAATTCATGGTGCAGTTGAAATTTCAAAGGGCTGCGGCAGAAACTGCCAGTTTTGCACGCCCACTATGCAGCATAAAGTGGATGTTCCGCTTGAAAAAATAATACAGGAAGTTGCTTTAACAACAGCTGACGGATGCGACCACATAACATTAGTGACGGAAGACCTGTTCTTATACGGTTCTAAAGACAAAAAATTCGTTCCAAACAAAGATGCCGTCGTAAAATTAGTAAAAAATGTTGCTAATTACCCAGGCGTCAAAAGCATCCAAGCTTCACATATGTCCTTGGCACCAGCGGTTCATAATCCGCAAATGGTAAAGGAACTTGCAGAAATACTGATTGAGCGTAGCTGGTATTCTTTTGACAAAAAAGAAATAATTACCGCTGAAACAGGAATTGAAACTGGCAGCACAAGATTAATGAAGAAATACATGGCAGGTAAAATGCTGCCTTTCCAGCCTGAACAATGGCCGGAAATTGTAACCGATGCGTTTGGCATACTTAACGATAATAATTGGTATCCGCTGGCGACGTTGATTGTTGGTCTTCCAGATGAAAAAGAAGAAGATGTGCTGCAAACGCTTGAGTTAATGGATAAATTAAAAGGCTATAATGCATTTTATGTGCCGCTGTTCTTTGTTCCATTGGAGAATTGTGTGCTAATGAATAAGAAAGGCGCTGAAATGGATTCGCTCTCGCAGGCGCGTTGGGACCTTTTCATTAAATGCTGGGATTACAACGTTAGAATTTGGAAGCCGACTTTCCTTGAAAACCGTGTACATAATCCAATATTGTATAAGGCTGTTGACCGAATAGTTATTCCGTATGCTGGTAGAATCGCAGGCGTCTACTACGGTTGGACACGCGGCGAACAATTAAAGCAAGCTTTCTGGACGCTAAGCATGTCTCAGCCAGCAATCGTTAAAAATAAGCAAAAATTAAGCTGATTCGGCAGTTTTTTCTTGCCGTTTCCTGTTTTTCTTGTTCTTGAGTTAATTCTTGTGGTGGTTACTCCTGTTGTGGTTTGAGGATTTTTCTTGCATGAGTGATGTACCCGGTGTGTCCGGTCATCAGTGTTTGTGGTCTGGTTTTTCCTCGTTCAACTTGCATTGCGCGCATCAGGCACTCGACTGTTTCTATGAATACGAAGCTGTTCTCTTTTAGAGCTTCAGTTGTTTTTACAACTTGGTCGATGGTTGGGCTGAACGAGACAATTATACCTGAAGGCTTGAGCGCTTCATAAGCATGTGGGACTACAAGCCATGGAGTTGCCAAATCCAGAATCACGGCATCCACGTCTTTTTCTTCTATGCCTAGGGTGACATCTCCGCTTTTCATTTCAACGTTATCGATGAGTTTTGAGCGTTGGAGGTTTTTGGCTGCGTTTTTTTGGAATTCGCTGCGTAACTCGTAGGTGTAGACTTTGCCTGTTGGTCCAACGTAGTGTGCGAGGGCTGTGGTTAATGCGCCTGTTCCTGTGCCTGATTCTACGACGCGGCTTCCCGGTCCAATTCCGCTGAACATGACAATTAGCGCTGCGTCTTTTGGGTACGTGATTTGTGTGTTGCGTGAAGACTTCATTATGTAGTCTGTTAAGGCAGGCTTTAGTGTGGTGAAGTAGATGCCGAGGCTGCTTTTGATGGGTTCGCCGTAATCTCTGCCGATTAACTCATCAAGCTTTAAGTAGCCTTTATGCGTGTGGAAGGTTTGTCCTGCTTGCATTTTTATCATGTAGGTTCTGCGCGCGTCCAGATAAATTAGCACGTAGTCGCCTTCGCATATCTTTTGGTTAGCCAACTGATTTGTTCCTCTTGGGAAGTGAAAATGCAGGTTGTATCATTTAAGCTTTGAATCTATAATACTCAAGATTTTGCCCTGTTATGTAGTTAAAGCGGTTTTTCACAGTTGTTCTATCTCCTTCCCGGATGTTTTTGCAGTATGATCTTGCCACGTTTAAAACTTGTGATTTGCTTCTTGCATAAACTTTATAAACAAACAAAATAAAGAGATATTTTAGGACGGTTTTATCACTTGCTTGTTACTAACAAGCCCTCTATTCTTATTGTTGATGACGACATAGCTATTTTACATACTTTTACCAAAATTTTCCAGAGAAAAGGTTACCTGGTAACAGTGGCGATAAAAGGCAAGGAAGCCATAGAAAAGTTAAGCATCAACCACTATGATGTTGCGTTGGTCGATTTTGTCCTTCCAGATATGGAAGGTAATGAACTTTTTCCATTAATAAAAAATTCATCACCTAAAACATTGACGATATTACTTACCGGCAAAATAGGTTTACAAAATAGCATTGAAGGCGCTGCAGATGTTTTTGTTGGAAAACCAGTTAATCCAGAAAAATTATTAAGCATTATAAATACTAAACTAAAAAATCGAGATACTGAAACCTAAATTAATTTGCATGCCATTAGCCATCTCTTATTCTTCAACTATTCGTTTAACTTTCTTTTCTAGTTGTCCCGATAAGACTTGCTCTATTTTCTGTTCTTTTCAGCTTCATCCTCAGCAATCATTCGTTTAAGCTTCTTCTCCATGTTCAGTTCATATTCATGCTCTTTAACCATGGGCGGTAACGTATTTTCTTTAAACAAAGTGTCTGGGGGCACAATGCGTTGCTCGCCTTTTTTAACGGTGATTCCCTCGCCTTCGGAACAATCCTCAAAATTCTCCAACGCTTCAACAATCCAGTAGCCTTCACTTTTAGTTAAAACCTTAACCTTGTATAATCCCTTATAGTAGCTAAATTCACTCACCAAATCACCAATAGTATTTTCTTTTGGGTGTTATTTAGCTCTTGTTTTTTCTTCTTTACTGCTTTTTTTCTACATCAAAAAACAGACTTTTGAGACGTTGATTAGTGAAGAGGCTCTATTGTTCGCTAAATATTTGAGAAATGAAAGAACAATCTGGAATCCAAGAATAGTAACTATCTAGCACGTTTCAGAGTAGGTCAAGAACTTTCTCGGGGTCTTTCCACAATAGTTATAGCAAGAAGCTTATAACTAAGTTAATACGGTTTTCAGGAAATCAGCCAAATCCATAGTGTCAATCTCAGAGTTGCAATATTCGCAAACCTTCAATGAATTCAACGTTGTCTTATTATCTATCTTAAGTTTTCCACCGCAATGCGGACAACGGAAAATAGCTACAATTCCACCATCCTTAACCTGTTGCAGCAAAATATTCAAATTTACGGAAACATCGGTTTTTTTAACTATTATATGGCGGTCTCTTTCCCTTAGTTCTCTTGCTTTATCATACATTCGTAATTCTTCAAAAATCTTCGCGGCATCTTGAACTCTTCCGCATCTTTCAAGATTCTGAGCTAAAGTTGACTTTGCTTTATCGTGAAAATTTCTATACGTCCAGAGTGGCTTTCCCGTAGAATCCCACCATGGAATCGCAGGGTATCGTTGTGACTGAAGACGAATAGCATTGTTGACCTTCGGGACTAAATCTTTTGCAACATACGGATTAGCATTGGCAACCGCATTTAAGATTGCTTGATTCCAAAGCCAAATTATCTTCCCGCTAAATTCTGCAATGTCTGTTCCGACTTCATCCATGGGATATTCTTGAACCTTATACCAAAATTGATAGAAACAGGCGTCTGAACAGAAACCTTCAACTTCATAAATGCCTGGCTTAAAACCTTCCTCCATCTTTGTCTTTAACGTAAAACAACCATGCCATTGCGGTACACATTTATCGCAAGCTATTCTTCCACAAAATGCGCATTGTTTAGTCTTAACTCCAAAAAAAGAACTTGCACCGCAAGATGGACAGCTACTCATTCACCTTCACTCTTACCTAAGCACTAATTTGAATATTATCTAAAAGACAATAAAACTCTTTGCAAAATAATGCACGTTTTTTCTGTAATTGTATGTAACTGTAACTGTATGTAATTGTAATTGTAATAGAGAGATGGGGCAAGGGATTAGAGAGAGTATAAGTGAGAGTGGAAAAGGCTGAGTTAAGCGTTCGAGTAGTTAGTGTTAGCGTAAATATTGAGATGTTAGTCGTATGTTAGTCGTAAGTCGTAAGGGAAGACTGTGGGGGAAAAAGATTAAAATTTAATCCAACCCATCGGAATTTGGTTTCTGAACAGACCACAAGAAATCACTTGTAGCCAAAACTTTGGAACCGCCAGAGATCAGGCTGATTCGCTATCCGTTGTCAATTTCCCAAATTGCATCATTAAAAAATTCTGTATATTTAGCTCTTGTTTTTCTTCTTGGGCGCTTTTTCCTGCATCAAAAAAACAGACTTTTGAGACTTTGATTAATAAAGCAACTCTCTTATTCGCTAAATATTTGAGAAGTGAACGGAAAGACTGGAATACAAGAATTATTCCCAACAGTATAAATGAAAAAAAGGGTGTTTTTTGGTCTGCTTTGCTAAGCTGAGCGTGCACTTTTAACTTTTTGGTTGTGGTGCTGGAGAGGAAGTGCCTGTTTTGTTTCCTAAGACTTTGAGTCCCAGCAATATTAGTACGACTGCTATGCCGAGGTATAACACATCTTTAATGTCGCCCATGGCATTCCATGCGGTTGTATAATAACCAAAACTAGCGTATATGAATTCTTGGATTGCGAGGAAGAAGAAAGATGTGCCCCAAAGGATCAGAAAGTATCCCACTAGTTTCTCTTTCGTAAGATAGTCAAGAAAGCTCTTCGTTGAAGTCCCCGTTTTAAGTCACCAAATCAAGGTTCTTTGTCTCAATATAAAAGATTTGTGCAAGGGTTAAGCGCTTGGTTTGCTTTGTATGATACGATATTTCCTGAATTGCATCATTGAAAAAATTGGGTCTTGTTTTTTCTTTTCTACCGCTTTCCCTCTACATCAAAAACAGCAGGGTTTGTATATTGAAAAAGCACCATTTCATGTTGAAAGTGCGCGTAGTTTAATCTATGTTGAACTATGTTGAATCATATTTGAAGCATATCAGAAGCATATGGCAGACCGAGGGGGTAGACGTTGAGAGAGAAAAGCGCTGCTTGACCTAAAGGATACCCTACTATTTGTGCAAAAAACCAACTACAAAAAGCGAACAAAAGTCAAGAGCTAAATACAGACGGAAAAAACAAATCAAGATTCTCTTGACAGGCTACAGCTGGTATTCCCGAGATTTTTCCACAAGCGTCACTTGACCTTTCGCGTCGCCCATAAACCTCTTAAAAAGCTCAGCGTTCTCGGTGTGGACTGGGAATATCCGTTTAGCATTTATCTTTTTGAGCGCTGCCTTCAATTGTAATGGCATTATGTGCCCTGAGACATGCACGTGGTATTGCGGCAAACCGTAATGGCTCAGCCAATTAACCAAGCGTTCATAGTCAATCTCCATTTCCTCATTGAACGGTTCCGATGCAGAGAGAACATAGCAGCTTCCGGGTACAGGCTGAATAGCATTAAGCTCCTCAAAATCGTAAAAGCTAACCGCTAAAACAACCTTGCACTGCTGCTTCGAAACCTCGAACACGTCAAAAATCTTGTTATTTCCGTCAAAGCGTTCAATCAACTGTTTTTCCCACTTGTCATAGCGCTTCTTCGACTTTCGAAAAATCAATATCCCATCATCATCCAGCGCTGGAACCTTCAGGTGCACGTCGTTGTGAAGTGCATCCAGCAAATACGCTTGTTTTAGTGAAACAGCCAAACATCGATTGTTCTTCTTAGCCATTCGGTAAAACGTGTTCAAGCGGTCAATGTCCGAGTAACCAAATTCTGCAAGCAAGATGCCGTCAACTTGTGATGCAATCTTATCGAGTTTCGCTTCAACTTCCACTTCGTTGGAAACAGTTGCCCCAACCATGTTGGTGGCTTCAGTCACAATTGCCACAGGCTCTGTCTCCCGAGCTTTCTCCACAAACTCATGAGTCATCTCGGGTTTACCGCCGTGGTCTCGAAAGTCACCCGTGTAAATTATTGTGCCGTTTGAAGTGTGAATCAGAAAGCCGTAGGCACCTGGAATTGAATGGTCAACATGGAACGGCTCAACAACTAAATCATCAACTTTGATTTTTTTGCCTGTCCTGAAAACGTTAAAGTCGATGTCTGCAACGTTGAATTCCAAATCAGCACGCCGAATGTCGCTTAGGGTTCGCAGGATAGTTTGGGTTGTTTCGCCACAGTACACGGGAATTTCCCGTTTAATAAATGACAGATAAGCCGAATGATCCAAATGCCCGTGAGAAAGAAATACAGCGTTTGCTTCAGGCGGGCTTGGGTCAAACTTGTAGATGCCGCTTATGTCAGGTAGGATTCCGAGTTCCTGGAGGCTTCTCTCGCTTTTAGGCGATAGGAAAGGAGGCGAGTAAAACTGTTTTTTAGCGGTAAAAGACATGCCGAAATCAAAGAAAACCCTGGTGCCACGGTCTTGAAGAAGAATTTTGTTTCCACCAATCTCGTTTACTCCTCCGTAGAAGGTTAAGGTTGTCTGGTCTTTTACCATGCGTTTTCACTTTAGTGCTTCCGTTTTTCTGCAGACATTTGAAATAGCTGCAATAATGTTCCACATCGTGAATATACTAAAAATCCGTGTGTACTTAGAAGATCCAGCTTTTCTAATGACATCGGCATCCCCGCCAGCCTTTAAGTACCCGTTGATGAACGCTTTTGCAATTGATTCAGCTTTAGCTTTACTATTTGTATAAAGCGGTTGAAGGTAATGCCCTGAGTAATATAGGAATATGGCTACATCCCAAGCTTTGTCCCCACCTCGTGTGGCTTGCTCGAAGTCGATCATCCAAAGAGAGCCATCTTTTTTAACCAACATATTTTCTGGTTTAGTGTCGCCTAAAACAATATTGCATGAATGAACTTTTGCGAGTGTTTCACCGGCTTTGCCTAAGCTGGCGAGTTCTTCTTCAAATGTTTGGTGCCCTGTAGCCGTGGCTATGCGTTTGACAGCTTGGCTGAGGTTCTCTCCCTCGATGTACTCCATGAAAATTAAACGCTCAGCATTGCTTACATGCAAAATCTTCGGTACATTAAACCCTTCACTGTACAAAAGCTCACTTATCGCGCATTCCTTCGAAAGCCTAGATTGGGCTGAAATAGCGAAACTTTTTGAACCAAGAGACCACACCATCAACGGGAACCATTTGAATCCAGACCAATCCTTAAAGCGTTTAGCTATTACCTTCCTTTCGCCGCCAGCCCCACGGACATTAATCAAGTAAACATCGTTTAGCATTCCGCCCATGGGTTCGACTTCAACGTCTTCGCTTTGATCTTTCAAAAGCATCCTTTGAACGTAATTTTTAATGTCAATTTTATCTGATAAAGAAACCAAGCCTTCTGAAGTTTGGAAGAAAACGTATTTTTGAGGATCTATAAATAGGTAGGTTGTATCAGGCATTTTTCTCCAATTAATCCTTTGAGATTTTAAAAAAACTTCAGTATTTTGGGAAATAATATTTATTAACTGAGGAAAAGCCCCAAATAATGATGTGAAGAATGTCCTTGGAGCGTTTTTTGACAAGTTAAACAGTTTGATTCGTGGATCCTTGGATTCAGCTAAAAATTGTTTTGACATCTTTACGTAACCATTTAGGAAATAAATTTTATCTTCAGCTTCGAGCTGCCTTAAGGCTTTGTTGTAACTGTCCAGGTTTTCAGCTTCATTTAACGTAAGTTCTTTGACTAGGTCCGAGGCGTCATAGGCAAGTAAAGGGAAAACTCGGATTCTATTCAAAAGCACCTCATACATGAAGTACTGCGGTTTGATTTGAAAACGCTGCGTAAGCTCTGGAAAACTTGAAGCCAAATTCTGGAGTAATTCCAAAATCAAACGCTTCTTTAACATCACTTCTTTACTCTGCAAATAGTCCTTGCCATAAAGAGGAGAATGGGGAAAAATAATTTTACTCGCAATGGCTTCTCCTAGAAAGCCTATTTCGATATCTCGCTCGAAAATCCATTGATCAACCGCAAGAATAAAAATGGTTTGTTCATTGAATGTTTTCATGTACCTCATTAGTCTTGGTTGAAAATTCTTGATTACAAGCATTATTTCAATTATTGTTTTCTCGTTAATTGTTTTGTTTGAAAAGTTGTCAACGTGAGCTATAGCCGTAATACTTGCGGAGCCAGCGATGTGTCTACAAAACTCGAGGATTTGATTATTCAATTCATCGTCTGTAAGGTTGCTAATTTGTTTCAATTGAGTCTTCCAATATAGAATCAGCTGTCGATATATTTAAAACACGATTGTAAATAAGATGACAAGTAATTTTTGATTGAAGACCAAACTACATAAAAGCTGCTTTCGCCGGAAACGTCTGCTCTGTCTTAGTGGATTTGTAATTCTAAGTGGCTTTGCTGTCCTTTCTTAGCCAATATGGCTACTGCTGATTGAGCTGATGACTCCATAGTTTCTGTGTTTGTTTGTGTTCCTATTTTTCGGCATATCAGGTTTAAGGACTCTTCGGTGAAGTTCAGCATGTCTTGTCCATTGCTCGTTAGGCTGTAAACTTTTCTTGGCCTTTCAGTGTTCATGTTCCATTCACTTTTTACCAAACCTTTCTTTTCAAGAGTGTTTAGCAAGGGGTAGACGGTGCTTGGGCCGAAGTACACGCCGAAGTTTTTGCGGATTTTAGTTATTATTTGGTATCCATGCATTGGCTGGGTGCTTACGAATTGAAGTATTATGAGGTCTAGTAAGCCTTTTGTTAGTTTGGTTGAGACCTCTTTTTGAAAGTTCATTGTTTTTATCATTTTTTTTCTTTCTCCTTGACCTGTTTTTTTGTCGAACGCATATACAATAGGTCCTTTTTCGGACATATCTTGAGTATTTAATATTAATAAACCCTAATATAAATCTTCATACATAACCAAAGCATACAAAAACATAACAAAGCAATATCCATAAAACAAAATTAACATAAACTAAATAAATCCAAACATCAACAAATTCACATAACAGCCAACAGGAAAGAAACCCATGTCTGAAACATACAAAAAAGAAATTGTACAACACATAATCAGAAACCTACTAGAACTGCAGCTGTTAAGAATAGTGCAGACCCAACCAACATGGGGATATAACATCAAAAAACAAGTAGAAGCAGATTTCAACATAAAACTAAGGCATGGCGCGCTCTACCCCGCACTAAACGCTCTCGAACAAAGAGGTTTTCTTGAAAGCAAAAAACAACAAAAAGCCGGACGTTCCCGCAAAGTCTACGCTATAACAGAAAACGGCAAAATCTACCTGCAAACCTATTACGGCATACTGCAAGATCAACTTGGCAGTGGAAATATAAAAAACCTTTAAGCTCAAATCGCGTTTATTCCTGAAAATTTTCATTTTTTTATTCATAACGTAATGTGCCAGCTATCTTAGCCGATGGATAGGCATGAAAAAGCTTTTATTCTACAAAAAATGACTAAAAATTAGAGGAAAAACGATGTCTCTTGAATCAAGCAAGACTTTGGGCGGCGTTGGCGCAATACTTATCCTGGCAGGTTCATTGGTTACCACCTATACTTTTGGAGTTCTTACCCTTATTGGCGTAATACTGGTTTTCATTGCACTGAACGGTTTAGCGAATTACTATAAAGAAAGAAGCATATTCACTAATGCAATTTACAGTCTCGTTGCAGGCATAGTGGGTGTAGTTGTGTCAGCTTCGGCGGCTCTCTACATAATTTTTGATACAACCATATTAACAAATCTGCTTCGGAACATTTATCCAAATTGGAATGGCAGCTGGTCAACAATTTCATCATTACGCGGTATGACTCCAAACACTTCAAACATAAGCATAAGCAATGTTACATCGGCATTGGGAGCCATATTTTTAGTGCTAGTGATCCTGTGGGTTTTCGCTATAGTTGCAGTTCTCTTCGTCAGGCGATCACTCAAAACCCTTTCATCAAAAGCAAATGTAGGCCTATTCTCCACCGCAGCTCTACTGCTATTAATAGGCGCATTACTGACAGTAATTTTCATAGGTGCCCTTCTGATGTGGATCGCCGTACTGTTAATTGCAATTGCCTTCTTCCAAATAAAACCGCTACCAGAACAACCCGCAGCATCAATGGCACCTCCACCATCAACGCCGACGCAAGTATAAAATCAACAAAACACTCCATTTTTTTATTTTTTAGAAAAAGTCATTCAAACTGCCAAAAAGTTTTGGCGTTTTGTGCAAAATCTTAGTTACTCCTGAGGGAACGTTTGCTTAAAATGCATTACGATTAATGCGGTGTTCTTTGCTTACTATTGTGTTCCTAAAAGTGTGATACAGCATATGATACGATTGTTATGATGCATATTGTGATGCAGATGGGTGCACCAGCTTTTCTGGAAAAGATTGTGACATAGTAGCTCATAATCTCTTGCTTGAGCTCTTTTTTAAGCGCTTTAAAGCAGTTTCCAAACCTAAAATTCACTTTGCCTTCTCCGATTCAATTTAGAAAGCGCCAATTAATAAACCTCACTTCACTTTCGTAACATCTGCAAACAGCAAGTTCCCGTCATAGCCGCGCTGTTTTTCCTTTGCTCTTAGGAAGGCTTATTTCATCCTGGGCTGATAGGCATTTTTGGAATGATGTCGCCGTCCCAGCCTTAGGGCTTAGTATTTTTTACTAATTACTTTTTTACTTATTTTTTATCCTTGAGTTCTTATTGTTGCTGTCTAGTTATAAGCTTTTTCAGGTTATGTCTTCTATGGTGTTAGACTTGTGTAAGTTTAGGAGAAAATAATATTAGCAAAGCAAGTTAAGCAAGTCTTTTAAACAAAATTAAAGAATACAAATAAAATCAAATTATTGGAGGGTGGGCATTGAAGAAATCTCTAATAGTCTTTGTCGTTGCCCTTGCGTTATCTTTGGTTCTGATCTTGCTGTCTTTACTTGGGGATATAATAATGTCTTCTCTTTTGTCTGCATCAATTTACGTTTCCCCATCCTTAGTGGATACAATAAATAAGGCGTTTAGTTTTCTTTATTTGTTAGTTAGTGTTTTTGCAGCTTTTGCAGTGTTCTATTATTTGGGAAGAAAAACTAAAATTAAAGTTGTTAAATCTATTACCTTGGCTTTGTTTTTTGGATTATTAATAGGTGTCATAGCAGGTAACTTAATTTTTGTTATATCCATAAGTTTTATTTTCAATGTAGGTTTTTCATCGGCCGCCTATATTGAAGTGTATATTTCTGATATTTCAGGGCTGTTTAGTGCTGTTTTTGAATTATTCTTTCCTGCTCTCGTGGCTTTATTATTCGTTAATTTAAGAGAAAGGAATTCACATAACGACTTATCACCTTAGTTCATTACATCTTTCGTCGCGGTTTGTTGTGCAAAAACAGAGTCCTTAGGTGCGAGGAGGGTGCACTTTAGGGCGGTGTACTCGCAACCTGAGGTGTTTTTTGCTTTTCAATTATTTTGTTATGTTTGGATTTAGGGAAGGTTTTGGATATCTCGAGTTCGTCACTCTTTTTCAATTTATTAACAGTCTTTTCAGAAGTTTAGGTTCTATCAAGCTTGGTTTTATTTCTGAGGCAGATTTAGAGAATTATGAAGAAATTCAGCGCGCGCTGTTCCCACTGAGTGTGGCACCAGTTTACTGCTTCTTATTCGCTGTTTCTGTAGGGATAGCTTGCAATTGTTCGTTTGGCTCTGCAGTTACTATAGAAACTGCTTCCGATTCTTCCTGTTCGTTTGGCTCTGCAGCTGCTGTAGAGACATCTTCTGATTCTTCGTCTGGCTCTGCAGTTACTGTAGAAACGGCTTCCGGTTCTTCGTTTGGCTCTCTTGTGATGGGCGTATATGCTGACGGCGATTTGGTCCGTTGAACCTCTGCAAATCTAATCTGGTCTTCGGTGACAATGAAATCAAACAGTTTTTTTATATCCTGCAATGTAGCTTTCTCATCGGAGGAGTAAGCTCGACTCTCCACCAAGCGGCGAGGATAGTAATACAGTGCAAAAAAGTGTTCGTCGTTTAGCGGTGTTGTTGATTTCTCCTCTTTGATTTTAAACCACGTCATTTTTTCGCGTTCAAAAATTAGCTTTAGTTTCCCTGCGAGTGCCAGATCAGAATCTGTGAAAACCTGTTTTCCTTCTTTTTCCTTAGAATCCCGGAAACTGGTGGCGTATGCTATTGGAGTGTAGAAGTACACCTCTCCTTTGTGTGGTTGTACAAATGTCACGTTTTTTATCTGTCTTTTTTTGCTTTTTCCGAACATTTTGATTCTATAAACTATAATCAACTATGCTTCTTATGAATTATGAATTTGGACAACATATTTCATCTCAGTAAGAGTTCATTCGATACACGTTAACACATGCGCACTTGCATTCCTGCTTTTGTAGGTCGAGCGCGCACCGTAACGAGGCGAGGAGCGTAGCGTCAAACCTGATTAACATAAACAGCTTCAAGTGATTGTTATTGTTATATATTTGCTGTTTTTTTGCTTATAGCGTGCGCTTTGTGTTCCTTGATTCAAAAAGGCGAATGATTGGTTTTAGGCTTAGCCTCACAAATGCCTTCATGTTCTTGTTTCGAGCAATAACTGTGGCGAAAGGCGGGCTTGTGCTGTAGTATAAGGTTACTAGATGTCGTCCAATCAGGTTCGGTTCCAAGCTCAAATCTCTAAATCGTCTTAAAGTGTCAATTTCTTGAGCCATAGAAGTTCCGTAGGCTGCTGTTGCTATGAAGCATCCTTGTCTTTCTGTGTAGCCTCTCGGTGGGTGCTCGTTCTTTTCTTTTAATGTCTGATAGATCCTTTCAGCTGTAACTTGGGGATTATAAAGAACTTCGTCATTGCTAAATCGGTGTACTTCTATACCATGTCGTGCAAGGGTGTTGTCTCGGTAGTAATCGTATTCTTTTTGTTCGTCATGTACATAACCGTCCACTTCTATCCCTAATCGCAATCTTGGACAATAAAAATCCAATATGTACCCGTATTGAACAGATTGACGATAGAATATGTAGTCTGGGAAATTCTGATAGACTTGTCTGCGGAGTATTTCCCACATTGATGCTTCAGCTGGAGTTGGATTGTTTCGCATTTCCGTTGCTTTTTCGAATTTGGCGGGGTCGCTCCGTTTATGATACCGCCGTGGCTTTTTGCTGTACATACTGTTATGCCCCGAGACACAAGGATTGTTAATTTTGCTGTTTTTCTTTTATGCGTTTCCTATGATTTATTGCACGTTAAGGTAACTTGTTGGCTTGTGGTTGTCTGGAACTCCTGAGGCGGAGCGGAGCGAGCGCGAAACGCCTCTACGAGAGCAACACAAAAAGCTTTAAGATAAAAGCATAGATTACAGCATATGTTTGGTGAACCTTGGGACGGTTTACTAGTTGGTGGGTCACTTACACTGGTAACATCGGTTGTAATTTTAATACTCACCAACAGTTCGGCTGAGAGACAATGGTTAATGCAAAGAACACTCGAAGATGAAAGTCGAGCTGTTGAGCAAGTTTACTCTCCTTTATATTTTACTCTATGGGATTTGTTCGTGAACTGCGGTTTTTTGTCTGGGCTAATTAGTGCCAGTTTAGAACAATACCAGATACGACCAATAGAAAAGAGTCCTCCTTCTTGGCTTGAAGAATATCATTGCGAAAGAAAGCTTTCCAGAGATTTTCGAGAGATTCTCATTGACAAGTTGGGTTTAATATACCCAATAGGGCTACGTGACGACATTTTTTACTTTTTTAAGCATGTGGAATCCTTTGAGAGTGATTTGTTTTATCTTGTAGACGACAATGCGCAGACTATCGAAAGGAAACTTGGTCTGTATACATGGGTCGCGGATTTTACAGCAGCTATCGGCATGAGCTTAGCAGAAACAGTAAAGAAGCTTATTGACCTGAAAGGTAAACAAATGAAAGAGGAAGATTACAGACAAATTTTCGACGCTAAAGTCACCGCTGAATTACAGGAATTTCTTTCCAAGGAAGCGAGCCCTGAACTTGTTAAAGAGTTCAAAGAATGGGCGAAAAATCAAGGAAAAACGCTTAATTCTTGATTCATTTTTTCATTTCTCCTTACCAAAGCCCTTTTAGCATCGGGAGACGTTCCATTCGATGGGGGATGATGTCGCCGTCCCAGTCTGATCGGGAAAGATGAAGAATGAAATATAGACAGACCCCAAAACTTAGCAATAATAATGCTTTCCAACAGATATCTTTCAATTTAGCTAGTGAAATTCATCAACAAAATTGATACTCTACCCCGCTCAAGATTTTTGTAAAGACCCGTTTCTGAATGTATCAATAACGCCTCGTCTTTCTCAATGTCTGGCACGAGATGAACTTCGGTTGCTTGTTTAGCTGTGCCATCATTTTCAGCTTTGTTACTGCACGTACAACCTATATAAGTTGGCACTTAAAATATTAAGTTAGGCGCATTTTGCGTCATAAGGTGTCTGAAATTCATTATAGTTGTGACTTGCTCAAAAAAACACTAAGCTCGAGGAATGCCCTAACTTTATGAGCTCAGCAAGTAATCAAGAAAATGAATCGCCCAAGCTTCCTCCAAGAATCGGCAGATTATTCGAGCTTGCCAATAACTTGTGGTGGAGCTGGCATGAGGAAGGTCGGCAGATTTTTCGCTCTTTAGATTATGCCCTTTGGCGAACCAGCGAACATAACCCAGTTAAGCAACTGCGCAGCATCAGCATGGAAAAGCTAGAGGCAGCGGCAAGAGATCCAGCTTTTTTAGAAATCTATGATACAGTCATGTTAAAGTTTGACGAAGAAATGTCAAGAGGCCAAGACTGGTGTGGCCAAACAAACCCAAGCAAACCAAATGGGCAAATCGCGTATTTCTCAGCTGAGTACGCTATCCACAATTCCCTGCCTATATATGCAGGCGGCTTGGGCGTCTTAGCGGGAGACATATGTGAAGAATGCTCGGACCGTGGGCTGCCACTAGTTGCTGTCGGATTCATGTATCCTCAAGGCTACTTTCGACAGCGAATATCTTCCGAAGGCGACCAACAAGAAGACTATCTGCAACTGAACTTCAATGATGCACCTATTTCTCCTTGCGCTTGGCCTTACAGATGCGGGCCTCTTGTTCCGATTCAACTCGCCAACCGCCAACTGTTTGTTAAGGTGTGGCAGGTACGTGTTGGTCGCGTTAACCTATACCTGATGGATACTAATGTTGAAGAAAATAATCCTGAGGATAGAATGTTGTCAGCGCGCCTGTACACAGCCGACCAAGAAGAACGGCTACGTCAACTAATCGTTCTAGGCGTTTGCGGAGTACGTACGTTGCGCGAACTTCATATAGAGCCAGTTGTGTGGCACGCTAACGAAGACCACACGGCTTTCATGATGCTTGAACGACTCCGACTAGAGCGAGCAAACGGCGCCTCTTTAAATTCAGCCATCGAAAACGTACGCAGATGCACAGTCTTCACCACCCACACTCCAGTTCCAGCTGGTCACCATGTCTTCAGCTTTCAATTAATGGACCGCTACTCAAGTAATCTTTGGGAGCCCCTTGGAATCGACAGAGAAACTTTCCTGAAGCTGGGGCAGTTTGAAGGCTTTGGTCCTGGAAAATTCAACCTTACAGCCTTTGCGCTTCGTCTATCTGGTCAATCCAACGCCGTATCCAGACTGCACGGTGAAGTAACCCGGAGAATGTGGCAGGTCCTTTGGCCAGGTAAGACGGAAGAACAGGTACCGATTATATCCATAACCAACGGTGTGCACTTACCCAGTTGGCAAGCGCCAGAAACCAGGGAGCTCTGTGAAAAGCACCTTAATTCTGAATGGCTTCAAAAACAAGATGACGAAGAATATTGGAAATGCGTAGATGACATACCTGACGAAGAATTGTGGCATGTGCGTCAAACATTAAAAACCCGATTGATAAATACCATACAAGACAGA